>Ga0075431_100001161_pt1 | contig 23708 bp, 21 predicted proteins | sample RhiMetdeltSRZDD5_FD_75297 | JGI IMG/M metagenome (GOLD analysis project Ga0075431, IMG submission 75297) | Populus rhizosphere microbial communities from Tennessee, USA - Rhizosphere MetaG P. deltoides SRZDD5 | ecosystem: Host-associated > Plants > Roots > Rhizosphere > Soil | place: USA... | reverse complement strand
CCGGCTGATCCGCCAGATGCGGAGCATCGCGGCGAGATTGATCAATCCGTAGACCGCGGTCAGGACGATGGCGGCAAGGACCGCTTTCGGCAGGTTGGCCAGCGTATCGGCGAGAAACAGCAGGCATAGGGCGAGGGTGGCGGATGCAAAGACGAGGGCGAGCGGGGTCCTGGCGCCTGCCTTGTCATTGACGGCTGATTGCGACAGACCACCCGCCACCGGATAACCGCCACCGAAGGCGGTGGCGAGATTGGCCGCACCAAGTCCGAGAAACTCCTGGCGTGGATCGATGACGTAGCCGTGTCTGGCTGCAAAGGTCCGGGCAGCCGAGACGCTCTCGATATAGGCCAGCAGCAGGCATCCCAAAGCGAGCGGAAAAATCCCCTCGACATCGCGCAGGCGTAGCGTCGGACCGCTGAATGACGGCAGGCCCGGCGGAACCGGACCGGTGACGGCGACACCCGAGGCTGCAAGGTCAAGGACGGTGGCGAGTGCTATCGAGAGCGCCATGACCAGGAGACCGATGGGTTTCCCGGGAAAGAACCGCTCCCCCAAGATCAGCAGCAGCAGTGCGCCGAGGCCGAGCGCAAGTACCAGATAGTGGATGCTGCCGAGCTCACCGGCGAGCGCGATGACTCTTTCGAGAAAGTTGTGACCGCCGCCTGGAACGCCGAGCAGATTGGGCAGCTGGCTCGCGGCGATGGTCAGCCCGGCACCGGCCTTGAATCCGACGAGGATGCTCTCGCTGATGAGGCGCACCAGGATGCTTAGCCGCAGCAGCCAGGCGATGAAGCAGAGGAGCGCCACGGCGAAGGCTGCCAAGGTGGCAATCTGGATATAGCGGGCGGCATCGCCGCCTGCCATGGCGACGACGGTGCCGGCGATCATCAAAGAGATGGCCGAGGTCGGTCCGACCGCGAGTTGGCGGGAGGAGCCGAGCAGCGCATAGCCAAGGCCGCCGAGCAGGTAGCCATAGATGCCCAGCTGCGGCGGCAGGCCGGCCATCGCCGCATAGGCAAGCGAGACCGGGATGGCATAGGCCGCCAGCGTGATGCCCGCGACGAGATCATTCTGCAGCCAGGCGCCTTGATAATTCGCGAGCCAAGCCGCGGGTGGGAAATTGGAAATCCAGGACGCCCGACGCTCGGCCGTGTCGCTCAACCCCATTTCAGCGTGATTCCGACGTCACCGGGAACGCCATTCGGGAAATCGACGATTTGGAATTGCAGCTTGTAACCGAGCGGCTTCAGCTGACGCGCCCAGAAATCGTACATTTCCTTGGGCAGGCCGGTCAGGGTGCTGGCGAAGTCGGCTTCCTGCTGATTGATGGCGCGCCCACGATCCGTGCACAGACTGTTGGGGAAGCGATAGACCTGGACCTGGGTGAGGCCGTTGTTGACTGCGCGCTCGATGATCACCTTGACGCGTCGCATGGCCTCCTCGTCGGAGACGCCCGAGGGCTTTTGCAGGCGATCGATCAGGGCCTGCTTCTCGGCGTCCGCCTTGGCCTGCAAGCGCATGGCTTCCGCGGCCTTCTCGGCTTCCTTCTGGGCAGTCCTCTCCATCAACTCCTTTGCGCTCGGCAGCACGCTCGCCATCTCACCTCTCCTTCAAAGTCGATCCCGGCCTTTTGCCACTGTCGGCGAACGGCTGCTTTGATCTAGCGCAATGAAGTCTCCCGGACGGTGGCGAATCGACTTGCTCCAAGCACTTCCTCCAACCCATGGTTGTTCCCCCTCGGGCGCTGAACCGCCCTCAGTGCGCTCTGTGGCTCCCGGCATCCGCAAGGCAGAATCTTTGCTCTGGCTGGCACTGCCCTGGCAGTGCAAGGCCTCTAGCGCGAGCGCCGCAGCGCCCCGTCGAATAGTGGTCGACGCGATTAAAGCGTGGCGAATGGAAACGGCCAGACAGTACAATCACACCGTCGAGCCAATCTCTGTTTCGTATCAGAACCGCAGACGATCGTGACGACCAGAGTTACAGGTGATTCCCCCGGCCAGCCCCATCAGCCTCGATCATGTTTTGAGATTGTTGCTTGGAGATCCGCTGAAGCTGATCGGTGAATTGCATGGAATTCGTGCGCCTGTCACGAGCGGAACGAGAAGCGTTCAGGCAATATCGCGAATTGAGCAACGCCGAGCATGGGTATGTCTTGCTCTCCCAATTTCAGGAGTGCATCGGGCGCGTAACGCTCGACTGGGATCAGGGCAGAACGACGTTGACTCTCAGACTTTCGTCGCGGTTAACTGCCTGCAATCGAGAAGAAGCTCCGAAAAGGGGAGGAAACGGCGATGGACAATCAGAATATCCTCAGACAGATCGTCGGCAGGAACCCCGTGCGTTACGCCAGCATGGAAGGGTACCGCATCACCCGTCGCGCCCTGCTCGCGAGCGCTGCTGCAAGTGCCGCTGTCGGAACCTTCGGCAGGGCGGCAAGATCACAGGACCGAGTGCTGAATCAGTTGGTGTGGGACGGCTATGCGGACCCGCGGATGGCAGATCTCTGGAAGAAAGAGACAGGCGGAACTCTCAAACCCGAGATCCACATTTCCGATCCGCAATCGCTGAACCGGCTGCGCGCCGGCGAAACCAAGAATTTCGACTTTCTGAATGTGAACGATCCATGGGCGAAGAATTATCTCTGGCCGGAAAAACTGATTGTCGAGGTGCCGCGCGACAGGTTCGAGCCCCTCTATGGCCAAATGGTTCCGAAGTTCCACCCGCCGTTCAAGCGCGCCTACAGCAAGGACGAGCAGCATTTGCTCGGTGTGGTCCAGCGCTTCGAAACCTTCGATTTCGTCGTCAACACCGACAAGATTTCGGTCGACACGGCGGAAAAGGAGGGATGGAGCCTGTTCAGCAATCCTGACTTCAACCAGCGTTTCGGGATCCTCGCCTATGACGACTGGAATGTGATCGACATCTGTCTGGGCGCCGGAATTCACCCGTTCAAAGAGAAGACCCAAGCGGACGTGGACAAGTTCAAGCAGACCGCGGAACTTTGGGTGAAAAACGCCAAGCTCATCACCACCGATTTCGTTCAGCTCAACCTCGCCATGCTCAATGGCGAGATCGACCTGTATTTCACCGGGGGTACATATTCCATCGCCGGGGCGCGACTCGAGGGTAACAACAACTTCCACGCGATCACACCGCTCAGCGGGCCGGCCGATGGCAAGGGCGGCATCAACTGGATCGAGCTCAATTCGGCAATCAATAACCCCAATCTGCACCCCAAGATCTTCGACTTTCTTGAATGGATCACCAAGCCCGAGCCTGCCTACATCGTGGCGACCGCCAACAACAATCTCCAGCCGGTCAGTCAGATGTCGCAGGAGGCGGTCATCTCGAAATTCTCCAAGGAGCAGCTCGCGGCAATGCAATACGAGACATTAGAAAAGCGCATCGCCAATGCCGTCGAGTTCGATATCGTTCCGGATTACGACAAGCTGCTCGACATCTATACCGCCGCCCGCCGCGCTCGCGGGTGAGTTCGTCCGGTGATCGCGGCCCGGAAACCGGCTCCGGCTGGCGAGCCCGGTTCACGTGATGCTGCTCCGATACTGTCGCTGCGTGGGCTTACACGAATTTTTGGCGCGAAGCGCGCAGTGGACGGTATCACTCTCGACATAGCTGAGGGCGAGTTCTTCACTATTGTCGGCCCCTCGGGCAGCGGCAAGAGCACGTTAATCCGGATGCTTGCCGGCCTCGACAAACCATCCTCGGGCGAAATTCTGCTGCGGGCCGAGAGAATCAACGACATGCCGGCCAATCTGCGCCCGACCTGCATGGTGTTCCAGTCGTTGGCGCTCTTCAATCACATGTCGGTTGGCGAGAATATCGAGTTCGCCCTGACCATGCGGCGGGTCGACAAGACAGAAAGACGACGGCGGGCTCATGCGCTCATGGACCTCGTCCGATTGCCGCACGAATTCTATCGAAAATCCGTGGTGACCTGCTCTGGCGGCGAACGCCAGCGCATAGCGCTTGCCCGGGCGCTCGCCTCTGACCCCGAGATCCTGTTTTTCGACGAACCACTCTCGGCGATTGACTACCAGCTGCGAAGGATTCTCGAAATGGAGATGAAGGACCTTCACAGGGTCACAGGTAAGACTTTCATTTACATCACCCATAGTCTGGAGGAAGCCATGGTGATGAGCGACCGGATCGCCGTGATGCGTGAGGGACGCATTGTTCAGATTGGCGATCCGCTCACCATCTATCGTCAACCGGGTTCGCGTTTCGTCGCCGAATTCATGGGTGAGGTCAATCTTCTCCGATTGACCCGTGGCGACGGTTCGGACTGGCGCCTGCCGGATCTCGGGATCTCATTGCCGAGGCTTCTGGACAATCCCGCCGAAGGATGGATCGTGCTCAGACCGGAGCGGCTGCGCCTGCTCGAGGACGGTGCACACGCCGATGTCGAGTTCCCAGGAGAACTCCTCAATGACTATGTTCTTGGACCGAGAACACATATCCTCCTGAAGAGCGGGAGCAGGACCTTCGTCTCTGAACTCGGCGGGAATAGCACACCTCCCTCGATCGGCAGCCAGGTCCGCGTCGGCTTTAATCTTTCCGATGCCGTTGTGGTCACCGAGTAGACCATGGAGCAGAGCGCGCGAAATGGCCTTATCGCAGTTATCCCAGTAGCACTCCTGCTGCTTTCGGGTTTTGCCCTGCCTCTCATTTTCATCATCTTCACCGGCTTGATGCCTCCTCGCAGCTTTGGGCTGCTCGAGGATCCAACTCTCGCGAATTACCGAACCATCCTCGAAGAGGGATATTGGCGGCCGATCATGTGGTCACTTGGCTTCGCCATCGCGACCACTCTCGTCTCGCTTGCCTTGGCGTGGCCGATCGCCAAGGCACTGGTGATCCATGCCGGACGATTCGCATCGGTCATATCCATACTCATTGCTGTTCCCGTCTTCATTGCAGAAAGCGTGCGACTGTTCGGGGCGCATCTCTTCTTGATGCCGAAAGGCGGAATTCTTGCCGGGACGGTGAATGCCCTCCTAGGCATCGATATAGGCAGCATCCTGTTCAGCCCGCTCGCCACCCTGGTTGGCATGATCTACATTTACTTGCCGTTTGCCATCTTTCCGATGACGCTCGGTCTGTCGCAGGTTCCCCCCGAGCAGGTGGAAGCCGCCAAGGATCTCGGTGCGAGCGGCTGGCAGACCGTCAGAAATGTTGAACTGCCGATCGCCCTGCCGGGGATCTTGATAGGGGGACTTCTGGTTTTCGTGCTGGCACTTGGCGCGACTGCGGAAGCAGCCATCCTGGGCGGTCAATCGGTGGTCGTCGCTGTTCAGTCGATCGAGCAGCGCTTCAACTATGCACAGGATTGGCCGCTCGGATCGGCATTGGCAACGGTGCTTTGCGCCATTACCGCTCTGGTGGTGTTCCCATTGATGCGGCGGCTCGATATCGACCGCCTGTTCCGGCGCTGAGACCCGGCATGGAGCCCCGTTCCGTCATAGTTGGACGAATTGTCTGGACGGTTCTGATCGTGGGGCTGCTCTATCTGCCGATCATCAGCATCGTGCTGGCGTCGCTGGCCAATACGCGCTTCATCAGATTTCCCCATCGCGTCTGGTCGATCGATGCTTATCGCGAGGCGCTGGGGCTCGGCCTGACTTACGATCTGCAATGGACGTCGCTGAAGGTCGCGATCTGCGTTGCATTCCTTGCCGTGATCTTTGCGATCCCCGGGGCACTCGCTTTCGCACGGTATTCATGGCCTGGTCGCTCGGTGTTTCAGAAATCGCTTCTGCTTCCGATTTTCTTCCCGCAATCGGTACTGGGTCTCGCCGCGTTGGTGACCATGAGCGCGGTCGGCATCTCACCTTCGTGGCAAACGGCGGTTTTCATGCACCTGGTATGGGTCGTGCCTATTGCCACCTTGATCGTCTCCATCCGTCTTTACGGTTTCGACGTCGCCCAGGAGGAAGCGGCCTTCGATCTCGGCGCAACGCGGCTCCAATCGTTCCTTGCAGTCACGCTGCCGCAAATGATGCCGGGTATCGTCTCCGGGGCATTGTTTGCATTTCTCCTCTCTTGGGCCAATCTACCGCTTTCGGCCTACACGTCTGGCGCCGATTCAACCCTTCCCGAGTGGCTCTATTCGCGTATGTCGACCAATTATGCACCGATGGTGCCAGCTGTCTCGGTGCTTTCGATCATTGCCAGTGTTCTCGTCGTGATGATCTTCCAGTTGATCCGCCTCTGGTGGCGCCGTCACATAGAAGCAGGGAGTGACTGACATGGACCTCGGACAATGCCTGAAGGGCAGGGTAGCTCTCGTTACCGGGTGTGGTCGCGGCATCGGTCTGGCGATTGCCCAATTCGCCTCCCGCAGTGGTGCGGCGGTCGGCTGCGTGGATATAGATGAGAGCGCGGCCGGTGAAACCGCCCGAGCGGTAACAGCAGCAGGTGGCGAGGGATTGGCGCTCAGGGCCGATGTCCGGAACCTTGGCGATCTCATTGCCGCCGCCGATGCCGTAGCAGCACGCTTCGGCTCGGTCGATACGATCTTTGCATCTGCCGGCATCTATCCGGCGGCACCACTCGAAGCGATTACCGATGAGCATTGGGACATGGTGCTTTCCCTGAATCTAAAGGGGGTATTCCACACCATAAAGGCCTCGCTGCCGCATCTGACGAAACACGGCAGCGGCAGCATTGTCATCGTATCATCCATCACCGGCAACCGGGTGGGCTATCCTGGCCTTTCGGTTTATTCCGCTTCCAAGGCAGGTATCAACGGTCTCATCAAAAGCAGCGCGCTCGAATTGGCGCCGCGGAACATCCGCGTGAACGGTGTCGAGCCGGGAACCGTCAGAACGCCGGGAGTCGAGGCGATGGGAGAGGCCACACTGGCCAGGATTGCCGCCGTCATTCCGATGGGCCGCCTGGCATCGCCGACCGAAGTCGCCGCCGCGAGCGTGTTCCTGGCATCGGATGCAGCAAGCTATATCACCGGGCAGACGATTGTTGTCGATGGCGGTCAGACTCTCCCTGAGCTGCCGCTTTCCTTGTCTTTATCGTGATCGGGCGAACCGGTCTGGGGTACAAGGTTCGATGTTTTCACTCGGCTTCCTCCCCGAGACCAAGTCTGCAGTGATGCGCGCGGTGATCGGCCCTAGCGTATAGCCGGCATCGCCAGGAATGGCGATGAACAGGCCAGGAACCGAATGCACCGGCCCGATCACGCCGCAGCCGTCGACCATGGTATTGACACCGGCCCATGTGCGTATGACCCGGAGCGGCGCGAGAGCAGGAACGATATGCTGGGCCAAGCTAAGATTGCCGATCATGCTCGACAAGCGGGTCCGCGCGATCTTTCCGGGTCCACCGAATTCGGCTGGCCAACCGCCGCCGATCACGGTTTGGCCGCCGCCAAGCTGCTTGAGCGTGATCGGCCGGGTCGCATGCTGAACGAGATGCCCAATGACCGGCTGCGCTTCTTCTGTAATGTTCATGTGCAACGGATCACCTGTTGCCGGAAAGTCAAATCCGAGCTGGTTGGCAAGGGGCCGGCTGCCATGGCCGGCGGCAAGAATGACCTTGCCGGTCCGCAAGCTCCGTCTCGCAGTGGTTACCCGAAATCCGCTTCCCTCCCGCTCGACCCGGGTGACCGGTTCCTCACTGAACTGAACTGCCCCATGGTCGCGGGCCCACCGTCTCGTCGCCGCATTGGCGAGCAGAGGATTGACCTTGCCTTCGTCGCCACAAAACTCCGCGCCGATGACCGTTGGGCCAAGGTAAGGTGCCATACGCTCGATTTCGTTCCGGTTGATGATCACGACATCGAGCCCAAGCTGGCGCTCACGGTCGGCCTTCTTCGAGAGAAATTCGAGTTGAGCACGGTCCTCGGCGATCATCAGACCGCCGGTGACATTGACCTCGCAATCGACCCCGAGATCCTGCTGAAAGGCCTTCCAGAAGGCCGTGGCCCGGCGATAGAGGTAGAGCATGCTTTCAAGCCTGGGAACAAGATGCGGAAATCGTTCGAGGAACACACTTTGCATCTGAACATGCAGGCTGCCTGCATTGGCGTTGGTGCCGCCGACATGTCCAGCATCGATCACCGCGACCTCAGCGCCGTCCTCTGCCAGAAAACCGCCGAGGCAGGTTCCCACGATACCGCCGCCGATCACGACGATGGAAAACTCACCTGATGCAATGTCTGGCATCATGCGTCGGTGATCGAGCGCGCGATATCGGCAATTGCCACAGGTTTGACCGGCATCCGCGGCGCGAACATGATGCTTTCGTCGAGAACGCGCCCCTGGCGCTCAGCCAGGGTTCGCGCAAGAAGCGGCCCGCAATAGCGGCCCTGGCACGAACCCATCCCAGCGCGCGTTGCGCGTTTCAGGTCGCCGATCGACGGTTGCCCGTCAGACAATGCGGCCAGGATTCGGTTCAGCGTGACTTCCTCGCACCGGCATATGACAGTGTCCGAATCTGCCAGCTCGAGCGTGAGATGCGGTGCTGCGTAAAGCTCCCATAGAGCCTTCTGAAATCTGCGATGGCGAGCAAGGTCGCGACTTGCGTGGGCGAAAGCTGCGCCATCGACTCCTCGCCTATGCCCTAGGCTTTGGGCCACCGCAGCGCCTACGACGGTGCCTTGAGACAGAGCTGCGCGGGCTCCGACAAGACCCGTGCAGTCGCCAACTGCGAAGACGCTCTCGACGCTCGTCCGGCCGACATCGTCGACCACCGTCGTAAACTGATTGCGCCTCTCGTCGAACATTTGTGCTGCACCGAGGGCGCGCAAGATCTCATTCGAAGGCTGAAACCCGTAGCCGAGACAGATTGCGTCGGCATCATAGATCTCTTCACGCGAGCCCGGCAGACGGGGATAGCGCCCGACATGGGCGATGAGTTTGCTGGTTGTCTTCAAAATGCGTGTCACGACCGATCCGTAGATCATTGTCACGCCTCTCAACCTTGCACGATAGCGCGCACCGTCGCGCACGAGGCCTGGTGCGGCTGCTAGCATTCGCGGCAAGGCCTTCACAGCCGTTGCCACCTCCATTGGCGCCAACTCGATCACCGCCGCAATTTCAGCTCCACCGAACGCAAGTTCGCTTGCCACCTGCAGATTGAGCGGTCCGTGGCCAGCCAACAGAACTTTTTGACCAGGGAGCCGCCGGTAGCTCCGCCAGAGCGTCTGAGCCGCGCCGGTCGTCATGACGCCGGGAAGGGTCCATCCCGGGATCGGAACGCCTCTCTCGTAAGCGCCGGTGGCAACGACAAGCCGTTGCGGATTGAAGCGACGTACAGTCCCACGCTCGGTGCCGATCAGCTCGTTTGGGCTGAAGACTCCCCAGATTTCGACACTCGAGCGTATCGGAACGCCAAGGCAGCGTGCCTCATCGATAAGACGGGTACCTTCCGAATGCTGACGATCGGCCGGAGCGAGATCGGTACAATCGACCGCGAGCTGCTTGAAATACTGCCCTCCGGGCAGTTGGCGCTCGTCGACAATGCATACGTCGGCACCGGCCCGCTTTGCTGCAATTCCTGCTGCGAGGCCGGCAGGTCCGGCGCCGATTATCAGCACTTCGAGCTGCTCCTCGGGAATCGCATCGACCAATTTCGGAGCTTCGCCAGATTGCACGACAGGCAGCGCCTGCTCGAAGCTCTCCCGACGCACTGCGATCGGCGTTTCGAGCTTCGTCATACAAGCACGCTGAAACCTTCGACCGTCAATCTGGACGAGACAATCCTGGCAAACGCCCATCCCGCAGAACATTCCGCGTGGCGAACCGCTTCGCGTCTCCCGCAAGATTCTTACCCCCGCTGCGGTGAGCGCTGCAGCCAGGCTCTCGCCATGGCGACCTGCCAATGGGGTTCCCTCGAACGTGAATTGGACTCGTCCTTGCATTCGCAGACAGCCGCTCTGGATAGGAGGATCGGGTGGCGGTACCCACTTATTTTGAGGGTGCTTAGCCGATTGTCTGATAGTTGGCAACAAACCGACGGGCATGCATAATGATCTCGTTCATCACGAAAGGACAGGTGCGTGGAAGGGCTGTTGGTGGGACGCAAGGCCGTGGTCACCGGCGGAGCCCGCGGGATCGGTCGGGCGATCGTTGAGACATTCGCAAAACACGGTGCGATCGGCATGGTGCTCGATACCGCGCCGGCACTCGGTCGAGCCGATCTCCCGGGAGGATTCGACGGACAGATCGCCGACGTGACACGAGAAGCTGAGATTGCAGAGGCGATGACCAGGGCCGCCCAGGCATTTGACGGGATCGATATCGTGGTCGCCAACGCTGGAATCGTTCCTCCGTGGCACGAAACAAGCGATCTGGACCTCGAGGAGTTCGAACGCACGTTGGCGGTCAATGCGCGAGGCATTGCTGCAACAATCAAGCATGCCGTTCCCGCGATGCAGGCAGGCGGCGGCGCGATCATCGCAACCGCATCGATCAATGCCGTCAAAGGGCATGCGCGCCAGCTCGCCTATACTGCCTCGAAACACGCAGTTTATGGCATTGTGCAATGTGCGGCGCTCGATCTCGGTCGGTTCAATATCCGCGTCAATGCCATTGCGCCAGGCCCAGTGCTGACCGACGCGCTGCGGGAGCGCATTCGCTATCGCCACACGAAGGGCGGACCGACTGAGCAACAGGCTGCCAGGGAATTGGCATCCGAGACTCCGCTCAACCGCCTGGCGAGGGAAGACGACATCGCCAATGGGGCGCTGTTCCTGTCGTCGGATCTGTCGAAGGCGATCACCGGGCACATGCTGGTGGTCGATTCAGGCTTCCTGCTTTAGTGTGAGGGAGTGGTTCAACGGTGCAAGCTCATTCCGCTGATCAGACAGTGGACTCCAGGCGAGCATTGATAATGAATTCCGCAACCGATGAGTTGTTCGGCAGCCGCAGAAGAAACGCCACCGCCTCGGCGATTGTCGTCGGCGCTATCCGGTTTGGTCCTGGCGTGACACCCGGCACACCCGCGACGAAGTCGGTATCGACAGCTCCCGGGCACAGTGCTGTGACGCGGACTCCGTCCTCCCAGCCAGCGAATCTTGCGGCGTGCGAGAGAGCCAGAACGGCATGCTTGGTGGTGGCGTAGGCGATCGAAACCGATGCATCGCGGTAGCGCTTGCTGTCCGTCGATGCGACATTGATGATGCGTCCGCGGCCCGACTTCGCAAGATAGGGAAGCGCAAGCCTGATCAGGCGAAACGGCGCCTTGACGTTGACAGTCCAGAGATCATCCAATGCCGACTCATCACCCTCGGCAAACGACAGCGGCTTCATCATCCCGGCATTGTTGATAAGGACGTCAATCCTGCCGAACCGTTCCAGTGTTGCCTCGAGCCAGGATTGGGCGGTCGCCGAGTCGAATGCGTCAAAATGCGAGACAAGGGGTTGATTCGGGCTGGTCGCGAATTTGGCCGCGATCTCCTTCGGTCGTCGACCCGCGAGCGACAGCGCATAGCCCTCGGCCAGAAGTCGGCGGGCAGTAGCTGCGCCGATCCCGGTCGAACCACCGGACAGCATGACGACGCGGCCATCGACCGGAAGAAGTTCAGAACGGATCTCGCGCTCATCGATCATTTCAGAAAAGACCCTGATATACGCCACCGTCATTGACAATGTTTTGCCCTGTCATGAAGCCCATCTGGGCACTGCACAGGAAAGCAATGAGGTCGCCGCATTCTTGAGGGTCGGCGAAGCGACCAGCCGGGCAGCTGCTCAAGCGATCGGCCACGATTGCCTCATAGGTCGTGTTGCCGCGAGCCGCATGGTTACGGAGATTGGTCCGGAGCGCTTCCGTATCGAAGAACCCCGGGCAGACGCTGTTGATGGTCACGTTGAAGGGTGCAAGCTCGCGGACCATCGCGGCAATCGCTCCGGCCAAGGCCAGCCGCGCAGCATGCGTGTGACCAAAGTTCACCTGCGGAAATTTTATAAAGCTGACCGAGATGTTGACGATCCGCCCAAAACGTCGCTCCGTCATTCCGGGTACGACGCCCCGAATGAGTTCGAGAGCCGAGAAGAAATGCCTGTCAAGCCAGCTCTGCCATTCTGAGCGTTCAAGAGTGCGGAAATCCGCAGGCGTTTGTCTTACGCCGGGATTCGTGACCAGAATATCGGGATTGGGATATTGGCGCAGAATTCTTGCCTGACCATCGGGCAAAGTCACATCCGCCGCAATGGTCGAAACGGCCGCCCCAGTTTCTGCACGGATGTCGTGGGCAGCCTTTTCCAGACTTTCCGGGTTGCGGGCGACGAGAGCGACTTCGACACCCTCACGAGCGAGAGCAAGGGCCGCAGCGCGGCCAAGGCCCTTGCTTCCGCCACACACAATTGCACGCCGGCCCGCAATACCAAGATTCATCGCTCTATCGACCCTGCGAAGGACCCTGCCAGCAATCGCGAAGGCACCCGGAAACGCCCCGCTACATCTCTCAACTGCTCCCTTTCAGTGGTGACCTCGGCGTCCGCGCCGTTGACGAGGACGGTCGCCGGGAGAAGCTGGGCGTTGTAGCGGGCGGCACAGGATTCGCAGTAGCCCCCGGCATCGAGAAAGGCGACCAGGTCGCCGCGTTTCAGCGGCGGCATCATTCGCTTGGCACCGACCTCATCGGAGTTGCACAAGGGACCGACGAGGTCGACCATTTGGGTCGCCTTGGCATCGGCATGAACCACCGGCACGGCATGGTAATACCAGTCGAGGACCGCGGCCCAAGGCAGATGATTCGTCGACAGGTCGAGATTTGCCCAAAGCTTTTTCTCGCCCTGCTTGACGGCGCCAACCTTTCCCACGGCGATTCCGCTTGGACCCGACAGTGAGCGGCCCGGCTCCATCCGCAGCTTTGGCAAGGGAAGGCCTCGCTTCTTTGCTTCATCCTTAATGGCGGCACAGCAATGCTCGGCATAGTCTTCTGGTGTCGGTGCTGTGCTGTCATCGAGCTGGCTTTTCGGTCCGGTCCCGTAAGGCTTGCCGAACGTCCAGCCACCGCCAATGTCGATGCAGGGTGGCGTCCAGCCCGTCTTTTCGCGAATATAGTCGGACCAGACGATCATCTCGCGCGCCATGACCGCAAAATCTCGCGGATCGTTGGTCATCCGGCTCAGATGGAAATGGGTCTCGCGCAGATTGACATTCTTCATGCGCTCCGCCTGCTTGACAATTTCGACGGTTTGATCGCGCGACATCCCCCATTTCGTGCTGTCGCTCTGTTCCTTCATCGATCCTGGGCCGTGCATCGCTACACCGGCGCGGTTCGCCAACGGATCGAGATCGAGCTTCAGCCTGATACCAACATCGGCGGTCTTGCCCAGATGCCTGGAGATCGCATCGATCTCACCGATTTCGTCCATGGCATCGATGTTGATGCACACACCATTCTGAATCGCCATTTCGAGCTCTTCCGGCTGCTTGTTCGAGCCGTTGAGAACCAACGTCTTTGGGTTGGATCCAGCAAGAATCGCCAGATACATTTCGTTGAAGCCAAAACAATCGCCGCCTGCTCCTTCCTGGTTCATGATGTGCCGGATAGCGAGTCCGTTGTTGGACTTGTTGGCGAAGAGAATTTCGACGTCGGGGTAACGATTTTTGAAGGCATCGCGGAACCGCCGATAGGTAAAGCGAAGCTGGTTTTCGGATATGATATAGAGCGGCGTCCCGAATCTGATGGCCAGCTGTTCGACGTCACAGCCATCGACCCAGAGATTGCCGTTCGAACCGATGCCGATAAATTCGCCGAAATTCGTCTTATATTTCGGCGGTACGAGCTTGACCGGTGCAGCTGCTGTCTGATCCATCTCATTGCTCCTCATTTCATAAGTCCGAGTTCTATGAGTCCCTTCCGCAAGCCGGCGAGGTCGCTGCCTTCGCAGGGACGCAGAGGGGGCCTTGGTCTACCGCCGCCCGGGAAGCCGAGCATGTCCATAGCGGCCTTGGTTGCCGGATAGAGCGTGCGACCTTCGGAAGTGAACAGGTCGGTGAGCAGGCGGCCGGTTTTCTGCAATGCAGCGGCTCTCGTCCTGTCGCCGTTGCGAGCCGCATCGAGAAGCGGACGCCCGCCATCCGGCCACACATTCGGGAAACAATCAACGAAGCCATCTGCACCAAGTTCGGCTGCCGGTGCTCCATAGATCGACGATGGTCCACAGAACACGCGGATCTTCTCGATCGATGAGATGAGAGTGGCATAGAAATTGTTCCAATCGCCCGAACTCTCCTTCACCGCGACGACCGTGTCCAGGTCAGCGAGCCGCCTGACGAGGCCCGGCGAGAGGGCGTTCACCGCATTTCCTGGAATGTTGTAAAGCAGGATAGGGACCCTTGTCTGGCTTACAACATCGCGATAATGGGCGAAAATCTCATAGTCGGTAAGCTTGACGAAGTATGGCGGCAGGATCAGCACGCCGTCCACGCCGGCCTTCTGCGCCAGATTGGTCAGTTTTACGGTTTCTTCGACCGTGACCGCACCAGTGCCCACAATGACTGTGGCCCGTTTGCCGACCACCTCGACAGCAAGGTCGTAATAGCGTTTGCGTTCATCGTGGCTCAGTGACCAGAACTCGCCGGTGCAGCCGGCAACCACGAAGCCGTCTGCTCCTGCTGCGATCAGCCTATCCACATTCGCTGAAAATGCCTTTTCATCTATCTTGTTGTTCTTATCGAAGGGCGTTGTCAGGGCAGGGAAAGAGCCAGACCAGTCGACGCTATTTCGATTCATCCTCGATGCTCCAATGCTGGATCTAAGACAATCTCAGGCCGGTTTCGCGGTCGAATAGATGCAGGCGTGCACTGCGGAAACTGATACGAACCGGCTGACCGACCTCCAGGTGGACCTGAGCCGGGACCCGACCGGTGATGTTATGGTTGTGCAGGCTGAACAGAACGATGTTCTCATGTCCCGTCGGCTCAATCACCTTGACCGTACCGGGGAAGCCATCATTTTCCGCAATCAGGACGTCCTCCGGCCGAATGCCGAGCTTGACCGGCGTGCCGCCGCGCCGCTGATTGACGAGGTTGTCCGGCAGGGGGATGCTCACGGGACCGAACATCACTTCACCATGTCCGTCTTGAGCACGAAGGTCGGCATCGAGCAGGGTCATGGCGGGCGTTCCGATGAAGTCCGCAACGAATGTATTCGCCGGCCGCTGGTAGATTTCGATGGGGGTAGCGAATTGCTGCAGGTCTCCGCCACGCATAACGGCAATCCGCGAGGACATTGTCATTGCCTCGAGCTGATCATGGGTGACGTAGACCATGGTCTTGCCGATCTTGCGATGCAGCTCGATCAATTCCGTGCGCATGTGAGCTCTGAGCTTGGCATCGAGATTCGACAAAGGCTCGTCGAGAAGGAAGATTTCAGGATCGCGCACCAGGGCGCGACCAAGCGCGACGCGCTGCTGCTGTCCGCCCGACAAATGGCGCGGCTTTCGGGACAGAAAGGGCTCAAGCTGCAAAAGACGCGCCACGGCACCCACCCGTGCTGGCAGCTCTGCCTTCGGAACGCCGCGCTTTTTGAGGGGATAGGCGATGTTCTCGCCAACCGTCATATGCGGATAGAGCGCGTAGGATTGGAACACCATCGCGACATCGCGCTTGGCCGGAGCAAGATCGTTCACGACCCGCTCGCCGAAGCTGATGGTCCCGCTGGTCGGAAAATCAAGCCCGGCCAGCATGCGGAGCGTCGTGGTCTTGCCGCAACCCGACGGCCCGAGCAAGCTGACGAATTCACCAGCGGCAATTTCCAGATCCAGATCGTTGACGGCGACGACTGGCCCATACTGCTTCCGCAGCTTTCTCAAGGTGATTCCGACTGCTCTGGCCATTCCCTCTCGTTCAACCTTTGACGCCGGCGGTGGCAAAGCCCTTCACCAGATATCCCTGGAGAAAGACGAAGATGATGATCAGCGGCAAGCTCATGGCTACCGCGGCCGCCATGAGGAGCGACCATTCAATGTTAAAGGAGGTGACGAGCATCGTGATTACCCCGGTCGTCAGAGGCCGGGCTTCGTCGGTGTTCACAAGGATAAGGGCGTAGAAATATTCGTTCCACGTCACGATAAACGTAAAAAGCGCTGTCGAGATGATGCCAGGAATCGCTTGCGGCAGTATCACGTCGAAGAAAGCGCCGAGCCTGCTCGCTCCATCGACCAGAGCCGCCCATTCCAGTTCCTCGGGCATGCTCGACATGAATGACCGCAGCAGCCATAGCGCATATGGCAAGGCGAATGTCGTGTAGGCGACGACGAGACTGAACAGACTGTTGGCGATTCCGACCCGCACCATCATCAGATAAAGAGGAAGGACCAGGACCACCGACGGCAGCAGATAGGTCGTCAGAACGAGGAGGGCGATCCTCTCGCGTCCGCGATAGGCGAAGCGAGTCAAACTAAAGGCCCCTAGCACCGCGACCACGATCACGAGGAGCGTGGTCGAAGTCGAAAGAATTATGGAGTTGCGGAGGTATTTGAGGAAAAGCGTTTCGTTCAGGAGCGTTTGATAGTGCTCGAAGGTAATTCTGGTCGGCCAAAAGGTTGCCGGTATTCTGAACAATTCGCTCTGTGGCTTCACCGAAGTCAATACCATCCAGATCAATGGAAAGACCACGATCAGGACGATCAGCCACACGACGAGGCTGACCAAGGGCTTCGTCCAGATATTGGAGCGGGTCATTGCAATTCACTCCCTCGCCGCGTGCGTTGGAGGTACAGCACCATGAAAGTGACGAGGACCACCATGATGCCGATGGCATAGGTCGAGGCCATGCCCATCGCATTCATTCCGAAGGCCTGCTTGTATACCAACAGTGGAAGGGTCTGGGTGGCAGCTATCGGACCGCCACCGGTCAGCAGGTAGATCAGGTCGAATTCCTTGAAGTCCCAGATCGTACGCAAGAGTACAATCACGATCAGAACTTCTCGAAGTTGCGGCAGGGTGACGTCCCAAAAACGTGACCAGACGTTGGCGCCATCGATACGAGCCGCCTCGTAGAGTTCTTCCGGAATGGTTTGGAGGCGTGCCAGTACTGCAATCACGACGAAGGGGAAATACTTCCAGGCTCCGACGAGAATGATGCTGATCATGGCGTTGGGCATGGCGCCTAACCAGTCGAGAGGCATGTCCGAGAGGCCCGATACCACCAGCGCCCGATTGAGAATGCCGTAGGAGTCGTTGAACATCCAGCGCCAGACCAGCACGGCGACGACCGTGGAGACAAAGTAAGGGAAAAGGATCAGGCTGCGGGCCAGCGAGCGAAAATAGAAATTGAGATTGAGCAGCAGAGCGATCGCGACGCCGATGACCACCTGCAGGACAAGTGTTCCGATTGTCCAAACAATGTTCGTCCCAAGGGCCGCCCAGAATTCCCGCGTCGAGAGCATGGCGCGATAGTTTGCAAGGCCAACCCACTCCCCCTGAAGTGTCGGCGTATAGATGGAAAAAAAAGACAGATAGATCGCCTCAGCCAACGGATACGCGATCACCAGCGCGAAGATCAAGACGGCCGGTGCGATCAGCAAGACTCCGATCAAGGAGTATTGGGTCGGAAGCGAAACCCCCCAACTCGGCTTCCTGATCTGACCAACGCCGACTGCGCTCATGCCAATCACCGGTGGCATCGTCGTCAAATCCAGGCGGTCTTCCTTGGCAGGATCATGCTGACCACCTGAACTCGATGGCAACTTCAAGCTGGGAGACATCCGCCGTCCGCGGTGAGCGGTGTTCGGCCTCCTAGGACTTCATGATCTCTTCAAGCTTCTTGGCGGTGTCGCCAATCACCATCTTCTTGTCCTCGCCATTGAGTGCAACGCGCTGGACCATCTCGGACAGGACATCGCTCGCAATGATGTCGACGGACTTGGTGTTTGGCTTATGTTTGGGGCTTTCGAAGCCCATATTGTAGCCCTTGGCGGCGTTCACGGTCATCTGCTCGACTTCCTTGGGATATTTTTTGATGATCGGATCCGACATATATGCCGGGTCCTCCGCAATCGTCCGCAGAACCGGCAGCACATGGCCCGGCGCGGCAAGAAGCTGCTTGATATAGCCCTCGGGCATGAAGAGAAAGGCGGCGAACTGCTTGGCAGCCTCGAGATTCTTCGTTGCCTTTGGAATGAACACGCTCGGGAAGTCGTTCAGGGTGGTCTTTTGTACGTTCGCCGAAATGGTCGGATACTGGACGCAGGTTATCTTGTCGGCGATATCGGGATTCTGCTTGTTTACATTGGCGAGAACCCGTCCAGCATAGTAACCGGTCGCGGTGGCTCCGCTGACGAACCCGGTGATCATCTCGCCCCAGCTGTAGCCGGTAGCTCCGGGCGGGCACAATTCCCGCATCGAACTATAGAATTCGAGAGCGTTGGCCGTCGCCTCGCTGTCGATTGCCACCTGCAGATCTGGCGTGAACAACTGGCCGCCGGCACCATGAATGAAGGTGGTCACAACAAAGGAGGTGGCGCTGTTTTTGGCGAATGGCAGCGGCGCGCCATAGATACCGCCGCCCTGCATCTTCTTTGCGGCAGCCCGCAACTCGTCCCAGGTCTCGGGTATCTTGTCGATCCCGGCCTTCTCCATGAGATCCTTACGAATCCAGAGATTGTCCGCGGCAGTATTCCCGATTCCCGTACCGGTAAAATGCCCGTCGCCTGCTTCGTATGTCTTGTTGGCGCCATCGTAGTATTTATCGATGCCGATAGCCTTGATCACATCATCAAACTGCGCGACCAGCCCCTTGGCGTAATAGCTCGCGACCGAGAAGGACGGAATGTGGGTGACGATGTCCGGCACCTCGCCACTGGCGAAGGCGGCTGCCATCTGGACAGGATAGGTTTCGTCCGATGTCGGCTCGAACGCGACCTTGATCCCCGGGTGTGCAGCCTCGAATTGGGCGATTTGATATTTATATGCTTCAAGCTGCGCTGGAGCCGACTGAGGTGACCACCAGCGCAAGGTCACGTCGGCCGCGAGCGCTGGGCGCACAGACCGAAAGGCCGACAGCGCAGCCGACATTCCGATTGCGCCTGCTGCCCCCTGTAGCAAGCCGCGCCGGCTCACTGCTGAAGGTGACGAATCCTTCTTCCTGTTCATGACTCTCTCCCTTCGAGTTCTTCTTGCTTAAATTTCTCTCTGAATGGTTCGTCGATTGCATTCATTGACGATGATGCATTGGGCAGACAGGCACCGGCAAAACGAGCAGAGCGCGCGCCTGCTCCATGGGCAGCATTCCATAGTTGCTGCCACCTCCCATGCCGGCGTCAAGAAAGCCGTTGACAATGGCAAACGGTAGTCGATTGTCGGACGATCGGCAATAGCTTTGCAGGTCCCACTTTCGGCAGCTCACGGCGGCCGCGGCTTCACACGGCGCCTGGATGCAACGGTGCCGCTGCGGCGATGAGTTTTTTCGCCGCAATCAAACCCAGCTCGAGATGACGCTCGATTTCTCGATGCATCCTCGAGAGATCAGTGCCCAGCGCAAGCTCGACGAACCGCTCATTGGTGCCGATGAAATCGCTGTCGTGGACGATGGCCTGGCTCATCACGAAGCTCAGCTGAATCTTTTGCGACAACTGGTGCCAGACCTCTATCAGTATTTGGTTGCCACAGAATTCGTAAGGATAGCTATGGAAGTACATCTCCGCCTTGATGGCCTCGACGCGCTTCTTGTCACGGACTGCCTTGACCAACGCGAGATGACGGGCAATGAGCTCCTTGCGAAAAATCTCATCCCGGCGGGGCCACAATTGAGTGAAGCAAAATTGCTCTAAGGCGCTACGCAGCGAGAACAGCTCGATCAGCATTTTCTCGTCGAGATTGACAACGAACGTCCCGGCGTAAGGCCGGTTGATCAGCAGACCTTCATCGACCAACTCACGAATCGCCTCACGGATTGATCCACGGCTGACGCCGAAGCGGCCGGCGAGTTTGGACTCGACAAGCTGCGTGCCCGGTGTCAGTTGGCCAGAGAGGATAAGATTGCGAAGCGAACCGGCAATTTGCGCCCGTCGCGTCATCGGGAGAATGACGTCGAATTCCGGCAGCGTTGCCCTCGCCTTGGCGCGCACATTCCGCGGTTCGCTCATTAAAGCCTCGCCTTCCCTGATGCCGGCACGATCTCTCGACTACTCTATTTTCATGACCGGATCGCCCAAGCGTGCCGGCTCTGGCGACACACCTAGACCTGGACCGTCCGGAGCCTCGATGCGTCCTCCGACGCGTCGCGGCGCGCCGTCGGCAATTCCATGCCCAAGATAGCTGTTACAGTCACTGCAGTTGAAGCGGAACTGCTCCGGGGTCGAATGGGCAAGATGGGTGATGGCCGCCGTGACGATGTCGCTGCCGCCGCTGTCCTCGATTGTCACGGCCACGCCGCCGGCTACGCACATATCGCGCATCTGACGCGAGATGGTCAGACCACCATATTTGCTGATCTTGATGTTGACGACATCCATTGCCCTATCGCCGAGGGCGCGTATCAGGACAGCGGGACTATCGATCGACTCATCAAGAACGAATGGATGGGGCGTGTGCCGCCGCACTCCAAGATTCTCTTCATAGGAGAGGCAGGGCTGTTCGACCGCAATGTCGATACCGCGTATTGCGTCAACAACCCGCAATGCTTCGTGGGCAAGCCACCCGCCATTGGCATCCGCGACCACTCGCTCGCCAGGCTTGGAATTGCCGGTCACCGCCTCAATTCGCGCAATATCCGTACCGACGTCGCTTCCAACCTTGAGCTGAAAGCGCCGATAGCCTTCGGCGCGATAGGCGGCAGCGCTTTCTGCCATGCGCTCGGGCGTGTCGAGCGAAATCGCGCGATAGCAATCGATAGCCTCACCTTGACGCCCCCCGAGGAGCGTTGAAACGGAAAGACCGGCAGCCTTACCAAGAATGTCCCAGCACGCCATGTCTATCGGTGATTTCACGTAAGCGTGGCCCTTCAAATGACGATCCATGATACGGTTGAGAACGCCAAGCGCAGTTGGGTCGAGCCCGATCAGGTGAGGTCCAAGTTCGGCGATCCCTGTTCGGACCCCGGCCGCATAGGCTGGCAGGTAGGCCGGTCCGAGTGGACAAACCTCGCCATAGCCGACGAGGCCCTCGTCGGTCTCGATACGTACTACCGTCGAATCATAGGATCTGATCGAACGGCCGCCCGAAAAGCTGTATGTGCCCTCCTTCAGAGGAAGATCGACGCAGTACACCAGGATCCGAGAGATTTTCATAATTCCGATCTGAATCTGCTCGAGCGGGATCTGTCGATTGTAGGACAAAATTGCCCGGCGCGTCGATTTAAAGCAAGCCGAGCCGCCGGACGATGTCGATCCGCGCGAAGGAAGCCGCGGCGGTCAGCTTTCCCGGCGCGACGGAGGCGTCAGCCTTTAAGGAGCTTTGGGGAACAAACTCTGTCGAGCCTACATTCAGGGCTTCATAGCCCATCGGCGAGTCAATCCATGAATGTCAGCAGTGAAAAAAGTGTTTCGGCCTGGATGTCCACCAAGGTCATGGAGGACGCACCGTCACTTTCCAGGAGCGAAAGCACTGAAATTGTCATTGTGGGTTCCGGAATTGCCGGGATGTCCGTTGCCTATGAGCTCGTCAAAGCCGGGAAGGACGTGGTTATTCTCGACCGTGGTCCCATTGGGAAAGGCATGACTTCCCGTACAACGGCGCATCTCACGGCAGAATGCGACGACGGCTTTCATGAGATGATCGGTCGTCGAGGCGAAGAGCTCGCAAGGTCGTGGTACGAGAGCCAGGCCGCATCCATCGACCGGATCGAGACGAACCAGCGAGAGCTGCACATCGATTGCGATTTCCGCCGTCTCGAGGGATATCTGTTCCAGGCGCCCGAAACCGAACCCGAGATGCTCGATCGCGAGTATGAGGCAACCAAAAAGGTTGGTATGCCGGTGTTCCAGGAAAAGGGCGTTCCGTTTGGCGGTCAGGCTGCAACACCGACACTCCGTTATCCCAATCAGGCGACCTTCCATCCACTCAAGTACCTAGCCGGGATTGCCGCTGCTATCCGCAAAGCGGGCGGACGATTCTATGCCGAGACGACGGTTGAAAGGGTCGAAGAGGACGCGAACGGCGTGCAAGTGACGACGACGGCTGGCCATGTCATAGGCGCCAAGCAAGCCGTTGTCGCCACCAACTCCCCCATCAACGACCGCTATGCAATTCACACCAAGCAGGCGCCGTATCGCACTTACGCCATGGCTTTCTCTATCGCGCACGATCGTCTGCCGGATGGTCTCTACTGGGACACGTTCGACCCCTATCATTACGTTCGCCTCCAGCCCGGCGGCGGCAGCGACATCCTGATTGTCGGCGGCGAAGACCATAAAACCGGCGAGGCTGATGACGCTGAACGCCGCTTTACGAGGCTTGAGGCCTGGATACGAAGCCTTTTGCCTGATCTTGGCAGGGAACTGCATCGTTGGTCCGGTCAGATCCAGGACACGATCGACTTCGCCGGCTTTATTGGGCGCAATCCAGGAAGCAAGCGCAGTTACGTGGTCACGGGGGATTCCGGCCAGGGCATGACCCATGGATCTGTTGCCGGCATTCTGATCAGCGATCTGATTTTGAAGGGCGATAGTCCCTGGATCGCTGTTTATGATCCAAGCCGCAAACCGTTGAAGGCTGCTGGCACCTATCTGAGAGAGAATGTCAGCGTTGCAAAGAACTTCGCAGAATATGTTGCGCCAGGGGATATCAGCTCCTTGGATGAGCTAAGACCGGGGCAGGGGGCGATTGTCCGGCAGGGGATGAGCAAGGTAGCCGCTTATCGGGACACGAATGGTGAGCTTATGCTGCGCTCTGCTGCATGCTCGCACCTTGGTTGTCATGTGCACTGGAACAGTTTCGAGAACTGCTGGAATTGTCCATGTCAGCGCCCGGTTCGCAATTTGCGCCGGACGGCACGGCCCTAAACGGGCCAGCGGTTTCCTCCCTTGCCAAGGTGGAGCGTTAACATGCTGGCCGCGGCCGGCCGCCATGTGCTCGAACAGATGCGAGGTTTAAGTGATTGATCTTTATCAAGTCGGTGTGCCAGGAGCAGGACTGCCGAGCACACGATTCAGGCAAGCGCTCGAGAGACAACTGAGCGCGTCACGGCGTTCGTGAAGGCGGTGCGGGACCGGATTGGATAAAGCCGACGCCACCGCTAACGGTCGCTCAAGGCTACCTTACCTGCGGCTGGTTGAAGCCGGTCTACGAAGACGGATCTGATAAGAAAGGGTCCATTCGTCCAAATTGGAGGCTAACAATGACCACCCGGAGCGCCTTAGTTGCGTTGCTCGCCTCGGCGGCAGCGTTCGGCACCGTCCTTTCTGTCCAGGCGCAGGTTTCGGAACAGACCCTCAAGTCGCTATCGACGCCCGACAAGGTCGAATCTCCCATCGGTACCCTTGAGTTCAAGGACGGTGGACCCAGCCCGCAGACGGTTCAGAAGGCGTTCGATGCCCTGGACTTCAACCACGCTCTAGGCGCCTATCTCAACAGTTATGGCGGCGCATCGGCCTATGCGCTTCGGGCCGGATTTCGGAGCATCGGAGCGGATGACAACTCGATCGTGGTTTTCTCCGAGTTGATGGATTCCAACTCACTCTTTCTCACGCCCAATGCCGACACCGTCTACTACATGGGCGTTATCGACCTATCCAAAGGCCCCATGGTGGTCGAACAACCGCCGAAAGGGGTCGGTACCA
>Ga0075431_100001154_pt1 | contig 23744 bp, 18 predicted proteins | sample RhiMetdeltSRZDD5_FD_75297 | JGI IMG/M metagenome (GOLD analysis project Ga0075431, IMG submission 75297) | Populus rhizosphere microbial communities from Tennessee, USA - Rhizosphere MetaG P. deltoides SRZDD5 | ecosystem: Host-associated > Plants > Roots > Rhizosphere > Soil | place: USA... | reverse complement strand
ATTCCCGAACGTCACACGGAAGGCTCAACCCATATGGGTGGAGAGGGTGCCAACTGGATTGGCGAGGCGCCCTTTTCCAAACGCGCTCACGTGTTCCAGAACATGGGCGATGGCACCTACAACCATTCTGGCCTCATGGCGATCCGTGCCGCCATCGCCGCCGGCGTCACGATGACCTTCAAAATCCTCTACAATGATGCCGTAGCCATGACCGGCGGGCAGGCCAATGATGGAAACGTCACGGTCGAGACGATTGCCCAGCAAATGCGAGCCATGGGTGTCTCCCGCATCACCGTCGTCTCCGACGAGCCCGAGAAATACGAGGGGCGCATCGTCTTTCCTACCGGAACGACGGTGCACCACCGCGACGATATCATCAATTTGCAGAAGGAGCTGATGCAGCTCCAAGGTGTCTCCGTTCTGATCTATGACCAGACCTGCGCTGCGGAAAAGCGGCGGCGACGGAAGCGCGGGGCATATCCCGATCCCAATAAGCGTGTGTTCATCAACGAGCGCGTTTGCGAAGGATGCGGCGATTGTGGCGTGAAATCGAATTGCGTCGCGGTGCAGCCGGTCGAGACGCCATTCGGACGCAAGCGACAGATCGATCAATCGGTTTGCAACAAGGATTATTCCTGCCTCAAAGGTTTCTGCCCGAGCTTCGTGACCGTCGAAGACGGAGAGCTGGTCAAGGGCGCACAAGGTGCGTCACTGCCGGTGTTCCCGGTGCTGCCGGAGCCCGAGCTCATTCCACTTGAGCGGCCATGGTCGGTTCTCGTCACCGGCATCGGCGGGACGGGCGTGGTGACCATCGGGCATGTGCTGGCGATGGCTGCACATATCGAAAAAAAGGGTGCTGCGCTCATCGACATGGCTGGCCTGTCACAGAAGAACGGAGCCGTGGTGACGCATCTGAAGATTGCGCAGCGTCCACAAGACATCGCCACGATCCGTATTGCGGCAGGCGGCTCGGATCTGATCCTCGGCTGCGACCTCGTCACCTCGGCGTCGGAAAGAGTGCTTGCCACGGCCGATCCCGTTCGGACCTTCGGCGTGGTCAACAGTCACGAGGTCATGCCGGCGCAGTTTACGCGATCCGCCGATCTGCAGTTCCCGGCCAAGGAGATGAGCAAGGAAATCGAGTCGCGGCTGAGACCCCAGGGGGCGCATTTTGTCGACTCGACGCTCATTGCCACGGAACTCCTCGGCGATTCCATCGCGTCGAACATGCTCACGATGGGCTATGCCTATCAGAAAGGCCTGATCCCGATCGGGTCTACCGCCATCGAGCGGGCCATCGAGCTCAACGGCGTGTCGGTGAAGCTCAATCTCGACGCCTTCCTGCTCGGTCGGCGGGCTGCACATGATCCCGATCTGTTCGCCGCGCTCGTCGTCAAGAAGATGGATCGCCGGTTGGAGACGCTCGACGAACTCATCGAGCGACGGTTCAACGATCTCGTCGCCTACCAGGATGTGGCCTATGGGCGGCGCTATCGCGCGCTCGTGGAGGAGGCTCGTCATGCGGAGGAGGCGCGCAGCAAGGGTGGAATGGCCCTGACGGAAGCGGTGGCGCGCTATTACTATAAGCTCCTTGCGTATAAGGACGAATATGAAGTAGCGCGCCTTTACACGGATGGGGAGTTCCGCAAGGAACTCGAGAAGCGATTCAAGGGGGGGCAGGTCAAGTTCCATCTGGCACCGCCGCTTCTTGCCTCGCGCGACCCCGTCACAGGCCATTTGCGCAAGAGAGTCTATGGGCCGTGGATGATGAGCGCCTTCGCGCTGTTGGCCAAATTCAAGTTCCTGCGCGGCACGGCGTTCGATCCGTTCGGATATTCCACCGAACGCAAGCAGGAGCGCGCGCTGGTTCGCGAGTATGAGCAGTCGATTCACGACGTGCTTGCGGGCCTCAACCCAGGCAATCACGGTCTTGCCGTCGAAATCGCGTCGATCCCGCAAATGATCCGCGGCTTCGGCCATGTGAAGGAGCGGCATCTCGTCCCCGCGAGAAAGCGGTGGTCGGAACTCCTTGAAGCCTATCGCAGCGGAAGATCACGCCCGGCCGCAATCGCCGCCGAATGAGCGTGACGGTTGGCCAGCCTGCCGACCGCATGCCAGGCAATGCGCGCCGCCACGAAAGCGGCATAACCGGTCGGGTCGCGGGCGGGCACGAATTCGATCAGATCAAATGCGACGAGCCTCGCCTTGTTGGCAACGCCCGCGACAAGATCGATGATCTGCGGATAGCTCAAGCCACCGGGGGTCGGCGACATGACAGCTGGCATGCAGGTGCCGTCGATGGCGTCACAATCGAGGGTGATCATGCAGTTCACACCCTTGGGAATGAGCTCGAGAGCCTCCTTAACGCCTCCTGCGTGGATCAAATCGGCAGGGATAATGTGTGCTCCCCAGGTACGGGCATCATCGAACTCCTTCTTCCTCGCACTACCGAGCCCGCGGATTCCCACCTGAACGATGCGCGCCACATGCGGCATCTCGGATGCCCGCCGCATGGTGCTGGAGAATCCGAGCGCTTCGCCGCGACGCTGGTTTCGCCAGTCGATGTGCGCATCGATCTGGAGCACCGTCAAAGGGGCATGATCGGCCAGGGCACCAATGAAGGGAATTGGGGTCGAGTCATCGCCACCGATCATGATCGGGACCGCTCCGCGAGCGACGATGGCTCGGGTTGCCGCTTCGATCAGGGCGCGATTGCTTGCCCCCGCCTGGGACCGCGTTGGAAGGTCGCCAAGGTCAGCGAGTTTAAAGGTGCCGTCGCCCAATAGCGGGGCTCCCAGGTCGAAGTCCCAGTGATCACGCCAGCCCGCATCGGCGCTGATGGCCTTACGCAGCGCATCGGCCGTTGCGGCGTGCGGCCGATTGTCAATCCCCTCATAGGGAGTGCCATGGGGTGCGGCAAAGATTGCCGCTCCGCCCTCCAGGAGCTTGATGCTTCGGGGACTGTTGGCGCCGGCGAAGGGGAGGCGTGGTCGCTTGAAGGTAAGCTCAAAGGGCATGAGCCCTGAACTCTAGGCTGCCGCGTTACCCTCGGCAACGGTTTCGGGCCGTGCGCGAATGACCCTTTCTGCCGGCAGCCGAAAAATAGCCGTCGTGCCGACGCCGGGAGCGCTCTCAAGGCTTAGGGTGCCGCCATGTGCCGAGGCAAGTCTGCGCGCGATCGGAAGGCCCAAACCCGTTCCCCCGAACTTGCGGCTCATTCCAGCATCCACCTGCACAAAGGGCTCGAAAATTCGTTCGAGGTCCTTTTTCTGAATCCCTATTCCGGAGTCTCTGATGACGAAGGCCAGGCCTCCATCGGCTTCATCCCGCAGAAGAAGATGAACAGTGCCCAAGGGGAGGGTGAATTTTACGGCGTTGGAAATGAGGTTCTCCAAGATCTGCTTGAGGCGGGCAAGATCACCCCTGATCTCAGCGTTAATGGACTGATAGTCGCCGGTCAGAGTGATATTGCCGCTCGCCGCCAGCTGGCGGCAGTTCCGCAATGCCACCTGCGCCAGTTCAGCGGCATCCACTTCCTGCTCGTGGAGTTTGAATGAGGTGCTCTCGATGCGATTGGCGTCAATGATATCATTGATGATGCGCTGCAGCTGTCGGCTCGATTCGGCAATGCTGCGCGAGTAGCCGCCGTAGCTGCCGTTGCCGAGAGGGCCTTCGCGCTCGGCCGCCATGATCTCGGAAAACCCAATGATGGCATTGAGCGGCGTGCGAAGCTCATGGCTCAGGACATTGAGGAATTGCGACCTTGCATCCCGCGCCCGGTCGGCTTCGTGGCGCGCCTGCAACAGGGCAGCCTCGGCTCTGTGGCGCTCGGTGACGTCGCGGCCGACGCCTCGATAGCCTAGGAACTTGCCATCGGCCGCCCTCAGCACATTTCCGGTGAGCTGCCACCAGCGCCTTTCGCCTGAAATCTTGACGGGGACCTCCGTGGCAGCGATCGGGCGCTGCTCGCCTATAATGGTTTGAAGAGCCTGCCAGGGGCCGAGGTGGCCTGGAAGGCCACTGACGTCGCTCAAGCGTCTCCCGAGCAGCTGGTCGATCGGATGGGCGAGGGCATCAGCCAGTTTGGGTGAAAGATAAACGAGTTCACCGGCGCCATTGGTTTCCCAGAGCCAGTCGGCCGACATTTTCTCGAAGCTCTCGAGGCGCAGGCGCCCCAGAGCGTGGTCACCGTCCTCGTCCGTAGTGGGCCTCAAGGCCCGCAAGTCGGCACTGTGCAAAAGCCGGGGGAAAGTCCATATGTCGGAGAGTTTCATAGATATGCACGCCAACCCAACCTTGGCCGGCCAGAAGCCGGCGACAGCGAAAGATTGTAGGCAACGCTCCGTCTTCAGAGAATTAACGAGAGGACAACAGAAACGTCATGGTTAAGGGTAGCTAAAGACGGCATGTCGCGATCCTTGGATATAGTGGGAGCCGGCAAAGGCTCAGTCGGCGTGCTGCTCATCAATCTTGGGACGCCTGAGGATTTCACCTATTGGCCGGTGCGTCGATATCTGAAGGAGTTTCTTTCGGACCGGCGCGTGATCGAGACGAACAGGCTGCTCTGGTGGCCCATACTGAATGGCATTATCTTGACGTTACGTCCCCAGCGGTCGGGCGAGGCCTATGCCAAGATTTGGAACAGGGCCCTCAATGAATCACCTCTCAAAACTATTTCGCGCGCGCAGGCGGATGCACTCAAGGGGGAGTTTGCAGCGGAAGGGAAGGTGACGATCAGTTGGGCAATGCGCTACGGGGCGCCGAAGCTCGCAGGCGAACTTGAAACTCTGAAGGCTGCGGGCCACGATCGCATTCTGCTCGCGCCGCTCTATCCCCAGTATGCAGCCGCGACGACGGCGACGGCGCTGGATAAGGCGTATGAAGCACTTCTCAAGATGCGCTGGCAGCCGGCGATCAGAACTCTGCCGCCCTATTACGACGATCCGCTCTACATCAACGCGCTTGCCCAGAGCATACGCAGTCATATCGACAAGCTCAGCTGGACGCCCGACCGTCTGCTGGTGTCGTTTCACGGGCTGCCCGTGTTCCACGTCGAACGGGGTGATCCCTATTACGACCAGTGCCTCGAAACTGCTCGGTTGCTCAAACAGGCGCTTAAGCTCGCCGACAATGAATTCCTGGTCGCCTTTCAGTCACGTTTCGGACGCGCCGAGTGGCTCAAGCCCTATGCCGACAAAACGGTGGCAGAGCTTGCGAAAGGTGGTTGCAGGAAGCTCATCGCAATATGTCCTGGTTTTTCTGCAGATTGCGTCGAAACGCTTGAGGAAGTTGCCATCGGACTCAAGGAAACTTTCCTCGAACATGGTGGAAAAGAGTTCGATACCGTTCCCTGCCTCAATGATTCCGAGCCGTCGATCAAGATGCTGAGCGGGCTCATCCGGCGCGAGCTTCAGGGCTGGGTCTAGTTGGAGGGGCTTGCGAGTGAGTCCAGATAATCCCGCAGAGCCTTGGCGAAGGACGCACCGATGCCGGGGTGTTCCAATCCATAGACAACGTTCGCCATGAGGAAGCCCAATTTATCGCCGCAGTCATAGGTAGTGCCAGCAAATTGCAAGCCGTAAAAGGGCTGCTCGGGGAGAAGCTGGATCATGGCATCGGTCAATTGTATCTCGCCGCCGGCGCCGCGTTCCTGGCGCTCGATCTTCGGGAAGATTTGAGGCTGAAGGATATAGCGTCCGGAGATGATCAAATTGGAGGGTGCGACGTCGGGTTTCGGTTTCTCAATCATAGACGTGATCTCAAAAGCCTTGCCGCTTTTCCTGCCGACGCCGACGACTCCATAGCGATGAACCTGGTGAGTGGGAACTTCCTCGACCGCAATGATGTTGCCCCCCGTTTCATCATAGATGTCCATCATTTGCTTGAGGCAGCCAGGCTTGCCATGAATTAACATGTCGGGGAGAAGCAAAGCGAAAGGTTCATTTCCGACAAGTGTGCGCGCGCACCAAACGGCATGACCAAGGCCCAAAGGCTGCTGCTGGCGCGTGAAACTCGTCTGTCCGGGGGCGGGAAGATCCTTCTCGAGGAGGTCGATCTCCGCCAACTTGCCGCGCTGCCGCAACGTGTCTTCCAGCTCATATTGTCGATCGAAATGGTCTTCTATGGCCGATTTGTTACGGCCCGTGACGAAAATGAAGTGATCGATCCCCGCTTCGCGCGCCTCCGCCACCGCCAGCTCCATCACCGGCCGGTCGACGATCGGAAGCATCTCTTTGGGCAGCGCCTTGGTCGCAGGGAGAAAGCGGGTGCCAAGTCCCGCTACCGGAAACACGGCCTTTCTGATTGGCATTTTCATGGGATCGTTTGGCGAGATAATCCGTTCCTGGTAAACGGCCACGGGTTCAGAAGGTTTCGGCTGTTTTTCCGGCAGGGTCAAGTGGCGCCGTTCGCGCGTCGTTCAGCGAGGGATGACGATGGCAGTCCTGGTTACAGGTGGAGCAGGCTATATCGGAAGCCACATGGTCTTCGATCTTCTGGATCGCGGCGAGGAGGTTGCGGTCATCGACAATTTGTCGACCGGTCCGTCCTGGGTGCTGCCGCCCGAAGCCAATCACGTCAAGGGCGACATTGGAGACGATGATCTGCTCGACGAGGTGTTGAAGACCGGCTCGATCGACACGATCATTCATTTTGCCGGCTCGATCGTCGTTCCAGATTCCGTCGCCGATCCGCTCGCCTATTATCTCAACAACACGGTCAAGTCGCGAACGCTCATCGCTGCGGCGGTGCGGCATGGGATCGCAAATTTCATCTTCTCCTCGACGGCGGCTGTCTACGGAGAGCCTGCGGAGACTCCGGTGAAGGAGGATGCGCCGACGGCGCCAGTGTCGCCCTATGGCACATCAAAGCTGATGACCGAGTGGATGCTGCGCGACAGCGGCAAGGCCTATGGTCTCAATCATATTGCGCTTCGATATTTCAACGTTGCCGGAGCCGACCCGAAAGGAAGGACAGGACAATCAAACCCGAGGGCTACCCATCTGATCAAGGTTGCCTGCCAAACACTCCTCGGACAGAGGTCACATATGGAGGTGTTCGGCACCGACTATGACACACCCGACGGCACCTGCATCCGCGACTATATCCATGTGAGCGATCTGATCGCTGCGCATTTCGATGCGCTCAAGCACCTGCGAAATGGTGGTGGCAGTGGCATCTTTAACTGCGGCTACGGCCGGGGTTATTCGGTTCTCGAAGTGGTCAAGGCCGTGGCGAGAGTGGCGGGAAGGGACTTGAACGTGCAATATGGGCCGAGGCGCGCAGGCGATCCGGCGCGACTCGTAGCAGGGGCCGAGCTGGCGCGCTCCACTTTGGGCTGGGCGCCGCGGCACGGCAATCTTGACGAAATCGTGGCCTCGGCATTGAAGTGGGAAGAGAAACTCCTGCGCCGTAACGCCAGGGACTAAAGGCCTCTCAGGCTTGAGCCTGTACGCGCCTTTCGGCTAGTGTCGGCGCCATGAAGGAGAAGCTAATTCTGATCGTACCGGTCGTAGCGACATTGCTCGCCAGCGCGGACACAAGTTCGGCTGCCGATCGAGACTTCCAGGCCTATGTCGCCAAGCTGTGGCCGCAGGCAGAAGCGGCCAAGATCAAGCGCGAGACGTTCACACGCGCCTTTGCCGGCGTCGATGAACCCGATCCGCTGGTTTTGAAAATGGCGAGCAACCAGCCGGAATTCACATCGACCACCTCGCAGTATTTGATGAAGGCGGTGACGCCGGCGCGGATTGAAACGGGCCGGCGGATGCTCGGCACTCATGCGCGGCTCCTGTCGGAGCTGGAAGCAAAATACGGTGTCGACCGGCATATTCTGCTGGCGATCTGGGGGATGGAGAGCAATTTCGGGCAAGACAAGGGATCGATGGGCGTCATGCGATCGCTCGCGACGCTGGCTTATCAAGGGGCCCGGCGCAGCTACGCCATACCGCAGATCATCGCCGCGCTCAAAATCGTGCAAAGCGGCGTTGTTCGGTCAGACGCTTTTCTTGGGTCATGGGCCGGGGCCTTGGGCCACACGCAATTCATCCCCACCTCATACGTCGCCTTCGCTGTCGACTGGACCGGGGACGGGGTTCGCGATATCTGGGGCTCGGAAGCCGACGCGCTTGCCTCGACATCGAATTACCTGGCGAAATCTGGCTGGTCGTCATCGCGGCCTTGGGGGTGGGAAGTGGCGTTGCCGCAAAACTTCGATCGATCGCTGATCGGACGAGCGAAACCCAGACGCATCTCAGAATGGAAGAAACTCGGCGTGACGCCAGCGAATGGAGGTTTCGGCGAGGTGAACAGCAGTGCCTTCATCATTGTGCCGCAGGGAATCGACGGACCCGCGTTCCTCGTCACGGAGAACTTCAACGCGATCATGGCGTACAATGAGTCCCACTCCTACGCGATCGCGGTCGGCCATCTCGCCGACCGGATTCGCGGGCGGGGGCCGATCCTGGCGGCGTGGCCCGAACAGAATATCGATCTGAGCTTCGCCGAGCGGGTAGAAATGCAAAAGCGGCTGATCCGCCATGGCTTCGCCACCGGAGGGACGGATGGACGTTTTGGAGCACGGACCTATGAGGCAATATTGGCCTTCCAGAAAAGCCGGAGGCTCAGGCTCGACGGCGAGCCGACGCGGGCGCTGCTCGTTGAATTGCGCAAGGGGAGCTGATCGTTTCGCCATGAGCCGCTACGTCTTCGCGCTGATCGCGGTTCTACTTTTTCCCATCGCCTCCGCAAGGGCCGAGCCGCCCTTCACGCATCCGCCCGAGGCGAGGATCGCGGTCGCGCCGAGCGGCCCGTCCTATGTCGGACCTCCGCAGGAGAGCTACCAGCTGTTCGTCTTTGGAGATTCCCTAGCGGCGGGCCTGTTCGCTGGCATGAGCCGCATGGCGGAGGGCGATCTGAGGCTCATCATCGACGGGAGGTTCAAGGACGATTCGGGGCTGTCCCGGCCGGAGTTCTACGATTGGGCGTCGGCACTGCCCAAGATCCACGAGCGGCGGGAAATCGACATCGCAGTCATTCTGCTCGGCAGCAATGACGGGCAGGACATTCGTTCGATCTCGGGCCTGATCCAGTTTGGAACGCCGGAATGGGCCAGCACCTACGCAAAACGTGTCGACGACATCATGAGAATTCTCAGGGAGCGAAACATCGCCATCTATTGGGTGGAACTTCCGCCCATGGGGCCGGCGCCGCTTGAAGCGGAGGCGAGCTTAGTCGCAACCGTCCAGCGCGACAGGGCGGTGCACGAGAAGATCCGATACGTCGAGACGCGCAAGATTTTCAGCGACGCGAACGGCCGCTACACGGATCAGGGCACGGACGTGAACGGCAAGGCGATGCGGCTCAGGGCGCGCGACGGAATCCATTTTCTCAAATCGGGGAACAACAAGCTGGGATTAATGGTGTTGCAAGTGATCCGCCACGACATTGCGATGGCAGACGGCAAGGTGGCGAGGCTCACCTCGCCGCATGAGGATTTTCCCTCCTCGCCTGAGCCGGAGAAAACAGTGACTTCGGTCAATCCATTGCCCATCTTTGGGCAAATGGCAGGATCCAAGGAGGAGTTGGCTCTCACGTTCGTGATGGCCGACCCGCAATGGTCTTCGGCGGTTCTGGCGGTCGCCGGGGCGGCTCAAAAAGAAAATTCGCTGAGCACGCCGCAAACGGTGGTCAGCGCGCTCAAGGCGCGTGTGGCGCCGCAATCAACGGCCGGCGTACTCCTCAATGAGGGACAATGGCCCGAGACCAAGAAAGGCCGGCATGACGACTTCAGCTGGCCCGGGCAGAAGTGATTAGTTTGGCAGAGTCGAGGATCCCATCAAGAATTCGTCGATGGCGCGGGCGGCCTGACGGCCCTCACGAATGGCCCAGACGACGAGCGACTGACCCTTGCGGGCGTCGCCGGCGGCAAAGACGCGGTCGACCGAAGTCCGATAGTCGATGGTCGACGCCTCGATGTTGGTGCGCGCATCGCGCCTTGGCTTGAGCTCGGCAAGCAAGCCGCGATCCTCAGGCCCTGCGAAGCCGATCGCCAGAAGCACGAGTTCGGCAGGGATGACGAATTCGGTGCCGGGAACAGGGCGGCGACGCTCATCGACGCGGGCGCATTCGACACCGGTCGCCTTGCCGTTCTTGCCGATGATGCGCAAGGTGGCGCAGGCGAATTCACGCGAAGCACCCTCCGCCTGGCTGCTCGAGGTGCGGAACTTGGTCGGCCAGTAAGGCCAGATGAGAAGCTTGTTCTCCCGCTCGGGCGGCATCGGCCTAATGTCCAGCTGGGTGACGCTCAGCGCGCCCTGTCGGAAGGAGGTGCCGATGCAGTCGGACGCGGTGTCGCCGCCGCCGATGACCACGACATTCCTACCATCGGCGAGGAGCGGGAGCTCATCGGCCAAAGGCTCGCCACCTATCCGTTTGTTCTGCTGGATCAGGTACGGCATGGCGAAATGGCAGCCGGCATGCTCGGAGCCTGGAATGCGAGGGTCGCGCGGACGCTCGGCACCGATGGCAATAAGAACAGCGTCATAGTTATCGGTGAGCGAACGGAAGGGCCGGCCATTGCCGATGTCCACGTTATAGTGAAAGGTGACGCCTTCTGCTTCCATCTGGCCCACGCGGCGGTCGATGCCCTGTTTCTCCATCTTGAAATCGGGAATGCCGTAACGCAAAAGCCCGCCTGCCTTAGCGGCGCGCTCGAAGACATGCACTTCGTGGCCGACCCGAGCCAGTTGCTGGGCGGCGGCAAGACCTGCAGGACCCGAGCCGACGATGGCGACGCGCTTGCCGGTTTGCTGTTCTGGCGGTTCGGGCAGGACCCAGCCTTCCTCCCAGGCGCGATCGGCGATCGCCTGTTCGATGCTTTTTATGGTGACCGGCACGCCTTCAAGGTTGAGCGTGCAAGCTTCCTCGCAGGGTGCGGAGCAGATGCGGCCGGTGAATTCGGGAAAGTTGTTGGTCGAATGCAGGTCGCGGGAGGCTTCCTGCCAATTTCCGCGATAAACGAGATCGTTCCAGTCGGGAATCTGGTTGTTCACCGGGCAGCCGGTATGACAATAGGGTATGCCGCAGTCCATGCAGCGGGCGGCCTGCTTCTGCGTGTCGCGCTCCTCAAGCGGGATCACGAACTCGCGGAAGTGGCGGACGCGGTCGGAGGCCGGAGGATATTTCTGCTCCTGCCTATCGATTTCGAGGAAGCCCGTGATCTTGCCCATGGTCATGCGCTCCGCGTCAGGCCAATGCGCATACCGTCGCTGCCGGCCTGGGCACGTTCGAGCTCGAGCAGAGCGCGGCGATATTCGACGGGCATGATCTTCACGAATTTCGGCAGGTAGCGGCCCCACGCGTCGAGAATGGTCCGCGCGCGGCTTGAGCCCGTATATTTATAATGGCGGCCGAGCAGCTGCCAGATGCGCTCGGCATCATGCCGGGTCATGTCGGTGCTGATATCGACCAGACCGTGATGCTCGAGATCGCCGCCGTGATGATGGAGACGCTCGATCGATTCCTCTTCGGCCGGCACAGGGGCAAGGTCGACCATGGCCAGGTTGCAGCGGCTGGCAAAATCGCCCTTCATGTCGAGGACGTAGGCCACCCCGCCGGACATGCCGGCGGCAAAATTGCGCCCGGTTTCGCCGATGACGAGCACGATGCCGCCCGTCATATATTCGCAGCCGTGATCGCCGACGCCTTCGACAACCGCGACCGCGCCGGAATTGCGAACGGCAAAGCGCTCGCCGGCGATGCCGCGGAAATAGCACTCCCCGGCAATGGCGCCATAGAGAACGGTGTTGCCGACGATGATGGAGTTTTCCGGGACGATGCCGGAACTCTCGGCTGGGCGGACGATGAGGCGGCCACCGGACAGCCCCTTGCCGACATAGTCGTTGGCGTCGCCCGTGAGGTCTAGAGTGACGCCATGCGCGAGGAAGGCGCCAAAGCTCTGACCCGAAACGCCCTTGAGATTTATCCTGACGGTGTCGTCGGGCAGGCCGGCGTGACCGTAGCGCTTGGCGATCTCGCCCGACAGCATGGCGCCCACCGTTCTGTCGATGTTGCGGATCGGCTGTTCAATGACGACTGGCGCGCCGCCATCAAGAGCGGGCTTGGCCAGTTCTATGAGGGAGCGGTCGAGGACGCGGTCGATGTCGTGCTCTTGCCGGCTTGTATGACGCTGGGGTGTACGGCCCGGGTTTTCGGGTTTTTGAAACAGCCTGGAGAAATCGAGGCCGCGGGCTTTCCAATGCTCCACAGCCCTCGCCTGGTCGATGAACTCGGTTGCGCCAATGATCTCATCGAGCGTACGCGCGCCAAGCGAGGCCAGGATCTGTCTCACCTCCTCGGCGACGAAGAAGAAATAGTTGATGACGTTCTCCGGCTGTCCCTTGAAGCGCTTGCGCAGAACGGGATCCTGCGTCGCGACACCCACCGGGCAGGTGTTCAGATGGCACTTGCGCATCATGATGCAGCCCACCGCAATCAGGGGGGCGGTGGAAAAGCCCATCTCGTCTGCGCCGAGCAGGGCGGCGATGACGACATCGCGGCCGGTCCGCAAGCCCCCGTCGACCTGGACGATGATGCGATCGCGCAGGGAATTGAAGATGAGGGTTTGCTGGGTTTCGGCGAGGCCGATTTCCCAGGGCGAGCCTGCGTGCTTGATCGAAGTCAGGGGCGAGGCGCCAGTGCCGCCCTCGTAGCCTGAAATGGTCACATGGTCGGCGCGGGCCTTGGCGACACCGGCCGCCACCGTGCCGACGCCGACTTCGGATACGAGCTTTACGGAAATGATGGCCAAGGGATTGACGTTCTTCAGATCGTATATGAGCTGCTTCAGGTCCTCGATGCAGTAGATGTCATGGTGCGGAGGAGGCGAGATGAGCGCGACCCCCGGCGTTGAATAGCGAACGCGGGCGATGGTGGCGTCGACCTTGTGGCCTGGAAGCTGGCCCCCTTCGCCGGGCTTCGCCCCCTGGGCAATCTTGATCTGGATCTGGTCGGCGTTGACGAGATACTCCGCGGTGACGCCAAAGCGACCCGAGGCCACCTGCTTGATCGCCGAGCGCATGGAATCGCCGTTGGACAGAGGCCTGAACCGGTCGGGCTCCTCGCCGCCTTCGCCCGTATTCGACTTGCCGCCGATGCGGTTCATGGCAATGGCAAGCGTGGTATGAGCTTCGCGGCTGATCGAGCCGAAGGACATGGCCCCGGTGGCGAAGCGGCGAACGATTTTGCTTGCCGGCTCCACCTCTTCGATCGGAATGGGCGCGCGACCCAGCTCCTCGGCGGTGCGAATGCGGAACAGACCGCGCGGGGTCTTCAGATATTCCGACTGGCTGTTTACTTCGCGGGAAAAGTCCTCGAAGCGTGTATGGCTGTTGGCGCGCACCGCATGTTGGAGATGAGCCACCGTCTCGGGCGTCCACACATGAGCTTCACCACGCATACGGAAATTATAGTCGCCGCCGACATCAAGCGCGGTGGCGAAGACGGGGTTCTCGCCGAAGGCCGCCTCGTGGCGGCGGAAGGCTTCTTCGGCAATCTCGCCCAAACCGATTCCCTCGATCTGAGTGGCGGTGCCGGTGAAATACTGCTTCACGAAATCGGAGCGGAGGCCCACTGCATCGAAGATCTGGGCGCCGCAGTAGGATTGGTAGGTCGAGATCCCCATCTTGGACATGACCTTGAGTATGCCCTTGTCGATGGCCTTGATGTATCGCTTGTACAGCTCCTCGCGGCTGACGTTCTCGCCCAGTTCAGGGAGCAGGTCCTCAAGCGTCTCGAAGGCGAGATAAGGATTGATCGCCTCGGCGCCATAGCCTGCGAGCGTGCAGAACTGGTGCACTTCGCGTGGCTCACCCGATTCGACGACAAGGCCAACCGAGGTGCGCAGGCCACGCCTGATGAGATGATGGTGAGTGGCGGAGGTCGCGAGAAGCGCCGGAATCGGCACCCGTTCGGCGCTGACGGCGCGATCGGACAGGATAATGATATTGTAGCCGTCCTTGACCGCGCGCTCGGTGCCGACGCAGATCGCCTCGAGCGCTGCTTCCATGTATTCGGGGCCATTGGCGACATCATAGGTGACGTCGATGGTGACCGTTCGGAAGGGATTGTCTTTGACCACGCCGATGGTGCGAATGCGCTCGAGCTCCTCATTGGTAAGGATCGGCTGGGGAACCTCAAGTCGCATGTGCTTCGAGGTACCCTTAAGATCGAGGAGATTGGGCCTCGGCCCGATGAAGGAAACGAGGGACATCACCAGCTCTTCCCTGATGGGATCAATGGGCGGGTTGGTGACCTGCGCGAAATTTTGCTTGAAATAGGTGTCGAGAAGCTTCGGCCTGTTCGACATGGCCGATATGGGCGCGTCATTGCCCATGGAGCCCACCGCTTCCTGGCCCGTCTGCGCCATGGGCGCCATCAGCAGCTTCAAATCCTCCTGGGTGTAGCCGAAGGCCTGCTGGCGATCGAGCAGCGGTACATGGCTCTTCGGCCGGCGCGTCTTGGCGAGGGGCATTTCGCGCAGCACCACCTGCGTGCGCTTGAGCCATTCCTGATAGGGATGGCGGGCAGCAAGGCTCTGTTTCAGCTCGTCGTCGGAAATAATGCGCTTCTGCTCAAGATCGATGAGCAGCATCTTGCCCGGCTGAAGCCGCCATTTGGTGACGATATTGGTTTCAGGGATGTCGAGCACGCCCATTTCGGAGGCGAGCACGACGAAGCCGTCGCGGGTGACGAGATAGCGCGATGGTCGCAAGCCGTTGCGGTCGAGGGTGGCGCCGATGATGCGGCCGTCGGTGAAGGCCATGGCGGCGGGGCCGTCCCAAGGCTCCATGAGCGCTGCATGATACTCGTAGAAGGCCTGGCGCGATTCATCCATCAGCTGATTTCCGGCCCAGGCTTCCGGAATGAGCATCATCATCGCATGGGGAAGGGAATAGCCGCCCATGAAGAGGAGCTCGAGCGCATTGTCGAAACAGGCGGAATCGGACTGGCCCTCGTAAGAAATGGGCCAGAGCTTCTCCAAATCCTTGCCGAGGACCTCGGAGCGCATGTTGGCCTGACGCGCGGCCATCCAGTTGTAATTGCCGCGCAGCGTGTTGATCTCGCCGTTGTGGCAGATGTAGCGATAGGGATGGGCGAGCGGCCAAGCCGGAAAGGTGTTGGTCGAGAAGCGCTGATGAACGAGGGCAAGGGCGGAGATGAAGCTCGGATGGCTCAGGTCCCGGTAATAGGCGCCCAGGTCCTTGCCGAGGACGAGGCCCTTGTAGACGATGGTGCGGGTCGAAACGGAGACCGGGTAATAAGCCCGGGCAGCGGAACCGAGGACCTCGATTACACGATTGGAGACAACCTTGCGGCAGATGAAGAGCTTGCGCTCGATGTGCCTCTCGTCCTTGATGGTCGGGCCCGCGGCGATGAAGAGCTGGCGATGCCAGGGCTCGGTCTTCTTGACGGTGACACCCAAGACGCTGTCGTCGACCGGCACGTCCCGCCAACCGATGACGCGCAGGCCCTCCTCGATCGCAGTCTCGCGCCAGATGCGCTCGATTTCCTGGCGCGGCTGAGCCTCGCGCGGCATGAACAGGTAGCCCACCGCATATTCGCCAGCGGCGGGAAGCTTGAACCTGAGGCGCTCGGCTTCCTCGGCGAAAAATTGATGGGGCAGCTGCACCATGATGCCCGAGCCGTCGCCGGCCTTGGGATCTGCGCCTACGGCACCGCGGTGCTCGAGATTCTGGAGGATGGTGAGACCGGATTCGACGATGGCGTGGCTCGGGATATTGTTGATGCTGGCGTAAAGGCCGATACCGCAGGCATCGTGCTCGCGCGCGGGATGGTAGAGCCCTTGCGCGGGAAGCACGCCCTCCCAGGTCCTCGCTAGCTTGTCCGTGCGCCCAGGTGCCATGTCACGTCTCTACCAAGCCCAATTTCATGGTCGTGAAGCCTGCTCGCAAGAGCAAGCTTCACGTTAAGCTTCAAGTCCGGCGATGGTGAGGTGCGATGATCTTGACTGTCTGAGATCAATCACGCGGCAAGGTCACGCACCACCCCCGGGCCGGGGCGGCCGTCAATCGCGTTTGGCGGCAGTCGGCAGTCCGACGGCTCCCACTCCATGCGAATTTGCGGCGCGAACGGTCATTCTTATCCCGAAAGGACAGAACCACTGTCCTATTACAGATATGTGACAGATAACAGGACTTTCGGCAAGTTCTTTGTTCGGATATGGCTTGATTTGAAACAAAATTTCCAAACGGCACAATCAGGAGGGCGAGAGTCGATGGAGTTCGCCAGTGACAATGCCGTCGGTGCGCATGAGGCAATTTTGGCCGCCGTGGCGGAAGCAAATTCCGGCTCGGCTCGCTCTTATGGCTACGACACATGGACGATTGGAGCCGAGGCGGCGCTTGCCTCGCTGTTCGAACGCGAGGTGGCGGCATTTCTGGTGATGACAGGCACGGCTGCCAATGCGCTGGCGCTGTCGACCATCTGCCCCTCCTACGGAACGGTGCTCTGCCACACCGAAGCTCATGTTAATACGGATGAATGCGGAGCGGTCGAACTCTACAGCGGCGGACGGCTCACCGGACTTTGGGGAGATGGAGGAAAGCTCACGGCAGAAATCGTCGAAAACTGGCTCGACGCCCTGATTCGGGGCGAGCATGAATCCAAGCCCGTCGCCTTGTCCATCACGCAGAGCAGCGAACTTGGAACGGTGTATAGGCTGGAGGAGATCAAGCGCCTGAGCGAGATCTGCCGCAACCGTGGGCTCAAGGTGCACATGGATGGTTCGCGTTTCGCCAATGCGCTGGCCACGCTCGCCTGCAGCCCGGCCGAGGCCACGTGGAAGGCGGGCGTCGACATCATGTCATTTGGAGCGACGAAGAACGGCGCCCTCATGCTCGAGGCGGTGATTTTCTTTGATCCAGCACTGGCTCAAGATTTTCGTTATCGCCGCAAACAGGCCGGTCAGCTCCTGTCAAAGGGACGGTTCCTCGGCGCACAGATGAGCGCCTATCTCAAGGATGGCCTGTGGCTCAAGAATGCGGCTTGCGCCAATGGCAGGGCACGGTTTCTGGCTCAGGAACTCCGACGAAACCGGTCAATCCGAATACCGGTTGAGACGGAGGCGAACGAGGTTTTCGCCATCATGCCGCGGAGGCTTTTCGATGCGCTTCAGGCTAAAGGCGCACATTTCTACGAGTGGCCGGGAAAAGGGCCAGGGACAGATGTGATCGAACCGGGGGAATGTTTCGTGCGCTTTGTTACGTCCTTCCGGACGAGTGAGGATGAAGTCAAGCGTCTGGGCAACCTGGCCGCAGAGCTTGGATCGTAAGAAAAAGGCACCCTCGGAAGAGGGTGCCCTAACCTTTTTATCGTCAGCCGCTAGGCAGCCTTCTTGGCCTCGATCGACTTCGGCCCCTTGCCGTTGATGGAGATGGTTCGGGGCTTCATGGCCTCGGGGATTTCGCGCTTCAATGTGACATGGAGCAAGCCGTTCTCGAGGCTGGCGCCACGCACTTCGACGAAATCGGCGAGCTGGAAGCGACGTTCGAAGGCGCGCGAGGCAATGCCCTGATGCAGGACTTCGCCTGTGTCTGGACGGTCAGACTTCTTGCCGGAAATGGTCAGCGTGTTCTGCTTGAGTTCGATGTAAAGGTCGTCCTCGGAGAAACCCGCCACCGCCATGGTAATGCGGTATTCATCCTCACCCAGCTTCTCAATGTTGTAGGGGGGATAGGCAGGAGCCTCAAACGCCGACAGATCGTCAAGCATGCGGGCGAGACGGTCATAACCGATAGTGGAACGATAAAGGGGAGCAAGATCAAACATAGCACATCCTCCTTGAAGCGATGTTGATTTGCCTGCCTTCAGGGAAGGCCAGGCGGTTCACAAGCGGGACCCTCGATGGGCATCCCAGGTCTATTATTTAGCCTTGCCGTCGATGTTTTCAAGGGGGAGGCCAGCTCGAAGTGTGTTGAAATTACTCCATTTGAATCAATGGCTTGTGTTAAGGTATTATCGGTTCGGGTGAGATTGCCGTGACGGGCAGGCGGGGCCCAAATGAACGCCAGATGAACAGATTTTTGCCCTTTTATTCACAAAGGGTCCTGCATCCTTTGAGGTGCGGGCGCATTCTTTGAAGTGCGGGGGCATTGTCCCAGCGGCCAACCCGGGAGGAGAATGGGATGAAGGTTATACAATTCTTGCTCGTCGTGCTCTTAGCCGCATTCAGCTATTTCACGCTGCCGCAGGCTCCTGCCAGGGCCGACCATCTGCGCTGGATGCTGCCCGGCTATTTTCCGCCGCCGCCGTCGCGGCGCGTCCATCGCTACTATCCCGACGTCTATGAGGATGATGTTTACGGGGACGATTACTACGACGATGATTACGATGACGAGGATTACTTCTATTACGAGGAACCCGAGCCTCGTTATTACCAGCCGAAGCCGCGAAAGAAGAAATCGACTGCGTCGGCCCCAGCCAAGGTGAAGCCGAAAAACGTCGAAAAACCCAAGAAGAAGCCCCAGACGGCGAACGCGCCCGAGACTACGCCCAAGCCCAAGAAAGCCACGACTCCCGAAACGACCACGGCTTCCGCAAATGTGAACTGCGACAAGGCCAAATCCATTGTCACGGGCTATGGGTTTTCCAACATCCAGACCATGAGCTGCAGTGGCAGCGTATATAGTTTCTCGGCTAACCGCGGGGGGAAGAGCTTCTCGGTCAAGGTCAGCGCGCTCAATGGCGAACTGACCGAGGTCAAACGCCAGTAAGCCTCCGGGCGGAAGGCCTGGAGCTTGCCCAACCGCCAAGTCCCGGCCAGGCTTTTGTTTTGCCTTTGCCGGAAGGTCGTGAGCTGGTTTACACAGGCTTATGAACACCTCCAACCGACTCAGCGACGGGGCGCGGCTGATTGGCTATCCCGGCAACAACATTCCGGAAGGGACGGAGTGCGGATATTTCGCCGCTTCGGATGGGCGGCGCTTGCGCTACGCGCTGCTGCGGGAGGGGCATGGATTCAAGGGGACGGTGTGCCTGCTGCAGGGCCGCGGCGATTACATCGAGCGCTATTTCGAAACGATGGCGGACCTGCGCCAGCGCGGTTTCGCGGTGGCCACTTTCGACTGGCGCGGCCAGGGCGGCTCGGAGCGTCCTCTGCGCAATCACAACAAGAACCACGTCAGGAATTTCGATCAGTATGAAGACGATCTCAAATCCTTCATCTCTAAAATCCTGATGCCGGACTGTCCGCCTCCCTATTATGCTCTCGGCCATTCCATGGCCGGATGCATATTAATCCGCGCGCTCAGGCGGCAGGCGTGGTTCAGCAAGGTAGTGCTGACAGCTCCCATGTTCGACATCCAAACGGCACCCTGGCCCAAATGGCTTGCAAGAATTCTGGTGCCGTCGCTCTGCATGCTGGCACTGGGACGGATGTTCGTACCCGGAGAGCGTCGCGGGCCGCTCACGCTCAAGGATTTTCCGGGGAATAATCTTTCCTCCGATCTCGGCCGGTTCACGCGGGATGTTCATACGGTCGAAATCGCCCCCGAGCTCGGCGTCGGTGCGCCCACGGTGCGCTGGGTCAGGGCCGCATTCGACGCCATGAACGATGTGATGCGGCCTGCAAAGAACCGCCTGGTCCGCGTTCCCGTGCTCGTGGTGGCGGCGGACAAGGAGCAGGTAACCTCGACAGAAGCCTGCCACGAACTCGCGCAGAAGGAGCCGAGCGTCGTTACAGTTGTCGTTGATTATTCCCGGCACGAGATACTGATGGAGCGCGATGAGGTGAGAGAGCAATTCTTTGCTGCTTTCGACGCCTTCATCGAGGGAAAGGATCCAAGTCTCAGCGCTGCTGCATGACCGCCAAGGCCGCTTCATGGAGCTCGGGGCTGGCTGCAGCCACGATGTCGCCGCCGCCCGTCGCATCGAGGCCGTCCCAGGTGGTGATGACGCCACCCGCTCCTTCGATGATCGGAACGAGCGCCGCCACGTCATAGGTGGCGAGGCCTGCATCCATCGCGATATCGACGAAGCCCGCCGCGAGCATGGCAAAGAAATATGCATCACCGCCGAAGCGCGTCATGCGCACTTGCTGGCGCATGTCCTCAAGCACGCGGAGCTGCCGCTCGGAGCGATAGATTTCGGGAGCAACGGTCGTGAGGACCGCCTCGCTCAGTCGCGCTGCCGGCCGCACGGCGAGTCTACGCCTGGTCGAGCCGTGTTCCGACCATGTTCCAAAGGGACCGCCAATGAAGATTTCGCCCACGAAGGGCTGGCTCACCACGCCCAACACGGCCCTTCTTTCAACGGTCAACGCAATGAGCGTCGTCCACGTGGGCAGGCCGCAAATGAAAGAACGCGTGCCGTCGATCGGATCGAGCACCCAGTCAAAAGCGGAGGCGGCTGGCTTGGCGGCGAATTCCTCGCCGGTAATTCCATGATCGGGATAGGTTCTCTCGATGAGCTCGCGCATGGCCCTTTCGGCCGAACGGTCCGCCTCGGTAACGGGATCGAAGCCGCCGTGCTGCTTGTTGTCGATGAGACCAGGCTCGCGGAAGAGAGGCAGAATCCGTTCCCCCGCGGCCCCTGCGAGGCTGCGGGCGAAAGCGGCAAGCTCAGTCCATTCCGTTTGCTTCAATCCGCCCATGAACTTCCCTTGGCAGGCCAATACTCCACATAGCGTATTTATTGCAGCGCAAGAAGGATCTCATGTGACGAATGTGGAGTGATGACGCCAGGGAGATCATAATTTGTAAATGCTTTAGCTCTATCAATTACTTGTGAGGTTTTGTCGCAGTGCAGAATTTCGACTTGAAAAATTTTCGTTGCACTGCCACATAGAAGCTGCGTGCTGGGGACTCGTCTCTATCACGTATGCCCTATTGGGCGTTTCCTCCCTAGACTTGGGCCGTTCCCTAACCCGGAACGGCCTCTTTTCATTCGGCCGCTGCCTGGAGCGGCGAGATGAGGTCGCGAACCTCGGGCAGAATGGTCCGCAGCACGTCGACATTCACCTGTTTGAGGGTTGAAAACCCCGAGTGCCTGACCAGGGTTCGCTCGTTCATGTAAATGGCCCGGTTGATCTCGATCTGCACAGCGTGAAATCCCTTGGCGGGACGGCCGTAGCATTCGGTGATGAAGCCGCCGGCATAGGGCCGGTTGCGCTGAACCTTTAGGCCGTGCCTTCGGAACAAATGCTCGAGGCGCTCGACAAGGGCGACGGTGGTCGTGCTCCCGTGACGATCGCCAATCACGATATCGGGCAGAGGCGCATTCGGGGAGGAGGATGCTGCGGTCGACGGCATGGAGTGGCAGTCGATGAGCAGAGCCGCCCCGAAACCTGCGCGCGCCTTCGCCATGAGCTCGCCAAGCGCGCGGTGATAGGGCTCGTAAAGCTGAGCAATACGCGCCAAGGCCTCGCTCAAGGGAATCTTGCGGCGATAGATTTCCTCACCCTCGCTCACCACGCGGGGGATGGTGCCAAGACCCCCGACGACGCGAACCGAGGAGGCGTTTGCCGAACGCGGCAGCGGGCCTTCGATCAAATGCGGGTCGAGCTCATTGGGTTCGCGGTTGAGGTCGAGATAGGCGCGGGGGAAATTCGCCTTGAGCAGCGGCGCTCCTGCCTCGGGCGCGACGGCGAAAAGCTCATCAACATAGCAGTCCTCGGAGCGCCGCAAGGCAGTTGCCTGCAATCGCGTGCTGCCCAGGAAAGCCTGAGGATAGTGCGAGCCGCTATGGGGGGAGTTCAGAACGGCTGCCGCGCTGTGACGCTCGGGCCTCAGGATGGTGAAGGGCGGATCGAAAAGATCGGCGGGATTGTGCATCAGACACTGGGCATAATTGGTTAAAGCGTGATTTTCCAGTCAGTTCACCAGAGGCACGCGCCCGGGTCAATCAGTGTTGACCGCTAAGCGTAAACGTAAGAGGGTAGGCCCCGCGCGGTCTCCGGCAGGTCTTTCGAGGTTGAGGAAAGCGGTGGCGAAGATACTCCTGGCAGAGGATGATGACGACATGCGGCGCTTTCTGGTGCGAGCGCTGGAAAGGGCGGGGCACGACGTAACGTCATTTGCCGAGGGAGCAAGCGCCTATGAGGAGGTGAAGCAGGCAAGCTTCGATCTGCTGCTCACCGATATCGTCATGCCGGAAATGGATGGCATCGAGCTTGCCCGGCGGGCAGCCGAGCTCGATCCGTCTCTCAAAATCATGTTCATCACCGGCTTCGCGGCCGTGGCCCTCAATCCCGACAGCCGGGCCCCGAAAGACGCCAAGGTGCTCTCGAAGCCCTTTCATCTGAAGGATCTCGTCTCCGAAGTGGAACGGATGGTGGCGGCCTAAGGTCAGCTTGGGAAACCCTCATGAAGAAAACATTTCATGGCAGCTGTCATTGCGGCGCCGTTCAGTTCTCATGCAAGATCGATCTGGCTCAAGGCACGAGCAAGTGCAATTGCTCGATCTGCAGCAAGAGCCGGTTCTGGAAGGCCATCGTCAAACCAGATGCATTCCGGCTGATTAAGGGACAAGGCGAGCTGACGGACTATCAGTTCGGGAGCGAACGCATTCATCATCATTTCTGCAGGTATTGCGGGGTGAAGACATTCGGCCATGCAAATATCGAAGGCTTGGGCGAGTTCTATGCCATCAATCTCGCTTGCATCGACGATGTCGCGGCTGGGGAACTGGCGGAAGCGCCGGTGAGATTCGAGGATGGCCGGCATGACCGGTGGGAAGCGGCACCCACCGAGACGCGGCACCTGTAGAAGGAGTTGTCCCGCTTTGGCCGGTGTGATAGGACCAGCGCCGAATTCAATCTTCCTTCCGGCGGGCGGTTAGCTCAGCGGTAGAGCACTACGTTGACATCGTAGGGGTCACATGTTCGATCCATGTACCGCCCACCACTTCATTTCTGAATCAATTCAATAGCCTCCGCTCAAATTTTGAGACGAAGATTCACAGCTGGGAAATGCGGATGCCCAAGATATGCCCAAGATTAGAAGGGATGTTTTGTTCAGGTAAGGTTGTGTCGCACAGAAAGTGAATTGCAGATGTAATGGCCGACTGTTGGCGAGAAGCGCATAGTTGGTTGCATCAGCTAAAGTCTTTGTAATGATGAGCACCGTAGAAGCCCCAGATTGGTCTATGATACCCGCACCTATTGACGATGGTGCCACCCGCCATCTGGTGGGTGCTCGCCTGGTGTCAGTCCCGCTTCAGGCAACCGATGGTGAGACCGTTAATCTGTCTTCTCTGCGAGGTCGGACTATCGTTTACGCCTACCCTCGGACGGGAAGACCCGGTGCAGAGAACCCCGAAGGTTGGGACATGATCCCGGGTGCACGCGGATGCACTCCGCAAACTTGCTCGTTCCGGGACCATTTCGCTGAATTGAAAGCGCTTGGTGTGCACCATTTGTTCGGCCTCTCCACCCAAAGCCCAGACTATCAACGTGAGGCAGCTGACCGCCTCCATCTGCCGTTTGCGATCCTGTCTGACGAGCACCTATCTCTGACGAGAGCAATGAACCTGCCGAGCTTTGAGACGAATGGCATGACTCTCCTGAAGCGTTTCACGCTCGTTATAGACAATGGCAAAGTTGAACACGTTTTTTATCCTGTGTTCCCGCCTGACCGCAGCGCAACCAACGTGATCGAGTGGCTCAAGAAAGACTGACCATCAGAATAGTCTTGAACCTGTGATCGGTGCTTTTCGGCCATCTCTTACCT
>Ga0075431_100001153_pt1 | contig 23746 bp, 26 predicted proteins | sample RhiMetdeltSRZDD5_FD_75297 | JGI IMG/M metagenome (GOLD analysis project Ga0075431, IMG submission 75297) | Populus rhizosphere microbial communities from Tennessee, USA - Rhizosphere MetaG P. deltoides SRZDD5 | ecosystem: Host-associated > Plants > Roots > Rhizosphere > Soil | place: USA... | reverse complement strand
GTGTGAAGAAAATCTCCAAATTGCACCAAAATGTTCCTTCGTCACCTTGACTTCGTTCTGCCATCGCGAGCACAATTTTTGAGTTTTGGTCGCAACTATTTTTCATTCACGACCTGAGGCCACGATATGAAGAAGGCAATGACTCTCGTGGGGGTCAGTGCAGCAATTCGCGCCGTCGAAGAAGAAATCGATCACGCGGCGCGATGTGACGCCAAGGTGTTGATTACAGGTGAGAGCGGCGTCGGCAAGGAAATCGTGGCGCGTCTCATTCACGACGGCAGCGCGCGGACTCGTGGCCCTCTCATCACAATCAACTGCGCGGGATTCCCTGACTCGCTGCTCGAGTCCGAGTTGTTCGGTCACGTGAAAGGGAGCTTCACGGACGCACATCGAGACAAACGCGGGTGGCTCGAGGCAGCCAACTCGGGGACCATCTTCATGGACGAAGTCGGCGAGATGAGTCTCCGCATGCAGGCGCTGCTCCTACGTTTTCTCGAGTCTGGTGAAATACAGAGAGTCGGCTCCGATCGTAAGCTGCCGCCCGTCGACGTGCGCGTGATCACAGCAACGCACAGACGCCTGGTAGAACACATCGCGGACAAGACATTCCGTGAGGACTTGTACTATCGTCTCAACGTCGTTCACATTGAAGTGCCGCCTCTGCGCGAGCGACGTGAAGATGTGGTGGTGCTACTCAATCACTTTCTCCACATGTTTTGCGACGCATATCAGTTGCCGGTACCCGAAGTCACGCCCGACGCCGTCAACGCGCTCACCGCGTATCCATGGCCCGGCAACGTACGTGAGCTCCGAAATGTCGCAGAACGACTCGCGTTGCGGTGTAGAGAAGGACGAATCAGTCTCGACATGCTGCCGATCGAGATTACTCGCGAGCGCCGTGCACCAGTGGCGTCGGCTGCCGCGGTTGTCGTGCCTTCAGGTTCGCAGATGATTCTCGATCGGATACTTAACGACGGCGCGTCGTTCTGGTCGGAAGTCTACGAACCGTTCATGGCGCGCGACCTCACACGACATGACGTTCGTGAACTCGTGCGGCTCGGACTCGAGCACACGCGCGGCAACTACAAATTGCTGGTGGCGTACTTCAATATGCCGCCGGAGGACTACAAGAAGTTTCTCAACTTCCTCCGTAAGTATCAGTGTCACGTCCCGTTTCAGCGCTTCCGCATGATGCCTGCGACTCCGCTGAAGAGAGACTCAAAGCTGGCAACGGCGTGATCGTCGCGCGGAGGAGGGACTGCAGTCCGGCCTTCTCCAGATCATATGCACTGAGATACGCGGCTCCAACCTGCCTAGCCTCGCGTTCGGTGGTTGGATTCGCGTCGCCGAAGACCGCAGCGGGAATGCCCTTGGCGCGTGCCTTGAGGGCAAGGTGCAGGCCGTTGTATGCGCCAAGCCGGACTTCCGCGATCACGAACGCAGGCCCCGCGTCGAGCTGATCGCGCCCCGCGCTGTACGACGTCGTCACCGCCGGCTCGCAGCCTGATTCGCGCAGCAACGAAACCAGCGTCATCGCCAGCCGCGTATCCTGCGCGACAACCAACACCTTGTGTGACGCGACCATGGAGCCTCTCGACCGCGGATTACGCAATTTGCACGCCCGAGAGGGAAATTGACGGAATCGACGCTTTTTATTGGGGTTTCTGATGATCTCGGATTTGGACCGATGAACTTGGCTTATGCGAACGTCGGCGGAAACGCAGACTTTAGGCCTACATCCGCGGTGACAAAATCGTTCGCCGAGTGCGGTGCGACGCCGATTCGTCCCGTTGCCTGACGCCAGGGAGCTCGTCCCACGACACGAATGAGAGACCTGCCGAAGCCGACGGAGATGCTGCCTCCGTCGACGCCGAAGGCTCGACTTGCTCAAGCGCTCTCAAGAGCGCGGAACGGCTCAGCTGGTGTGTGAGATACGCCACCCCGAGTCGCTCGGCCTCGCGTTCGAGGACGGGGTCCGTGTCGCCGACTACTATTGCGGGGATACCGGCGGCCTTCGCGCGCAGTGCCAAGTGGAGCCCGTTGTAGTCACCGAGCCGGACTTCTGCGATGAGAACCGACGGCGCAAGTTCGAGGCGTGCCTTGCCGGCCAGGAACGACGTCACCAGAATGACTTCGTGTCCCGCCTCGGTCAGCCATTCAACGAGGGTTGCTGCGAGGGGCGAAGTCGGCGCGACGACAAGCACGCGTAAGGGAGTCATAGGGCATCATCCACACAGGCAAGTAATCGGCAACGCAAAGTGGCTGCCATAGGTGATCCGACCAATTTTGGGGATTTTCCTGAATTCACCGCGGCATGCGGCCGCACGCGGTATGAAAAAACGTCACTGGTTAGTGGCTTTTGCATCGTTCATTTACGCCAACAACGACTGCTCACGGCATTCTTCGTCCGAGCCGATATAAAAGGACGTGGCAATAGAAGGCGCCGCTTTGCATCGGACGGCCTGGCTCTTTACCCGGGGCGACTCGTCCGTAACGATGAGCGTCAGCGAGGATGACTCGGGCATCGCGTTAGTCGTCCTCGGCCCGGGGGCCGACACAGCCACTTATCGGTTCACACACGAAAATGCTTTGACCGCATTCGCGCGGGCCCAGGAACAGAAGCTCCTGGATGAAGGATTCCAGCTACAGGCAGTGGCCGAGCGACGCAGCGGGCGAGGCGGCCCGCGTCCTGGAGGACCAGAGCGACGACGCAGGTCCGATTCCAACGCCTAACCCACAACTCATAACCCGCAACTCAAAACTCACAACTCAAAACTCACAACTCTCGGGACGAGTACCCGGCTCGGATTCGATCTATCTTGAACCGTCGAAATGGAAGGCTGGCGGGGGTGGGACGAGTACGCGCCGTTCTACGACTGGGAAAATGCGCGTACGCTCGGCCGTCGCGACGTTCCATTCTGGCGGCGTTTCGCGCTCGATGCTCCCGGTCACGTTCTCGAGCTCGGGTGCGGAACCGGGCGCATCACGCTGCCGCTCGGTCGCGCCGGTGTTCGAATTACAGGCATCGATCGCTCGGGGCCAATGCTGGCGCGTGCTCGCCGGCGTTTGCACCGTGGACGTCACGATCGTCGAGTTCAGCTCGTCCGCGGCGACATACGCCAGCTTCCGTTTCCCGCGTCCACGTTCGCGGCCGTTCTGGCACCGTACGGCGTGCTTCAATCGCTATTGCGCGAACGGGACCTCGGGGCGACGCTTGACGCCGTTTACACCGCCTTGCGTGATGGCGGCACCTTCGGTCTCGAACTGGTCGCCGACCTGCCTGCATGGGAAGAGTATCGAGAGCGAGTCAGTTTGCGGGGATGGAGGCGGCCCGGCGGCGCGCACGTGACGCTGGTTGAGACCGTCAGACAGGATCGCTCGCGCCATCTCACCATCTTCGACCAGGAGTTCACCGAGCGCCGCGGGCGTCATCGCCGCACATCGAGATTTGCTCTTACATTTCGAACGCTATCGGTACCTCAGATGGTGCGGCGCCTGGAAAAGGCCGGGTTCGAGGTGTCGGCTCTGCTCGGCGATTATCGCGGCGGCCCATGGGATCCCCGGGCGGAGGTCTGGATGATCGTGGCAAGAAAACGCTAGAGTGGTGTTAACATCCCCTTCCTGTTCTATCTATTGGAGTTGTTGTATGTCCGGTCATTCCAAGTGGCACACAATCAAGCACAAAAAAGGTGCCGCCGACGCCAAGCGGGGGAAGATCTTTACCCGCCTCATCAAAGAGTTAACGGTCGCTGCTCGTAACGGTGGCGGCGATCCCGACACAAACCCGCGCCTTCGCACGATTGTGCTGGAAGCGAAGGCGAACAACATGCCGCGGGAGAACATCGACCGGGCAATACGCCGCGGGACCGGCGAAGAACCCGGTGTCTCGTACGAGGAAGTCACCTACGAAGGCTACGGGCCCGGCGGTGTGGCATTGATGATCGAAACGCTCACGGATAACAAGAACCGCACCGTCGGCGAGATCCGCCATCTCCTCAGCAAGCATGCGGGCAACCTCGCCGCTGAAAACAGCGTCGCGTGGATGTTCTCGCGCAAAGGTCAGATCGTCGTGGAAAAGGGTAAGGTCGACGAGGACAAGCTGCTCTCGGTCGCGCTCGATGCAGGTGCCGACGACATGAATGACGACGGCAGCGCATGGGAAGTGGTCTGCGCGCCCGAGCAGTTCGAGGCGGTTCGCGACGCGGTGAAGGGGCTGGGGGTCAGTCCCGCGACTGCGGAGGTCGCCATGGTTCCTCAGAACTACATCAAGCTCGTTGGCAAGGAAGCGCAGCAGATGCTGAAGCTGATGGAAGCCATCGAGGACCACGACGACGTGCAGCATGTCTGGGCCAATTTCGACGTCGAAGAGAAGGAGATAGAGGCTTCCCTCGCGTGAGAGTGTTCGGCATCGATCCGGGCTCCGAACGTACCGGCTACGGTTGCGTGGAGACGGACGGCCGTGTCGCGCGTCTCGTCGTGTGCGGCGCGATCACGGCGCTGCCTGCCGACCCATTTCCCAGCCGTCTCGCGCGCATCCATCGTGAGCTTGGACGACTCTTGAGCGGCTGCATGCCGGATTACGTCGCGATCGAAGAGCTCTTTCACGCAGCCAACGTGCGCAGCGCGCTCAAGCTCGGACATGCGCGTGGCGTTGCTGTTCTTGCCGCCGTCGAAGCGGGATGTCCAGTGGTCGAGTACACACCAGCGGAAGTCAAGCGCGCCGTCGTCGGATACGGGCGTGCCGAAAAACAACAGGTGCAGCAGATGGTGAAGCTGCTGCTCGGCCTGACGCAGCCCCCGTCGCCACACGATGCCGCGGATGCGCTCGCCGTCGCGATTTGCCACCTGCACTCGATGCCGCCGGCGTTTCGGGATCCGGGATCAGGGATCCGGGATCCGAAAAGTGCGCTTCGTGCCCCGGATTCCGGCGCGCGTGCATCGCACTCCGGATCCCGGATCCCGACTCCCGGATCCCGTTCCTGGCGTCAGTACCGTCCACGAACCACGGGATGATTGCGTATCTCCGCGGAACGATTCTCGACAAGCAGCCGAACCTGATCATCGTCGACGTGCAGGGCGTTGGGTACGAAGTCCACGTGCCGCTATCCACCTATTACGACGTGGGCGACATCGGCACCGACGTCGCGCTCCGAATCCACACCCACGTGCGCGAAGACGCGCTTCATCTGTACGGGTTTCTGACGCCACTCGAGCAACAGCTGTTCGAGCGCCTCATCGGGATCAGCGGTATCGGTCCCAAACTAGCGGTGGCTGTTTTGTCGGGCATCGAGCCTGGCGAGCTTGTGGTGGCCGTTCAGCGAGGTGACGTCGCACGGCTGACGGGCATACCCGGCATCGGTCGCAAGACCGCTGAACGGATCGTGCTCGAGCTCAAGGATCGGCTCGCGCGACTTTCGGTGCCTGATGTCGATCGCCTGGCTGCGCTTCCGGCCGGCGACAGAGTCCGAGACGATGTGCTCTCCGCGCTCCAGAATCTGGGCTATCATCGGCCCCTGGCCGAAAAAGCCGTTGATTCCACACTGCCCTCGACCGGGCCGCCGTCCTTCGAACAGGCGCTCAAGGCAGCACTGCGGGAGTTGATGCGGTAAAGAAGGTCAAAAGTCCAAGGTCAAAGTCAAAAGTAACGAAAGACCAAAGACTAGAGACCAAAGACCACGGCAAGAGAGATCAAAGGTCAACACTACGTGACGGGGGATCGCTTGGTCGTCGGGGGCCGTCTTGACGAAGACGCGCAATACGAAGCCGGCCTTCGTCCACGATTCCTCCACGAATACATCGGCCAGGACCGCGTACGCGACAACCTCGCGGTGTCGATTGCGGCCGCGCGCGGCCGGAACGAAGCGCTCGATCACGTTCTTCTCTATGGGCCGCCCGGGCTCGGCAAGACCACGCTCGCTTACGTCATCGGCAACGAGATGGGGGTCTCGGTGCGCGCGACCGCAGGTCCTGTCATCGAAAGGCCGGGCGATCTCGCGGCTATGCTGACGAACCTGCAGGCGCACGAGGTGCTGTTCATCGACGAGATTCACCGCATGGCCCCCGCGATCGAGGAGATTCTCTACCCGGCCATGGAGGATTACGAGCTCGATATCGTCATCGGTCAGGGGCCGAGCGCGCGATCGGTGAAAGTACCGCTGCAGAAATTCACGCTGATTGGCGCCACCACGCGTGCTGGTCTGCTCTCGGCCCCGCTGCGGGCGCGCTTCGGGATCGTGCATCGCCTCGATTTCTATGAGGAGCGCGACATACACGAAATCGTGCGCCGGTCGGCCAACATACTCGGGGTGGAGGTCGATGACGTTGCCGGGCGCGAGATCGCGCGTCGCTCGCGGGGCACGCCGCGCATCGCCAATCGGCTGCTGCGGCGCGTGCGCGACTATGCGCAGGTGCGCGCCGACGGCAGCGTCACGGTGGAGGTTGCCCGTGCCGCTCTCCAGCTCCTCGAAGTGGACGATCGCGGGTTCGACGAGCTCGATCGCCGGCTGCTGCGCACGATCATCGAAAAATTCAGCGGTGGTCCGGTCGGCATCAACAGCCTGGCCGCAGCGATCCATGAGGAAAAAGACGCGATTGAGGACATTTACGAGCCTTTCTTGATTCAGGCCGGATTCCTCGATCGCACGCCGCGCGGCCGCGTCGCGACTGCCCGCGCCTACGAATACTTGGGGCTTGCATCCCCAGAGAAGGACTCCCGTTTGTGGTGACGACCTCCGCATCCAGCCGCGCCATCTGCCGTGCGCGGATCGCCAGTGTGGCCGGCTACGTTCCGCCGCGAGTGCTTACGAACGCCGATCTCGAGAGGATGGTGGACACGACCGACGACTGGATCATGAAGCGCGTCGGCATCCGCGAACGCCACGTCGTTGACGCCGGGGTGGCGACATCTGATCTCGCGAAGGAGGCATCTCTCATCGCGATCGAACGTGCCGGGCTGACACCCGCCGACATCGACTTCATTCTCGTGGCGACTACCACTCCCGACACGCTCTTTCCAAGCACCGCGTGCGTGCTGCAGTCGAAGATAGGCGCGACTCGTGCCTGGGGTTATGACCTGGGCGCCGCCTGCTCAGGATTCACCTACGCGCTGACGACGGCGGCTCACTTGGTCGCCGCCGGCGGCAGCCGTTACGCGCTCGTGGTTGGGGCCGACGTCATGTCGAGCATCATCGATTACACCGATCGCACGACGTGCGTGCTGTTCGGTGACGGCGCAGGCGCCGTGGTCGTCAAGCACACGCCAGACGGCGACGGCAGCATTCTCGATTTCGAGCACTACGTGGACGGCAGTGGCGGGCCCGCGCTCTGCATGCCGGCTGGCGGTAGCCGCATGCCCGCGAGCCGAGACACTGTGGAGGGCCGGTTGCACTTTGTGAAACAGGACGGTCAGGCTGTCTTCAAGTTTGCGGTCCGTAACATGGAAGAGGTCTGTCGTCGGATTCTGGACCGAAATGGGCTCACCGGGTCCGACATCGATTTGTTCGTGCCGCATCAGGCAAGCAGCCGGATTATTCTCGCCGCCGCAGAGAAGCTCGGTCTCCCGCGCGAAAAGATCCTCATCAACATCGACCGGTTCGGCAATACCACCGCGGGCACTATTCCGCTGGCGTTGAACGATGCGTTTGCGACCGGCCGTCTCCAGCGCGGCAATCTCGTCCTCATGGCGGCAGTAGGGGCGGGCTTTACTGTCGGGGCCGTGCTGCTGAGATGGGGATGAATCAGAAATAGGTAAATTGCCGAATCTGCGAATTCACGGATCGACGAATTGGCTTCAGCCCGAGCGGGCGCCTAAATTGCAATTCGTCACTTCGCACATGACTCAATCGGTCAATGCCCGCTCTATAACGCCTGGCCAGACGCAGCGGCTCTTTGCCCTTCGCAGGTTCGCGAGGCTCCTCGATTCGGCCTTCGTGGTGCCGGGGACGCGGTATCGCGTCGGTCTTGATCCATTCCTTGGTTTGCTGCCCGGGATCGGCGACCTCGTGTCGCCGCTGTTTGCGATCGGTGTTCTCTGGCAGGCGCACGATCTCGGCATTCCACGCGTTGTGCAGCTGCGCATGATCTTCAACGTTGCGATCGACTCGCTCCTGGGTGCGCTGCCGTTTATCGGCGACCTGTTCGACTTCGTGTGGAAAGCAAACGAGAAGAATATGGTGCTGCTCGAACATCACGCGACCCAGGAGCGTCGGGCGGCTGCCGCTGACTGGCTGTTCGTGGCGATGTCGACGCTCGCCGTCGTCGCGATCGCGGCAATTCCATTCCTCGTTGTTGCGTGGATCATCGCGGCCATCCGCCAGTACTTCTCGTGACAATGGCCCGGCGACGGCCGAAGCACTCGCCGCGCATCTTCCTCTTATCCCCCGCCAACTGCTCCGGACGCCGGGCGCAGCTCGTGCTGTCGCCGAACGCGCAGTTCGAGGTCGCACGCGACCTGCGCAGTCGCAGTGGCGCGACGCTCGGTGACGTCTTCAGCTTCGTCAGCGGTCTGTACTTTCGGGGCAAGCTTGCGTACGCGAGGCGGTTTGCCTGTCCTCCGGATCCTGGCGATCCTGTGATCGCGGGAGGCGTGCTCGTGATAACGCCGAACGCCGGTCTGCGCGCCGCCGACACTCGTATGACGGTCGCGTCGTTTCGCGCATTCGCGGATGCGAGAATCGACATCGGAAATCCGGGGTACCGACAACCGCTCGAGCGCGCCGCGCAGAACCTTCGATCTGCGATAGGACCGCAGTGCGAGGTCGTGCTGCTCGGCAGCGTCGCATCCGGCAAGTACGTCGACTTGCTGCTCCCGATTTTCGGCCGGCAACTCCTGTTCCCGCATCATTTCGTCGGGCGCGGCGACATGAGCCGCGGAGGACTGATGCTTCGCTGCGTGGCGGCCGGTCTCGAGCTGGACTACGTGCCGATCGAGGGCTCGCCGCGCCACGGTCCGCGGCCGCCGAAGTTGGAACCAATAGCGAAGAAGGGAAATTGACGCGAATTTGCGATTTTACGTACGTATTGATGGCAAAGTGCAATTCGTAAATCCGTAAATTCGTCAATGCGTAAATTCAGATCGCTGATTCCCTCCGACGTCGACAACGCGACAGTACGCGTTGAGGGTCGCGAGGTTCGGCTCACCAATCTCCGCAAGCCGTTCTGGCCGGATCTCGGCATTACAAAGGGCGCGCTCATTCAGTACTACCTGGACGTTGCGCCTGTGCTGCTTCCGCATATTCGCGATCGCGCAATGGTCATGAAACGTTATCCGAACGGTGCAGCTGGCTCCTTCTTTTTCATGAAGCGAGCGCCGACGCCGAGACCCGACTGGATTCGCACGTGCTCCATCGCGCACGACTCGGGCAATGTCATCAACTTTCCCGTCATCGACGATCCCGCGTCACTGCTGTGGGTGATCAACCTCGGATGCATCGACCTGAACCAGTGGTACGCGAAGTGCGACGACATCGACCGTCCGGACTATGTGCATTTCGACCTCGATCCCGGACGCGGCGCCTCCTTCGATCAGGTAGGTCAGTGCGCGCTGATCCTGAAGGAGGCGCTCGAGAGGCTGAGCATGCACCCATTCGTAAAGACGAGCGGTTCGAAGGGAATGCACGTCTACGTCCCGATTGTTCGGGGGCCGGTACAAAAAGTGGTCTGGACGTTTGCCAAGGCCCTCGCGATTGAACTGGCGGCACGCCATCGATCTTTGATGACGTCCGAGTACCGCGTTGCGAGTCGGCCGGCGGGACGCGTGCTGGTGGACTACAACCAGAACCGGTGGGGCGCCACACTCGCCAGCGTGTATTCGGTGCGTCCGACACCGCGGGCGACAGTATCTACACCCATCACATGGGCGGAAGTTGCTGCGGGCATCGAAACGGACGACTTTCGTCTCGACAACGTTCCCACACGCTTTGCCGAAATCGGGGACCTTTGGAAGCCGCTCCTGCATGCGAAGGGGCGAACCAATCTGGAGCAGTTCTTCAAGTCAACGGGCCAGAGTCGGACGTCGAAGTCCACAGTCACTCGACGCTGAGTCCCGTACGCTCCTGGAGCGCCTTATTGATGGCAACCGCCGCCTTGGCGCCCTCTGCGGCTGCGACAATGGCGAACTGCACGTCGTGCGATGCGTCGCCGGCAACGTACACTCCCGGCACCCCCGTTCTCCCGAGGTGGTCCGTTTTGACCGTCCCCTTGCGTGTCACGTTGCACCCAAGACGATGTGGCAGGGTGCTTTGAAGTTGCTGCCTCGTCCCGATAAAAATTGCGTCGCAGGCGATCCGCTCGCCGCCCGCTAGAACAAGACACTGGACGCGTCGGGCCGAATGCTCGATCGACGCGATGGGCGCCTGGTAGATAGGAATGTCTCGCCGGGCGAGCTGGTCACGCTGCGCTGCGGGCACTCGCGCAGGGCCGTTCGAGCAGAGCGTTACACGATCGCTCCATGTCTTGAGTGAAAGGGCCAGCGCCGCCGCGCTGCTCCTCTTCCCGATCACGACGATCGCTTTGTCTCGCCACTCCCAACCATCGCAATACGGACAGTGATGAACGCTGATTCCGAAACAGTCGTTGAGACCCGGGATGTCCGGCACGCTGTCGCTCACACCACATGCAATGAGCACCGTGCGTGACGACACACGATCGCCGTCGGCGAGTGTTATCTCGAAGCCATCGGCGACAAAGGTTACGTCGGTCACCTCGGTTGAACGCCGCTCGACGTTGTAGCGGTCGAGTTCGGTTCTGCCGAGTCGCAGCAAATCGAGCGGCGCGATGCCGTCACGAGTCACGAAACAGTGAAGTCCCAATGAGCGAGCGTTTCGCGGGACGCCGACGTCGCACACCAGCACGATCCGGCGGCAGCGGCCCAGGACCAACGCCGCGCTGAGACCCGCAGGACCACCTCCGACAATGACGGTGTCGTACACGCCGACGCGGCTGCAAGCGTCCCGCCATTCGCCGATGAGCTTTGGCGCGGCGCGTGCATTCGTGCACAGCGCTGCGCAAATCGATCAGTATGTGAACGCGTCCAAGTGTCCGATAGGAGGCGTAGGTAGTGCGGCGTAATGGACGTAGACGTAATGGATGTCGCTGCGTTCGACTTCGATCTTCCCGATGAGCTGATTGCGCAGCAGCCCCCTATTGCGCGCGGTGACTCGCGGTTGCTCGTATTGCACCGCGACGGACGCGACATCGAGCATTCTGTATTTGCGCAGCTTGGCGACTACTTCCACCCCGGCGACCTGCTTGTACTCAACAACACGAGAGTCTTTCCTGCGCGGCTCCTTGGCCGGCGCGTTCCCAGCGGAGGCGCTGTCGAGTGCCTCCTCATTCGTAAACTCCCACCTCCCGGATCTGGGGACTTCCAGCTGTGGGAAGCGCTCATGCATCCGGGACAGAAGCTCAACATCGGCGCGCGCATCGTCTTCGAGCGCGCCGACACCCGGCTTCATGGGGAAGTGCTCGCGCGTCATTTTCACGGTCGCCGCACGATCCGTCTCTGGTCGGATGAGAGGATCGACATCGACGATGCGATCGACCGGCTCGGTCATGTGCCGCTGCCGCCATATATCAAGCGCGGCGATCAGCCGGCCGACAGCGAACGGTACCAGACGGTCTATGCCCGGCACCGCGGAGCCGTCGCGGCACCGACCGCAGGGCTGCATTTCAGCTCCGGCCTGCTGGACGCGTTGGCGGCGCAGGGTATCGAACGAGCGGAAGTCACACTGCATGTCGGGTATGGGACGTTCAAGCCGATTCGCGTCGAACGCATCGAGGACCACGTCGTCGACGCCGAGAGCTTCGTCGTTTCGGCTGATGCCGCAGCGAGCCTGACTCGCGCCAAACGTGAACGGCGCCGCATCATCGCGGTGGGAACTACCACGGTGCGGGTGCTTGAATCGCTGACGATCTGCGACGGGGATCGGATAGATGCTCAGCAGGGGGAAACGAGCCTGTTCATTCGCCCGGGACACGACTTTCGGGTGGTCGGCGGCATGATCACCAATTTCCACCTCCCGCGGTCGTCTCTGCTTGTACTCGTCGCAGCCTTCGCCGGCCGCGAACGCATTCTTGCCTCTTACCGCGACGCCATTGCACGCGGCTACCGCTTCTACAGCTATGGGGACGCGATGCTTATTGTGTGAAACAAGGGGGAAGGGTCTCAGGTACCCCTTCCCCCTTCCCCCTTCTCCCTATTACCGTAGTCCCATGCCATTCCCCTATGAAGAGTTCGACATGTCTGGCGTTCGCACGTATCCACTTGCTTCGCGTCCAAGCAAGGTGCGGGTCGCCGATTTCGCGCGCCCGATCGAGCGTGGCGCCACCTTCAAGTCATGGCTCGAATCACTCCCTGCGGTGCTCGGCGCGAGCGATGTCAGACGCGTCGTTCAAGCGATCACGAAGGCGCGCAGCGGCGGTCATCGAGTTGTGTGGGGCCTGGGAGCTCATGTCATCAAGACCGGCATCTCCCCGGTGGTGATCGACCTGATGCGGCGAGGATACGTGTCGGCAGTTGCGCTGAACGGGGCGGGCATCATTCATGACTTTGAAATCGCGATAGCCGGTGCCACCTCGGAAGACGTGGATGAATCGCTGGCCCCAGGACGCTTCGGCATGGCCGAAGAGACGGGTGTGCTCCTGAACGAGGCGATCCGGCATGGCGCAGATCACGAGCATGGCCTGGGAGAGGCGGTGGCGGCATTTCTGTCGGAGCGCAATCCTGCGTTTGCCGATCACAGCATCGCGGTTGCCGCGCATCGTCTGAACGTCCCGATAACTGTTCACGTGGCGCTCGGCACCGACATCATTCACATGCATCCGGCAGCGTCCGGTGCGGCGATTGGCGAGACGAGTCTTCGTGACTTCCGCTATTTCACTGCGTTGGTCGCGAAACTGGACGGTGGCGTTTACGTCAACTGTGGATCTGCAGTGGTGCTGCCCGAGGTGTTCCTGAAAGCCGTAGCGCTCGCACGCAATCAGGGTGTTGCGCTGCACGATCTCACAACCGTAAACATCGACTTTCTGCGCATGTATCGCGCGCAAACGAACGTCGTGACCCGTCCGGTTGCCGGTACGAGCGGCGCAGGGATCTCCCTGATCGGTCATCACGAGGTGCTCATTCCCCTGCTCGCTGCCGCGATTATCGACACCGAGTAGGTTGTTACCTGAGACAGCCCTGAGGCCTGAGGCCTGAACCCTGGGCCCTGCTAAGATTGAAGGTTCAGGCCGGAGTAGCTCAGCCGGTTAGAGCACGCGTCTCATAAGCGCGGGGTCGGCGGTTCGAGTCCGCCCTCCGGCACCACTTCAAAGCACAAGTCACAAGCCACAAGGCACAAGGCCCAATCCCAAATTCGAGGACCAACCCGAAGGGTCCGGGCAAAGCCGAAACCTTTGTGACTTGGAGCTCTGTGCCTTGTGACTTGAAATGACCGCCCTTCACCAGCAGATCCGCCGCACCATTCGCCGTCACGGTCTCCTGCCGCGCGGCTCGCGGGTGGTCGTGGGGCTGTCGGGCGGGTCCGACTCTGTTGCGATGACGCGGTTACTGCTCGACCTCGCAGAAAACGGGGAATTCGAAATCGCCGCGCTCGCGCATTTCAACCATCGGCTGCGAGCGACCTCCGATCGAGACGAGGCATTCTGCGGGGAGCTGGCGCGACGCCTCGCGCTGCCGTTCGTCTCGGAAAGCGCGGACGTGGCTGCTTACGCGCGGGAGCATCGACTGTCCGTTGAGGATGCCGGCCGCAGGCTGCGCTACGCGTTCCTGCAGCGGACGGCTGCGGCGCTGGACGCCAGCCGTATCGCTGTCGCGCATACGCAGGACGACCAGGCCGAAACGTTTCTTCTGAAGCTCATGCGGGGCGCGGGGCTTACAGGGCTGGGTGGAATTTATCCGCGCCGCGACATAGTTATCCGTCCTCTTCTGGACACGGCGCGGGCCGATCTCCGCGGATATCTGGAGGCAACGGGCGAGCGGTGGATCGAGGACGAGACCAATGAGGACATCAACAACCCGCGGAACCGCGTTCGCCATCGCGTGCTGCCCGAACTGGACCGTGTCGCGGGTGGGCCGACCAGTCCTGCGATCGCCCGGGCAGCGGCCCTGACTCGGGAAGACGCGCAGTGGCTCGACGAGCTCGGTCGCGCTCGGTTTCAAGCGCTGGCGGTCGAAATCGATTCCACGCTCGAGCTCGACGCGGCAGCTCTGGCGGAGACCCCGGCACCCATTGTGCGGCGGGTGCTTCTTGAGGCTATGAGAAAGAAGTCAGCAGGGCGTGAAATCGGCCTCGAACACGTCGAATCCGCGCTGGCTCTGCTCGGCGGGCTCCAGGGCGGAATCGATGTACCCGGTTGCCGGGTGGAACTTCGCGGGGGGAAACTGGTCTTAATACCACAGGGGGACGCTGTAAGGTGATACTCTTAAATCCGATACACGGTGGGGACCTAGCTTGAACTCTACCTTGAAGAGCCTGGTGTTCTGGATGGCCCTCGTGGTCATCGGTGCCTTGGTTTGGCAGTTTTCGACCAAGTTCCAGACCAGCCATAAACCGTTAAGTTTTACGGAGTTCATGGCGTCGGTCGACGCGGGACAGGTCGATCGCGTCATTATCACGGGCAACGAGATTACCGGCGTCAACAAGGCGAACGAGAACTTCCGCACATACGCTCCTCCGCAATATGAGGGATTAGCGAACCGCCTCCTCGAGCGGAACGTCATCGTTTCCGCCCGGGAGCCGGCGACGAGCCCTTGGGCCGCGCTCCTTTATTCATGGGCGCCGATCCTCCTGATGATCGGCTTCTGGATCTTCTTCATGCGTCAGATGCAGAGCGGGGGTAACAAGGCGCTCTCGTTTGGCAAGAGCAAGGCGAAGCTGTCGTCGAGCGCTCAAAAGAAGGTCACGTTCAAGGACGTCGCCGGCGTAGACGAGGCGAAGGACGAGCTGCAGGAGATCATCGATTTTCTGCGCGAACCCCAGAAATTTCAGAAGCTCGGCGGCCGCATTCCGAAGGGCGTCCTGCTCATGGGGCCTCCCGGCACCGGCAAGACGCTGCTGGCGCGCGCCGTAGCCGGCGAAGCCAACGTGCCGTTCTTCTCGATTAGCGGGTCGGACTTTGTGGAGATGTTCGTCGGGGTGGGCGCCTCGCGCGTGCGCGATCTATTCGAACAGGGCAAGAAGAATGCGCCGTGCATCGTGTTCATCGACGAAATCGACGCGGTCGGCCGCCATCGCGGCGCCGGGCTTGGCGGCGGCCACGACGAGCGCGAACAGACGCTGAACCAGCTTCTTGTTGAAATGGACGGCTTCGAGTCGAACGAAGGCGTCATTCTCGTCGCGGCTACCAACCGCCCAGACGTGCTCGACCCTGCCCTTCTCCGCCCGGGCCGTTTCGATCGCCGCATCGTCGTCAACCGGCCGGACGTGAAGGGGCGCGAAGGCATTCTCGGCGTCCACACGAAGAAGATCCCGATGTCCGACGACGTGGACGTTGCCGTGCTGGCACGCGGATCGTCGGGTTTCTCTGGCGCGGATCTCGCCAACCTGGTCAACGAGGCGGCGCTGAACGCCGCCCGTTACAACCAGAAGGTCGTTCGCATGCTCGACTTCGAGTTTGCGAAGGACAAGGTGCTGATGGGGGCCGAGCGGCGCTCGATGATCATCAGCGAAAGCGAGAAGCGTGTAACCGCGATCCACGAAGCCGGACACGCGCTGCTGACAGTCATGCTGCCCCATGCCGATCCGATCCACAAGGTGACGATTATTCCGCGCGGTATGGCGCTGGGTCTCACCCAGCAGCTGCCGATCGACGAGAAGCACAACTACTCGCGGGAATACCTCGAGGATCAGATCGCCATCCTGCTCGGCGGGCGTATCGCTGAAGAGATCACGATTGGGAGCATCACGACCGGAGCGGGTAACGACCTCGAGCGTGCTACCGAGCTGTCCCGGCGAATGGTGTGCGAGTGGGGCATGAGCCACGCGATGGGGCCGCTGACGTTCGGCAAGAAGGAAGAGCAGATCTTCCTCGGACGCGAGATCGCTCAGCACCAGGATTACAGCGAGGACACCGCGCTGCGCATCGATCAGGAAGTCAAGCGATTCGTCACCGACAACTATGCGCGGGCGCAGAACGTGCTGCTCGAGCACAAGCAGAAGCTGCTCGAGCTCGCCGATGCGTTGCTGGCGCGCGAAACGCTGGACGCCGAACAGGTGAGACGCATCGCTTCAGGCCTGCCTGTCGACGATGCCGCGACGACCGTCGTGCCGCCGCGCGAGCCACGTGTTGCCCGGGAGAAAGAGCGCCCGTCGATCGTGCCGCCGCTCCAGCCAAGACCCCAGGAATAGAGACTCGACCAACTTCAAACTTCAAAGGGCAGAGTCAAAGTAAGTAGGCAACTTCCAACTTACTTTGCGCTTTCCACTTTGTACTTGTACTGTTCTCCCGTGCGTCGCCGCTACACAATTCCGTTGGCGCACGGTGGGCGCCTGAGCGTTGGCGATCGGACGCTCATCATGGGTGTCATCAACGTCACACCCGATTCGTTCTCAGACGGCGGGCGCCTATTTGATCCGGACCAGGCCGTCGAGGCCGGCCTTCGCATGGCAGACGAAGGCGCCGATCTGATCGACGTCGGCGGCGAGTCCACTCGTCCTGGCGCCGATCCGATCGACGAGACGGAGGAACGGCGGCGCGTCGTCCCCGTCATTGAGGGATTGGCGGGTGCGGGCGTCCCGATCTCCGTAGATACATATCGGGCATCGACCGCCGCGGCTGCCCTTGCCGCGGGGGCAGCGCTCGTAAATGACGTCAGCGGGTTGAGGTACGACCCTGCACTTGCGGGCGTCGTTGCGACAAGTGGGGCGGCAATCGTGCTGATGCATACACGCGGTCGGTCACGGGAGATGTATCAGCAAGCCTCTTATCACGATGTGATTGACGAGGTCCTCGACGAGTTGCGTCAGAGCATCGCGTTTGCGGCGTCCGCGGGGATTCGCTCCGATCACCTCATCGTCGATCCCGGGCTCGGCTTTGCGAAGGAAGCCGTGCACAGCTATGAGGTCCTCGCCGGCCTGAGCGCGTTTGCAGAGCTCGGTCGCCCCTTGCTGGTTGGCCCCTCGCGAAAGTCGTTCCTCGCCAAGCCGCTTGGCGGCCCGGTGCCGCCCCCTGAGCGCGATTGGGCCACTGCCGCGGCAGTCACCGCTGCGGTACTTGGTGGAGCCCACATCGTACGCGTGCATGCAGTCCGCGAGATGCTGCAGGTTGTGCGGGTTGCGGACGAAATTAGGCGATATGATGCGCCATGTCCTGGCTGACTGAGCTGCTGCAGCGACCCGCCATCGCCTGGTGGGATGTGCTGGACATCGCGATCGTTTCGATCATGGTGTACGAGCTGCTGCTGCTCATTCGCGGCACTCGGGCGGTCCAGATGGCGCTCAGCGGCGGGTTTCTGATCGGATTGTTCTTCCTGTCCCAGTGGCTGCAGCTCGAAACCGTCAACTGGGTCATTCGAAACCTCGCCGGGTACGTCGTCTTCGCGATCATCGTGCTCTTTCAGGCCGACATCCGGCGCGCCCTCGCGCACTTTGGCCGCGCCCCGTTCTTTCGATACTTCGAGCGCGCACAAAGCGCAGACGAGACGATCGAAGAGCTGGTCGCAACGGCCGCAAACCTGGCCTCGCGCCGCACCGGCGCGATCATCGTGATCGAACGGCAGATCGGTCTGCGCAACTACATTGAAGGGGGAATCCCGCTCGACGCGCTCGTCACGTACGACTTGATGGCGAGCATTTTTCATCCGGGCTCCCCACTGCACGACGGGGCTGCGATCATTCAGGGCGATCGCGTCGCGGCCGCTGCGTGCTTCCTGCCGCTTTCCGTGAATCCGCGGCTGGGACGCGAGCTTGGAACACGCCACCGTGCGGCGCTCGGACTCACCGAAGAAAACGACGCCGTCGCCATCGTGGTCTCGGAGGAAACCGGCAGCATATCGCTGGTCCGTGACGGCAAAATCGAACGAGGGATCTCGCCCGAGGTCCTCAGAACTGAGCTGCGCTTCATCATCGGGCGCCGCCGCCCGCGGCTGTTCCGCGCCGAACCCACGAGCTCGCTTGCCTGAATGGCACTTCCCGGCTTCCGGCACCTCGGACTGAAGATTCTGTCGATCGTCCTCGCGGCGCTGATCTGGCTCCTTGTGTCGGGTGAACAGATTGTCGAGCGCGCGTTGCGGATTCCGCTCGAGTTCACGAATCTGCCACCCCAGCTCGAGCTCGTCGGCGACACGCCCGACGTCGTCGACGTGCGGGTTCGTGGATCGTCAGGGGCGCTGAGTCGCGTTGCGTCCGGTGAGCTCGTGGCGGTTTTGGATCTGCGGTCGGCGCGTGCGGGTCGGCGACTCTTTCATTTGGCCAGCACGGACGTCCGCGCCCCGTTCGGCATCGAGGTCGTGCAGATCTCGCCCTCGAACATCCCGGTCACGCTCGAGAGTTCTGCCAGCAAGATCGTGCCTGTCGTCCCCGAGCTCGATGGCGACCCTCGGGACGGCTACGTTGTGGGAACCGTGGCCGCGAGCCCGTCGACGGTTGAGGTGTCCGGTCCGGCGAGTGCCGTCGATCGCCTCACCCATGCGATCACTGAACCGGTCTCGATCACAGGTGCGACCGATACCCTTAATGAGACGGTGAACATCGGTGTCGACGATCCTGCCGTGCGGCTGGTTTCGCCCGTTGCCGCGCGAGTGACCGTTAACGTGATGCCGGCGCCCGTAGAGTGGGCAGTGCCAGGGATTCCGGTTCAGCCCCAGAAGGGGGAGGCGGAAATATCTCCCGCGTCCGTCACCATCTTTGTGCGCGGCCCGCGAGAGGCGCGAAACTGGAACGCGAGCGAATATCGCGCAGCCGTGGACATCGAAGGACTTCGGCCAGGTACTTTTCTGCTGCCGGTGCAGGTGACGTCACCTGCCCGCGTCGGTGTCATCAACGTGGAGCCGCCAACAGTGAGGGTGCGGATAAAGTAGCGATCATTAGTAACGATGGGACGATTGTTCGGCACTGATGGAGTGCGCGGGAGAGCGGGTCAATATCCTCTCGATGGTCCGACAATTCGGCGGCTCGGCGCGGCGCTGGCGCGTGCCATGCGCAATGGCACCGGCCCCGTCCGGTTCCTGTCGGGCCGCGATACGCGCGAATCGGGACCCTGGATCGAGCGCGAACTGGCTGCGGGCATTCGCACCCAGGGAGGCACGCTGGTCAGCGCGGGAGTCATTCCGACCCCTGCTGTCGCCTACCTCACGCCTCGAATGGGGTACACGGCAGGCGTGGTCATCTCCGCGTCGCACAACCCGTTTGAGGACAACGGGATCAAGGTCTTTTCGGGGACAGGCGCCAAATTCACCGAGGCGCTCGAGGACCATGTCGAGGCCATCATGGCCGATCCGTCTTGGAGCTCGGAAGACGCAGCGTCCAGCGACACCGCGAACGTCGAAGAGATCGACTATCGGTCCGAGTATGTCGCGCATCTCTTGCGTATTCTCGAGCCCGCCGGGCGATACAAGGGTTTTCGTATCGCGATCGACTGCGCGAACGGAGCGACCACGACGGTGGCACCCAAGCTCTTTGCGCAGCTTGGCTTCGACGTGCGATGTGTCGGATGCGAACCTGACGGAAGGAACATCAATCTTGGCTGCGGATCAACATCGCCGGAGCTCCTTGCCCGCACCGTTGTCAGTGACGGCTACCTTATCGGGGTTGCGTACGACGGAGACGGTGATCGCGCCGTCTTCGTGGATCGAAGTGGTCAAATCGTGGACGGCGACGCGGTGATGGTGATGTGCGCGAAGCAGATGAAACGCGAGGGCCGGTTAAAGGGCGATGCTGTCGTCGCGACCGTGATGAGCAACATCGGTCTTGAAATCGCGCTGCGCGGCGACCAGATCGAGACCATCAGGTGTCCCGTTGGCGATAAATACGTGATGGAAGAAATGATTCAACGCGATCTGTCGCTCGGCGGCGAACAGTCGGGGCACATCATCTTCTCAGACTACCTGTTTACCGGTGATGGACTCGCGACCTCGTTGAACGTGCTGCGGACAATGGCGGTCACCGGACGGGAACTCGGCGACCTGGCCTCGGACCTTACGAGGTATCCGCAGGTGCTGCTGAATCTGCGTGTCGACCGCAAAGTAGATCTGCAGTCGATTCCTCCGGTTGCGTCGGTACTTGCGTCGGTAGAGTCGCGGCTGGCCCGCGACGGTCGGCTGCTGGTTCGGTATTCCGGCACCGAGCCCCTGCTGCGCGTGATGCTCGAGGGGCAGGACGAGGCGCAAATCCGCCGCTGGGGGGAGGAGATTCTCGACGCGGTGCGACAATACGTCGGTTCGAGCGAGCCCTGATGGTTCGCCTGTCCGTCAACGTCAACAAGGTCGCGACGATTCGCAATTCGCGCGGTGGCAGCGTGCCATCGGTCATCGAGGCCGTGAGCGCCTGCGTCGAAGCGGGCGCGCCAGGCATCACGGTCCACCCGCGCGCGGATGCTAGACACGTCACGACATTGGACGTACGGGAAATCGCGGAGTTTCTCACATCGCTCCGCGGGCGAGTGGAATACAACATCGAAGGCGATCCGCGACCCGACCTCCTTGATTTGGTCCACAGCGTGCGACCCGATCAATGCACGCTGGTGCCGGTGCGCCCGGGCGAGATCACGAGCCAGGCGGGTTGGTCGGCCCAGACGCCTCGGGCGGCGCTCGCACAAACGATCGACGACCTGCGGAAGTCCCAAATCCGCGTGAGCTTGTTCGTGGACCCCGAGGATGCGGCTGTTCGCTGGGCTGCGGATCTGGGCGCCGACCGTGTCGAGCTCTACACAGAGCCGTTTGCGCGTGCTTTCGAACGCGGCGACGAGGTGGCAAGACGCGCGTTCCAAACCTACGCGAACGCAGCCAGCCTCGCGAATGCGCTCGGGCTGGGCGTGAATGCCGGCCACGACCTGGACCTTGAAAACCTCGTTGTATTTCGGACGTTGCCGTATCTTGATGAGGTGTCGATCGGACACGCCCTCGTCAGCCATGCGCTGTTTGTCGGTTTGACCCGGAGCGTTCGGGACTATCTTGCCGTGCTGACACCGTCATGATGGCGTTGCTTCGTCGCGTGCCTTCCGGAGACCTGAAGGTCTCCGGCTACCTCTCGCAAATCGCCAAAGGTAGTGGCTACCGCGCGCACATCGCCAAACGTGGTAGCCGGAGACCTTCATGCGTCCGGGGCACGTTGGTAGTGATCACGCTTGTGCTCATCGGCCTTGCACAGCCGCAGCCCGAGGCCGCGGGTCGTGTCGTGTCGTTTCGCCTCGCTGACGGGCGCATGGTCTCGGGACTCTGGACGGAAGCACAGGAGCGCCCTGCGCCAGCCGTTGTCCTGGTGCCGATGCTCGGACGGCCACGGGACGAGTGGCAGGTCACAGCGGAGCGGTTGGCGGAGGTGAATATCAACGCGCTCGCGATCGACCTGCCTGGCTCAGCCCTGCCGGGAAATCCGGTCGAGCTGACGCGCTGGCACGAGGCGATCACAGCCGCAATCGCATATCTGGCCGGTCACCCTGCAGACGTCAGGCCGGGCGCCATCGGCGTAGCCGGTGCGTCGCTTGGCGCGAATCTGGCGCTTGTCGCGGGCGCCGCGACGCCGTCGGTCGCGTCGCTGGCACTCGTTTCACCGTCGCTCGACTACCGCGGTGTGCGAATCGATTCGTTGCTATCTCAATACGGGGGGCGTCCCGCCCTGCTTATGGCCAGCATTCACGATCCCTACGCGGCACGATCAGTACGAACGCTGGCACAGGACGCCGCCGGCCCGCGCGAGGTCCGATGGTCGAGCATCGCTGCGCATGGGACTCTTCTGCTCTCGCGCGACCCCGAGCTCGTCGGAGCGCTGGTCGAATGGTTCCAGCGGACGCTGGGTGTGCACTAAGATGAAGGTCTTTGGTCTTTCGTCTTTGGTGACAAGAGACTAAAGACCAAAGACTAGAGACCTAAGCTTTTCATGAAGTCCGAATCCATCGTGTTTGCCGTCGCCGGGATGTGTTTTGGCGTCATCCTGGGCTGGGTGATTGGCGTACAGCAGGCCGGCAATCGCGCGGCACCCGTCGTCGCGACAGCGCCCCCTGCCGGTCAGGGTGCGGCGCGGCAGGCGCCGCCTCTCGACGAGGCGCGCGTCCAGTCGCTCATGACGATCCTCAAGAACGACGCGAAGAACGTCGGTGCGATGGTGCAGCTCGCAAATACTTATTTCGACGCCGAGCGGTACCCTGAGGCAATCAAGTGGTACGAGGAGGGGCTCGCCCTCGATCCCAAAAACCCCGACGCGAGTACCGACCTCGGTATCAGCTACTACTATACGGGTCAGACCGACCGCGCCCTCAAGCAGTTCGAGCACTCGCTGTCGATCGACCCTCGTCACACCAAGACGATGTTGAATCAGGGCATCGTGTTGGCGTTTGGCAAGCAGGACCTGGCCGGCGCCGAAGCGAAGTGGAAGCAGGTGATCGAGCTGGCTCCCGACAGCCCTGAAGCCCAGGCGGCTCGTCGCGGCCTCGAAGGCATCAAAGCTGCCGGCCATCCCGGCGCTGGCACCACTCCCGGAAGCTGAAGGCAAGCCTGATGACCCGGATCATCCTGCTTGCGATCCTGTTCATCGTCGTTGCGCGCCTGTTTTGGCGTCTTTTTGATGCGGTCATTGACGGAGCGCGAGGCGGCACATCGCGCGGTCCGACCTCCGCAGTGAAGCTCGTTCGCGATCCGGTGTGCGGAACGTTCGTCACGCCGCGCCCGGCGTTGTCTGTCAGCGCCGGCGGCACCACTCACTACTTCTGCTCCGAGGAATGCCGCGGTAAGTTTTCGGCGTCATGACCCGAGTCGAGGAACAGATTCGCGCCGATATCGTCGAGGCCGGCCGCCGGCTGTATGCGCGTTCGTATATCGCTTCGAACGACGGCAACATCAGCGCACGCCTCGACGAGCGCCGTGTCATCGCCACCCCCAAGGGCGTCTCGAAAGGTTTCATGACGCCCGACATGATGGTGATCGTGGACTACGACGGCCGGAAGGTTGCCGGCGAGCGCGATCCCTCCACCGAACTGCCGATGCACCTCGAAATCTACCGCAATCGGCCCGACGCGAACGCGGTTGTCCACGCGCATCCACCGGTTGCGACCGGGTTTGCCGTTGCCGGCATCCCACTGACCCGTGCGGTGCTGGCCGAGGTCATCACCACGCTCGGCAGTATTCCGATTGCCGCGTATGGAACGCCCTCGACGAGCGAACTGCCGGAGGCGGTACGGAAGTACATCAAGGCGCATGACGGTATGCTGCTCGCCAATCACGGCGCGGTCACGTGCGGAAAGGACGTGATGGCCGCGTACTACAAAATGGAGACCATCGAGCATTTCGCGACGATCAGCCTCGTCGCGCGGATGCTCGGCAGGGAGCACCTGATTTCGCGCGAGGAGGTCGAGCGGCTGCAGGGACTCAGGGGTGTGTACGGGATTCCCGCGCCCGCGCCGCTCTGCGCTGATTCATCAGAGGCCGCCGACGCGCAGGTCGCCTGCCAGGTACTCGAGGCGCCGCCGTCGCCGGATGGACGTCTCGTGCCGGACAGATCGTTCTCGAGCACGAGCAGGGATGGTGAAATTCGGCTAACATACGGCGAACTGACGGCATTGATCGCTGACGCGGTCAAAACGTTGAAAGATTCCTGAA
>Ga0075431_100001149_pt1 | contig 23764 bp, 16 predicted proteins | sample RhiMetdeltSRZDD5_FD_75297 | JGI IMG/M metagenome (GOLD analysis project Ga0075431, IMG submission 75297) | Populus rhizosphere microbial communities from Tennessee, USA - Rhizosphere MetaG P. deltoides SRZDD5 | ecosystem: Host-associated > Plants > Roots > Rhizosphere > Soil | place: USA... | reverse complement strand
ACGACCCTGGATCTGCCGCTCCTGTTGGCGCTGGTTCTGGTACTGGCGCTGGCGCTCGCGTCCCTAGACCTGCTGCTCCTGGTTCATCCGGCGCTGAGTGTCGCGCTGACGACCCTGGATTTGCCGTTCCTGTTCGCGCTGGTTCTGGTACTGGCGCTCGCGTCCCTGGAACTGGCGCTGACGGCCTTGGAGCTGCCGCTCTTGCGTTGGCGGATCTTCGTTGAATTGACGTCCGCGCCCTTGTAATTGACGTTCCTGTGGACGTGGGTTGTCACTCTGCTGACGGCCGCGTTCCTGAAGCTGCCGCTCCTGCCGACGCGAGTCGTTGTTTTGACGGGCGCGTTCCCGGATCGGCTCGTCACGCTTGACCTGCTGATCGGAGTTGAACTTCCGATTGCCGTTCATGCGTTCGGAGGAATTGGAGCCCTGGTTCCTGCGCCCGTTCTGCGCGAAGTCCCGGCCTTCATTCCGGGCCCGCAGATCGACCACGTCATGCCGATCGACGCGCTTACCCGTCCACCGCTCCACGTCGGAGACGTTGAACCCGCGGTTCACGGGCTTGCCGTCGTGCTTGCTCCAGCGGGTGACGCTTCGGGTCTGATCGCACAGCGACGCATTTCTGTACACAGGAGCACATGCGTAGCGCACGTTGTAGTCGCAGAAATGCCGGCGAGGCACGAAGCACCAGGACTGCGCGGGAACCGCGTAGCCGTAGGTATTGCCCCAGCTGAAGCCGACCGACACCGACCATCCCGCCTGCGGGGGCAACGGAGCCCAGCCGCACCAGGCGTCGTTGTTCTGCCAACTCACCCAAGCCGGACCCCACGTCGTGTCCGGAACCCAGACCCAGCCGTAGTACGGATCCAAGACCCATCGGCCGTAGTGATAGGTAGCCCAGCCATAGGGCTCGTTGGAGACCCAGGTCCAACCGTAGTCGCTGTAGCCCCAGTAGCCGTCCCAGTATGGACGCCAGTCATCCGAAGCATCGTACGGGGACCAACAGGACCCATACGGTGCCACGTCGACCCAGCGCCCATAGGGGGACAGCTCGTCATGGAAATAAGAAAGGCTGACCGCAACGTTTGGGCTACTGATCGAGCCGGCAACGTAGACTCCCGCGTCGGCGCGTTGGCCGCCAGTGACTCCCAAACTGAGGGCGATCAACCCGATGAGAAAGAGAATGGGTTTCATGAATCAAACTCCTGTTCCAAGCATCCCCGACGCGCACTGCCGGCCCGCTTCGCGTCGAGTCCGCCGCTAATCCACGGCCCTGATTTTTCCTCACGCCAAGTTACAGCCCTGGCGTGGGCTGCTTTCCTTCATCATCCAAGAATCGAGCCAGCTCTAAAGGGCCTAGATGGGGTTTGAGCGTCTAGCGGGTGTCCGGGGAGGTACACATGTCCGGGAAGGTGCAGCGCGGGTGCAACACCTTTATCTTTTGCGAAATCGTCCGATATTTTTAGAGTTGGGCCGTCAGCGGCTCATCCTGCGTGGTCGCCCATCTCGAGAGCGAGGCCCCTGTGAGACTGTTCCTGGTCTTTGTCGGACTGGCGGTGCTTGCGTACATCGGGTTCAAATACGTGGTGCGAGGCGCGCCCCAACCCCACTTTTCCAACATCGCCACCCTCCCCGGAGTCGCCCTGTCCAAGCTGAGCTTTCATGGCGGGGACCTGAGCATGATCATCGTGGTAATCGGAGGCGCCATTCTCGCCCTCCTCATCGCCTACATGGCGGTCTCCAAGTAACGCTTGCCTCTTTCGGACTATCGCCGGGAATGCACGAGCCTCGTCATGAAAAAAGGCGCGTCGCCGCGCCTTTTCCTTGATGACCCGAAGGTTGCGGCCCCGGTTAAGCCGGGGTCCGCAATTCAGTCCCGAATGTCTTACGTATTCGTTTCGGACCGCAGGCCAGGACGAGGCCGTCCCACTTCCTCACGATAGCTGTCCTTCGCGCTTTGAACCGCTTCCTTCACGGCACGGCCCTGATCCCGCAACGTGTCGGCAACCCCGCTGACGCGATCGGCAACGCCGCCGACGCGATCACGAGCGCCGCTGAACAAATCTCCAGCCTTCTCGCCGATTCTGCGGCGGGTCACTTCTCCGCGATCCGGAGCAAGCAGGACCCCTGCTACTGCGCCCAACGCAAACGCGATGAGGATATCGCTTCTGTTATTCATGATCGTCTCCTTCTCCGTAGCCGTTGTGATGTGTAACGCGTCTCAGGGACGAGAATCCTGCGCGCGCTCCCGCCCAGAGCGCCCGTGACCTCCGAGCCAGATTCAAGAACTCCGCACCTTGCCGGAGCTCGTCGGATATTCCCTGAACGTTCGCGGTGATCCCGTGAACCCTCTCCGTCACTGCTTGCGTCCGTTGCGTCAACGCCTTGAGCGCGACCAGCTCTCCCGAAGCGTCGTCGAGGACTCGAGCCATCCGAGGCGTCAGCTCCGACATACGATGCAGCGCCTGTTCGGCCGCAAACAGCGTTCGCTTGATCCGGGTAAAGAGGAGGATAGCGGTCACGGCCGATGTCGCCAGGGCCAAAGCAATGATAGTGAGCATGATATTAGCTAAGGTCATGGTGGATGAAGTCCCTTCCATGGCTCGAATAATGAACCGTACTCAACAGTTGAGTTCCGGGTCCCGACCCTCCACGGACTGATGACTGTTCCCTATACCTGAAACGGCCGGGCCCTCATCCGCACAAAGGCAAACACATGTTCCAGAAACGTGACCCTACGACGGATTCACGCCAAATGAAAACTCGGGAGAACCCTGAAAGGCCTGCGGTCAAAGCCACTTTTCGAACGATCGCGTCCGAGGATCGTCCTTGTACGTTCCGTATCCGGGTATCTCGCGATACCCCGCGCTCTCGTAGAGTTGAATCGCCTCTGGTTGCGGCGCTCCGGTCTCGAGTTTGAGGCGCCGGTAACCGAAGTCTCGTGCCCGTGCCTCCAACTCCAAAAGAAGCATCCGTCCCAACCCGTGCCCCCTCGCCGCTCGGCGGACGTACATGCGCTTTACTTCCCCCGTGTCCGGATCGAGCTCCTTCAACCCGCCGCAGCCGGCGGGCTCTCCATTCCAATGCAAGATGAGAAAACACGATCGAGGTCCCAGAACGTCTTCCGCCCTGAACGGCTGGCTGCCATCGTCGCCGTAGCGCCGTACAAGCTCATCCCACAATTCGGCGACCAGGCTGGAGGCAAGCGATGATCGGGGATCTTCGGTTTGGATGGAGGCGGACATGCCCCCAGACTAAGGGATGGAGGAAAAAAACGCTCCGCCGGCCGGGAAGAACCCGCCGGCGGAGCCATTCGCCGTGACTAGAAGAGGAAATTCAGACCGCCGACGAAGTAGGTCGAGTTGTAATCGAAGTCCTCGACTTGGTTGAACACGCTCGAATCGAGATCGCGTTCCGGGTCCAGAAAAACGGCGCGCCCCTCACCGTAGAGCGCGACGCGCGGGGCGACTTTCACTTCGAGTCCCGCTCCGACATGCCAGCCGAGGGGGCTTCCCCGCCTTGGATGGGGTGAACACTGAATCGCGCGGAGTCGCGTACACATGTTCGTGTCCACGTGTACACGATTCTAGGATTTGCGAAAGACATCGCTCCCTCTATCTTGCAAGCTGCAAACGAATTCTTTGTTGCGGCCGGAATCGGCAAGCTTCGTGCATTAGCAATCCGGCGCATAGTTGAGTCGTCGAAAAAATAAATTCAGATGAGTCGATCGAGAGCGCAGGAATCGAAAACAGGTAATAAAACGTGAGGAGTCATCGAGAGTTTTCGGGAAGTGATCCTGGCGAATCCGCGGAGGGCTTACCGGGCGGTGAGCCCCCTGCATCCGGGCCTCCCGGACCCTCCACGGATCGCCTTCTTATTTTCGGCCTCAAGCTCCCGGCTGACAGAAACAGGACGAGGAGAGTTGAATGTCCGCTCTCGACCACACTTTGTCGAAATCCGCTTTTACTTGGGCCGCTTCGGCGGTCTTCTTTTGCATTTCGAGGCTTCGGACCAGACCGAACAACGACCAGCCATTTCCGGGAAGACGCTTGAGATCCTCACGGTAAACCAGCTCCGCCTCTTTGGCTCGGCCCATGGTGAGCAGGGTCGCCCCCAACGCATGCCGAACGGGAAGGATCCAGTCCGGCGGCTCGTCGTACACGAGCGCATCTTCAGCCTCTACCGCCTGTCGAAGCTCCGCCACGCCCTTTTCGTTCTCTCCCGCCCGAACGAGGATCTCTCCGGCCAGCATGTGCTCGGCCACCTTCAGCAAATCCGCGGCGCTGTTGTTGCCGAACGTCCCCTCGGGAGCCATCGCAGCTTTCCCGGCCATAAACGCGGCCTGTTCGGCCTTGGCTTCGGGGAGCATGCCCTTGGCGGCATACGCGGTGCCGCGAGCAAAGTGACGCATGAGCCGAGCGAGAGGTAAATAGTCCGGGAATTCGGGGGCGGTCAGTACCGAGTCCCACAACCCGAACCGCATTTCTATTTCGAGAGGCATGGCCATGAAGCCGTCTACGAACGGGGCCGCTTCCCGGACGAACTGGGGGGGAATCGTATTCACCATGCCATGAACGGCGGCCAGCGCCACCGCTTGCTCGCCTTGCATGATGGCGGCGTAACTCAGCATGTGATGGTTGTGGGCCATGTAAATCCGGTAAAAGCCCTGCTCGGGGGATTTCTCGCGATACGTGCGATCCACCTCGATCGCCGTTTCGTTGGCTCTTTGCGCGGCCACCCAGCGACCAGTGCGCACGTCGATGTGAGACGGCATGTGCACCATGTGGCCCAAACCCGGCTCCATGTTGCGAAGACGGTTGGCGGAACTATCCGCTTTTTCCGGATGGGGTGATGCCTCGACCGCGTGAATGTAGAGATGGTTGGCGAGCGGGTGCTGTGGCCATTTGGACAGCACCTGCTCCAGCGTTAACACGATTTCCTCGGTTCCGGGCTCGGGCTGACCGTCATGCGTCCAGAGCCGCCAGGGTCGGAGATCCATCATGGCTTCCGCAAAGAGTGCTCCGACGTCGGCGTCGTCGGGATGGGTGCGCCACACCTCGCGCATGGCCGCCGCATACGCTTCGTCGAGCGGATGCCGGTCGGCCGGTTGAGGGTTTGCATACCGGGTGCCGAGCGCATCGATGAGTGCACGCTCCGTCGGCGTCGCACTGGCTTCCCGGTTCATGGCCTTTTGCCAGGCGTCAAAGGCCGCATAGGCATGCGTGCTATCGACCATGGGGTTGTTGATGTGGGGGCCGTTGGCGATGGACACACCCCACCACGCCATGGCACTGGATGTATCGAGCGCAGTCGCGTGCCGGAAGGAACGAATCGCCTCGTCATGATTGAAGCCGTACAGAAACGCGAGTCCCTGGTCGAAGTAACGCTGTGCTTCCGGGGAGCGGGTGGTGATCTTTCGAGTATGCGTTCCCAACCCCTCGAAGAGCGGCTCGGCCCCTACCGGCTTTACGCTCGTCTTCGACTTGTCCGACGAGCAGGCGATGAGACAACTCGATAACAGGACGATGAAGACGAACACCCGTCGCATCGGTTTCCTCCCTCTCAGATGTCCCGATAATTACCGGCTTTTTCCCATGATCCGCCGGTAGAGCCATGGCAGGCTTTCGTTCATCCGGTAGTCCACCGACGAGTGATCGTCGTCGAACTCTTCATAGCGGTGCGAAATCCGGCGCGCCCGAAGCTTGCGATGCAGAATGCGGGCGCCGTAGTGCAAGTAGTATTGATCGCGGAAGCCGCAGTCGATGTAAATCCCTTTGAGCGAGCGAAGCTGTTTGGCCGCGCGGGGCTCTTCGATCATGTGAATGGGATCGTGGCGAAGCCACCGCGCCCACCGGCGTTCGTCCAACTCTCCGGTCGTCAGGTCCATGGGCAAGTGAAAACCGAGGGCGGTTCCCGGCGCCGGGTCGTAAAACGCGGCCATGGCCAGGAACATGACCGCGTGCGCATCCACGTCCGAAAGTTTCTTTGCCGCGATGAGATCGCGTAAGAACTTCTGCGGATCCCGGCCGTGCTTGGCCAGCGTATCCACCGTACGCGGAATGTCGGTGCGGTAACAGAAATCGAAGTACATGTCGCCTGAGTGGCAGGCGATTGCTCCCCAGTGCTGCGCATAACGCATGCCGTGAACGATGGCTCCGTACCCCCCCGAGGACTTTCCGAACAACGCGCGTTTTTTGGGATCGCGGAAGGTGCGATAGCGCCGATCGATTTCGGGCAGGATCTCAGTCAGCAAATAATCCGCGTAGCGGCCTACACCGGTGGAATTGATGTACTGGTTGCCGCCCAGTCGCGTAAAGCAGTCGGGAAACACCGCGATGACCGGCCCCATCTTCCCCCGGCGCGCGAGCCGCTCCAGCCGCTGGGGAACGTTTTCATCGAATGCCTTCCAGTTGAGATGCGAACCTCCCGAGCCCAGGAACCCGACGATGTCCATGAACACCGGAAAACGTCGACCCGCCTCCTGGTCGTATTCAGGCGGCAGATAGACCCATACCTTGCGGCGGGTGGGATCGCCGAGCGGGTTGTCGCGAAGCACCTTCGAATTCAAAACGAATGATTCGATCCGGCCGCGAAGAAGCGGAGAATGTTTCAACATTGTGCCTGGAAATCCGCCAGCACCTGTGCCACACAAGCCGTCACCGCTTTGGCGGCGGGGACGTGCAGAAATTCATTGGGCCCATGCGCGTTCGAATCCGGCCCCAGAACCCCGGTGATGACAAACTGAGCTTTGGGAAAACGTTCCCCGAGCATGCTCATAAACGGAATGGATCCCCCTTCCCCCAGCACTGCGGCCGGCTTCCCAAAGAATGCGCTGGAAGCGGTCTCGAGACTCTTGGCCAGCCAGGGCTCGGTGGGCGGCGCCGTCCAGCCTTCTCCCGGTTGTTCGATGTCAAACACCACCAACGCACCGTAGGGCGGATCCTTTTCCAGCATGGCCTTCATTCGCTCCGAGGCGACACGTGCGTTTGCTCCCGGAGGCACCCGCAACGAGAGCTTGAGACGCGTGAACGGCCGCAAGACGTTTCCGGCAATCTTCACCGGTGGAAAACCATCCGCTCCGGTCACGGAGAGGGAGGGGCGCCAGGTCTGGTTCAGCACCAGCTCGGTCAAGTCATCGCTCACCGGATGCATCCCGTCCACAAGCGGGAAATCGCGCACGATTCCCGTCCCCAGAACCTGGGCCGTGCGCCGCGCTTCCCGGATGCGATCCTCGGGAATGGAGACGTGCGCCTCGGGAACGAGAACGCGGCCCGTCTTTGGGTCTTCGATGCGGGACAGAAGGTCGCGCGCGATGCGAAAGCTGGATGGCACGATGCCGCTCGCCGCGCCGGAATGCCGCCCTTCCCGCATCACCTCGACGGTGAGGCTTCCGCCGGCCACGCCGCGAAGGGAGCTGGTCGTCCACAAGCGGTCGTAGGTGCCGGCGCCCGAATCGAGGCACACGACCAGGCCCAGGTCGCCGATGCGACCGGAGAGATGTTCGATGTAGGTCGGAAGATCCGGACTTCCGCTCTCTTCGGAAGCTTCAATAATGACCAGACACCGGCCGTGCGGAATTTCGTGGCGCCGCAATGCGGCGATAGCCGACACCGCAGCAAACACGGAATACCCGTCGTCGCCGCCGCCCCGGCCATACAGTCGATCCCCTTCGCGCACCGGTTTCCAGGGACCGAGGTCCTCGCGCCAGCCCGTCATTTCGGGCTGCTTGTCCATGTGTCCGTACAGGAGTGCGCTTCGCGCGGAACCGCCGCCTTTTTCGAAGGGCGGTACATCCAGCACCAAGAGGGGTGTGCGGCCGGGAAGGCGGATGAGTTCGGGAGGGGTTATGTTCTGATTTCGGCACCAGCCGATCAGTAGCTCCATGCCCTGGTCGATGAACCCGTGCTTCGACCAGTCCGGATCGAAATCGGGGGAAAGACATGGGATGGCGATGTACGACTCGAGCACGGGAACGATGCTCGACTCCCATTCCCGGTCCAGATATGTCGCAATCGACGCGTAATCCATGTCGGACGGCTCCATGTCGCGCCGGGTAGACCCGACCGGGGGTGGAGCATACCATTCTGTACGCAGGGTTTCGTCCCCGGACCGGTGTGTTCCCAGAGGCTAGATACCGCGTGACTCCATCGCCGTCCACCGAATCCAAGAAAAAAACCGAATCCAGTAAGGGACCCAGCCTACCCAAGGTGGTGATGCAAGACCTGAAGCGTGGGGACTTCCGCCACACGGTCCGCCGTGACCTGAGGGACGTGTATCACTTCTATCTGGATGAGGACGAGCGGGCCCGCGTGGCGTCTTTGCGCAAGCCGGCGCGGTGGTGGGTCGTGGCCGGCCGCGTTGCCCGAGGTCTGCTCCTCAACCTGTCCCCGACCCGGCGCATTCTGCTCCTGGGGAGCGTCATCCTGGCCCTTCAGGACGACATCGAAATCCACGGCACGGATTGGACGTTCAGGCTCGACTTGAGCGGTGCCGCATTCCTGCTCCTACTCTTCATCTTGCTCCTCGAGCTCAAAGACAAGCTTCTGGCCCGAAACGAGCTCGAGACCGGACGCGCCGTGCAGATGGCGCTCTTGCCCTCGGAGTCGCCCGTGTTTCCGGGTTGGGATATCTGGCTATACACGCGCCCCGCCAACGATGTGGGCGGTGACCTGGTGGACTACTTGCTGGTGGGCGACCAGCGATTAGGTCTCGCCTTGGGGGACGTGGCCGGAAAGGGACTGGGCGCCGCACTCCTCATGGCGAAGCTGCAGGCGACGCTGCGCGCCTTGGCCACCCAAGTCTCCTCACTAGCCGAGCTCGGCAGCATGATGAACGAAATCTTTTGGCGCGACCAAGTCGCGGGACGATACGCGACGTTGGCCTACCTGGAGTTGGCTGAAGGATCGGGAACGGTACGCGTTCTGAACGCCGGCCACCTGCCTCCGTTTATCATCGGCACCAACACGTGCAAAGAAATGGAGCCCAGCTCCCCACCCATCGGCATTCTCCCCGGATCCAACTTCGTGGAACAGCGGATCACGGTCAATCCCGGGGAAACGCTGTTCGTCTATTCGGATGGCGTAACTGAAGCCCGCAACGAGGCGGGAGCGTTCTTCGGCGAGGAGCGTTTGACTCACCTTGTGTCTGGCCTGGCCGGGCTTCCGTCGAAATCGGCCGCGGACCTCGTTTTGGCCGAGGTGGAACGCTTCATGGGCGAAGAACGATATCCGGACGATCTGTCGCTCATCGTGCTCAGACGCACGGGGTGAGGCTCACGATTCCGTGGCCGCCTCTTCGGCCAAGGCCGCTTTCTGAGCCTGACGGCGTGCGTTCTCGTCGATGAGCAGCTTGCGCAGGCGCAGGCTCTTCGGCGTGACCTCGAGGCACTCGTCATGATTCAAGTATTCGAGTGATTCCTCGAGGCTTAGCTTGACCGCGGGAGGAAGCTTCACTGTCTTGTCTGCCGCGGCAGCGCGCATGTTGGTGAGCTTCTTGCCCCGTTGCGCATTCACGACCAGGTCGTTGTCGCGGTTATGCTCCCCCACCACTTGCCCCATGTACGCGTGTTCCCCGGGTTCCACGAACGCGCGCCCGCGTTCCTGGAGGCCATCGAGCGCATAGGCGGTCACCAGGCCTTGGCTCATCGACACAATGCTCCCGGTTTGCCGCTCGGGGATGGAACCCTTGAAGTATTCGTACTGATGAAAACGGTGATGCAGGACGATCTCGCCCGACGTCGCCCGCAGCATCGTGCTCCGGAATCCGATCAGCCCGCGGCTGGGGACGTGAAACTCGAGATACGTGCGGCCTTCGCGCACTTCCATTTGCGTCATCTCGCCGCGGCGGCTGGAGACATACTCGATCACCGTTCCGGCGAGGTCCTGCGGCACATCCACCGTGAGCACCTCGACCGGCTCCGCCTTCTTGCCGTTCAGTTCTTTATAGATCACCCGCGGCTGTCCGACCATGAACTCGAAGCCTTCCCGGCGCATCGTTTCCATGAGAATGGACAGGTGCAAGAGCCCGCGGCCGGAGACCTTGAACGTGTCCGCGCTGTGCGTATCCTCAACTCGAAGCGCCATGTCGCGCTCCGTCTCCTTGAAGAGACGTTCCCGCAGCTGCCGGCTGGTCACGTACTTGCCTTCCTGACCGTACCCCGGGCTGTTGTTGGCCATGAACATCATGCTCAGCGTCGGCTCGTCCACAGCGATGAGGGGCAAAGGCTCCGGATGCTCGGGGTCGGCGAGCGTATCCCCGATCTCCACGTCCTCGAGCCCCACGACGGCGCAGATGTCCCCGCAGTCCACCTGCTCGACTTCCGCCCGCCCCAGGCCGTCGAAGACGAAGAGTTGCTTGACCCGCGCTGCCCGCTGCGTCCCATCGACGCGAATCTGCGTCAGGACCTCGCGAGTCTTGATGGATCCGCGAAACACCCGGCCAATGCCGATCCGGCCTACGTAGTCGTTCCGGTCGAGCGCGGTCACGAGAAGCTGGAGCGGCCCGTCCTCGCGGGGCGGAGGCGGAATGTGGCGAAGGATGGTGTCCAAAAGCGGCGTCAAATCCCGGCGTTCGTCTTTGGGATCCAACAGCGCCCAGCCCTCCCGGCCCGACGCGTACACGGTCGCAAAATCGAGCTGACGATCGTCGGCGTGCAGGTCCACGAACAAATCGAACACTTCGTTCAGCACCTCGTGAGGACGGGCGCCGGCGCGATCGACCTTGTTGATCACGACCACCGGAACCAGATGCAGCTCGAGGGCCTTCTGAAGCACGAAGCGCGTTTGCGGCATCGGACCCTCGAAGGCATCGACAAGAAGGAGGACTCCGTCCGCCATCTTGAGCACGCGCTCTACCTCCCCACCGAAGTCGGAGTGTCCAGGTGTGTCGATGAGATTGATGCGCGCGTCCAGGAACTTCACCGAGAAGTTCTTGGCCACGATCGTGATCCCCCGCTCCCGTTCCAGATCGTACGAATCCATCACGCGTTCCACCAACTCCTGGCCTTCGCGAAAAATGTGGCATTGGCGGAGGATCTGATCGACCAGCGTGGTCTTGCCATGATCGACGTGGGCGATGATGGCGACGTTCCTTAGCTGCATGAACTCTCCTTGATCAAGAAAAGCGGCCGGCGCGAATGGCGAAACAAAGATACCGTAATCCGAGGGGTCCGCTCTCAACGGCCAGACGCCTTTGGGGCCGAAGGCCGACCGATTTTTCCAGGTCCCCGCGGGGGACTACAAGTCCGAGGGTCGATCCCACGGCATGATGCTTCACTTGCCGCACGAAGGCATCGAGCAGTTCCCGGGCCGCGGCCACGTCTCCCAGGCGTTCACCGTAGGGCGGATTGGTCACAATCCAGGAATCCGCCGCGGTGATTTCGCGCGCGTCCCCCGCCTCGAAGCGAACCGTGTGCTCCATCCCGGCCCGTCGCGCATTGCTTCGCGCGACATCCAGGGCCTCGCCGGAAAGATCCCTGCCGGTGATGGGATGAGGCGGCTCGTCGAGACGCAACAATGTCGCACGCTCTTTTACCCTTTCGAGAATAGCCGTCGTCTCCGGAAAGAGCCGGACGATGGCAAATCGTTCGGTGGGTCGCAACAGACCGGGCGCGGTTCGGGTCGCGATCAGGGCCGCTTCGATGGCAAGCGTACCACTGCCGCAAAACGGATCCACGAACGGCTTGGATCCATCATACCCGCAAAAGAGGAGCAAGGCGGCCGCGCGGTTTTCGCGGAGCGGCGCCAGGGCACCCTCTTTGCGATAGCCCCGGCGATGCAGCGCCTCGCCGCACAGATCCAAGGACAGCTCGCAGCGCCCTTCGTGGAAGAACGCGCTCAGCCGGACATCCGGATCTTGCCGATCCACGTTCGGCCGCAGGTGGCCGCACTTGCGAAACTCATCGCACACCGCGTCCTTGATCCGAAGGGGGGCGTAAGACAGCGTGAAGTCCGTCCCTCGCGTGGAGCCCGAGGCCTTGACGGAAAAGGAGCGTGTCGAATCGAAGAGTTGCGGCCAGTCGATGCGACGCACCTGATCGTAAAGCATGGCGCGGGACGCGCTGGCAAAGCGCCGGAGCGAGACATGCACGCGCCCCGCAATGCGCGAGCCGACGAGGACTCGGGCCGCGTGCGTCCAATCTCCCTCAAAGGTCACCGCCCCCGAGGGCTCACGGGTGGGTTCGATATCCAGCGTTATTAGCTCCTGAGCCAGAAGTTCTTCCAATCCTGGTGCAGAGATCACGATAAACCGGCGTGAATCGAGCATCAGGACAACTTTTTGCAGAATAACTTCGACTCAACACCTGACGCTCTAAGGAAAAAACTCACGCGGCGGCTCATTTCTTCTTGCAACTCCGGGCTCGGCTGATACATTGCCTTATTCTGGTCTAAGAAGAACTCGGATGCATCCCCCCCTACAACTCTAGCCCTGCAACAGAAGAGGAGCCAAGCCATGCCCCGCTTACTCCTTTCGTGCGCTCTTCTTGCGTCTTTTTTGGGACTGGCGGGCGTACCGAAAACCGCATCCTGCAAACTTAAACATGGCCTCTTCTGGTACGGAAGCGCTCCCAGCGATTCCGTCCGCGCACTCGTCGCAAAACGCTACTCCACCGGCGTCACCGGGAAAGGGCCCAACGATTTCGAGAAGGCCCAGATCAAAACGTTGAATCCGGAGTTCCGTTGGTACGTTTACAACTCCGCCACCGACAACTACGTCCCCCCGAACCAGGACACCGCCGAGCACGATGCGCTCGTATCCCTGGCCCGGGAGAACGGTTGGGATCCCGAAATTCTTTACCTCCATTACTGGGATGACACGCAACTCGTTCTAGAAGGTGACACTGTCTTCGTGCCGGGTTGGGGAGGCGGAACGAGTGCGGACCCGGCCCAGTCCAGAGTTCCGGTGTACTACAAGGATCAGAGCCGCCGCGTTTGCAACTTCTCCACCCGCCAAGCAGCTTCAGTATACCGAGAAATCATGGTGAGGTTCGCCTTCGATACGCCCTTTACCGGAACGAGCCTGTATCCGGATGGGATCTTTCTCGATAACTGCACCGCCGAGCTCTACAACTACGGCAGCACGATTGTCTCAGGCGGGCACGTCCGAGAAGCACCCTTTCATCTCCTCATCGGATCCAACGAATTCGACTCCTGGTGGTGGGGGCAGAATCTCGGACCCTTTCTCACCTCGCTCAAGGACACGCTCGAGAGCTCGGCCGCCTGGTCCAAGGATCACGAGCGGAAGTACCTGATGAACAACGTAGCCAACATCTGGAATGACGACTATGCGCGCCGGGACGTGGCGGACGTCCTGGCCATGGAGTTTCAATACAACCCAGTACGTAATGTCGGCGTGGCGGCCATCGACCAGAGCTACCAACGGGATGTGATGTCAGCCTTGAGCGGGATCACCAGTTTCTACATGGCCACCAACACGCGCACCGTAAACGGCCACCCGGGCTCCTACGGGCTCTCCGAGGTCATGCTCGGCAACCTATGCTGGTTCCTGTTGAGTCGATCGCCCAACTCCATTTTCTACCAGCAAGGAACCAACACGCCGAGCGCGGCCGGTTGGGATTCCTTGACCTGGATCGGGGCCATGGACGTTGCCAATAAAGACCTCGGGGAAGCGGTGGGGCCGCCCTACGTCCTGGCGGAAGGGACGGACCCGCTTGGCAACCCCTATGCCGTCCACGCGCGGAACTATGAAAACGGGATCGTCGTGTTGCGTAACCGAGGAAACTGGGACGAGGGGATCGAGCCCGCCACGACGGTGACCGTTTCCCTCCCGGATACCTTTATGTCGATCTCTCCGGAAGGCAGCGTCCAATCAAGCGCTACTAGTGTGGCGCTGCGGAACGGCCAGGGGGCGCTCTTTCTAAATCCGAAACCTGTTGCTTTGCCACCGCCCCCGCCATCACCGCCACTCCCTCCCCCCGATAATGTGCCTCCGGACACCACCACTACGACTGTGTTCAGCCTCATTCCGTCCTTGAACCAAAACGTTCCCAATCCCGCCCACGCCGGGGGGCGTATGGACATCGAGTACTCGGTCGCGCAGGAAGGCGTCGCCCGCCTGGAGGTGTTCGATCTCGCCGGACGACGCGTCGCCGTGCTTCGGGATGGATTCCTGACCATGGGGCACTACAGTTCCAGCTGGGATGGCACGGACGAACGCGGGATCCCGCTCTCGCCGGGCGTCTATTTCTATCGCCTGCAAAGCGCGGATGGAACGATGTCGCGCAAGTTATTGATCATGCGGTAAGCGTGACGTGAGGGCCTGGGCAGCGGAGACACCGGCCACTTTCCCGCTCGCCCAAGCCCACTGGAAGTTGAATCCGCCGATACGCCCGTCCACATCGCAGATCTCACCGCAGATATGAAGGCCAGGCGTCCGGCGCGACTCGAGCGTGCTTAAGTGAAGCTCGGACAACGGCACACCCCCGGCCGTGACTTCGGCGACTTTGAACCCTCTATCCCCCGCGATCGGAAGCGGCATCTCGAGCAGGCAACGTACGAGCTTCGTTCTCGATTCGCGCGTGAGCTGAGCTCCGGAATCCCCCACCGCCACGTGGACTGAATCGCCGAGCGCACGAACGAGGCGTTCCGGAAGACGTTTGCGCATGAACGCGAGCGGGGTTTCTCCACCCAAACGCTGTAATGCCACGTCCAGGTCCGTAACCGTCCGCTCCGGCAACAATGACACCTGCAACTGAACGCGAGCGCCCTCCTGGCGCGCGAGGAGGTAATAACGGCTCATGTCCATGATCGCGGGACCGGTCAGGCCGAAGTGCGCACAGAGCATTGGTCCGGTGAACGAGATGAGCACGCGCCCTGTTTCGTTCCGGAGCTCCACCCGTCCGGTGAAGGACACACCGCTCAACGAGCGAAGCCAGTGGCCCTGGGGAAGGAGAAGCGGCACCAGACCGGGAACGAGGTGAGGGGTCACCGAGTGCCCCAAGGATTGCGCCAGGGCATAGCCCTGCCCATCGGACCCCGTTTTGGGAACGCTCTTCCCTCCCGTAGCCAGCACGACGCGGCGCGCGTGAATGCCGGACGCATCGGCCTCGTCCCGAAACAGCACAAAGCCATCCGGTGCCGGCTCGATTCGAGTCACGCGCCAGGGATAGACGAGTCGCACTCCGGCCGATTCCGCCGCGCTTAACAATGCGTCGAGCACGGTTTGCGCGCGGTCAGTGACCGGAAACAACTTTCCCGTTTCTTCCCGTTTCAGCGTTACGCCCAACTCCTGGAAGAACCGCGTCGTTTCCTGGACGTCGAAGCGCGCCAGCACTTTGTGAATGGCGGGGCGGGTCGATCCGGCGAAGTCGCTCGCATCCACCGCGTGATGGGTGACGTTGCAGCGGCCTCCCCCAGCGATGAGGATCTTGGCCCCGAGCTTGGTCGCCCCGTCGAGCGCCACTATGGAGAGCGCCCCGTTCGATGCCCGGCCGGCCTGAATGGCCGCCATGAGCCCCGCGGCTCCGGAGCCCACCACGGCGATGTCCACCCGAGGCGGGGGCGGAATCACGCGAGCACGACCTCCTCGGCCGGTTCGCGTAGGTTGTATCGGGATGCCATGACTGCGCCATAGGCGCCCGCGTTCTCGATCAAGAGCACATCCCCCGGGCGGGGGTCGGGAAGCCAGCGGTCGCGTCCCAGCACGTCGGCGCTCTCGCAAATGGGTCCCACGACTTGCCAGGTTCGCGCGGGCGTTTCGCCCAAACGAGAAAGGTTGTGAATGCGGTGCCACGCTCCGTAGAGCGCGGGCCGCAAGAACGAGTTCATGCCCGTGGCTACGCCCGCCAGGTGCGCGTCACCCTTGACGCGCACTTGGGTGACGGGCGCGATCAGCACACCGGCTTCGCTGACCAGGAAACGACCCGGCTCCAAACGGATGGCGACGCGCGGATGCTCGGCGCGTATCCGTCCCAACTCACGCTGCAGCCGTCCCAAATCGAGGGGTTGTTGTCCCGGTTGCTCGGGGACTCCCAGCCCACCTCCGAGATCGATCCAGGTCGCCCCGGGGAAACATGTCAACGCATCGAGGAGGACATTGGCGGTGCTCGCCCAGGCCGTGGGATCGAGAATGCCGCTTCCCACGTGGGCATGCAGTCCGACGATGCGCACATGATGTTGCCGGGCGCTGTCCGCGAACGCCTCGAGATCCTCGAGCGAGAGCCCGAACTTGGTCGCCGCGCCCGCGGTCACGACCTTGGCGTGATGGCCGATTCCTTTTCCGGGATCGATGCGGAGGCCGATCTCGCGGTTGTTGAAGAGTTCAGGATCAAGATCGAACACGTGCGCCCCGTCCACCACCACCTCCGCGCCCGCCTCGAACGCTTCCCGATATTCCTCGACCGGACAGAAGTTCGGGGTGAACAAAAGCGGCGCCTCGGCTCCCGCCTGCATCCGCGCCCACCGAACTTCCGCCGCCGAGACGCACTCGAAGCCGACGCCTTCTTCATGAATCACGCGAAGGAGGGCCGGGTTGGCGTTGGCTTTCATCGCGTAATAGAGGAGATCCACCGCGGGCAGCTCTTGTCGCAGGCGCTGGATTTGCCCGCGGACCGTGCCCAGGTGATAGACGTAGCGCGCCCGTCCCTCCGCACCGAGACGAAGCAGCTCGGGCGCGCGCGCTTGCCACCAGGACGGCGACGCGGGCCGGTCACCGCGCTGGAGCATTTCCCAGGTGGGGCCCAGCTTCGGGTCCTCGCCCCAACCCGGAAAGAGCCGCGCGTGCAGTTTCGACACCATGCCCGGACCGTCCGTTTCGTCGACCACGAAACTCAAGTTCAGGTCCTCCGCCGAATCGCTGACCAGGTGCACCGGCCGTTCTTGAAATACATCAAGCGCCGGCCCGATCTCGTTGAGTACAGCTCGAATGCGCCGTCCAACGATGGAGACCACGGCACAGGGGTGAACGAGCTTGACCGTGCCGAGGGTTTCGAGGCTCCGCACCAGCGCTGCGAACGCGCGGCCATCCTTGTCCCCTGGAGAGCGGTCCAGCGTGACCGACACCGCGGTTTGCGAGGTCGCCACGAGATCCACCGAGAATCCGTGCTCCTCGAACGTCTCGAAGACGCGGGCCAGATAGCCGGGCGTTTCGAACATGGCCAGAGTCGCGACACTGAGCAAGGTGACGCCTTTGCGGTGCGTGACCGCGGTCACGACGGGATGCTCTTCCCCGGACTCCTCGATGAGTGTCCCCGGCTCCGCCGGCGCATCGATGGAACGCACCTGCACGGGGATGTTGGCTCGCGACACCGGCCCCAAACACCGGGGATGCAGGACTTTCCCTCCCATCGCCGCCAGCTCTTGTGCCTCACGATGGCCAATGCGGCGAATGAGCCGCGCGACGGGAACGAGCGAGGGATCCGCGGTGAAGAGGCCGTGCACGTCGGTCCAGATTTCCAGGCGCTCCGCGCCGAGCAACGCCGCCATGAGTGCGGCCGACGTGTCACTGCCTCCTCGGCCGAGGAGGCACAACTCGCCTTCGGACGTCCGTGCGATGAAACCGGGAGCAATCACGACTGGAGCATGCCCGGCCAACGCTTCTGCCGCCTCCGGGAGGCGCCCGACGCGCACATGCGCTTCCAGGTACCGGTCGGAGTCGCTTTCGCGTGCACGGCCATGGCTCACGAGAAGCGGACTGCCATCGACCCACGTAGCGTCCACGCCCAGTCGCGCGAGGATGCGTCGTCCTAGCCGGCTCGAGGCCAGCTCGCCCGACCCGAGGATTTCGGCGCGAAGCTTTGGCGTCGCGTCACGAGATAGGCGAACGCCTTCCAGGCGCTGCCGCGTTTCCGCAAACACCGCCAGGGCAAATTCCAGATCCGCATCGCTCAATCCCACGGCACGAGCCAGCTCTTGATGCCGTTTGAGAACCTCGTCGAGAACCCGCGGCGGATGACCGGCCAGCGCCTCGTCGGTCGCTTGCCGCAGGAGATCGGTCACCTTGGTCAACGCGGAAACGACGACCCAAACTCGATGCTCGGGTAGAAGCTCACGCACGCGCGCGGCGATGTGTTCCCATCGCGGAAGGGTGGCGACGGAGGTGCCGCCGAACTTCAATACAACCCAGGGACGGGACATGAACTTGGTCAGCGTTTTTGGAGGGCGAACAGACCGAGGTTTATTCCCACTCGATTGTGGCGGGGGGCTTGGTGGTCACGTCGATGGCTACCGCGCTCACCGCGTCGAAGCGCATCAGGCTGTCCGTAATCTCGCGAGCGCAGTCGCTTCCAATCCAGGCCGGCCGTGCCGTCATCGCGCGCTCAGAATGAATCGGGCGAATGACGACGAGTTCCTTGCCCCGGCCATCCAGGCTAAGCGGCACGAGAACGGTAGGACATTGCCAGACTGTGCTCATGAGATCGTGGCGTTCGAGCGCCCGCATCACGATGTCGTCCAGCTCGCGCAACAGATCAAGACGTTCCTTGGTGACGGTCGCCGGCACGAGCTTGGCTTCGCGGGGTCGGCGGCCAGACAGCTCGTACAAGACTCGGTTGAGCCCACGCACGCTTTTGGTGAGCTGGGTGGCGTGGTGGGTCAAGGCGTCCCAGCCCGGATCCTCGCCGACCAGAAGCACCGGATGCTCGTAGCTGCGCAAATCAGCTTTGACCCCGACCGACCGCACCGGGAGCGGTATGGGGCGTAGCCCGCTTCCCGAAAGCTCCCGCTCCAACTCGCCGCGCATCCGCGCTTCGTCGTAATCCGGGGGAGGCTCCACCTCCGAAGCCACCCGGATCCCGAGTCCCGGTCCGGGGAACGGATGGCGATCCACGAGAGCCGGCTCGAGTCCCAGCGCGCGACCCAGCTCACGCACCTCGGGCTTGTAGAGATCCTTGAGGGGTTCCACGACTTTCCCTTGCCGGATCATCTCTTGCACGAGCGGCACACGGTTGTGATGCGTCTTGATGACGTCGGATCGCTTGGAGCCACCCGTCTCGATCGTGTCGGGATAGATGGTGCCCTGGCCGAGCAGCGCATGCTCCAGGTCCAGCTTCCGCGCCTCGCGCTCGAAGACGTGAAGGAAGGTGTCGCCGATCGCTTTGCGCTTCTTCTCCGGATCGGTGAGACCGGCAATCGCGGTCAGGAATTCCTCGGAGGCGTCCACGTGATGAAGGCTGGCAACTAAACCCAGGTTGCCCAGCATATCCACCACCCGCGCACTCTCGTTCTTCCGCATGAGGCCGTTATCGATGTGGAGGAGCTCGAGCCGGTCCGTTCCGATCGCCTTCTGGAAGAGGAGGGCGCAGACGGTTGAATCGACCCCGCCCGAGGCGAGCAGGATGACGTGCCGGTCCCCCACCAGATCGCGAATAGCCGCCGCGCGCTCATCCACTTGGTTACCCACCGACCAGGTCGGGCGGATCTCACAAATATCGAAAAGGAAATTCTTGAGAATCTGCGTGCCGCAGGGGGTGTCGTCGACTTCGGGATGAAACTGCAGGCCATATTGCCGCTTGGTTTCGCTGGCGATGGCGGCGAAGCGATGCTCTGTGGTCAGGACGCCGCCACCGGTGGAATAGGCAAGCTCCTTGAAGTGCTCGGGCACCCGCGTCACGGTGTCGCCGTGACTCATCCACACCACTTCCTCGGCCCTCAGGCCGCGCAGCAACTTGGAGTCCGAGTCGAGCACGTGCAGCGTGGCCGCGCCATACTCCCGGCGCGTGTGCTCCACCGTCCCGCCGGAATGCTTCGCGATCTCCTGGTGCCCGAAACAAAACCCGATGGCAGGGATCCCGAGGTCGAGGGCGCCCCGCGACCATTGCGAATCTTCGTCTTGGGCGCTCAAGGCGGGGCTTCCCGACAGGACGATGCCGCCGTATTCCCGAAAAGACTCCACGGGATCATCGGGATCTCGAATTTCTGCGTAGACCCCCAGGGCGCGAATCTTGGTGGCGATCAAGTGCACGTACTGCCCGCCGAAATCCAGAACGGCTACGGTGTCTCGTTTTCTCATGACGGCGATTATAAACTGGATGCGGGGGTCCGACTACGCGCTTGACTACATCCTATCTTTCGCCGAGGGCTGCGATTAAAATAGGCCCTCGCCCCTTGGACGCCCCCCCTCGTCCTGGAGATCTCTCATGCGTTTCGGCAAGCTGGCCTGGATCGCGGCCGGCCTTTTTTTTCTTTCCGGATGCGAGTCGACAGATGCCCCTGCCCCCCCAGGTATCGAGGGCCCCCTTTATGACCTTTCCAGCGCGGCCATGCGTGCCCAGGCAGACTACGTGGAAGCCAACCGCGCGCTCTTCCAAAGTCTCGACACGTTCACGCCCTACATGAAACAAGTTCTCCTCGCGAACCCGTCCGGCCTTCCCAATCGCTTGAGCGGTTTTTTGGCGGGCCGAACGTATGCGTTCGAGGACGCGGCGTATGCGGAGAGCGGGACCTCGGGCGCGCCCGGGGACGGCGTCCGCTTTTTGCTCTATGACGTGACCGCCAGTGGCGCACCGATCCTTGAGCGCGCTCGCGGATACGTCGAGGTACGCGCAACCGCGAGCACGACACCGGTGTTCATGACGGTTCGCATCGTTCGCGACTCCGTTCTGGTGATGGGTTTGGACGCGCGCGGTGAATCGACGGCGCAGCTGACCTGGACTGGGGACCTGGCAACTCCTTCGGGGACCTCCAGCCTGGCCTGGGGCGGCGATGTACTGGGCGATCAGCACACGTTTCATGCCCAGCTTCCCGATGACGTTCGCATCCTTTACAGCGTGCTCGGCGAAGGCGCCACGCCAGAGAACGTGCTCGTGCAGGCTTTTCGCGGCGCCGGGACCCCGGACTGGGAACTCTACGCCGACATCGTCGCCGAACCGGACGGCAACATCATGGAAGGTCCGGTCCGGGTCGCCACCGAGAGCGGGGCCCACCTGGCGGCATGCATATCGGGCACGCTCGAGATGCCGGTTTTCCAGAGCGCGGCGGCTGGAGATTGTGTCTACTACGGCCTCGCTCCCATAGATTTGAGCCCCAGCGAGCTCAATGCGCTAGAGGCGAGCTACCTGGTGTTGCGTAACCTCTACCTCGTTTCGCGAGGGCTCTTGGAAACGGGAATGACCGGCCTCGGATCCTAATCGCACGGCCCACCCAAAAAAATGGCCGGCCCCCGCCGTCCCTGACGGAGGCCGACCTGGATGCAGGGCCGGTACCCGGGTTGCTCAACGAGTCGAGTGCCTCGCCCTCACATCCGCGACGGATATCCCGTTCCCATGAACGCTCACGGTCCTACCGGAGCACGATCAATCGCCGTGTGGCCACGAACTGGCCTTGGGCCTCCAGTCGGTAAAAGTACACACCGGCGGCGACGGGACGACCCTCCTGATCGCGTCCGTTCCAGGCTACGTCCTTCTCGCCGGCCTCCATCGTTCCTTGGAAGAGCGTATTCACCCGCGCCCCGCGCAGATCGAACACCTCCAGCCGCGTATGGGCCCGGCCCGCGAGGCCAAACCGGATGTGCGTGGTCATGCCGGATCGCACCGGATTGGGAACGCTCTGGGCCAGATGCACGATGGGCTCGGTCGGCGGCTCGACCCCGGTCGTCCTGCATTCCGTGATGTCGATCGTCCACGGGGTTTCCAGAGCGACCAGGAAGCCTTCCACCACGAAGTAATAGGTACCTGGATCGAGGGGCCCGGTGGTGAGCACTTCCGGGTTCGACGAGCTCGCGCTCGATCCCACCGCATTCCCGTCCGCGTCCCGCATCACGTAGTCCAGATCGACCGCCGTGCCCGTCATCCAGCTCAAGGACGCCATGAGCCGGACGACCGGGACGTTCAACACGAACGCGACCGTGTCCACGTCGGCATTGCCGAGATCGGACGATCCGGTCGAGCTGGAGCCAGTTACTTGTGCGAGCTCGTTTTCGCAATCGGTGAACTCCGTCGTGGACGGGCGCACGGTGATTTGCACGTCCTCGGTGATGGCCGGATGCCCCCCGTCGGTCACCGAAAAGAGCGCGGTGAAATCGCCGTACACCCTCGTATTCGGGGTCCAGGAGAACGCGCGAGTGGCCGGGTCGAAGGAGGCTCCTTGCGGCAGAACCTCCGCGGCATATGTCAGGGCATCGGCTTCCGGATCCACCGCCGACACCTTCAGGCTGACCGGATTGCCCGCGGTGACCGACACGTCCTGTATGGCATTCCAGTACGGGGCGAGGTTGGCGTTTGGATCGACGTCGTGGACCTCGATCGCGATCGTCTCCTGGTCACTCGTCCCCAGGGCATCCTGGACCCGGAACGTGGCATTCATGGTCGTAGTAGTTGAGACGGCCGTGTAGGCGATATTCCAGGTGAAGGTGCGAGTCGAGGGGTTGAACGACGCCCCTGCCGGAAGGGCGGGCGCGCTGTAGGTAAGCGCGTTCCCATCGGCGTCCGTCGCGTGAACCTGGAACGAGAGCGTCCGTCCTTCCTGACCTATCTTGTCTCCGACGGGATCGAGGACGGGAGCATGGTTGAGCGAGGTGGCCGGATTGAGCGGGATCCAGATCACATGAGCCACATGTTCAACGGTCTGCAGCGGGAGCTGCACCGGAGGCGTATAGAGCACGTCTCCACCGGGGTTGTGGACGGTCATCCGGAAATCCGCCACGCGCCCGTTGGCGTCGACGAACCCGCCTTCCTTGACGTACAGGAACCATGGATTGTCCGCACTGGGCGGCAGGAACTGCGCAGCGCCAAAGTCCTGATCGGTGAGCTGGCGCGAGAAGTACCACTGCATCGTACCGCCGACCGAGGGGTCCCCCGGAACCACGTGCACCGAGTCCGCGGCGCCGGTGCCCTGGCCGGGGAAGAAGTAGTGCGCGGTGCGGTAGGGATCGCTCGCGTCCGTTCCGCTTCCCACCACTACCAGAAGGTCATTGTCCATGTAGTCGTGGATGATGCTCCACTGGACGGTGGCCAGAACGGTCGGGGGATCGTAACGGACCGGGAAGGCCGGCTCATCATGCGTACGACCCACCGTGTCGTTCCATTGAATCCGATACCAATACGTCGCGCCCGTGGTCAGGCCCGGATCCCGGTCCTCGAAGACATAGGGCGTCCGGTTCGAGGTTGCATGGAGCTCCGCGTTCCCTACGGCGGGAATCGGATCCGGGTTCAACCTGACGAAGGGGCCAGGCTGACCATAAAGAGGATCGGACCGCATCACGTTGAATCCAGTGATGGAGAACTCCCGCTGGGTCACCCAACGGACATCGATCCCGCCCACGACGGCCGCTCCGTTCTCCTCGACAACCTGCGTCCGGCGCGGGTAGAGCGCTTCCATCACCGCGGCGTACGCATCGGGATTGCCCCAGCCCCAGGAGGGGTGATAGTTGGGATCGAGATGAAAGGGATCGACGGCGGATGGAGGCTGCTTTCCCCCGGTCGTGCGGTGCTCGGCCGTGTCCTGGATGATGCGCTGCACGTCTTGCGGTTTGAGGCCAGGATCAGCTTGAAGGATGAGCGCGCAGATTCCGACCGCCATCGGACACGACATGGAGGTACCGTTGATGGTCACATAGGTGTGCCCATTCGCGGTGAGGACGCCTTCTACCGAGGTGATCCCTCCTCCGGGAGGACAGATGGCCGGTTTCATCTCGTCGAGGTGGTCGGCATCGGCATCGGCCCGGCGAGGCCCTTCATTGGAGAAATGTGCCACGACATCGTCCTGACGATCGAGCGTGTTGGCATCAACCGTGGCTCCCACGGAAATGACGAGATCGCCCGCCGAGGGATCGGTGATGTAATTCGTGTTGTGATCGTTGCCGGTGGAGGCGCAAA
>Ga0075431_100001148_pt1 | contig 23810 bp, 21 predicted proteins | sample RhiMetdeltSRZDD5_FD_75297 | JGI IMG/M metagenome (GOLD analysis project Ga0075431, IMG submission 75297) | Populus rhizosphere microbial communities from Tennessee, USA - Rhizosphere MetaG P. deltoides SRZDD5 | ecosystem: Host-associated > Plants > Roots > Rhizosphere > Soil | place: USA... | reverse complement strand
TCGAGCAAAGGCAGCAGCCGCGCGCGCGCCAAGAGGCCGCGCCAGTTGGCGGGGGTCGCGCGCGGATCGCCCTTGACGTAGGCGGCCAGAGCGCCCGCGGCGTCGCCGTGGCCGTCCAACGCCTGGCCCAGGTCGAACCACGGACGCGGCGACCGCGGAGCGCGTGCCGCCGCCTGCTCCGCGATGCGCCAGGCCTCGTCCGTCGCGCCGCCTTCGACCGCGCGCACAGCGCGGGCCGTCAGCCGAGTGGCCGCCGCGTCGCGCCATCCCGCTCCCGCGTACGGACGCAGCATGCCCACCACGATCAGCAGACCCACCCCCAGGCTGATCCACGTGCCCATTCGGCGCCGCCTCTCCGGATCGAACAGCGAGCCCAGGCCGCCCGCCGCCGCCACACAGGCGAAGGGCACGAACGCGCTGCGGTACCGGATCTCGTTGTGGAAGACGACCACGATCATCAGGAGGTAGTACGCCATCCATCCGACGATGAGCCCACGCGCGGGCGTGCGCGGCCCCGCGAACACGAAGACGACGGTGAGCGGCACGAGCAGCACGAGGAGCAGATCGTCGAGCACGAGACTCCCGACGTGCCGCCAGGCCTCCAGCGAGCGCTGGATCCCGACGAGGTTGTGCAGACCCTCCGGCCGTACGAAGTGCCAGAAGTTCACGGCGATCTTATCGAGGAAGAGATCGGGATTGCGACTGATGCCCCGCACCGCGAAGAGCAGCGCGGCCTGCCGCTTGCCCGCGGGCGTCGGCTCGCCGTGGATCACCTCGCGCTGGCGGGCCAGGCGCTCCCGCTCCGCGAAGTTGTTCGCGAACCAGATGTTCTCGAAGGCCGCGCTCTCGATGAGCACGGCGTCGTGCACCAGGAACACGTTGCGCGCCGTCCAGGGCAGGATGACGACGGCGCCGCCCAGGACGATGGGCAGGGCCGCGCGGACTCCGGCCCGGCCCCGTCCGGCCAGCCACCAGCGCCACACCGCGGCGATGGGAAGGAAGCCGGTGGAGACGGAGCGCGTCAGGGCCGCGAACCCGAGGACCACCCCAGCCGCGAACGCGCGACGTCGCGAGGGATGCGCCTCCTCCTCCGCCATCAGGGCCAGCGCGCCGACAAAGAGGACCGTGTGCAGGTTCTCCGTCATGCTCCAGCTCGTCATCTCGATGGCCGGCCACCACAGGGCGTAGGCCACGCCGGCCCAGACGCCGCGTGGCCCCGCCGCGCGCCGTCCCAGGGAAGCCACCGCCACCGCGGCCAGCGCGTCCAGCGCGCACTGGACGAGGCGGAGGGGCAGCAGGTGCGGCCCGAACAGCCGGAAGAGGACGCCGAGGAACAGATGGTAGAGGGGGGCGATCGTCCACTCGCCGTTCCAGAGGCGCCACTCGTCGCTGAAGAGCACGTAGCGCAGCGGCGAGGGATGCTGGGCCAGTAGCAGGCCGTTCGTGAAGTAGTGGTACTGGTGCCCGTAGAGGAGCGGCTGATCGGCCAGGAACGTGAAGGCGAGGCGGGCCGCGAAGGCGACCGCGAAGACCGCCGCCGCCCAGGGCCGCGGCGGCCTCAAAGGAGCAGGCCGCCGTCCACTCCGACCACGGCGCCGTTGATGAAGGACGCGAGGTCGGACGCGAGGAAGACGTAGACGGCGGCGACTTCCTCCGGGCGGCCCATTCGGCGCGCGGCCGTCCGTTCGAGCAGCGCGTCCAGGACCTTCGCGGGCACGCCCTTGGCCATCTCGGTGTCGATGAAGCCGGGCGCGACCGCGTTGGCGGTGATGCCCAGCGGGCCCAGCTCGCGGGCCCAGGTCCGGGTGAGGCCGATGATGCCGGCCTTGCTCGCGGCGTAGGCGGTCTGGCCGTAGTTGCCCATGCGGGCCACGACGGAGGTGGCGGAGAGGATGCGCCCGGCGCCGGCCGCGCGCATGGGGCGCAGGGCCGCCCGCGTGCCGACCATGGTGCCGCGCAGGTTGACGTCGAGGGTGGCCGTCCAGTCCTCGTCCGAGACCTTGCCCAGGGTGGCGTCGCGCACGATGCCCGCGTTGTTGACGAGGACGTCGAGGCGTCCCCACTCCGCGACCACGACGTCGACGGCACGCTCGATGGCGGGCGCGTCGGTCACGTCCGCGGGGATGGCGAGAGCGTCGCTGCCCGCGCGGCCGATCGCGTCCGCCGTGGCCTCGATCCCGGCCGCGTCCCGGTCGACGAGGGCCACGCGCGCTCCCGCTTCGGCCAGGGCGAGGGCGGTGGCGGCGCCGATCCCGCGGGCCGCGCCCGTGACGAGCGCGACACGGCCCTCGAGGATCAGGACGCCGGGCGGCATCCGGTGAACCTAGCGCACCGGCGGAAGGGCCGCAAACCCACGAGGGCGGGAGGCATTGCAGGCCGGGCGCGCCCATGGGAGTCTGTAACGTCCATGCTGAAGGCTGGCGACCGCATCGGAGACTGGATCATCGAGAGCCCGCTGGGCGAGGGCGGGATGGGCGCCGTGTTCCGCGTGCACTCCGCCCTGAGCGAGCGCGTGGACGCCGCGCTCAAGGTGATGAAGCCCTCGATGGAGCCCGACGCGCGGACGCGCTTCGTGCGCGAGGCGGAGGCCCTGGCCGCCCTGCGCCACCCCGCCATCGTCCGCGTCATGGGGTTCAGCGAGGACTCCCGGCGCGGGCTTCTCTACCTGGTCATGGAGCTGGCGGAGGGAGAGACCCTCAAGCGCCGGCTGGAGCACGGCCCCATGCCGCTCCCGGAGGCGCTGGCCACGTTCGTGCCCCTGGCCGCGGGCCTGGAGCACGCACACAAGGCGGGCATCTCCCATCGCGACCTCAAGCCTTCGAACATCATCCTGACTCTCGATGGCCCGGTGCTGGTCGACTTCGGCATCGCCGCCGCCGAGCAATCCGGCGAGCTCACGGGCAAGGGCCACCTGGGCACGCTCAGCTACCTGCCTCCGGAGGTCTTCCGCGGCGAGCGCGCCGAGCCTCGGAAGATCGACGTCTACGGTTACGGCCTCCTCCTGAACGAAGCGCTGACCGCCGTGCACCCGTTTCCCGTCGAGTCCGGCCTCACCCCCGCGGCCGCGCTGGCCACCGTCGGCATGCGCAAGCTCCAGCAGCCGGCCCTCGATCCGGGCGAGGGGGCTCCCGAGCCCCTTCGCGACCTCATCCGCCGCGCGACCGCTCCCGACCCGGGCCAGCGTCCGGACATGGCCGAGATCCGGCGCGTGCTCGCGTCCCTCGTCGAGCGGCGGGGGGGAGCGCCCGCGCCCACGACGGGGACGTCCGCGCCCGCGCGGGTGCCCGCCTGGTCGCCGCCACCCGACTCGACCATGCGCGTGCCCGATCCCGTACGCCCCGGGGCGGTGACGTCCGGCGCCCAGACCACGTCCCACTCACGCCGCCGCTTCCGCGAGCGGCGGCGCAGCGTCATCGTGGCCTGGGCCGCGAGCGTGATCGCCGCCGCGCTCCTCACCGCGCTCGTCATCATGATGATGCGCGGGTCGCGCGGACGTGAGGAGTCTCTCTCGCCGGAAGGCATGGCTTCGCCGTCGGCCTCCCAGGGGCGGGCGCCGAACCCCGGCGCCGACATCAAGCCGGTGGCGCCGATCAGCCCGCGGATGATGAGCCCGCCGCCGACGGCGATCAGGACGACGACCACGACGATCCCGATCACGACGACGAGCACCAGCACGACGACGACCACGACGCTGCCGGCACGCCCGAGCCCCCCGCCGACGGCGCGTCCGAGCGGGCTCGCCAGTCCGGCTGCCCCCGCGGCTACGCCGCCGCGCCCCGTCCCGTCGGCGCGGCCGTCGGCGTCGCCCCCTCACCCGAGCCCGGCCGCGACGCCTCCCGCCGAGGCGCCCCCGCCCGCGGAGCCGACGCCCACGCCCTCGCCGTCGCCCGTGCCCTCGCCCAGTCCCCCGAGGTAGACGCGCCGCACCGATCGGGGTCAGCGGGCCGAAGACGAGCGGCTATGATGTGCTTCGGATGAACCGATCTCGCCTCGAAACGCCCGTTCTCCTCGTCGCCCTGCTCGGCGTCCTCGCCCCCCTCCTCGGCTGCGCCGGCGCCACCGGTCGTCCGCCCGTGATCGCCGCGTCGCCCCCCAGCGCGCCGCCGCGTCCCGCGCCGGCGGGCCCGGCGCCCAGCCCGGTGCCCGCCCCCGCGCCGCCCGCGCTTCCGCGCGGACCCTTGCCCGGAATGCCGCCCGTCCTCGATCCCGACGACATCTACAGCGAGACGCGGCCCGGCCGTCTCAGCCCGGTCGTGAAGGACTTCCCGGAGCGCGTCTACGTGCCCAACAGCAAGAGCAACACCGTGGACGTGATCGACCCCAAGACGTTCAGGATCGTCGATCACTTCGACGTGGGCCTGCTGCCCCAGCACGTGACCCCGTCCTGGGACCTGCGCACGCTCTGGGTCCTCAACAACGTCGGGAACACGGTGACGAAGATCGACCCTGCCACGGGCAAGAAGGGCGGGTCGGTGCGGGTGAAAGCCCCGTACAACATGTACTTCACGCCCGACGGCAAATACGCGATGGTGGTGGCCGAGCGCCTGCGCCGGCTCGACTTCCGCGATCCCCAGACCATGAAGCTGGTGCGGTCGCTCGACGTGCCCTGCCCGGGCGTGGACCACGTCGACTTCTCCGCCGACGGCCGGTACCTCATCGCCAGCTGCGAGTTCGGCGCGCGCATGATCAAGGTGGACGTGGCCGAGCAGCGCCTCCTGGGCTCGGTGAACCTGCGGCCGGGCGGGATGCCGCAGGACGTCAAGCTCTCACCGGACGGGAAGGTCTTCTACGTGGCCGACATGCGCGCGAACGGCGTCTACCTCATCGACGGCGAGAAGCCTTCGGTGATCGGCTTCATCCCGACCGGGCTGGGCGCGCACGGGCTCTACGCGAGCCGCGATTCCAAGGTGCTCTACGTCTCCAACCGCGGCGAAGGCAGCATCTCGCTCATCGACTTCGCCACGCGCGCGGTCGTGAAGAAGTGGGTCCTCCCGGGCGGGGGAAGCCCGGACATGGGCGGCGTGTCCGACGACGGGAAGGTCCTCTGGCTCGCCGGCCGGTATCATTCCGAGGTCTACGCGATCGACACGCGGGACGGCAAGCTCCTGGCCCGCATCCCCGTGGGCCGCGAGCCACACGGCCTCTGCATCTACCCTCAGCCCGGGCGCTACTCGCTGGGCCACACCGGCGTCTTCCGCTAGGCGGACACCCGCGCGCGGCGGCGCGCGCTCCAGAGCGCGTAGGCCGGCCCTCCGCTCAGCAGGATCGCCATCCCCAGCAGCGTGTCGCGCGGGCGCTGCGCGATCAGGTTCGCCACGAACAGCCAGCAGCCCGCCACGAACAGCGCCGTCGTCCAGGGATGGCCAGGAGTGCGGAAGCCGTCGGGGGGCGCGCCAGCGTCGCGCCGCCGGAACACGAAGAGGCAGGTGGCGGTGAGCCCGAAGAAGACGAAGTCGACCGCGATCATGTAGTCGAGGATCTGGCGGTATTGTCCCCAGGCCGTGAGCAGCATCGCGAAGGCGCCCTGGAGGGCGATCGCGAAGACGGGCGCGCGCGTCACGGGATGGAGGCGCCCGATGCGCTCGAAGAACACGCCGTCCGTCGCCATTGCGTAGTAGACGCGGGGCGCGGTGAGCATCGACTGGCTGAGGAAGCCCAGGGTCGAGATCGCGATGCCGGCCGCGATCAGGCGCGCTCCGGCCGCGCCCAGGGCGCGCTCCATCACCGCGGAGGCGGGAGCGAGCGTCTGGGCCAGGCCCGGTCCGCCCAGGGCGCGCACGCACACCCAGTTCACCCCGAGGTAGAGCACGATGACGCCGCCGACCCCGAGGAGCAGTCCGCGCGGCAGATCGCGCCGGGGGTCGCGCAGCTCGCCGGAGACGAAGCTGGCCGTCTGCCAGCCGCCGTAGGCGAAGAGGACGGGCGCCATGGCGGCGCCGAAGGCGAAGAGGGCCTGCAGACCCTGGCCGGGCAGGGGCGCCTCGGTCGCACCCGTCGCCGGCGGCACGAGCAGCCAGCCGCACAGGACGAGGGCGGCGATGGCGGCGATCTTCAGGACCATCAAGGCCGATTGCACGCGGCTGCCCATCGCGACCCCCAGACAGTTCACGACGGTGAGGGCGAGCAAAGCGGCCATGCCTACCAGCGGCTCCGGGAGGGCGACGCCGAGCAGCCGTCCGGTGTAGCGCGCGAAGATGAGGGCCACTGCGGCCATGCCCCCCGTCTGCACGACCAGCAGCAGGACCCAGCCGTAGAGGAACGCGGCCAGCGGGTGATAGGCGTCGCGCAGGTAGGCGTACTGTCCGCCCACTCCTGGCCGGCGCGCGGCCAGCTCCGCGTAGATCAGGGCGCCCAGGAGGGCCATGACGCCCCCGACCCCCCAGGCCGCGAGCAGCCAGGGAGCGGAGGGCAGCTCGACCGCGACCTCCCGCGGGTTCGCGAAGATGCCGGAGCCCACGATGCCGCCCATGACGATCATGGTGGCGTCGAAGGCGCCGATGCGGCGGGCCAGAGAGGGCGCGGCGTCCGGCGGCGAAGCCATCGAGGCGGGATGTTAGTCGAGACGCCGGCTCATCCGTCGCGCGAAGCGAATGAAGGCGCGCGGCTTTCGTCCTCAGCCCCTTTTACGTGGCGGGCCATGGCGCGATCGAGGTATACGAGTGGGACCGTCGATTCCAAGGAGACCCCGATGAGACGCCGTCGTCCATTCGCGTGGATCGTGCTGGCCCTCGTCCTCGCCGTGCCCGCGATCTCCGGCACGTCGCGTGCCCAGGCGACGCCGGATGCGCTGGCCGCCGACCTCGCGCGCTGGTCCGCGTTCCTGGCCGGCCACACCGCGACCGACGACACGTGGAAGCAGGTCAAGGAGGCGACCACGCCCGGCCTCGCCCGTGTCGAGCAGGCGCTGCGGGACGGGCGCCGGCTGCTCGCCCTCCTCCGCTTCACCTCCGTGCGCGAGAACCTGTACGCCTCGGCCTACCTGGGGGAGCGCCCTTCGGACGAGCGCCGGGACCCCGCGTCCTTCGAGGCGGAGTGGAGGCGCATCGGCGTCGTCTTGAAGGACGACCTCGCCCGCACGGCGCCGCCGGATCTGGCCGCGGTGCGGCCGGTCGCGCTGCGCGCGATGGCGGAGGCGGCCGCGGCCAAGACCGCCGTCTACTACCACGCGAGCCTGGATTACGGCCGCAGCACCACGCCCGACAGCGGCCTCTTCTACCTGGGGGCCGCGCAAGCGCAGCGCGACTTCGTGGACCTGGCCCGCCGGCTCTCCCTGCCGTCGGGACCTCCGCCGCCCCGGGTGCGGGCGCTCGACGCCGGCCTCGACGCGCTGCAGGCGGACGTCCTGGCCGCGTATCGGCCGCCCGCGTCCGTGGAGAAGCACCCGGACTTCATCGGGGTCAGCTCCGCCATCAAGGAGGCGCGCGAGCTCGCGGCCGCGGGCGCGCCGTACGGGGCGCTCTTGCGCTACCTGCAGGCCGCCATCCGCTTCGGCGCCCTGCGCCCGCCGAGTCCGGCGCTGGACGCCTCCGCGATCGCGGCGCGGCTCCGGCCGCTGGAGGCGCGTCTGAGCGCGGACGGCGTCGATCACAGCATCGGCCGACTGATCCTCGAGGCCGCCCAGGCCGACCTCGCCGAGCACGCGTCCGACGGCGCCGCCGTCACCGCCGCCGCCATCGCGTCCGACGTGCTGCCGCGGTATTTCGCCGCGCTCGACGCCGCTCCCGCCACGCCACCGGCGGAGCCGGCGAAGGTCACCGTCACCCTCGTGCGATGGCCCTACACCTGAAACGTGTCCGACCCAGCAGGTCTGCTGGCCCAGAGCGTCGTGCAGTCCTTCGCCGGCAAGGCGCGCTTCGTGGTCGAGAACTACGGCGAGTCGGAGCTGGCCAAGCGCTTCGGGGTGACGCGTTATCCCGCGATCTTCGTGGACGACATCCTGGTGGCCAAGCCGAAGGACTTCGGCTTCTACGGGAAGGGCGAAGGCGAAGGGGACGGACGCTACACCCCGCTGCGGAGCGCGGCCGCCCACGACCGCTTCCGCGCCGACCTCTCGAGGATCATCGAGCTCGTGCTGGCCGGGCGCCGCGACCAGGCCCTCGCCCGCGGCGTCTCCGCGGAAACGAGCGAGATCGCGTCCCTGCCCTCCTTCACGCTGACCGACCTGGACGGAAGGCCGGTCGCGCGGGAGGACCTCGCCGGGCGCGTGGTCGTCGCCGAGTTCTGGGCGACCTGGTGTCCGCCTTGCCGGAGCACTCTGGCCTGGCTGGGCGAGGTCAAGAAGCGCTACGGCGACCGCGTGGTGGTGCTGGCCATGGCGATCGAATCCGACGAGGCGGAGGTCCGGAAGGTGGTCGCGAGCCTCGGCCTGCCCCTGCGCTGGACGATCGGCACGCCGGAGGTCGCGCGCGCGTTCGGCGACGTGACCACGCTGCCGACCTTGTTCGTCTTCGACCCGGAGGGCCGCACCGCCGCCGTCTTCTACGGGGCGCCGCCCCGCTTGCACGAGGATGCGGAGAGCACTCTGGACGGGCTGGTGAAGGGGACGCGCGGGCGCTGAGCGCTCAGCGCCCGGCGACCTCGCCGCGCTGCGCTTCCGGCGCGCCGCACGAGTGGCGCACGATCAGCGTCCCGTGCAGCAGGATGTCGCGGGTGGGCAGGTCCGCGCCCGCTACCCGGTCCAGCATCGCGGCCAGGGCGGCCGCGCCGATCTGGCGGGTCGGCTGGCGCAGCGTCGTCAAGGGGACGGGCAGCAAGGGCGCGTACTCCACGTCGTCGATGCCCACCAGGCGGACGTCGCCCGGCACGGCGTGGCCCAGCTCCAGGAGGGTGCGCATCACGCGCGCGGCCGTCCAGTCGTTCGCGCACACGATGGCCTCGGGCCGGGCCGAGTCCATGAGGTCCCGCACCGCGGCCACGTCCGCGGGATCGATACGGCGGACGAGCGCGCGGTCGTAGGGGACGTCCCCGGCGGCCAGGGCCTCCCGGTAGCCGGAGGCGCGCGCGTCGACGGTGGCGGCGGCGTTGCCCACGCCCACGAACGCGATGCGGCGCGCGCCCAGGCGCAGCACGTGCTCGGTGATGACGTATCCGGCGCGCCGGTTGTCGATCCCGACGAGGTCGTGGTGCCCGCGCTGGGGGTAGGGGAGGACCGTTCGGTCGAGGAGGACGATCGGGATGCGCGCCTCGTCGAGCGCGCGCGCGATGCGGAGGTTCACTTCGTCCTTCGCGGGCGTGAGCTCGAGGGGCGCGAAGAAGACGCCGGAGACCCGGCGGTCGATGTATTGGCGGCACAGCTCCCAGGCGCGCTCTTCCTTCGAGCCACCGCCGCCCGTCTGGCTTCCCCAGACGAGGGCGTGCTCGCGCGCGAGAGGGGAGGCCATCATTCCCTGGCAGATGGGCTCGAAGATCTCCGTCTCGCCCAGGTCGGGGATCAGGAGGCCGAAGGAGAGCGCGGCCGTGCCGCGCTTCGTGCGGACGTACGTCCCCGAGCCGGCGCGGCGCTCGACCAGCCCCGCGCGCTGGAGATCCCGGACGGCCCGGCCCACGGTGATCCGCGAGGCTCCGAACTGCCGCACGAGATCCGCTTCGCTGGGCAGGCGGTCGCCCTCCTTCCAGCGCCCGTCCTGGATCTCGCGCTCCAGCGAACGGTAGACCTGTCGATGTTTGGGCGTTTCGGCCTTCTCCATGACCTTCACACCAAGATGATATAACAACTATAAGCGTGTGTAAATGATGTGAACAGGGACAATATCGTCGATTCAGGGTCAATTGCTTGACAGGGTGTCGGTGATGGGCGATATTGTCTGGAAGAGTTGCTATAGCAGCTATGGCCGACTCGCGTGGAGGTTCCTCCTTGGGTACGACGGCGGTCGCGAAAAAGCATTTCCTGGTGGCGTCGGACTTCGACCAGACCCTCAGCTTCAACGATTCCGGCGTGGTCCTCAGCGAGCTGATCGGCGCCTCCGATTTCCAGTCGAAGGTGAACGGTCTCGCCGCCAGCAACCTCGTCCACCAGGGCGGCGAGCTCGCCTACCTGATCCGGCACGATCCCGAGTTCCGCGGCGTGCGCCGGGAACATCTGATCGAGGCCGGGCGGCGCGTCCGTTTGCGCAAGGACATCCCGGTCCTCATGGAGTTCCTCCAGCGCGGGCTGGACGATTGCCAGTTCTCGTTCTTCGTCATCTCCGCCGCTCCCAAGGAAGTCGTGCAGTCCGCCCTCGAAGGCATCGTGCCTCCCGGCCACATCTTCGGGACCGAGCTCGAGTACGAGCCCCGGTCGGGCGAGGTCCGGTCCATCCGGCGCGTGCCCGCGGGCTACGGCAAGGTGTCCGTGCTCGAGGAGCTGGAGGAGCGGCTCGGCACCCCTCCCGATCGCACGATCTACGTCGGCGACGGCAGCTCGGACGTCCACGTGATGCTGCACGTCAACAACCGCGATGGGTTCACGATCGCCGTCTCCGAGAACCGGCACCTGGCCCGCATCGCCAAGCGCACGGTGCTGAGCGACAACGCGTTCAGCATCGTCCTTCCCATGCTCCAGCACATCGCGGGCTGGCAGACCCCGGAGATCCGCCGGCTCTTCGAGACGTACGGCCTGACCCTCCACGAATGGGACAAGGTCAGCACCGATCGCATCACCCTGACTCCGCCGTCGGCGGACGGCGCGGTGGCGTGACGGCGGTGAGTCCCGCCTTCGTCGAGGCCCTGGGCTGGGCGGCGACCGTCGTCTTCGTCGGCTCCTACTTCGCGCGGCCGTCCCGCCTGGCCGCCGTCCAGATGGTGGGCGCGCTGATGTGGATCGCCTATGGCGTCCTCCAGCACGCCCTCCCGGTCGTCGTGGCGAACCTGCTCGTCTTCGCGGCCGCGGGCTGGACGGCGCGGAGGTCGCGAAGTCAGCCGGCGGCCTTGTAATCCAGCGACTTCGGCCCCTCGCCCTCTCACGTCCGCCGTCTCCCCGCCAATAAACTCCCCCTGTCGATCGTCATTGATATGACGGGCCGCGGAATGGCGGCGGGGACGCGCACGTATCCGATCACAGCGAGGACCTTTGGCCAGCTCGACTTCAACGCGCCTGGAATGGATCGGGGCGGCAATCGATCAGTACCAGGGGCGGCTCATCCGCTTCGCCGCGCGCATCACGGGCGACGCGGAGTCCGCGCGTGACGTCGTCCAGGACACCTTCCTCCGTCTCTGCCGCGAAGATCGGGATCGCGTCCGCGATCACCTGCCGGCGTGGCTCTTTCGCGTGTGCCGGAACCGCGCCCTCGACGTCAGGAAGAAGGAGGGTCCTCTGCGATCACTGGATGATTCCGGGACGTCGCCTCTGGAAGAGCCCGGTACCGATCCCCATGCGCGCCTCGAAAGCGGTGATGACACGCGGCGGGTGCTCGCGGCCATCGCCACGCTTCCCGCGGCGCAGCAGGAGGTGCTGCGGCTCCGGTTCCAGGAGGAGCTCAGCTACAAGGAGATCGGCGCCGTGACCGGCCACTCCGTCGGCAGCGTCGGCTTCCTGATCCATGCCGGCATCAAGCAGTTGCGAGAGCGGCTCGGCGCCGGGGATCCGGCCAGCCGTCCGGAAGGAGAGCGCGCCGATGCATGACGAACCGCGTGACGAGGATCTGACCGCGTATGCGCTCGGCGAGCTGGATGGGGAGGCTCGCGCGGCGGTCGAAGCCGTCCTGGCCGAGTCTGCGGACGCTCGACACGAGGTCGACGAGGTTCGGGCCGCGGCGAGCCGGCTGCGCGAGGCCTTCGCGACGGTGCCGCATCAGGCGCTGAGCCCCGCGCAGCGCGCGGCGGTGGAGGCGGAGGCGGCGCGCGAGCCACGATCTCGCCGTCGTTCTTGGTCCGTCGCGGCGACGCTGGTCGCCGGCGTTGCGGCTTCGTTAGTGGCGATGGCCACGTTATATCGGCCTTTCCGAAGGGATGCATTGCCACCGGTGTATGAGCCAGTCCAGCCGTTGATCGAGGCTCCCGCCACACCGCTGCCTCCCGCCGGCCACGCGCTCATCCCTCCGGCGACCAGAGTGCCGTCCGAAGTCACGGCGAGGCTCAAGGCCCTCGGCTACGTCGACCGGACGCCCGATGGCTTCGAGCAGGACGCGCTCACCCCACGTTTCAACTCGCTTCGGGAGTCGTCCGCGCGCTTCAACACCGAAGCCTACGACCACATCCGCGACAACGCGTTCGTCCTCGTCGCCCAGGATCCGCGATCCACGTTCTCCGTCGACGTGGATACCGCGTCCTACTCGATCGTGCGCCGGTTCCTGCAGGGCGGGCAGCTTCCGCCCAAGGACGCCGTGCGCATCGAGGAGCTGGTCAACTACTTCCCGTACGCCTACGAGCCGCCGACAGGGGCCGTTCCCTTCGCCGTCCACATGGAGACGGCCTCCTGCCCGTGGCGCCCCGCGCATCGTCTGGTCCGCATCGGCATCAAGGGCCGGGAGGTGCCGCGCGAGGAGCGCCCGCCGAGCAACCTCGTGTTCCTGATCGACGTCTCGGGCTCGATGAACGAGCCGAACAAGCTGCCGCTCGTGAAGGCGGCGCTGCGCCTGCTCGTCGAGCAGCTCCGGCCCGAGGACCGCGTGGCCATCGCCGTCTACGCCGGGTCCGAGGGGCTGGCCCTGCCTTCGACACCGGCCACGGAGAAGGGGACGATCCTTTCCGCGATCGAGTCGCTCTCGCCCGGTGGCTCCACGCACGGCAGCGCCGGCATCCGTCTCGCCTACGAGACGGCGGCCGCGAGCTTCATCGAGGGTGGCGTGAACCGCGTCATCCTGGCCACGGACGGCGATTTCAACGTCGGCGTCACCAGTCCCGGCGATCTCGTGCGCCTCATCGAGACGAAGGCGAAGAGCGGCGTCTTCCTGACCGCGCTCGGCTTCGGGATGGGCAACTTGAAGGACGCCACGCTCGAGAAGCTCGCCGACCACGGCAACGGCAACTATGCGTACATCGACACGCTGTCCGAGGCACGCAAGGTGTTCGTCGAGCAGGTGGGCGGCACGCTCGTGACGATCGCCAAGGACGTCAAGCTCCAGGTCGAGTTCAATCCCGCGAAGGTGAAGGCCTTCCGCCTCGTCGGCTACGAGAACCGCGTGCTCGCGCATCAGGACTTCAACGACGACACCCGGGACGCGGGGGACATCGGCGCCGGCCATACCGTCACCGCGCTCTACGAGATCGTGCCGCCCGGGGTCGCCATCGACGTGCCCGGCGTGGACCCGCTGAAGTACCAGCCGACCACGGACCGGGTCCGGGGGTCCGGCTCCGGGGAGCTCCTGACGCTGAAGCTCCGGTACAAGCAGCCGGACGCGAGCCAGAGCGCGCGCCTGGACGTTCCGGTCGAGGACTCCGGCCGCTCGTTCCAGGACGCCTCGACGGATTTCCGGTTCGCCGCGGCCGTGGCCGCTTTTGGAATGGCGCTCCGCGATTCGCCCTACAAGGGCGATGCGAACCTGCGGACGATCCAGGATTGGGCGCAGAGCGGCCTGGGCGAGGACGAAGGCGGGCACCGCGCGGAGCTGGTCGCGCTCGTCGAGCAGGCACGACGCCTCTCCCCGAACCGATGAAGGTCCGAGACGACTGAGAAGGCATACTGGGGGGCGACATGGCTGCCCCCCTCTATGCCGCCGCCCGCAGCTCCGCGGCCGGCCTGGCCGACTATTTCGTCCGCCACGCCGCCGCCGGCTCGAGCCATTCCCGGACCGGCGCCTGCCTGCCCGACGCCGAAACCGTGGAGGCGCTCGTCGACGCCGGCTTCTGGGCGAGCCTGCAGCGCGAGGAGGGATACGCGCCGGAGATCTCGCTCGCCTACCTGCCTCCGGAGCGGGCGGTGCGGCCCCTGATGCTCGCGGCGCCGCTGCCCCTCAGCCCGCGCGCCCTGGCCCGGCTCGCCCCCGCCGTGGAGCGCCCCGGCATCCACCTCGGAGTGTGGCGCGACGAGGGCGAGCTGCGAGTCTGGGGCACGACGCGCGCGATCCCCACCTTCTGCTTCGTGCTCGAGGTGCTGGGGCCGGGCCTCCTGGTGGTGAAGCACCGCATCCACGACGACTCCGCGAAGTTCCGCAACGTCGCCGTCTTCGAGGGAGAGGAGGTCAAGGTCCTGAGCCGGGAGGACGCGCACGCCTCCGACCATCCCGCCCTGCTGACATCGCTGCTCGCGCCGGACTCGGAGGGGGCGGACGATTCCGTGGACGTGCTCATCCGCCTCGCCGTCTCCATGCGCGCCCACAAGCGCGGGGGCACGCTGCTGGTGGTGCCCGCGGGAACGGCAGCCTGGCGGGAGTCGATCGTCGCCCCCGTCGCGTACGCGATCGAGCCTCCCTTCACCGAGCTGCGCGACCTCGTCATGGAGGACACGGAGGAGGATCCGCTCCGGGGGCACGACGCGCTCGGGCGCGTGGTGGACGCCGTCGCCGGCCTGACCGCCGTGGACGGCGCGACCGTCATCACCGACCGCTACGAGGTGCTGGGCTTCGGGGTGAAGATCCGCCGTCCGGATGGCCGTCCCCAGGTGGAGCGCGTGGTGATGAGCGAGCCCGTGGAAGGCGGCCAGGCGACGGTGATCGCCCCGCTGCAGCTCGGGGGCACTCGCCACAGCTCGGCGGCGCAGTTCGCCCAGGACCAGCCGGACGCGGTCGCGCTCGTGGCCTCCCAGGACGGCCGCTTCACCATCTTCGCGTGGTCGCCGCGCGAGGGGATGGTGCACGCGCATCGCGTGGAGACACTGCTGATGTGACGGGACCTCGCGCGCTCAGGCGTGCCGCAGGCGCAGCGCGCGCAGCTCGGCCAGGGCCCGGCGGACGTTGGCCAGGACCGGCTCCGGCATGGGGGATCGCCCCGGCGGATGGGCGAAGTAGTCCTCGAGCGCGGTCAGCTCCTCGTCCGTGAGCGCGGGGGGGCCGCTGGCGGCGGCCATCTCGCGCACGAGCACGGCCAGGGCCTCGACGTCGTGCGCCGCCGCCTCGCTGGCGCGCTGCATCCGCTGCACGTCCGGGATGCCGCTCAGGATCCTCTCGACCTGGGCCTTCCGGCCGAAGGCGGCGGCCTGCTCGCGCAGGCGCTCGAAGATCGGCTCGAAGCGCCCGTCCGCCCAGACGAGGCCGTTGGTGCGGGCGGCGACGCGGTAGGTCGTGAGGGCGAGCGTCGCCTTGGCGTCGACGTCCCCTCCACCGGACGCGATCATGAGCTCGAGGCTGTCGATCGCCCCCAGCACCTCGGCCGCGGTGAGCGTCTTCGGCTGGTCGCTCATGTGGTCATTTTAACCGCCGGTACGCGTTGAGTTAGGCTGCGACGAACGCACTTCGCAGAGGAGGGTCCCGTGCTGACACGATCGACGGGCGCGTCGCGCCTGGCCGTGATCTCGATGGTCCTCGCGCTGTCCGTCGTCGCCGCCGCCCAGGAGGCGCCGCGCGCGTTCCTCGACGGCACCGGGCCCGGATGGCGGACGCTCGGCGAGAGCGACTTCACGGGTGTGAACGGGAGCCCCGACACCTGGACCTGGAAGGACGCAATCCTCTACTGCTCCGGCCGGCCCATCGGCGTCATGCGCACGCGGCAGAAGTTCACGAACCTAGAGCTGGTGGTCGAGTGGCGGCACATGCAGTCAGCCGGCAATTCCGGAGTGTTCGTCTGGGTTCCCGACGAGGCCCTCGCCCAGCTCCCGCCGGACAAGCTGCCCGAAAACGGCATCGAGGTCCAGATGCTGGATCACGGCTTCCGTACCCAGTACGAAGCGAAGTCGGGCAAGAAGGGCGACTGGTTCACGACCAACGGCGACATCTTCGCCGTCGGCAAGTCGAAGCTGACGCCGTTCCCGCCGCTCTCTCCGGACGGCTCGCGCAGCTTCCCGCGCAAGGACCGGAGCCGCGGCGTGGGGGAGTGGAACCACTACTACGTGCGCGCGATCAACGGCGAGCTGCGCCTCTGGGTCAACGGCGAAGAGGTCTCCGGCGGCAACGGCGCCGAGCCCCGGACGGGCTACCTCTGCCTGGAGTCGGAAGGCTCGCCCGTCGAGTTCAAGAACATCCGCGTGCGCGAGCTGCCGTAGCTACTTGAGCTCGACCTCGATGACCCGCATGGGGCCGGGGCCGGGGTTCGTGACCTGATGGGTGACCCCCGCCTCCCGGAAGCCAACGCTCCCGGCGTCGAACTTCACGGTGTCGGCGGGCTTGCCCGGCTCGGTGAACACGAGCGTGCCCGCGGTCAGGATCACACCCACGTGCGCGAGCTCGTGCGTGTGCATGGGGGCGGTGCCCGGCGCGAACGTCACGTCCCGGACACGCACCCGCGCGTTCTCCAGGACGACCTTGACCGTGGAGGTGCTGGCCGCGGCCACCACCGAGCCAGTGGCTGTCCCCGTCAGGGCGAGCGCCATCACGCTCGCGCCCGCCAGCATTCCCCAGAGGAACGTCGTCCGGCCTGAATGCATCCCCTTCTCCTTCATTTCTGCCGAGCCGGAATCACGGGCAGCAGGATGTGCGAGGCGCGCTCGGCGTCGTGGTACACGGTCTGCTGCGCGATCTTGACCTTGTCCGTCGTGCCGAACGGCGCGCCCGTGTTCGGGTTGCGGTCGAACTGGGGGAAATGGCTGCTCGTCACGTGGACGCGGATCCGATGCCCCTTGCGGAAGGCGACCGACGTCCCCACGAGGTCGATCTCCATGCGGTACACCTGGCCCGGGGTGAGGAGGCTCGGCTTCGAGACGCCTTCACGATAGCGCGCGCGCAGGATCCCCTCCGCCATGTTGTAGGTCGCCCCGTCCGGGTAGACGTCCACCAGCTTGGCCACGAAGTCGGTGTCCACGGCGTCGGACGAGGCATACAGGACCACCTTGACCGGGCCGGTGGCCTCGACCTCGTCGGTCAGGAAGTCGGACGTGTAGAGGAGGACGTCGCGGCGGCCCTCGATGGGCCGCTGGTCCATCGGACCGGCGGGGGTCGGCGTCCCGCAGCAGTTGTTGCCGCCCAGCGAGGGCACCGGATCGTCCGGATCGTAGCGGAACTGGTCGGGCTTGGACGGCCCGGCCGGCTTCTCCCAGACGAGGCGGCCGTCACCGCGGCTTCCGTTGGCCTGGCCCGCGCTCGCGAAGTAGAGGGGCTTGTACTCAGTGCGGGCCAGCGGGTACTCCCGCTCGTAGACCCACTCGTTGCGGCCCATCACGAACAGCTTGACCGGGGGCTCGCTGGCCAGGCCGTTGTCGATGCCCTTGAGGAAGTAGTCGTACCAGCGCAGCTGCAAGGGCAGGGGATCCACGTTCGCTTCCGGTCCGAAGTCGAGGGCGCCGTATTTCTGCGACGGACCGTGTCCCCAGGGCCCGATCACGATGTGGCTCAGGCGCCGGGCGGTGTCCGACCCGCCCTTGTGGCTCATGCCCACGAACCCGCGCAGCGTGCCCTGGCTGAAGATGTCGAACCAGCCGCCGAACGTGTGCACGGGGACGGTGATCTTCTCGAACAGCTCCTCCGAGTTGAGCGGCTTCCAGTAGGCGTCGTAGTCCGGATGGGCGATCCAGTCGTCGTAGAAGCGGGCATGGCGTCCCACCAGCTTCTGCATGGTGTTGAGGGGCAGGTGCCACTGGACGTCGTCGTAGTTGATGGCGTGCAGGCCGGGGATGGTGTGCGGGCCGGGGTTCTGCATGATGCGGGACTCCTGGCGCACCGGTCCCCAGCCGAAGTTGAAGGAGAGGCGCCAGCCCCCGTTGAGGGTGATCCAGTCGTGGTAGAGGCTCGTGGAGGCCACCATCGGGAAGATGGTGACGAGGGCGGGGGCGCCGGCCTGCGCGGCCCGCCACTGGTTCTGTCCGAGATAGCTGCCGCCCTGCATGGCGACCTTGCCCGTGGACCAGGCCTGCGAGGCCGCCCACTGGACGGTGTCCACGCCGTCCTTCTCGTCGTCGAAGAACGGCTCCCAGCGTCCTTCCGACTCGTGGCGCCCGCGGATGTCCTGGAAGACGTAGACGTAGCCGCGCTGGGCGAAGTAGACGGCGGCGTCGTAAGCGGTGGGGAAGCGCTCGGTGCTGTAGGGCGTGCGCGAGACGATCACGGGGTACTTGCCTTCTCCGACCGGGCGGTAGACGTCCGCGTACAGCGTCACGCCGTCGCGCATGCGTATGGGCACGTGGTTCTCGAGCTGGATGTCGTTGCGCGGACCCGGGTCGGCCGGGAAACGGACGCGCGTGCCGTCCGCACCGGAGGCGAGCGACGCCCCGCTCAGCGTGGCGGCGAGGACCAGGACCAGCCGTGGCCGCGCGGCTCGCACTAGGCCTTCTTCTCCAGCGCCTGGCGCAGGCGGCGGGCGACGACCTTGTCCTCGCCCGGCTGCATCATCCAGACGCCGACCACCAGCGTCTCCTTCTCGTTGCGGATCACGATGGAGGGCTCGCCGTCCTTCATGGCCTTGACCACCGCCGCCGCCGCCGCCTCGTCCCCGCCGTCCCACGAGATGCGGATGTGGGGCACGTGGTTGGAGACGGGAGGCACGAACACCTCGGCCTTGACCCCCTTCACCGCCGTCGCGCTGGAGCGGATCAGCTCCGCGCGCCGCTCGAACTCCTTGTTCTCGAGGGCGAAGTCCTTCTTCACGAACATCTCGAGAGCCGCGAGCATCGCGAGCATCTCTTCCTTGTTGACCTTCATGCCGCGGCCCACCGTGTTCCCGTTCGGAGGCGCGTTGAGGCGCGCGGCCTCGATGAGGTCCTTGCGGCCGAGGAGCAGGCCCGCGCTCTGCGGTCCGCGGATGCCCTTGCCTCCGGAGAAGGCGACGAGGTCGAAGCCCATGCCCGTGTACTTCCAGAAGTTCTCGACCGGAGGCACGTCGGCGGCGGCGTCGTTGAAGGTGGGGACGCCGTGCTTCTTGCCCAGGCGGACCCATTCCTGATCGGGGATCGGGCCGGGGGGCGCGGCTGCGTTGTAGAAGAGCATCATCGCGGTCTTGTCGCTCACCGCGCGGTCGACGTCCTCCGGGGTCTCGATGTCCACCAGACGCACGCCGCAGTTGCGGACGGCGTGCTCATATCCGAAACGGTGCGCCTTCTGGATGATGACCTCGCTCTTCATGTTGGTCAGATCGGGCAGGTCCACGACCTTCTTGGGGTCCTTCCCCGTCAGCACGCCGGCCGTGCCCAGGGTCAGGGCCGAGGCGGCGCCGCACGTCACCATGGCCCCTTCCGCGCGGAGCAGGGTCGCGATCCGCTGGCCCACCTTGTCATGAAGCTCGTCGAGCATCACGAAGTGCTTGGAGCCGTATTCGTAGGCCGCGATGACCTCGGGGGGCATGAGCGAGGCCGTCATCGAGGTGTACGTCCCCGCCGCGTTGATGAACGGCCGCACACCCAGCTCCGCGAAGAAGTCGCGCCCCTTCCGGGCCGCGGCCGAAGCCGCCGCCGGGGCGGCGCCCGCACCGGCAAAACCTCCGACCAGCGGCAGGGCGGAAAAGGTCTCGAGGAAACGTCGTCGGCTCCACATCGCGTGCCTCCTGTGGGTCAGCCTTGGGAAGTCCAGATCGTGGGATTGGTCTCGCGAGATATACGTCGGGCCGGCGGAGTTGTCCAACCGGCGGTCAGCTCCGCCGGGCGAGCTGGCCGCAGGCGGCCGCGACCTCGCGCCCACGGGGCCAGCGAATGAGTGCGCGCAGCCCCGCCTCCCGCAGGCGGCCCTGGAAAGCGAGGACGCGGTCGCCCGCGGGCGCGCGCAGCGGGCTGCCCTCGAACGCGTTGTGCGGGATGAGGTTCACGTGGGCGGGGAGGCCCGTTAGGAGCGCGGCCAGGCGCCGCGCGTCCTCGTCCGTGTCGTTGACGTCCTGCCAGAGCACGTACTCGACGAAGTAGCGGCGCCGCGAGCCCCGCGCCTGGTCTTCCCGCAGCGCGCCGAGGAGCGAGGCGATGGGCCAGACGCGGTTGTGGGGCATCAGCCGCTCGCGCTGCTCGTCCGTGGTGGCGTTGAGGGAGAGGGCCAGGTGCGCGCGGCTCTCCAGGAGGAAGCGCTTCATCTCCGGCAGGACGCCCGACGTGGAGACGGTGACGTGATTCGCGGAGAGACGGGGGGCGGCCTCCTCGGTGAGGACGCGGACGGCGGTGAGCACCTCGTCGAGGTTGTCCATCGGCTCGCCCATGCCCATGAACACGACGTTGCGCGCGGGTCTCTCCGGCGGCGCCTCCGCCCGCGCCACGGCGTACTGGAGCACGATCTCACCGGCGGCGAGGTTGCGCACGAACCCGATGGTGGCGGTCGCGCAGAACTGGCAGTGGCGGGTGCAGCCGGACTGGCTGGAGACGCACACGGTGGTGCGGTCCTCCGCCGGGATGAGCACGGTCTCCACCGTCGCCGCCCCCAGCGCGAGCGCGAGCTTGGTGGTGCCGTCGGGCGCCTGTTGCCGCTGGGTCAGACGCCACTCCGGCAGCGGAGCGGCCGCGCGCACGGCCTCCCAGGCCCGCCCGGTCACGCCCGCGATTCGCGCCGGAAGCACCTCGGGCAGAGGCCGGGTCTCGTAGAGCCACTTCCGCGCGGCCAGGGCGCGCGTCCGGCTACCGAGGAGGGCGGCGAGATCGGCCAGCGGAAGGCCGGTGAGAGTCGCGCCAGGCACACGTCATTGTAGAGGGTGTCGTATCTTTGTCGGATGCTCCTGCCCCCGGCCGAGCTGCCGGAGTTCTTCGGCCAGATCGACATCTATCTCTTCGACCAGCTCCTGAAGGGCCGCTTCACGCCGGGCATGCGCCTGCTGGACGCCGGCAGCGGCACCGGGCGCAACCTCCCCTATTTCCTGCGCCATGGCTTCGACGTGTGCGCGGTGGACTCGGCGCCGGGCGCCATCGAGGGCGTCCGGCAGCTCGCCGCGGAGCTGGCGCCGCGCCTGCCCGCCACCAACTTCCGCGTGGAGAACCTGGAGAGCCTGAGCTTTCCGGAGGGCGACTTCGACGCCGTGATCGCGAGCGCCGTCCTTCACTTCGCGCGCGACGACGCGCACTTCGAGGCCATGGTGTCGGAGCTGTGGCGCGTCCTGCGGCCCGGAGGGTTGTTCTTCGCCCGGCTCGCGTCCTCGATGGGCATCGAGTCCCGCATCGTGTCGTTGGGCGGAGGCCGCTACCACCTGCCCGACGGCAGCGACCGGTTCCTCGTCGACGAGGCCCGGCTCGAACGCCTCGCGCAGGGACTCGGGGGCGCGCCGTTCGAGCCGCTCAAGACCGTGAACGTCGAGAACCAGCGGTGCATGACGACGTGGTGCCTGCGCAAGGCGCGCTGACGCGCGTTCAGCGCGCGGCGGACCCCGCGACCTTTCGCCGGATCCCGGCCAGCGGCGCGGCGTCGTCGTAGACGACGCGGCCGCGCTCGCGCCGCACGCCCACGCGCTCCCAGAGATCGGCGAGATCGACGTTGCCGGGCGCCGTGCCCAGGCGCGCATAGAGGTCGGCAAGGGTTCGCTGTCCGAGGGCGCGATCCGCGACGTTCAAGGCCCGCGACAAGGGCCAGCGCGACCGGATGTCTCCTCCAGCGTCCAGGATCGCGCGCAGCGCGTCGGGGAGACCGCGGCGATCGTGGCTCTTCTCGCGGATCTCGACGTCCGCGAGCAGCCAGAACAGCGCGCCGCCCCAATAGGTCCGGCCCCAGTCCCGGGTCCCGTGGAGTCCGCGGCCGCCTCCGCGCGGCAGGCCCTTGGGAACGCCGTCCATGAGATCGGCCCACATCTTGTCGGCGCCGAGCGTCCCCGCGCGCACCCGGGCCAGCGGCTCCACGTAGGTGGCCAATCCCTCTTCCGCCCACTCGTCGTCGCTGGTGAGATCGGGAAACCCGAGGTGCGTCATCTCGTGCGTGAGCACCCAGTCCGTGCGCAGCGTCTGCTCGGTCGCGTCGCGGCCGACGGCGATGCGGATGAAGGGTGAGCGGCCGCCGTAGGTCACGCCGTGAGCGACGGCACCCCGCCCTCCCGCGCGCACGAGGAGGCGGACGCGAGGCACGGGATAGCGGCCCAGATACTCCGCGACGCCGCGGGCCGAAGTCTCCACCCAGCGGAAGAGGGCCGCCTCGCTCACGGGGAGCTCGCCGGAGACGGACACGTCGATCGTGCTCCCGGCCACCTGGACCTGGCGCTGGATGTCCGCCGCGTTCGTGGATGACGCGATCGCGGCCAGAGCCAGTGCCGTCACGAGGATCCCTGTCTTCATGCCTTCCCTCCGGGCGCGCGGCCCCCTCGTTTCCATCGTAGACAGGCGGCAGCGCGAGCGGGGAAGGGCCTGGACGAACGGCGTGACGCGCCGGACGTCAGTGGACGACAAGGGGGGACAAGCCCAGCTGGGCGAAGACGGCCGCCACCACGCGGTCACAGCGGACGGCGTGGAAGCGGCGCGCTGGAGGAGATCGTCCTGCGCTGCCTGGAAAAGGATCCGGGAGCCCGGCCGCCCAGCGCGGCCTCTCTGTCTATGGAGCTGAAGGCGCTGGACCTCGAGGGGCAATGGACGGAAGAGCGGGCGCAAGCGTGGTGGCGCGCCCATCCGCCCACGGGCCCGGAGAAGCCGGCGGCGCCGAGGCTCGATGTGGACGACTCGCGGCAGGAGACGCAATCCCGGCTGGAGGCCAGGCCCGGCATCCTCGACGGATCGCGCCCCGGCCGGCGCCGTCGCATGCGCAACGGCGCGGACGGGAGATACACTCTGGCCGTTTCTTCGAGGTGCCCATGACCCAGGCCCTGTCCCGAGCCGCGCTCTGCCTCACCCTCCTCGCCGCCGCCCTGCCCGCCCCCGCCGACGACGGCAAGATCGACCGGGACAAGGATCCGCTGAAGGGCGTCGAGTTCCGGCTGGTGGGACCCTTCATCGGCGGCCGCGTGGCCCGGGTCGCGGGGGTCGCCGGCGATCCGCGGACCTATTTCGCCGCGACCGCTTCCGGCGGCGTGTGGAAGTCCACGAACGGCGGGCAGGACTGGAAGCCCGTCTTCGACGATCAGCCCGTCGCGTCGATCGGATCGATCGCGGTCGCCCCCTCCGATCCGAGCGTCGTGTACGTCGGCTCCGGCGAGGCCAACATCCGCGGGAACGTGGCCGCCGGCAACGGTATCTACAAGTCGACGGACGGCGGCACGAGCTGGACGCAGGTCTGGAAGCAGGAGGGCCAGATCGGCACCCTCGTCGTGCATCCGAAGAACCCGGACGTCGCCTACGCGGCGGTGCTCGGCCACGCCTTCGGACCCAACGCGGAGCGCGGCGTCTACCGCACGCGCGACGGCGGCAAGACCTGGCAGCAGGTCCTGCGGAAGGACGCGGACACCGGCGCCAGCGACGTCGCCCTCGACCCGTCCAACCCCAGCGTCGTCTTCGCGGGGCTGTGGCAGGCGCGGCGCCGGCCGTGGGAGATGACGAGCGGCGGGCCGGGCAGCGGCCTCTACGTCTCGCGGGACGGCGGGGAGACCTGGAAGGCGCTCACCGCCACGAACGGGCTGCCGGAGGGGATCTGGGGCAAGGTGGGCGTGGCCGTCGCTCCCTCCGACTCGCGCCGCGTCTACGCGCTGATCGAGGCGGAGAAGGGAGGGCTCTTCCGCTCGGACGACGGGGGCGAAAGCTGGTCGCTGGCCAGCGGCCACCATGCCCTGCGGCAGCGTGCCTGGTACTACTCGACGATCACGGTCGATCCGCGGAACCCGGACGTCCTCTGGTGTCCGCAGGTGCCCATGCTGAAGAGCGTGGACGGCGGGAAGACCTGGAAGAAGGTCAAGGGCATCCACCACGGCGACCACCACGATCTGTGGATCGATCCCGCGGATACGCGCCGCATGATCAGCGCCAACGACGGCGGGGTGGACGTCACCGTGGACGGCGGGGA
>Ga0075431_100001147_pt1 | contig 23813 bp, 21 predicted proteins | sample RhiMetdeltSRZDD5_FD_75297 | JGI IMG/M metagenome (GOLD analysis project Ga0075431, IMG submission 75297) | Populus rhizosphere microbial communities from Tennessee, USA - Rhizosphere MetaG P. deltoides SRZDD5 | ecosystem: Host-associated > Plants > Roots > Rhizosphere > Soil | place: USA... | reverse complement strand
CCCGCGAACAGCATCGTCGCGTCCCCGATCGCAACTCGGGAATGGAACTTCGCCACCTACACCGGCAATCCCGCCGTGTGGGCGGAGAGCGCAAGCAGCCTCACCGGAAGCGCGGTCAGGGTCGGTCAGGGGCGCTCCCTCCTGCGGCTGAGGGGCGTCCTGCCGGTGCGCAGCTCGTTCCGGCTGGGGCGGGCCCGGGTCGCCGTGCATCGCCTGCTGCACGAGACCGGCGGGCAGGGCGAGCTCGCGCGCGGCCGCCGCTGGCCGCCGCTGGTCCTGGCTCCGATGTCCGGGGGCCGGCGGGGCGCGAAGGCGTTCTCGAGCCAAGCCGGCGCCAAGCCGCGCGTCCGCCTGCGGCTGCGGCGCCGATCGCGCACCTCGGTCGCCTTCGACCTGCGGGCGCGCATGCGGAGCACGTCGCTCCCCGACGCCTGCAGCGGCGTGCGGCGGGGCGTGGATCTCGCCACGGGCCCGGTCTTCCTGCACACGCGCCTGCGGATCCGCGACGGATCCGGCCGGGTGCTGCCGGTGTCGCTCCGCCCGCACTGGCGCTGTCGCCGCGACCGGCTGGGGGCCGTGCACCGGCTCGTGGTGCGACAGCCCGAGGCGAGGACGCCGAGTCGCGGCGGCCTTGCGCTCGCCCTCCGCGGCCGGCGCCGGGCGAAGGCCGGCGGGACGGCCACCTACGTCATCAGGGTCCGCAACCGCCGCCGGACCGCGGCCTACGACGTGCTCGTCCACGGATTCACGGCGCGCGGGCTGCGGGCCTCGCGAGCACGCGGCGCCGCGGGCGGGCCGCGGTCACGGGTGTGGCGCCTGGCGCGTCTGCGACCGGGCCGGTCGAGGACACTGCGGCTCCGCGTGCGCGTCGCTCGCTCGGCGGCCGGCACCCAGCGGGTGGTGGCCGTGGCCCAGGCGATCGATACTCGACATGTGAGCGACCGTCTCTCGACGAGGATTCGGCCGTGACGGGGCGTTGTCGCACGCCGCTCGGGCTGCTCGTAGCGCTAGCCGTCACGGGCGCCGCGGTCGCGGCGCTGCCGGCCTCCGCGCCGGCGGCTCCCGGCGCTGCCGCCCGGAGCGTCGACGTGCTCGCCTTCGAGCCGGTCTCGAGCCCCGTGCTGCGGGCGCTCCGGAACCGGCTGGGTCGGCGCATGAACGTACGCCGGGCCACGCCGTCGCGGTTGCGCCACCCTCGTCGCTACGAGGCGTTGGTCGTCGACGGGCAATCGTCGACGCCGCGTGAGCTCAAGCGGCGCGCGGGCCGCCTGCAACGCTTCCTCGACGCGGGCGCGTCGGTTATCGCATTCGACGTGGGCAGCGCACACCACCGGCGGGCGCTCTACGACCTGACGGGGTTCAGGGCGGTGCCCACACGCGGAGAGCACTTCAGTCGCGTGGCGCTGTATCGCCGCGTGGTCGCCCACGGCGTGCCGCGCCTGACGCTCATCGACGCCCGCCGGTTCCTGCCGCTGGGCGGCGCCCGCCTGCCGGCCAAGGGACGCAGGCTGGCCCGGCGCCAAGAGGCCCGCCGGCTCGCCGCGATCGTCGGTCGCGAGGTGCTCGGGGCAAAGCATCCGCTCACGCCACGGAGGGCGCGAGGCCCGGCAGCGGGGGCGCAGGCCACCGACACCCTCCCGCCCGAGGTCCAGCACCTATCCCTGAGCGCCACGTTTCCCGGCTCGGCGGTCACGCCGAGACCGGCTCTCGCGGCCAACGGCGGGCGATGCACGTGCCCCAACTTCCCCCAACCGATCTACGCGCCCCGCGTGTCCGCCCAGACGACATCCTGGAGCCTGACGCACACGGTCGACGTCTACCTCGACAACGGCACGGACTCCGGCGGCGACTTCCAGCTGGTGAGCTACAGCGTGGATGGCGAGTTCAAGCCCACGACCGGGCGCTTCGCCGTCATGGACGACCCCTTCCACTGGAATGGCTTTTTCGGGCAGAACCAGGACTTCATCCTCGAGCGCGCCTGGTGGACCGGCTTCGCCGACATCTCCGTCACTCCGAGCTCGGAGACCAGCGCGCGGCTTGCCATCCAGTCGCACTCACCCACGGGGGAGCCCGTGACCTCGTACGTCGCGGGCGAGCAGTTCTCGCTCGCATACCGGCTCTCGCGCCCGCGAGGACCCGGGGTAGCCACCAACATCGGCGTGGGTCGCGCGCAGAGTCATCCCATTCCGGACTGGGCCGTGCTCGACCAGACGACGGCAGGGGCCCCGAAGTGGGAGTTCAGCGCCCGCAATAGCTGCGACGTCAGGCCGGCCGGGTACTCCGAGGGCGGCTGCTTCGATCTGAGTTTCGGCAGCGCCGCGACCCCCAACGAACCGAACAACCTCAGCCGGAGCACGCTCGAGCTCCACGGCTCCTCGCACTGGCAGACCACGAGCCTGCTCGGTGATTCGAGCAGCGGCACGCTCAACTTCACCACGTCCTTCCTGGCCACGCTGGCCGACACCTACTGCACCTCATGGGGCGTCGCCGCGTGCTCCGGGCATGAGCTCACCAGGTGGCCCGACCCCGGCTGCACGTGGTGCAACCCACAGCCCGGACCGGAAAGTCACAACCTGCAGATCGACGCCTCCGCCGTGGTGCCGGTGGGCATCGAGAGCCTGAGCTTCGACGATCCCAAACCGAACGGGTCGAAGGGCCAGCACGTCAAGGCGACCGTGACGCTGAAGAAGGCCTCCCAGCTCCCGGGCGGCACCAACGTGGTGATCTACTCCGACAGCCGCAACGCCGTGGTCGGCGCCCTGATCCAGGGCGGTCCGGACAGTAGGACGACGGTCGTGATCCCGAAGGGCCAGGCGAGCGCGACCTTCGACATCGCCACGAACGACGCCGGAATCGCGCCGAAGCCGACCGCAACCGCCAACATCACGGCCTTCTACGCGCAGCCGACCCGGGGGCAGCTCACAGTCGGGTCCACGAAGGGCTCGTAGCCGCCTTCCCTGGACCTCGTAGTCTCGGGGAGCGTGGAGCTCGGCGAGCGCTTCGAGTGGCAGGGCCGCGAGATCGCGTGGGGCCGAGCGGGCTCGGGTCCCGGGGTCGTGCTCTGCCACGGGACGCCGTTCTCCTCGCGCGTGTGGCAGCCGTTCGCCGACGCGCTCAGCTCCGACTTCACCGTCCATCTCTGGGACATGCCGGGCTACGGGCGCTCGTCGAAGCATCCCGGGCAGCCCGTCCACTTCGGCGCGCAGGCGGAGGCCCTAGCCGCCCTGCTCGCGCACTGGGAGCTCGATCGCCCTCACGTGGTGGCTCACGACTTCGGCGGGGCGGTGTCGCTGCGCGCCCGCCTGGTGGGCGGTGTGCCCTACGCGTCGCTCCTGCTCGTGGACGTCGTGGCGATCCCGCCGAGCGGGTCGCCGTTCTTCCGCTTCGTGCAGGAGCACCCGGACCTCCTCGGCCGGCTGCCCGCCTACATCCACGCCGCGATCGTGCGCACCTACATTCAGGGCGCGAGCGCGCGCGGCCTCCGCGACGAGGAGCTCGACGAGCTGGTGGAGCCGTGGACCGGCGAGGTGGGACAGCCGGCCTTCTACCGCCAGATCGCCGGCTACGACGAGCGCTACCTCGAGAAGAACGAGGAGAGGCTCGGCGAGCTCGACATGCCGGTTCGCGTGCTGTGGGGCACCGACGACGCGTGGATCCCCGCCGAGCGCGCGGACAAGCTCGCCGGTCTGATCCCCGGCGCCACCGTGCGCCTGATCGGCGGCGCCGGTCACCTCGTGCACTACGACGCGCCGGTCGCGCTCATGGACCAGTTACGGAGCTGGCTCACCGAGGTGCGGTAGCGTCGCACAGGATGGCCCTCCTCAGCCAGATGTTCCGCACCGTGGCCATCACGGGACGCACCGACACCATCAACGCCTGGTTCGCCGACCGGCAGGGCAAGCGCTGGGCCGAGCAGACGGTCCGCGGCGCCTTCCCGGACGTCACGCCGGCCGCGCAGCGGCCCTCGCCGGCCCGGCCCGCGGATCCCGATAAGACGCTCCGGGAGCTGACGGAGCTGCGCGACCGTGGCGTCCTCACGACCGTGGAGTTCGAGGAACTGCGAGCCGAGCTCAAGGTGTGAGGCGCCGCACTCACGGGTGCACCGCCCCGCCGTCTGCCAGGTTGCAGCTCGGCCCGGCGCGCCCGCCGAAAGCCGCCGTCGTGGCGGATCGGAGCGACTACTGCGCCCGCACGCGCACGCGCGGGCGCGCGTTGTTCACGTAGCCCTTCGGGTTCCAGAGCGCGGCCTCGTCCTCGGGCTGGGTGGCCGCCGAGGAGTCCCAGGCGCGCACGAGGATCTCGTGCTCCCCGGGCGGCAGCTCGAGCGTGATCCGCCACTGGCGCCAGGCCCAGCGGCCGAGGTCCTCGAGCAGCTCGGCCTGCGACCAGCTCACCCCGGCGTCCAGCGACACGTCGACGCGCGCCACGTGCCGCTCCCCGCCCGCGAACGCGTAGCCGCGCACCTCCACCGGCCCGGCGGCCACGGTGTCGCCGTCGGCCGGCGAGAGCACGTCGGCGTTCAGCGCCACGATGCCGAGCGGCATCCCGGCGCCGGGGGCGGGCGTCTCGTGCTCCGGCAGCAGCCGGTAGACCACGTGCTGGAAGTAGCCCCGCCACGGCTCCGCGCGCACCTCGATCCGGTCGAGCCACTTGACGCTGCGCGCGCCGATGTAGCCGGGCACGACCACGCGCAGGGGCGCGCCATGCACCGGCGCGAGCGGCTCGCCGTTCATCGACCAGGCGAGCAGGACCTCGGGCCGGCACGCCTTGTCGAGCGGTATCGAGCCGCCGAAGCGCTGGCCCGGCTTGGCCTCCGGGCAGGGGTCGGCCCCCTCGAAGCCCACGTGGGCCGCCTCGGCGCGCGGGGAGGCGAGCGCGAGCACCTCGGCCAGGGGCACGCCGCTCCAGGTGGCGGTGCCGGTGGCGCCGGGCCCCCAGGGCGCCTCACCCGGGATGTCGCGAATCGCGACGAGCCCCGCGCGCCGGTTGCCGGCGCACTGGAGAGTGGCGGTCACCTCGCACTCGCGAAACGCCTCTCTCAGGGTCTCGAGCGACAGCTCGAGCTCGCGCTCGACCAGACCGCCCACGTGCAGGTGCCAGCCGGCCGGGTCGATCTCCGGCACGGAGCCGTGCGAGCGCACGTAGAAGGCGTCCGTGGCGGTGAGCGGGCCCTCGGCGAGGGCCCCGAGCCCCGTCTCGGCGTTGAAGGGCTCCTCCTCGTGCACGATCAGGTCCGAACGCTTCCCGAAGCGCTCCATGGCGAGGCGGGGCGGAGTCGACACTCAGGCGAACTCGGGCATCACCCGGTCCGCCACCAGCTTCAGCTGCCCGCGGATGTCCGGCACGTTCTGCACGTCCTCGCCGGTGAAGAAGTTGACCAGATGTGGGTCGGAGAGCGCGAGGATCATGTGGTTCACGCCGGCCGCCTCGATGTCGGTGCGGATCTTCTCGACCACCTCGTCGGGCGTTCCGGCGAGCGACAGCTTCTCCACGTAGTCGGGCGTGAACAGCTCGACCGCGCGCTTCACGTCCCCGGCGCCGAGCGCGTCGACGACCGGCTGGAGCTCGGCGGCGTCGATCCCGTGGCGCGCGAGCTGCTCCGCGGGCATCGAGGAGATGTAGAACGCCACGAGCAGCCGCGCGGCGTGCTTGGCGGCGGCGGAGTCCTCCGACACCACCGTGACCACCCAGGCGCCCACGTCGAGGTCGTCGAGCGAGCGCCCGGCGCTCTCCGCCCCCTCGCGCATGTTGTCGACCTGGTAGTCGTAGGCCTCGCGCGAGTAGGCGAGCGCCTGGTGCAGGCCGTCGGCCAGCTCGCCGGCCGTCCGGAACGACCGCGGCCCCTTCATGCCCCCCATGAGGAGCGGAATCCGCTCCTGCACAGGCCGCGCGGCGGTGAACAGGCCCGTGTACTTGAAGAAGTCGCCCTCGAAGTCGATCTTCCCGTCGTCGAGGAACGTGCGCATCACGTGCAGCGCCTCGCGCAGCCGCGACAGCGGCTTGCGGTGCTCCCAGTCGAGGTGGTACTGCGCCATCAGGCCGAAGTTGCCCGTCGAGACGACGCACTCGGTACGCCCGCCGGTGATCTCGTCGAGCGTGGCCAGCTGCTGGCAGATCAGCGTGGGCTCGCGCAGGAACACGTGCGTGACGTTCGGGCCGAAGCGGATCTGCTCCGTCTTGTCGGCCGCCGCCGCGAACAAGGTCCACAGGTCCTTGTGCCAGGTCTCGTCGACCGCGTAGCAGGCGTGGTAGCCGAGCTGGTCCGCCGTCTTGATCATCTCGATCGACTCGTCGACCGGGTAGTCCGGCAGCATGCAGTAGCTGAACTTCACGTCTCCTCCTCGTCGGGCATCGTCTCGGAGTCAAGGCCGAGCTTCAGGACGTCGTCGGCGAAGTGGTCGTGCATCCAGTCGAGGTGGTCCCAGCGCGCCGCCACGATGCGCTGCGTGTCCCAGGCCGGCAGCTCCTGCTGTGGGAAGTCGCGCATCATCTCCGGGTCGACCTCGTAGACGTGCTCGAAGCGCTGGATCACGTCGTCGGTGATGCGCCTCGCGTCGGGCGGCTTCTGGTCCCCGAGCCTGAAAATCACTCGTAGGCCTCGTCGAGCATCTGCTTGCCCGGGTTCATGATGTTGTTGGGGTCGAGCGCCGCCTTGATCCGCTTGACGACCTCCCACGAGCTGCCCATCTCGGTGGGCACGAGCTCGGCGTCGCCCTCGCGGGTGGCGCCGTGGCAGGCGGTGATCGAGCCGCCGTGCTTCAGCGCCACCTCGGCGATCTCCCGCTTGCAGGCCACCCAGCCCGCCCAGGTGTCGTCGTCGAGGCGCTGCTCCCAGATCCCCACGTCGATCTCCACCAGGTAGTCCGCCCACGGCTTGTAGGGCCCGCTCGTGTAGGCAAACATCCCCCAGTCGTCGAAGATGCCGTAGCGCTCGCTGTAGCGCTCGACGATCGCGTGCCACTCCTCGCGCACCGCCGGCAGCGCGGAGTAGTTGAGCGCGGCGTCCTCGCAGTGCCACGACATCGGCGCCACCTGGCCGTCGCGCGTGCGGCCGTGGAGCGGCGTGGCGTAGCGGTCGTGGCGCGAGGCCCAGTCGCCCTGGGAGATCTCGTCGCCCAGGTACTTGCCGCCGTCGACGCGGCCGAGCTCCATCACGCGCTGCGCCGCCGGCTCCACCTCGGCCCGGGTGCCATACAGCGCCACCGCCACCACGGCCCGGACCGAGTCCGGCTGCGGGATGTAGGCCTCGTCGTCGCGGCGCAGGTAGCGGAGCTTCCACTCGTCGAAGAGCACCACGCCCGCCAGCGTGGCCAGGCCGGAGCGCGTGAGCGCACCGGTGGTGCGGTAGGCCTTCATGTAGTCGTCGAAGGCGAAGAAGGCCGAGAATTCGAGCTCGGGCCGCGGCACCAGCTCGAGCGTGGCCTCGGTGGTGATGCCGAGCGTGCCCTGGTGGCCCGTGAAGAGCTGCTTGAGCGTGAGCCCCGTGGACGACTTGCGCAGCTTGCGGCCGCCGCCCTCGCCGATCTCCACGATCTCGCCGGTGGGCAGCACCACCTGCATCGAGATCACGAGGTCGCGCGTGTGCCCGAAGCGCGACCCGAGCAGCGACCAGCCGCCGGTGCCGATCCGCCCGCCCACGAGCGAGCACGGGTAGGACGCCGGGTCGTCGGGATAGAAGACGCCGTGCGGGCGCAGCTCCTCGTTCAGCTTGAGCATGTTGATCCCGGGGCCGACCGTGACGGTCCGGTCGGTGAGGTCGATCTCGTGGATCTTGTTCATCAGCTTCACGTCCACGCAGATGCCGCCGCGCAGCGGCACGGCACCGTCGGAGAGGCCGGTGCCGCCGGCGCGCGGGACGACGGGGATCCGCAGCCGGTTGGCCAGCTTGAGGATCTCCGACACCTCCTCCGCCGAGGTGGGCAGCAGCGCCACGTCGGGCATGAACTCGGCCCAGCGGTGCACCGGGAACGGCGCCGGAACGCGCGTGCGGTTCACGCGCGAGCTGAGGTTCGGCAGCACGCGATCGGGATCGCCGGTGATCGCGCGCAGCTCGTCGATCACGCCGTCGTCGACGGCGCTCTTGAAGGCGACGCTCACGGCTCGATCCCGGCCGACAGCGCCACCAGCTCGAACAGGTCGACAACCTCGAGGCGGTCGGCCGCGGCCTCCGTGAGCGGGCGCTCGGACCAGGGGCAGGCGCTCACGAGCGTGTCCACCTCGAGCCCGGCGGCGCGCTCCACCCGGCGCCGGCTGATCTCCGCGGTGAGCTCCGGCTTCTCGATCGGCAGGCCGCCGCCGCCGCCCGAGCAGTACGACCACTGAGTCACGTGGTCCACGTCCTTGAACTCGAGTCCGGGGATGGCGCGCAGGAGCTCGCGGGGCGCCTCGTGCACGCCCTTGCGCTTGTTCAGTCGGCACGGATCGTGGTAGGTCACCGTGCGCTCGACCGGCTCCGTGAGCTCGATCCGCCCGTCGCGCACCAGCTCGGCGATCAGCTCCACGCCGAGCACGATCTCGAACTCGTAGTCCACCGGACGCTCCCCGATCAGCTTCGGATAGTCCTCGGTGAAGGCGATGAAGTCGTGCGGATCGGGGGCGAGGATCCGCTTGGCGCCGACCGCGCGCCAGTCCGCCACGTTGTGCTCGGCGTGCTTGCGCGCCAGGTCGGCGTAGCCCATCTCGGCGGCCGGGCCGCCGCAGCACCACTGCTCGCGCATGAGGCCGAACTCGACCCCCGCCTTCTGCAGCAGCCGCGCGAAAGCGCGAGAGTACGAGGTGCGGTAGAAGGCCGCTTCGCAGTCCACGAACAGGATCGTCTCGCCGCCCTCGGGGATGTCGAGGCCCTCGGCCCAGTCGCGCACGTGCTCCTGGCTCACCGGCACGTCGCCCAGCACCGGCTCGTTGTGAGCCTCCGCCAGGCGCTCGTTCCACAGCTTCCAGCCCGCGCGCTCGTTGCCCGTCTCGACCATCAGCGCCCGCATCGCCTTGACCACGTCGACGGTGCGGGTTCGGTGCCGGTAGAAGTCGCCGGTGAAGAGCGTGTTCGGGCAGCGCAGCTCGCAGGCGCCGCACTGGGTGCAGTGCACGAAGTCGTCGGCCACGTCCTCGACCGACACGAGGCCCTTCTCCATCGCCACGATGTTCGCGTGGAACGAGGTGGGCGTGTGGTTCTCGTTGCGGGTGACCTGCATCACCGGACACACTTCGCGACAGAACTTGTGCCCGGAGGAGAAGCAGCCGTACGCGTTGTCGCGCCAGCGCTCGACGAACTCGCGCTCTAGCTTGCCGTCACCGTTCGCTGCGTGCTCGGCCACCGCGCGGGCGAACGTACCACGTTGCGGTGGTGGCGGAAACCCGACATCACATCGTCGGCTTCCCCCCTGGCTCTCGCGGCTCAGACGCGAGACGGTCGAATCGACGAAGGACGACGAGAGGAGAACGCCATGTGGTTGGAAGTCGCGGCAGACCTGCTGATGCCGAAGCGAGACAACGAGGACATCGAGCGCGCCGCCCTGGCCCGCCCGTCCGAGAAGAAGCTCGCTGTGCCGTTCGGGAGGCCCGGCGCATTCGCGCAGCGCCTGAACGAGAGCGGCTGGCTCACCGACGAGGTGGTCGCGGGCGGCGTCCTGGCCCAGGGCAAGACGCCGTCGATGCTCGCGATGGTCACGGGGGCTGCATTGGTCGACGTTCTCCGGCCTCGCGCCTCGAAGGCACTCCCGCGCGAGTTCGTTCTTGCCGTGACCGCCGAGCGGGTGACCGCCTTCGCGCTGAGCGCCTTCTCGGAGGGAGACGAGACCGAGACCGTGGTGGTGTACATCAAGCCCGGCGAGCTCGGATCGTGGGCCCGAGAGGCGGTCCCTCTCGGGGAGGCGCCCAACGGGAAGGCAGAGGACGGCGTGCTGGAGCTCCCCGGCCTCGAGCCGATGCCGGTCACCTGGGGCAACAACCCGAGCACGTGCGAGCTGGTGAAGCTGCTCGGCCGCTGAGTCTCAGCGGCCGGGTGTCGAGCGCGCCATCAACACGCGATCGACCACGGGCTCCTGTCCCTCGATCCGGTAGATGGTGACCGGCGCCTCGACGGGGTCGCCGTAGCGGTCGAAGTCGATGTCGCCGAGGATGCCGTCCTCCACCCGGGTCCGGAGCAGCTCCCTGCTCACCGACGCCCGTGTGCCGTCGGAGCGCCCGATAGCATCGAGCAGGATCTCGGCCGCCTGCGCGCCGTAGGCGGCCGTGAAGTCCTCGCCGCGCTCGCCCTTGCCGGAGCGCTCGAGCTCGTCGAGGAAGTTGCGCCCTGCGGGCGGCAGCTTGCTGTTCGGGACGCCGTAGTTGCCGACGTACATGCCCTCGGCGGCCTTCCCTGCGGCCGAGATCAGTGCTGGGAAGTCCGCGAAGCCGTCGCTCGTGATGAGGTCCACGTCCGGACCGAGGGCGTCGCGGAGATCCCGGATCAGGGCGCCCTGATGGGGCGGGGCGGCGCCGTTCATCAGCACGGCCTCTGGACGGGCAGCTGCGACCTTCCCGGCGAGCCCCGTGAAGCGGCGGGCGGCGGGATCCCAGGTTCCAGAACCGGCGACCTCCAGACCAAGCTCGGGGGATGTCTCTATGGCGACACCGGCGGCGGTGTCGGGATCATCGCGATCCCGGAGCACGAACACGCGAGTAGCGCCGAGCTGCTGCGCGGTCTCGGCGAGCGCCACAGGCGTGAGGTGGTCCGCCGCCGCGATGCGCGCGTAGTTGCGCTGCCCGGTGGGGTAGAGCTTCTCGAGCTCGCCGGGCCGCATGCCCGGCCACGGCCGCGTGAGCCCCCTCACCGTGTTCGACGGGCTGATCATGGCGAGCGGGCCGCCGGGCGCCTGGTTGGCGATCGGGATCTGGAGGCTCGAGCAGAAGGAGAAGAAGGAGCCGATCACACCCAGCACGTCGGGTGTCCGGGCGTACGCACCCGCGTTCGAGAAGCAGCGGAACACGTCGGTGCCGCCGGCCTGAGCGGTCGAGTTGTCGCACGACCGGTAGCCCACGCTGTACCGACCCGCCTTGAACTCGCGCCGCTCGAGGACGAAGCGGACGGCGTCCACCATCGGTGACACGTAGCCCCGGAGCGGGCCCTGCAGCGGCAGGTCCGAGACGATCAGGAAGCGTGGCCGGGCGCCGCCCGCAGCGACCCGGCCGCAGGAGGAGACCAGCAAGCTCTCGTCCCCCGACGGGGGGCCGAGCGCTGTGACCCAGACGGCGTCACGGGCCACGGCCACTCGCTGGGGCGCGATCGTGCGGCTGACCACCTTGGCCTCGTTCGTACGGGGACCGATCCGGTAGACCTTGTCGGCCACCTCGTTCGCTGCCCACAGGGCGCCGTGACCGTACGCGAGCGCGCGCACTCCGAGCTCGAGCGGGATCTGCCGGAGCACCGGATCCGGGCCCGGGAAGACGCGCCACACGCTGCCGCCGATCGGATCGGCGACCCAGACCGAGTCCGCGCCGAGGGCCAGCGCGCTCATGCTCTCGGCGGCCACCTCGATCCGCTGCGCCACCGCGTTCGTCCTCGGGTTGATCTGGATCACGCCCTCCGAGGCGATAACCCAGACCTCGTCGCCGGCCGCGGCGATGTCATCCGCCTGCACGTCCCGAATCGTCGCCACCCGGCGATTCGTGCGCGGGTCGATCCGCGACACCGTCCGGTCGGGATTCACCACCCAGACCGCCGTGGGGGTGACCGCGATCCGCTGCTGGTTGAAGCCGCCGCCCTGGAAGTACTGATGGGCGTCGGCGCCGGGCAGCGTGATCGTGGCATCGACGACGCCCGTCTCCGGGTCCAGGCGGGACACGCTCTTCGGATAGGTGCCCCGCGAAGCGCGACCCCGGAACGCGTTCCCGACCCAGACCGCGCCGGCGCCGGCGGCGACGTCGGTGGGGGTCGAGGCGGTGCTGAACGTCCGCTCGCGCGTGCGCGTGCGGGGATCGATGCGCGAGATCGTCCCGTCCTCGGCGTCGATCGCCCAGATCGCGCCCTCGCCGACCGCGATGCTCGAGGGCGAGCTGCCGAGCGGCACGCTGGCCTGCTCGGCGCCGCTGCGGATGTCGAGCGCGCGGGCGCCGGGCGCATTCGCCTGGTCGTCGGCGGACTCCGCCCCGCCCTCGCGAACGAGCTGGAAGACCGCCGCGATCACGGCGGCCGCCAGCACGAGCGCGCTGATCAGCACCAGGCGCGAGCGGCGAGGCGCCTGCTCGGGCGGCGGCTGCTCCGGCCGCGGGGCGGCGGGAGCCGCCAGCGACGGATCGCGCTCGAGGATCTGTCCCTCCAGGCGCCGCAGGCTGTCGCTGGGCTCTAGTCCGAGCTCCTCGGCTAGCGCTCGGCGGCCGTCCTGATAGACGCGCAGCGCCTCCGCCTGACGGTCCGAGCGGTAGAGCGCGAGCATGAGCTGAGCGCGCAGGCGCTCGCGCAGGGGGTGCTTGTCCACGAGCGACTCCAGCTCGCCGACCAGCTCCGCGTGCCGGCCGAGGGCGAGGTCGGCGTCGATCCGCTCCTCGAGGGCCGCAAGCCGGAGCTCGTCGAGGCGACCGATCTCGGCGCGGGCGAACGAGTCGTGGGAGAGGTCGGCCAACGGCGGGCCGCGCCAGAGTCCAAGGCCTTCGCGCAGGCTCTCGGAAGCGGCACCCGCGTACCCCCGGGCGAGATCGCGCTTTGCTTCCTCCAACAGCGCGCGAAAGCGATCGGCGTCGAGCTCGCCGGGCTCGACCCTCAGCAGGTAGCCGTGCCCGTGGGTCTCGAGCCGGCCGGCGCCGTTGCCGCGACCGCCCTCCCCTCCGTTCAGCGAGCCGCGCAACCTCGAGACGTTGGCCTGGAGGGTCTTGACCGCGCTCGCCGGCGGCTCCTCGCCCCAGAGCTCGTCGATCAGGCGATCCCGCGCCACGACCTCGTTCGCGTTCAGGAGGAGCAGCGCGAGCAACGCCCGCTGGCGCGGGCCGCCGACGTCGATCCGACGATCGTCCTCGGACACATCGAGCGGGCCAAGAATGCGGAACTGCATGGGTTCGCAACCAACTGTCGCCGAGTTGCAGCCATATCGCAAGCGGCCCGGGCGACGCTGCAAGACATGGAAAACAACCGTAGGACGCCACTGCTCAGGGCCGCCACGCTGCTGGCGGCCGTAATCGCGCTCGCCCTTCCCCAGGCCGCGCTCGCCATCACGAACGGCGTGCCCGACAAGAACGGGCATCCGAACGCCGGCTTGTTCACCGTCGAGGAGGGCGGCGAGCGCTTCTACGGATGCTCCGGCTCGTATGCCGGCGAGCGCAGGGGGGCTCCGGGCACCGGCGTCTTCCTCACCGCCGCGCACTGCCTCGCCGACCTGCCCGAGGACACGCAGCTCTGGGTGACCTTCGAGGCGGACGTGACGGTCGATCCCGAGAACGACTTCGAGGTCACCGCCGCCAGCTGGTATCGGGCGACCGGATTCGACGTCCATCCCGACGCCGGCGCGAGCCGGGCGAACCCACGGGACTACGGCGTGATCCTGCTCGAGACGACGGTGCCCGTGGACCCGGTCGCGTTCCCGCGCGCGGGCCTGCTCGACGATCTCGCCGCGCGTGGGGGCCTCCGCCCGGGCTCGCTCATCGACGTCGTGGGCTACGGCGCGATCCCGACGTTCAAGGGAGCGCCCCCCAACCTCGGCCCCGCTTCCGGGCGGATGGTCGCCACGTCGCGCTTCTCGGCCCTCACGCACGCGTACGTGGGGCTGCTCGGGAACCCGGACGCCCAGGAAGGGCTCGGCGGCGCCTGCTTCGGCGATTCGGGCGCGCCGAACTTCCTGCACGGCACCAACAGGATCGTGTCCATCATGTCGGGCGGCGGCGACGCCATCTGCAGGGCCAAGGCCTTCGGTGCCCGGCTCGACATCCCGGAGGCGCGCTCGTTCCTCGGGCAGTACGTGAGCCTGCCATGACCATGCGAAGCGCGGCCACCCTACTGGCCCTCGTCGCGATCGCCGCCGCAGCCCCCGGCTGCGGCGGCGGCGACGGCGACAGCGGCGGCGACGCCCTCTCGAAGGAGGACTACGTCGCTCAGGCCGACGCGATCTGTGCGAAGGCCAACAAGCAGGAGACGGCACTCGATCCCGGCGGCCTGGGCTGGCATTACGGCCCGAAGTTCGGTGACGCGGAGTTCCTGTCCGAGTTCAACGACGCCGCTCGGGCGGCGCTGCGCCGGCTGAAGGCGCTCGCACCTCCAGAGGAGGACGCGGGCACGGCCGACGACGCGCTCGCCGCTATCAAGCGCCAGATCGACGCGATGGACGAGCAGATCGCCGCTCTGCGGGCCGGCGACCGGGCCAGGGAGTCCGAGATCGTGAACGAGTACGAGCTGGCGTACGGCGACCTGGCGCGAGCCGCCGGCCTGCTTGGGCTGAGCGAATGCCAGGGGCTCAGCACCTGAGCGCCTGAGCACCTGAGCGCGGGACAATGGCGGCGTGCCGTCCGCCGTCGACCCCCGCCTGCTGCGCGCGTTCACCGTGCTCGCCGAGGAGCTCCACTTCGGGCGGGCTGCGCGACGGTTGCACGTCGCGCAGCCCGCGATCAGCCAGCAGCTGCAGCGCCTCGAGGCGCAGCTCGGGGTCCGGCTGTTCGAGCGCAGCCGCCAGCACGTCGAGCTGAGCGTCGCCGGTGAGGCGATCCTTCCCTACGCGCGCCAGGCGGTGGCCGCGGCGGGGGCGGTTGAGCGGGCGGCGCATGGCATGGACGGCGGCCCGCCGGCCAGCCTGAGCGTCGGCCTGTCGCCCGGTGCCCACTACCTGGCAGAGCGCGTGCTCGCGAGCCTCGCCGAGAGCGACCCGAGGCTCCGCGTGCAGGCCGTGGCCGACAACACCGGCTCGATCGCCCGGCGTGTCGCCGAAGGCTCTTTGGAGATTGCGATCGGGTTCGCCTCGGCCCCTACGGCGGGTGTGCGCGCCGAGGCGCTCGCGGACGTGCCCGCGGTCGTGGCCGTGGGCGCCACCCACCGCCTGGCCGGGGAGACGCGCGTGGCGCTCGGCTCGCTCGCCGAGGAGCGCTTCGCCGGCGTCGACCCGCTCGATGGCCCGGGCTACAACGCCGCGGTGCGGGAGCTCTGCCGCCGGGCGGGCTTCGAGCCGCGGGTGAGCGACCGGTCGACGGGTCCGATGGCCTGGGAGACGGCGGTGCGAAGCGGCGGCTGCGTGGGGCTGACCACCCGCATCTCGGCGGCCTCCACGCTGCGTGGCGTCCGCATCCTCGAGCTGGGCGAGAACGGCGCGTTCCCGATCCAGCTGCTCACGCCCGAGACGGCGGAGGGCTGCCTCTCGCCGGCGGCGGCGCGCTTCGCTGCGGCGGCCCGCGCGGCCGTGATCGCCGCTCCTTCTTGAGCGAGCGCGGGTCTTCTCACGACCGGGGCCAGGCGCGCATATCGTCGCGCCCCATGCCGCTGCCGCCGCGTGCCCTGCTCGCGCTCCTCGCCGTCGTGCTCCTCGCGGGATGCAACGAGAACGACGACCGCGGCGCCGAGCGCACGGCTGCTCTGCAAGAGGTCGAGGGCACGCTGAACCTCGAGCGCAGCCAGACCGGGCCGCCCGACGCGGGCACGCGCGGAGGCCACGGCGCCGACCGCTACCTGCTTCGCGCCCGCGATGCGACGGCGACCGTGACCGGCACGGTGAGGCCGGCGTTGGCGGCGATCGAGCTGGTGGACGAGGCGGGCGCTCGCGTGGCTCGCGCGAACGTGGCGCCCGACGGCAGGTTCGTGGCGGCCCTGCCGGAGCTGCCGCGCCGCGGAAGTGTGACGTTCCGCCTGACGGCCAGGTCCGGGAGCGCCCAGCCGTGGAAGACCGGGATCGTGGCCTCGCGCGCGCCGGCGGCGGAGCGGCGAGCCCGGGCCGCGCGGGACGTCCGGGTGCCGGCACGCGACCGCACGCCGCCCGCCGCGATCCTCCTGCTGCGCAGCGGCGGACGCGTGGTGAGCTCCACGGCGCCAGTGCGCGCCGACCGGGACCCGCCGATCCGGCTGGCCGGGCCATCGGTAGCTCTCACCGCTTTGATCCGCGACCGCGACGGCGGCACCGGCCGGATACGAGCGTCGCTCACCTACCGGCGGATCTGCCCCGACTCGGCGGGCGGCCGCAGGGTCGTGCCTCGGGTGCACCACTTCCCTCCAGCCGAAATCGCCCGCGTCCAGCTGCCGCCGGGGGCGCTCGCCCCGGCCGAGCGCCGGCGCAGAGCCCGGCTGCGGCTCGCGCTCCGGCCCGGCTGCGTCCTGCGCGGCAAGGCGTGGGCGGACGCGACCAACGCGTCCGGACTCGAGAGCTTCAGCGATCAGATCCGGTTCGAGCTCGGCCGGGTATAACCCACGAGCAACGAATCGACCCCGGGCCCTGCCCGGGAGGGGGTACACATGCCTCGCAGTCTCGCCGTACTGGTAGTGGGAGTCGTTACAGCACTGGTGGTGGCCGGAGTGGCCACGGCCGCCGACGGGGGCCGGCCGTTCTCAACCTCGCTCACGGGAGCCGAGGAAGCCCCGGGCCCGGGTGACGCGAACGCCACCGGGCAGGCGGACATCACGCTCAACCAAGGCTTGGGCACGGTCTGCTACGACCTCGACTGGGCGGATGTCGACGGAACGGTGTTCGCCGCGCATATCCACGTTGGACCCGCGGGCTCACCCGGACCGATCGTGGTGACGCTGTTCACCGGCACCCTGGGCGGCACGGGTGGTGCGAGCGGCTGCGTGGAGGACGTCGATCCCGCGCTGATCAAGGCGATCCGCCAGGATCCGTCGGCCTACTACGTGAACGTCCACAGCCGTCCCAATTTCCCGGGCGGAGCGATTCGCGGGCAGCTCGGCAAGTAGCGACCCCGCAGGACGAACGTCCCGGAGTAGCGCCCATAGCGGCTACTCCGGGACGTTCATGATTCGGGCATGGAAACCGCGAGCGAGGAACCGGCCCGCCTCTTCGCCGAGGCGATCACGCGCGGCGATGTCGACGCCGCCGTGGCCGTCTGCCATCCGCGCGTCGAGTTCCACTCGATGCTCGACATCAGCGGGCGGTTCTACAGGGGCCACGACGGGATCAGGCGCTACATGGACGACGTGGCGTCCGCATGGGACGAATGGCGGGTCGAGGTCGACCGCATCACCGAAGGGCCCGACGGGCGCGTGCTGATCGTGATGACGATGCACGCCCGCGGTAAGGGCAGCGGGGTGTCGCTCGCCGAGTGCACCGCCCACATCTGGACCCTCGGCGACGGGAAGCTCCTCCGCAACGAGCCCTTCCGCGAGCCCGAGGTCGCGCTGCGCGAGCTCGGGCTGCGGGCGGAAGCGGGCTAGGAGCGGCTGCGCGGCGTTCGCACGCCGAGCACGAGCAGTCCGATCGACGTGAGCAGCAGGAACGCGCCTGCGCCGAGAGCGCTCCAGCCGATCTCGTCGAGGAACGGCAGGGTGGCGCCGGCGCTCACGTCGGCCCGCACGGCCGGCGATCCGTCCTCGTTCATAACGACGACCGACCAATCGCCGTCCTCAACCTCCCAGGTCAGAGTCTGGGCCCCGGCTCCGTGGGCGGATGCCGCCCAGAACCGCTGCCCGCCCGGCGCCTCCGGCCGGTCCCGCCCGGCTTGCGGGGAGTAGCTCGCCTCGAACGGGTCGACGTCGACGTCCACGACCGCGCTGTGAGCTACCCCGCGCAGGTAGTGGTCCACCTCGTCCGTTCGAGCTATCCCGACGAAGACGGGCTTGTCGCTATCCGGCTCGACCTCGATCCGGATGTCGCCAAGCCCGGTCGAGTCGATCAGTCCCTCCACCCCATCGAGATCGACGTCCAGGCTCTCGCTGGCCAGCGCGCGCGTCCCGGTCTGGAACCGTTCGCTGTCGGTCGACAGATAGCCGCGCTCGTCCTTCTGGTCTTCGCCGAGGAAGGCCAGGCCGCCAAGCGTGATCAGGACGGCAGATGTGAGCCCGGCAACGGCGGACGCGACGATCAGGAGCACCCGGGCTCCTGTCGAGCGCTCCCGCGAGGCCGGGACGGGGGTGTTGGTGCTGGTCTTGGTGTCGGTGTCAGTTGGCATGGCTCAAGGGTCCCGTCCGGGCGCAGGAAAGACATCGGGCGGGAGCCCTGAACCTGCGCCCTCAGGCGGGCCGCCCGTCGCGGCCGTGGATGCGGCGCGAGATCCGTGCGGCCGAGCGGCTCACCTGCACGGCCAGCGCCGTGCGAGCCTCGCCCTCGACCTCGCCCGCGGGGAAGGTGAGCGCCACCGCCGCGACCGGGTGCCCGGTGTGGTCGAGCACGGCCGAGGCCACCGACGCAAAGCCGGGAGTGATCGCGCCGTCCTCCTGCGCGTGACCGTCGCGCCGTACGCCGGCGAGTAGCCGCCGCAGCTCGGCCGGCGACGCGGCCCCGGGGCCGCCGCGGCGGACGAAGGCCGCGCGGTTGGGAAACAACGCGCGCACCTGCTGGGGCGGGAGCGCGGCCAGCATCGCGAGCCCGCTGGCGGTGAGGTGGGCGGGCAGGCGCACGCCCACATCCGTGACCAGGCTGGGCCGGCCGGGGGCGCGCTGCTCGATCACGTAGAGCACGTCGCGGCCGTGCAGCACGGCGAGGTGGCCGGAGTGGGTGGTGGTGTCGACCAGGCGGGTGAGCGCGGTCTGGCCGATCCAGCGCAGCGGCTCCTGGCGCGAGTACGCCGCGCCGAGCTCGAAGGCCGCCACGCCGAGCCCGTAGCGCCGCTGCTCCGGCAGGTGGGACACGAAGCCCTGACGGCGCAGCACGGCCAGCAGGTGATAGACGCTCGAGCGCGGCAGGTCGAGGTCCCGCGCGATCGCCGCGGCCGGCAGCGGCGCGGCGTGGCGGGCGAGCAGCTGCAGCAGCTCGAGCGCGCGGGTGGCGGCGGGGGCGTTCGGCACGGCCGGAGATTGTCTCAGATCTGAGACGGAAGCCCGGCGGATCGTTCGACCGCCGCGGCCTCGCTCGGTCTAATGCAGCCATGGGCCAAGCGGGCAGCGTCGCCGTGGGTACAGGGCCGCCGAGCTTCGAGGACGTGGTGGCCGTGGCGCGCCACGGCGCCGCCGTCGAGCTGACCGAGGAGGCGCTCGGCGCGATCGGCCGCAGCCGCGCGATCGTCGACGCGCTCGCCGGCGAGGAGCGGCCGCACTACGGCGTGTCCACGGGCTTCGGCGCGCTCGCCACCCGCCACATCCCGGCCGACCGGCGCGCGGGCCTCCAGCGCAGCCTGATCCGCAGCCACGCGGCCGGCTCGGGCGACGAGGTCGAGCGGGAGGTGGTGCGGGCGATGATGCTCCTCCGGCTGGCGACCCTCGGCGGCGGACGCACCGGCGTGCGCCCGCTCACGGCCTCCGGCTACGCCGCGATCCTCTCCGCCGGGATCACGCCGGTCGTGCACGAGCACGGCTCGCTCGGATGCTCCGGCGACCTGGCGCCGCTGGCGCACTGCGCGCTCGCTTTGATGGGAGAGGGGAACGTGCGGGACGCCTCCGGCGAGCTGCGCCCGGCCGCTGACGCGCTCGCGGCCGCGGGCATCGAGCCGGTGGAGCTGGCCGAGAAGGAGGGGCTCGCGCTGATCAACGGAACGGACGGGATGCTCGGCATGCTCGTGCTCGCCTGCGTGGACCTGCGCGAGCTGCTCGTGGTGGCCGACCTCACCGCCGCGATGAGCGTCGAGGGCCTGCTCGGCACCGACCGCGTGTTCGCCGCCGACCTCCAGGAGCTTCGGCCCCAGCTCGGCCAGGCCGGCTCCGCCGCCAACCTGCGCGCGGTGCTCTCGGACAGCGAGATCGTGGCCAGCCACCGCGGCCCCGAGGACCCGCGCGTGCAGGACGCCTATTCGCTTCGCTGCGCGCCGGCGGTGGCCGGTGCCGCGCGCGACACGCTCGGCCACGCGGCCGCCGTGGCGGAGCGCGAGCTGGCCGCGGCGGTGGACAACCCCGTGATCACGCTCGATGGGCGCGTGGAGTCGAACGGCAACTTCCACGGCGCCCCGCTCGGCTACGTGCTCGACTTCCTCGCGATCGCCGCCGCCGACCTGGCGAGCATGTCCGAGCGCCGCACCGACCGCTTCCTCGACGTGGCCCGCAACCACGGGCTCCCGGCGTTCCTGGCCGAGGACCCGGGCGTGGACTCCGGCCAGATGATCGCCCAGTACACGCAGGCCGCGCTCGTGTCCGAGCTCAAGCGGCTGGCCTCGCCGGCCAGTGTCGACTCGATCCCGAGCTCGGCGATGCAGGAGGACCACGTGTCGATGGGCTGGGCCGCCGCCCGCAAGCTGCGCCGCTCGATCGACGGGCTCACGCGCGTGCTCGCGATCGAGCTGCTCACGGCGGCTCGCGGGATCGAGCTGCGCGCGCCGCTCTCACCGGCGCCGGCCACGGCGGCGGTGATCGCGGCGCTCCGCGAGACCACGCCCGGCCCTGGGGGCGACCGCTTCCTGGCGCCGGAGATCGAGTCGACCCACGAGCTGATCCGAAGCGGCCGCGCGCGCCAGGCCGCGGAGTCCGTGACAGGCGCGCTGGCATAGATGAGCTCTACATGACCGAAGGAGGAGCCATGAGCACGTCCACCCGCGTGATTCGCGCGGCTCGCGGGAGCGAGCTGTCCTGCCGCGGCTGGCAGCAGGAGGCCGCGCTGCGCATGCTGCAGAACAACCTCGACCCGGAGAACGCCGAGCACCCGGAGGAGCTCGTTGTGTACGGCGGGCGCGGCAAGGCGGCGCGCGACTGGCCGTCGTTCGATGCGATCGTGCGCACGCTGCGCACGCTCGGCGACGACGAGACGCTGCTCGTGCAGTCCGGCCGCCCGGTGGGCGTGTTCGCCACGCACGAGTGGGCGCCGCGGGTGCTGATCGCGAACTCGAACCTCGTGGGCGACTGGGCCACCTGGGACGAGTTCCGCCGGCTCGAGGCGCTCGGGCTGACGATGTACGGGCAGATGACCGCCGGGTCCTGGATCTACATCGGCAGCCAGGGGATCCTGCAGGGCACCTACGAGACGTTCGCCGCCGTGGCCGCCAAGCGCTTCGGCGACACGCTCGCCGGCACGATCACCCTCACCGGCGGGCTCGGCGGGATGGGCGGCGCCCAGCCGCTCGCGGTGTCGATGGCGGGCGGCGTGTCGATCTGCGTGGACGTCGACCCGTCGCGCATCGCGCGCCGGATCCAGCACGGCTACCTCGACGTGGAGGCCGCCGACGCGGACGAGGCGCTGCGCCTTGCCGTCGAGGCCCGCGACGCGCGCCGCCCGCTGTCGATCGGCCTGCTCGGAAACTGCGCGACCGTGGTTCCGCAGCTGCTGGCAGACGGCGCCCCGATCGACGTGGTGACCGACCAGACGTCGGCGCACGACCCGCTGGCCTACCTCCCGGAGGGCGTCGCGTTCGAGGACTGGCAGAGCTTCGCGCGCGAGCGGCCGGACGAGTTCACCGATCGTGCGCGCGAGTCGATGGCGCGTCATGTGGAGGCGATGGTGGGCTTCCAGGACGCGGGCGCGGAGGTGTTCGACTACGGCAACTCGATCCGCACCGAGGCCAAGCTCGGCGGCTACGAGCGCGCCTTCGAGTTCCCCGGCTTCGTGCCGGCCTACATCCGGCCGCTGTTCTGCGAGGGCAGGGGGCCGTTCCGCTGGGCGGCGCTCTCCGGCGACCCCGCGGACATCGCCGCGACCGACCGCGCGGTGCTCGACCTGTTCCCCGAGAACGAGACGCTGGCGCGCTGGATGCACACGGCCGCCGAGAAGGTGCAGTTCCAGGGGCTGCCGGCTCGGATCTGCTGGCTCGGATACGGCGAGCGCCATCTGGCCGGCCTGCGCTTCAACGAGCTGGTGGCGAGCGGCGAGATCACGGCGCCGATCGTGATCGGGCGCGACCACCTCGACTGCGGCTCGGTGGCCTCCCCGTACCGGGAGACGGAGGCGATGGCGGACGGCTCGGACGCGATCGCCGACTGGCCGCTCCTGAACGCGATGGTGAACACCGCCTCGGGGGCGTCCTGGGTGTCGATCCACCACGGCGGCGGCGTGGGCATCGGCCGCTCGATCCACGCCGGCCAGGTGTCGGTGGCCGACGGCACGGAGCTCGCGGCCCAGAAGCTCGAGCGCGTGCTCACGAACGACCCCGGCACGGGCATCATGCGCCACGTGGACGCCGGTTACGAGCGGGCCGCCGAGGTCGCGGAGGAGCGCGGCGTACGGGTGCCGATGCTGGAGAGCGAGTGACGCGCTACTGGGCCGACCATGCCTGGCTCGGCGGGGAGCGCGTCGAGAGCGAGGTCTTGATCGAGGTCGACGGGGGGCGCTTCGGGGCGGTCGCGCCGGCGGCGCCCCGGCCCACGGACGCCACCCACCTGCGCGGCGTGACCCTGCCGGGCCTCGCGAACGCCCACTCGCACGCATTCCAGCGCGCGCTGCGCGGGCGCACGCATCGGGCGGGCGGGAGCTTCTGGACCTGGCGCCAGGACATGTACGCGCTCGCCGAGCTGCTCACACCCGGCTCGTACCGCGAGCTCGCCCGCGCCACCTACGCGGAGATGGTGCTCGCGGGGATCACCTGCGTGGGCGAGTTCCACTACCTCCACCACGACGCCGGCGGCGCGCGCTACGACGAGCCGAACGCGTTCGGCCAGGTGCTAATCGAGGCCGCGGCCGACGCCGGCATCCGAATCACGCTGCTCGACGCGTGCTACCTGGCCGGCGGCATCGGCCAGCCGCTCGAGGGGCCTCAACGGCGCTTCGGCGACGCCGACGCCGCCGCCTGGGCGGAGCGCGTGAGCGCGCTGGCGGCGCCCGACCACGCGCGCATGGGCGCGGCGATCCACTCCGTGCGGGCCGTGCCCGAGGACCAGCTCGACACCGTGGTCGCCTGGGCGCGCGAGCGCGAGGCGCCCCTCCACTTCCACCTCTCCGAGCAGCGGGCGGAGAACGAGGCCTGCCTGGCCGCCTACGGCCGCACGCCCGCGCGGCTGCTCGAAGACCACGGCGCCCTCGGGCCGCGCTCGTGCGCCGTGCACGCCACCCACCTGTCCGACGACGACATCGCGCTGCTCGGCGGCTCGGCCACGGCGATCTGCATGTGCGCGACCACCGAGCGCGACCTCGCCGACGGCATCGGCCCCGCCGCGTCCCTCAGCGCCGCGGGCTCCCCGCTCGTCCTGGGGAGCGACAGCAACGCGCTCGTCGACATGTTCGAGGAGGCGCGCGCGGTCGAGCTCGACGAGCGCCTCGTCTCCGAGCGGCGCGGGCATTGGCCGGCGCCGGGACTGCTGGCCGCGGCGAGTGCGAACGGGCACGCCGCGCTCGGCTGGCCCGACGCCGGGCGGATCGAGCCCGGCGCACGCGCTGACCTCGTGACGATCGGGCTCGACTCCGTGCGGCTGGCGGGCGCCGAGCCGGCCACGCTGCTGGAGTCGCTCGTGTTCTCGGCCGCGCCGGGAGACGTGCGCGAGGTGGTGGCCGGCGGTCGCCGCATCGTGGCCGGCGGGCGCCACGAGCTCGTCGACGACGTGCCCCGCGGCCTCCGGAGCGCGATCGCGACGGTGCTCGCATGAGCGGCCTGCTCCTGATCGACAACGTTGGCGCGCTGGTGACGAACGACCCCGAGCTCGGGGCCGGGCGACTCGGGCTGATCGAGGACGCGGCGATCGTCTTCGAGGACGGCCTGGTGCGCTGGGCCGGCCCGCGCCGGGCGACGCCCGAGGCGGCGGCCGACGAGCGGGTGGACGCCGGCGGCCGCGCGCTGATCCCCGGCTTCGTGGACAGCCATTCGCACATGGTGTTCGCCGGCGACCGCACGGCGGAGTTCGTGGCCCGCATGTCCGG
>Ga0075431_100001142_pt1 | contig 23867 bp, 21 predicted proteins | sample RhiMetdeltSRZDD5_FD_75297 | JGI IMG/M metagenome (GOLD analysis project Ga0075431, IMG submission 75297) | Populus rhizosphere microbial communities from Tennessee, USA - Rhizosphere MetaG P. deltoides SRZDD5 | ecosystem: Host-associated > Plants > Roots > Rhizosphere > Soil | place: USA... | reverse complement strand
GGAAAAAATGCAAGTGCCATGCCAGCCTCTTGTCGCCGATGCACAACGTCGATGTTCTACAGACTGACGCGATTTCTTCCGCCCTGCTTGGCCCGATAGAGCGCCTCGTCCGCCGCTTTGATCACCTTGTCCGGCGTGCCGTGCTTCGCGTCCGAGCCCGCCACGCCGATTGAAACCGTCACCGAGAGCACGATCTCGGCCGAGCCCTCGCCGCGACGCACGGTTCCCTCCTTGCCGTCGCGCGGCCGATCGTCGCGTCGCACCGCCATCCCGTAGCCTTCGATTGCCTTGCGTACTTTCTCCAGATGCGGCAGCGCCGCGCGCACGTTGCCGTTGGCGAACAGCACGCTGAATTCCTCTCCTCCATAGCGGAACGCCTGACCGCCGCCTTCGACCAGCTCGAGCTGGCCGCCGACGAGCTTCAGCACCTGGTCACCGACGTCGTGGCCGTGCGTATCGTTGAACTGCTTGAAGTGATCCACGTCCAGCATCGCGATCGCATACGTCGGTCCCAGGCTCGCGAGCGCTTCTTCGAGCGCGCGCCGCGCCGGCAGGCCGGTGAGCTCGTCGCCGAATGCCATCCGGTGCGATTCCTGCAGCAGCGCGACCACCAGCACGATCCCCGCAGCGGAGAGGAACGCACCGAACGCACCGGGGGTGCGCGCCCACTCGCAAGCGATGAAGAACGCGGCGAGCACCGCCGCGAGCCCTAGGTCGAGCGGCCCGTTGCGGGGCCACGCGCGCCACACCGCGGCGACGAACGCCGCAGCGAACAGCAGCCTGCCGAGCCAGGGCGTCGGCGGGCTCTTCAGCAGCCAATGGTCGAGAACCGTGTACCAGACGTTGCCCGATAAGGCGTTCTTCCCGGCACTCGCGATCCATGCGATCAGCACGACTTCCAGCAGGACCACCAGCACCCAGCGATAGTTGTGGTGATGCGATACGCCACGCTCCTGCAGCAGGAACGCACCCAGCGCGTTGAGCGGGACGAGGATGACAATCGCGGTATATACGGCGATCGGGGCAAAGCCCGAGCCTGCATAGTCGCGCGCGACGTGAAAGGCGCCATAGGCAAGCAGCAGCGACGCTGCGAGGACGAACGCCCGCCCGCGGTTGAACCAGAACGCGACGGCGGCGGCGATGCCGAGGATGAAATACGGGCCGAGGTCGCGCAGGCCGGCGAGCGACGTCGGCAGCGACGGGCCGATCGCGAAAGCAAGCGTTGCGACGAGCAGAATGCTCGCCGGCGCAAGCACCGGATAGAGCCAGGCGGGAGGCCGCAAGGCTTTTGCCGCGTCAGCCTCCGAGCCGGTCGGGCCGGAAGCCGATGTCGCAGACCTTGCCGCGCTGCGCTCGCTTGCCCTCGTGCGCCGCGATCTGCGGGGCGTCCAGCGTCTCGACCGCGCGGTTCTTGCGCCGGATGCCCGAGACGGCGAGCGTCTTGCCGTCGCTGACCGCGAGCGAAGCGAGCGTAACGCCCTGCGGGAGGCCGATCAGCTGCACGCCGACACCGCCGTTCGGCCGCGCCGGAATCTCGTCGAGCGGGAAGACGAGCAGCCGCGCATCGGACGACAGCGCGGCGGCGAATTTCGCTCCGCCCGTGCGCACCGGTGCGAGCATCCTCGCTCCTGGCGGAACCGTCATGAAGTCCTTCCCTTGGCGCGTCTTCGTCGCCAGATCGCCGAGCTTGCAAAGGAAGCCGTTGCCGTCGCTGTTCGCGACGAGCAGCGCGATGTCCGGGCGCCCGATAGCGGCCCATACGATCGGATCCGGGCCGGAATTCACGAGCGTGTTCACCGGCGCGCCATCGCCGCGTCCCGACGGCAGCTCTGCAGCGTCCAGCGTGAAGCACTTGCCGCTCGATGCGAGCACCGTGATGGCGTCGGTCGTCTTGCACTCGATCTCGAGGAAACGCTCGTCGCCGTCCTTGAACGTCACGCCGCTCATGTCGAGGCCATGGCCGGTGCGCGCGCGTACCCAGCCCTTTTTCGACAGGATCACGGTGATCGGCTCCTCGACCACGGTGCGCTCGATCGCAGCGCGCTCCTCGCTCTTGATCAGCGTGCGCCGCGCATCGCCGTAGGTCTTCGCGTCCTCGTTGAGCTCGTCGACCACGAGCTTGCGCAGCACCTTGTCGTCGCCGAGGATCGCCTTCAAGCCGCTGCGCTGTGCCTCGAGGCCCTTGCGCTCCTCGTTCAGCTTGACGCCGTCGAGGCGCGTAAGCTGCCCGAGCCGCAGGTTGACGATGTCCTCTGCCTGACGCTCGCTGAACTTGAACTTCTCGCGCAGCTTCTGCTTCGCCTCTGCCTGGTCGTCGCAGGCGCGGATCAGCTTGATGATCTCGTCGATCTTCGCGTAGGCCATCAAGCGGCCCATCACGATGTGGAGGCGCTCCTCGACCTTCTGCAGGCGGTGCTGCGTGCGGCGGCGCACCGTGCCGACGCGGAATTCGCCCCACTCGCGCAGCACGTCGACGACGCCCTTCGTTTCAGGCAGGCCGTCGAGCCCGAGCCACGTGAGGTTCACCGGGACGCGCGTCTCCAGGCTGGTATGCACGAGCAGCGCCTTCATCGTCTCTGCGGCGGATTGGCGCGAGCTGCGCGGCTCGATCACCAGGCGCAGCCTCGACTTGCGGTCGGATTCGTCGCGCACCGCCTCGACCTGGTCGAGCACGAACTGCTTCAGGCGACGCTGCTCCTGCGAGACTTCCTTCTTGCCGGTTGGCGCCTTCGGATTGACCAGCGCCTCGATCTCCTCGATCACCTGGCGGCACGACACGCCGTGCGGCAGCTCGGTGACGACGATTCGCCATTGGCCGCGCGCGAGCGTTTCCGTGGTCCAGCGGGCGCGCATCGCGATCGATCCGCGGCCCGTCTCGTACGACTGGCGCAGCTCTTCGGCCGGCGAGATGATCTGACCGCCGCCGGGGAAGTCGGGTCCCGGCAGCAGGTCGAGGATGTCGTCGAGCTTGGCGCGTGGGTGGCGGATCACGTACGCGGCCGCTTGCGCCACTTCCTTCAGGTTATGAGGCGGAATGCGCGTCGAGAAGCCAACCGGGATTCCGAACGAACCGTTCAGCAGTCCGAACGGCAGGCGGGCCGGAAGCAGCACCGGCTCCTCGAACTTGCCGTCGTAGTTCTTGACGAAATCAACGGTGCCCTCGCCGATCTCCGCGAGCATCAGCTCCGCGTAGCGCGAAAGCTTCGCCTCGGTGTAGCGATAGGCGGCTGCCGAATCGCCGTCGCGCGAGCCGAAATTGCCCTGGCCGTCGATCAGCGGGTAGCGCATGGAGAACGGCTGCGCGAGGTGAACCAGCGCCTCGTACGTCGAGCTGTCGCCGTGCGGGTGATACTTGCCGAGCACCTCGCCGACGTAACGGGCGCACTTGGTGAAGCCCGTCGCATTGGCGTCGCCCATCGCATACAGGATGCGGCGCTGCACCGGCTTCAGGCCGTCGGCGATCTCGGGGAGCGCGCGCGCCTTGACGGTCGACACCGCGTAGCCGAGGTACGCCTGCGCGGCATGGCGCTCGATCGGCGACGCGTCGTCGCCGTTCTCGGGAGCGAAGAGGTCGAGCGTGCGGGTGTCGTCCATGGCGGCTCAGTTCTTCTTGGGCGTGCGGATGAAAGGCGGCGGCACGGGGAGCGGCGGGCGCGGATCCGACGTCGCAGTCACCGCGCAACTCTGCTCGCCGCCCTCGAGATACTTGAAATACACGCGGCGGATGTTCCAGACGGCCGGCGGGTCGCCCGCGCGCTGCGGAATGATCAGGTAGTCGACCGTGCTCGGCACGCCGCGCACGGTGCAGTTGAGCGTGAGCACGCACGACCGCGCAAGGCCCTGATCGGGCCGCTTGCCGCGAAATTCGATCGTGCGGGCGCCGGCTTGCGGGACAAATTCGACATCCGGGCTCTGCGGATCGGCGCGGCATTCCATCTGCGCCTGCACGGCGCTCGTTGCAAGCAATATGGCAACCAGAATGAGGATTCGTGTCATGGGAAAAGATCCAGTTGTTTGTCCGCCATCGCGACCTGCAACTCGACGGCGCGCTTGGCCTTGACGAGGTCGTCCGCGGCGCCAGCGCGGCCCGCGGCCTCCCACGTGTACCTGTGTTTCGCGTCCTTTGCGCCGTGCAGAGTCACTTTGCCGAGCTTCTGCTTTCCGAACCAGTAGACATGTCCGTTGTAGCCGCGTTCCCAGAACGGTTTCTGTTTCTTCTTCCTCGCTGCCACGGCGACCCTCCCTAGACGTCCGCCTCCACGCTCTTCCAGTGCTCGCGCATCCAGTTACGGCGGCCCTCGGCTTCCCCCGAGTCCATCAGCAGCTCGAACGTCTCGCGCGCTTTTTTCAGCTGCGCGGGATCGAGCTGCATGCGCACCAGCCGCCGCGTGTCCGGATTCATGGTCGTCTCCCAGAGCTGCTCCGGGCTCATCTCGCCCAGGCCCTTGAAGCGCGAGATCTCCCAGGAGCCCTCCTTCACTTTCTCCTTTTTCAGCTGGCCAAGCGCTTCCTCGAGCTCGTCGTCGTCGAGGCAATAGATCCGCCGCGCCGGCTTGCCCTTGCCCTGCGGAGGCACCTCGACCTTGAACAGCGGCGGCTGGGCCACGTAGATGCGCCCGATCTCGACGAGCTTCGGCGCATGCATGAAGAAGAACGTCAGCAGCAGCGCCTGGATGTGGCCGCCGTCGACGTCGGCGTCGGTCATGACGATGACCTTGCCGTAGCGGATGCCGGACAGATCGGGGGCGTCCTGCGGGCCATGCGGATCGACGCCGATCGCGGTGGCGATCGCCTGCAGTTCCTTGTTGGCGAGCACGGTGCGCGCGTCCTTCGACATCGTGTTCAGCACCTTGCCGCGCAACGGCAGGATGGCTTGCGTGTCCTTGTTGCGCGCCTCCTTCGCCGAGCCGCCTGCGGAATCGCCTTCGACGAGAAAGAGCTCGTTGCGCGAAGTGTCATCGGCCGCGCAGTCGACGAGCTTGCCGGGAAGCGTCGCCACGCCGCTCGATTTCTTGCGCTCGAATTTCTTGCCGCGGGAGAGGCGCGCCAGGGCCTGCTCGATCGCGAGCTCGACGATCTTCCTGCCCTCGTCCGCGTGCGTGTTCAGCCACAGCTCGAACGCATCGCGCGCGCACAGCTCGAGCAGCTTGGACGCGTGGCGCGTCGTGAGCTTTTCCTTCGTCTGGCCGTGGAACTGGGTGCGCACGATGCGCGCCGACAGCGTGAAGCACGCGCGGCTCCACAGGTCGTCGGCGATCAGCTTGACGCCCTTGGGCGTAAGCTGGCGCGTGTCCATGAAGGCCATGAGCGCGTCGAAGATCCCGTTGCGAAAGCCGGCTTCGTGCGTGCCGCCGGAGCGTGTCGGGATCAGGTTGACATGGCTGTCGGCGAAGATCTCGCCGTCGGCGACCCAGCCGATCGCCCACGAAGCGCCCTCGCCCGCCTCGATCTCTGCGAGATCCGCTGCGGCCTTCTCGTCGAAATACCGCTCGCCGGTGAAAAGCGGCGCGACGAGCTCGCGCCCCTGCAGCATGAAGTCGAAGTACTGAGTCATGCCGCGTTCGTACTTCCAGCTCTTGTCCTCCCTGCCCTCGACGCGCAGCACCGTCGTGAGCCCCGGCAGCAGGTAGGCTTTCGAGCGCACCAGGTGCTCGAGCTCGACCAGCGGAATGTTGGGCGAGTCGAAATACTTCGGATCGGGCCACAACCGCACCACCGTCCCCGTGCGCCGCAGCTCCTTCGATCTCTCCGACTTGAGCTTCTGCTTCAGCTCTCCGCCCTCGAACGCGATCGTGTGCTTCTGGCCGTCGCGATAGACCGTGACTTCACAGCGTTTCGAAAGCGCGTTCGAGACCGCGACGCCGACGCCGTGCAGGCCGCCGGAGATGTGGTACACGGACTCGCCGGTACGGGAAAACTTGCCGCCGGCGTGCAGCATGGTGAAGGCCACCTCGACCGCGGGCTTGTGCTCGACCGGGTGCAGGTCCACGGGCACGCCGCGGCCCTCGTCGGCGACCTCGACGGAACCATCCTTGAAGAGCGCGACCGAGATGCGCTTGCCGAATCCGGCGAGTGCTTCGTCCACCGCGTTGTCGATCGCCTCCTGCACCAGGTGCAGCGGGTGAATCGTGTGCGTGTACATGCCGGGCATGCGGCGCACCGGCTCCAGCCCCTTGAGGGCTTGGATCGCGGAGGCGTCATAGACCTGCTTGGGCATGGATTTAGTAGGTCCGCAGCCTATACATACTAAACATTGTAGCGCCGGCGCAGCTGATGGAGGCTCGCCCGCCCCGGAGCGTGCACGCTGACCCCGGCCGCCGTTGCGGCTGCAGCAAGCTCTCCGTCGAGAGTGATCAACGCCGAGCCGAGTCGCGCCGCCAGTTCCAGGTACGCGGCGTCATACGCGCTCAGATTGTGCCGCTCGGCGAGGTCGCTGATAGCGCGCAACTCATGCACTCGCGGGTCGATGCGCAGGTTCAGCCGCGCAACTTCATCGAGGACTTGCAGCCGTTCTGCGCGGGTCAGCCTGCGTCGTTTCTCTGCGACGAGCAGGGCGTTCGGAAATTCCAGGCGCCACAACGCCGGCACCCAGCATTCCTCCTTCGTAACCAACTCCAGCGCGGCTTCGGTGAAATTCGTCTTCTCGTCCGGGAAGAACCAGGAAAGCGAGACTGACGAGTCCAATACCAGCGCCATCAATAGCGTCTGCCCGCCTTGATCAACTCGGCGATCGTCGTGCCGGGGCCGGCGGGCTTTCCGCGACCGACCCGCGTGCGCTTGATTTCCTCCACCAGCGCACGCATGCGCTCGTGCTCGTTGTCGGCCTTCACCGGGACGAGCTGTGCCACAGGCTTGCCGTGCCGAGTGATCGTAATGGTTTCGCCCGCTTCTACCTTGTCGAGAAGCTCGGCGAGCTTGGTCTTTGCTTCGAATGATCCAACGGTGTTCATGGGGCCGATCCAACTAGTCAACCAGTTGGAAGGATATCACGGCGCTCGAACTACCGCATCAGAGCGATTTCACGAAGATATTTCTGGACGCCCGGATGGATCAGGTCTGGCTTGGGCGCGGCCCTGACCGTATTCGCCACGGTTGTTTCGCGCGCCTGCTCCAGGCGCGAGGCAAGCGGTCCCTCAGCACGGTGGATCGCGCGCGCAAGCAGGTACGCCGTGTGCTCCGGAAGATCGGGCTTCGCCAGCACGTAGCTCCACGAGCCGACCGATTGAAGCGGCGCGTCTTGACCCGGGTAGCTGCGCGCGGGGAGCGTCACCGCTTGAAGCGCCGGCTGCCTGCCGAGGATGCGCTGTACTTCTTCGCTCGTTGGGCCGATGAAGCGCCCGCCCGATTTGGCGAGCGCGGTGAACGCGGGCCAACCGACGCCGGCACCCCACAGCGCCTCGGCTCTTCCGTCGGCCAGCATGGCGGGGCCATCGGCAGCCTTCTCGAGCGTGATCTCCTTCACCGGAATCTCGAGCGATTGCAGCACGGTGCGGCCGAGGGCCGTGATCCCCGAAGCCTGCGTGCCGAGCACCACCGGCTTGCCTCTGAGGTCCGCGATCGACCGGTGCGGGCTGTCGCCGCGAACCATGAACATCCCCGGCGACGAATACATCGCGGTGACGATGCGCAGCGTCGCACCGGGCTTTGCCAGCGCGGCCGTGGCAATTTCGCCGGCGACGAGCGCAAGGTCGACCTTGCTCCCTTCCAGCAGCGGCACGTTCTCGGTGCTTCCCTTGGTGTTACGCGGCTGGATGCGAAGCTGCGGCTCCTGCGCGTTGACCATTTCGGCAAACGCATCGCCGTACAACGGGAAGCCGCCGCCCGGAGTCGCCGTACCGAGGATGAGCGTAAACACGATTTCCTTCATCAGATCATCCGAGCGTCGGCATGTTCAAGCCGGGCGCCGGCGTGTCCTGGTGCGGCCAGCGCGTCGTCACTGCCTTGGTGCGCGTGTAGAACTTGATGCTTTCCGTGCCGTGCACGTGCAGATCGCCGAACAGCGAGCTCTTCCATCCGCCGAACGAATAGAACGCGACCGGCACCGGAATCGGCACGTTTACACCGACCATGCCGACGCTGACTTCGTTCTGGAAGCGGCGCGCCGCGCCACCGGATTCGGTGAAGATCGCAGTTCCGTTGGCGAACGGATTGCGGTTCACGAGATCGATCGCCTCATCGAGCGATTGCGCCCGCAGCACGACGAGCACCGGCCCGAAGATCTCGTTTCGGTAGATCTCCATTTTCGGCGTGACGTGGTCGAACAGCGTCGTGCCGAGGAAAAAGCCCTGCGCCGGAAGCGCTTGATTGCGCCCGTCGAGCACCGCGGTCGCGCCTTCCCGGACGCCCTGCTCGACGTAGCCCGCCACCTTGTCGCGATGCTGCAGCGTGACGAGCGGCCCCATGTCGATGCCGTCGCGGTCTCCCGGGCCGACCTTGATTGCCTCGGCCTTTTTCTTCAGCAGCGCTACCAGCGGGTCGCCCGCGGCGCCGACGGCCACCACCGCGCTGATCGCCATGCAGCGCTCCCCCGCGGAGCCGTACGCGGCGCCGATCAGCGCGTCCGCTGCAAATTCCAGGTCCGCATCCGGCAGCACCACGGCATGATTCTTCGCACCGCCGAGCGCCTGCACGCGCTTGCCGTTCTTCGCGCACGTCTCGTAGATGTATTTCGCGATCGGCGTCGAGCCGACGAATGACACGGCGTGGATGCCGGGATGATCGAGAATCGCGTCGACGCATTCCTTGTCGCCGTGCACCACGTTGAACACGCCGTCCGGAAGGCCGGCTTTTTTCAGCAGCTCCGCCATGCGGATCGAAGCCGACGGATCTTTCTCCGACGGCTTGAGGATGAACGTATTGCCGCACGCAAGCGCCATCGGGAACATCCACAGCGGCACCATGACCGGGAAGTTGAACGGCGTGATGCCTGCGCACACGCCGACCGGCTGGCGCAGCGTGTGCGTATCGACCTGCGTGCCGACGTTCTCCGAGTGCTCGCCCTTCAGCAGGTGCGGGATGCCGCAGGCGAACTCGACCACTTCCATGCCGCGCTGGATCGAGCCCATCGCGTCCGGCAGCGTCTTGCCGTGCTCCTCGGTGACGATGCGCGCGAGATCCTTCTGGTTCTCCTCGAGCAGCCGCAGGAAGCGCTGCATGACCCGCGCGCGCCGCATCGCCGGCCAATCGCGCCACTCGGCGAGCGCGCTCGTCGCGGCTTGCACCGCGGAATCGACGAGCCGTGCATCGCAGAAGGGGACCCGCCGGGCCACCTGCCCGGTCGCCGGGTTGTAGACGTCGCCCATCCGTTGCACGGGAGGCACGGCGGTCTTGCCGTTGATCCACAGCGGTACCGCATCGAGCTTCAGGTCGACAGGTTTGTTCATCGAAGGACTCCGCGAAAGCCATCGCATTCTAACGCCCGCCGATAGAATTCGTCGCTCATCAACGAACCGGAGGGATCATGGGCGAGCCATTGCAGGCGCTGGATCAAGTCCGAGTCACGGCGATCGATCTGGCGATGAAATTCGGGCCGAAGCTGTTCGTCGCGACCCTGATCCTGATCGCAGGTTTCATGGTCGGACGCTGGGCCGCAAGCGCGGTCGATCGCATGCTCGAGCGCTTCGCGCTCGATGCGCCGCTGCGCCGCCTGATCGAGCGAGGTGTGCGCGCGCTCGTCGTCGTGCTGTTCGCGATCATGGCGTTGCAGAACCTCGGTGTGGAGCTGCTGCCGCTCATCGCCGGGCTCGGCGTAGCCGGCGCCGGCATCGCGCTCGCCATGCAAGGCGTGCTCGCGAACTTCGTCGCCGGGCTGACGATCCTCTTCACGCGGCCGTTTCGCATCGGAGACTACATCTCGATCGCGAAGGAAGAAGGCGAGGTGCTCGACATTCGTCTCGACAGCACGACGCTCGGGCATCCCGACCTGTCGCGCGTGGTGATTCCGAACCGCAAGATCGTCGGCGAAATCCTGCACAACTTCGGCAAGCTGCGGCAGCTCGACGTCGCCGTCGGCGTCTCGTACCAGACCGACCTCGGCGCCGCGGTGAGCACCGTGCGCGATGTGCTGCAGCAAAATCCGCGCGTGCTCAAGGATCCGGTTGCGATCGTCCGCGTAGCGCGGCTCGCGGATTCGTCGGTACGGATCGGCATCCATCCCTGGGTGAACGTGCCCGACTATGCCGCTGCGACGAGCGAGATCAACCGCGCGGTGCTGGAAGCGTTTCGCGACCGGAGCATCGTGATCCCGATGCCGCAACGCGAGGTGCGCATGCTGGAGGCGGGCGCGTAGCGCATGGCCGGGCCCCTGATCCCTGCCCGGCTCGCCTTCGCGGCGGACGGCACGCCGTATTCCGAGCAGTACAGCGACGTTTATCACAGCGCCGAGGGAGGGCCGGGGCAGTCAAGACACGTATTCATCCGCGGCAACGGCCTGCCGGACCGCTGGCGCGGCAAGTCCTCCTTCACGATCCTCGAGACCGGTTTCGGGATCGGGCTGAATTTCCTCGCGACCTGGCAGGCGTGGCAGGCAGACCCGCAGCGCTGCGCGCGGCTGCATTTCGCATCGTTCGAGAAGCACCCGTTCACGCGCCACGACCTGGAGCAGCTGCATGCGCGCTACCCGGAGCTTGCCGCGCATGCCGCCGCGCTGCACGCTGCATGGCCGATTCTCGTCCCGGCGGTTCACCGGCTCGAATTCGAATCCGGGCGCGTCGTGCTCACGCTCGCATTTTCCGACGTACGGGAGGCGCTGCGCGATTTTCGCCTCGCCGCGAACGCCGTCTACCTCGACGGCTTCGCGCCGCAGAAGAACACGCAGATGTGGACACCGGCGGTGATGAAATCGGTTGCCCGGCTGTGCGCAGCGGAGGCGACAGCCGCTACATGGAGCGCAGCGTCCACGGTTCGCGATGCGTTGCTCGAAGCCGGATTCGAGGTAGAAAAAAAGGCAGGTTTCGCGCGCAAGCGCGAGATGCTTTGCGCGCGCATCGATGCCCGGCGCGTGCGTGCCAAGCCCGCGCCGCGATGGCCGCAGCGACGCGCACTCGTGATTGGCGCCGGGATCGCGGGCGCCGCTGTCTGCGAGCGCCTGTGCGCGCGCGGCTGGTCCGTCACGCTGCTCGAGCGCCAGCCAAGGCCGGCCGCACGCGATGCGCGACCGTCGGCCGGCGTGTTCCACCCGGTTCTCACGCCGGACGACAGCCTCTTCGCCCGGCTGACGCGCGCCGGGTTTCTTCAGGCGCTGTTGCGCTGGCGTGCGCTGGAAGCCTCGCGACACGACCCGGTGTGGGACGAATGCGGGGTGCTGCAGCTTGCGCGGGATGCAAAGGAAGCCGGCGCGCAGCGCGCGGCACTTGCCGCGCTCGTCCCTCCTCCCGAGTACGCACAATATGCGACGCGCGACGAAGCGAGTGCACATGCGGGGGTTCCCGTATCCGCGGATGGCTTGTGGTTTCCCGCCAGCGGCTGGATGAAGCCCGCGTCGCTTGTCGACGCGCAAATCGCGGCTGCCGGCGAACGTCTCGAGGCACGCTTCGGTTCTGAAGTCGCGAGGGTCGCGTTCGAGAGCAACGCCTGGTGTGCGTTTGATCGCTCGAACGAGCTGCTCGCGAGTGCGCCGGTCGCGGTGCTCGCCAATGCCAGCGACGCGGTGCGGCTCGCCACCTCGCGCGCGATGCACATCCGCAGCGTGCGCGGCCAGCTGACGTTTCTTCCCGGAGAGCGGATCGCAGCGCCGCATGTCGTCGTGCTGCGTGGCGGATTCGTGCTGCCGGCGATCCGCGGGACTTCGATCGCAGGGGCAACGTACGATTTCGACGACGAGGACGCCTCGCCGCGCACGTCCAGCCACGCAAGCAACCTCGAGCGCCTGAACCACATTCTTCCGGGTGCCGCGTCCGGCATCGATGCGGCGTCGCTCGAAGGCAGCGTGGGATTTCGCGCGGTATCGCCCGATCGGCTGCCGCTCATCGGCCCCATTGCCGATGAGAACGCGCCCGCGCCGAAGAACCCGCAGCTCGCGACGCTCGCACGACACGCGGGCCTCTACGGCGCCTTCGCCTTTGGCTCGCGCGGGCTTCTCTGGGCGGGGCTCGGCGCAGAACTGCTGGCGAGCGTCATCGACGGTGAACCGCTGCCGCTCGAAGGGCGGCTCGCGGACGCGATCGACCCGGGGAGGTTCCTCCTGCGCGCGCTGCGGCTCAGCGCCCGGTGAAGTTCGGTACTCCGAGTTTCTTTGCGAACGCGTTTACGCCGGTGCGGAAATCCTCGCTGTGCCCCGTGGCGGCGATCGCCTGCGCTTCGAGCTCCATCTGCGTCTCCAGGCTTTCCTGCGTCGAGTGCAGGAAAAGCTTCTTGGCGAGCCCGAACGCGTAGGTGGGCCCACGCGCAAGCTCGCGCGCAAGCTTGGCGACTGCACCGTAGAACTCGGCGTCGGCAACGACGCGGTTCACCAGCCCCCACTCCATCGCTTCGAGCGCCGACAGCGTTCGATTGGTGAGATAGAGCTCCATCGCGCGGCTGTAGCCGACGAGCCGCGGCAGGAAGTAGGTCGAGCTTCCGTCCGGCGCTGCGCCGATTTTTGAATAGGCGAGTGTGAATCGCGCCGAGGCCGTCGCGACGATCAGGTCGCCGGTGATGGCGAGGCTCATGCCGGCCCCGGCCGCAACGCCGTTCACTGCCATCAGGACGGGCTTCGGCGTGCGCGCAAGGCGCGAGATCGCGCCGTGGAAATCCGTGGTCAGCCGCTTGATGTGCACGCCGATGCGGTCGATGCCGTCGGTGAAGTCCTTTATGTCGCCGCCGCTGCAGAAGGCCTTTCCCGCTCCGGTCAGGACGATGCAACGCACCGCGCGGTCTTCATCGGCCTCGATCGCGGCGTGCAGCAGGTCGCGCCCGAGCGCGATGTTCAGCGCGTTGTAGGCATCCGGCCGGTTCAGCGTGAGCGTGGCAATGCCGGCGTCGACGTCGTAGCGCAGCGTTTCGTAGTTCATGCGCGTCTCCAATGGGATGCACGCTGGTACTCCGCGTACAGCGTGCGGAAGGTCCTGCCCTGCGGCGCCGGAAAATCGCGCCCCTGGGTCCACCCTGGATCGAACGGCAGCCGCGCGATCGAGCCCCGCTTGCCGCCCATCCAATGCAGCACACGGACGGCGACCCCGGTCGCGAGCGCGTACAGGCGCGGCCGCAGCGCGAGTGCCGCCCAGATCCGCAGCGCGGCGCGCTCGGTCCACGGGCGCAGATTGCGCTCGACCTGCTGCTCGCGGAGCGTGCGCAGCAACCCGGGTAGCGGGATTTTCACCGGGCATGCCACTTCGCAGGCTCCGCAGAGCGTCGCCGCCTGCGGAAGATCGAGCGCGTTCTCGAGCCCCTTGTAGACGGGCGTCAGCACCGAGCCCATGGGCCCCGGGTAGACCCAGCCGTAGGCATGGCCCCCCACCGTCTGGAACACCGGGCAGTGGTTCATGCAGGCACCGCAGCGGATGCAACGCAGCATCTCCTGCAGATCGCCGCCGATGAATCGGGTGCGGCCGTTGTTCACGAGGACGACGTACATGTGCTCGGGCCCGTCGGCGTCGCCCGCGCGCTTCGGCCCGGTCAGAATGGAGAAGTAGTTCTCGATGTCCTGGCCGGTCGCCGAGCGCGGCAGGATGCGATTCAGCGTCGAGAGATCCTCGAGCGTCGGGATCACTTTCTCGATGCCGGTGATGGCTACATGCACGCGCGGCAGCGTCGTCACCATGCGGCCGTTGCCTTCGTTGGTGACGATCGCCACCGACCCGGTCTCGGCCACCAGGAAGTTGGCGCCCGAGATCCCCAGATCGGCGCTAAGGAAATGCGGCCGCAGCATGTCGCGCGCTTCGTGCGTAAGGCGCGTGATGTCATCGGTGCGCGGCTTGGCGTGGTGCTTCTCGAACAGATCCGACACCTGCGCGAGATCCTTGTGAATCGCCGGCGCGATGATGTGCGAGGGCGGCTCATCGGCGAGTTGCAGGATGTATTCGCCGAGGTCGGTCTCCACCGGCTGGACGCCGGCTGCGGCGAGCACCTCGTTCAGGCCGGCTTCCTCCGACAGCATCGACTTCGACTTGATCGCCTTCCGCAGCCCGTGGCGCGAGCAGATTTCGAGCACGTGCCGGCACGCTTCGTCCGCATCCTCGGCCCACAGCACCGTCGTGCCGCGCCGCGTAGCTTCCGCTTCGAAGCGCAGCAGCCAGCCGTCCAGATTCTCGATCGCGCGATCGCGAATCGAAGCGCTTGCGGTGCGCAGTTCCTCGAACGCGACGACGCCGAACGCCGCGCGCGCCGCGCTGCGCTTGTCGGCGAAACCGCTGCCGAAGCGCTTCATCGTGCTCTGCAGGCGCTCGTCGGCGAGAGCTTCGACCGCGCGGCGCTTGAACTGGATCGATGCGAGCTGCACTACCGCTCCCAGGTAAGCACTTCGGCGACGTGCAGCACCAGCGTCTGATCGTCGCCCATCCGCCTCAGCTTGCCCTCGATGTTGAGCATGCAGCCGAGATCACCCAGCACGACCGCGCCCGCGCCACTTTCGCGCACGCGCTCGCATTTGGCCTGCGCCATCGCGGCGGAGATCTCGCCGAACTTGACCGAGAACGTGCCGCCGAAGCCGCAGCAGGTCTCGGCGTCTTTCATCTCCTTCAGCTGCACGCCCGCCATTTTGGCGAGCAGCGCGCGCGGCTGGCGCTTGACGCCGAGCTCGCGCAGCCCGGAGCACGAATCGTGGTACGTGACGCTCCCCGAATATTCCCCCGGCACGCGCGCAATTCCAGCGACGTTGACCAGGAAGTCGGTGAGCTCGTACGTCTTTTGCGCGAGCCGCTCGGCGCGCTCGAGCCACGCGCCTTCGCCGGGAAAGAGCTCGGCAAAGTGCAGCTTGACCATGCCGGCGCACGAGCCGGAAGGCGCAACCACGTACTCGCACGGCTCGAACTCCTCGATCAGCTTTTGCGCGAGCGCGCGCGCCGAGCGGCGGTCGCCCGAGTTCCAGCCCGGCTGCCCGCAGCACGTCTGCGATTCGGGGACGACGACTTCGCAACCGGCCTCCTCGAGAAGCTTCACCGCGGCGATGCCGATGCGCGGGCGAACGAGATCGACGAGACAGGTCACGAGCAGGCCGACGCGCATGGTCCGAATCATAGCGTCCATTTCATATCGTGAGATAAACTCCCGCGCTTCATGCGAGCCAAAGACGAGCCGAAGAGCCCGATCCAGGTCATCGAGCGGATGATGAAGCTGCTCGATACGCTCGAGCAGCATCCGGAGCCGCTCGGGCTGAAGCAGATCGCGCAATACACCGGGTTGCACCCTTCTACCGCGCACCGCATCCTCGCCGCGATGGCCGCGGATCGGCTGGTCGATCGCGTCGAGCCCGGCAGCTATCGATTGGGAATGCGATTGCTCGAGCTCGGCACGCTGGTTCGCTCGCGCATCAGCGTGCGCGAGCTCGCGTTGCCGATGATGCGCGAGCTGCACGCGCAGACCGGCGAGACGGTAAACCTGTCCGTGCGCCACGATGATGAAATCGTCTACGTCGAGCGGACTTCGTCCGGACGCTCGGCCATGCGGATCGTGCACATGATCGGCGCGCGCGCCGCGCTGCACGTCACTGCGGCCGGCAAGCTCTTCCTGCTCGAAGAAGGATTCGGCAAGCTGCGCGACTACGCCAAGCGCACCGGCCTTGCGCCGCATACCAAGAACTCGCTTTCCGGACTGAACGCGCTCGAACGCGAGCTCGAGCGCATCCAGCGCCAGGGCTGGGCGACCGACAACGAGGAATTCGAGATCGGCGTGCGCTGCGTCGCCGCCGCAGTGCGCGACGACAGCGGCCAGCTGATCGCCGCGCTGTCGATCTCTACGCCCGCCGACCGCATGAAGACGCAGTGGGGCGCGCTGGTGCGGGAAGCTGCGGAAAGGATTTCGCGCGCCGTCGGGCACCGGCCCGCAGCGCGAATCGGGTCACACTGAGAAAGCCTGGCGTTTGCGACCCCATCAATCTTGGGTCAGCGCGGCTTACCGGTACACATCCTTGCGGTGACCGATCTTGAAGATCGTGATTTCGCTGCGCCCCGAAGTCTTGATCAGGACCCTAAATCCGGCCACGCCGCCTCAGGCCCCGGACGAATTCGTCGAAAGACACGCTCTTTTCGCTCTTGCGTTCCGAGAACGCCGCCAAGTCCTGCGCATCCTCCGCAAGCGTCGCCTTCACCGCGTCGTTGACCATCTCCGAGATCGAGCGATCCGAAGCCGCGGCTTTCAGGCGGAGGACGCGGTGAACCTCGGCGTCGAAATAAACGGTCGCGCGTTTCTGCGAATTCATGGGACCCCGCTTTCTCAGGCCGCCCTCATGCCAAACAGCGCAAAGTAGTCGCGCCTGTCGCGCCACACCTTCTCAGTCTCGAAGCCCGCGCTGCGCGCCAGCGTCTGGAACTCCTCGACCGAGTACTTGCACGAATTCTCGGTGTGGATCGATTCGCCGACGCCGAAGCGAAAGCGGTGGCTGCCGACGTTCACGGTCTGCCTCGCGAGCGAGACCAGGTGCATCTCGATGCGCCCGAGCGCCACGTTGTAGAACGCGTAGTGCTTGAAGCGCCGCAGGTCGAAGTCGCCGTCGAGTTCGCCGTTGATGCGCGCCAGCACGTTCAGATTGAACGCAGCGGTGACGCCCTTCGCGTCGTTGTAGGCGGCATGCAGGACGTTCGCGTCCTTCTTCAGGTCCACGCCGACCAGCATCGCACCGCGCGGCCCGATCTGGCCGCGCGACATGCGCAGGAACGCGTGCGCTTCCTCGGGCGTGAGGTTGCCGATCGTCGAGCCCGGAAAATAGACGACGCGCCGGGCGCTACTGCGGCCGCTGTACACGGGGAGTTTGAGCGGCTGCATGAAATCGCCGACCACGCTGAGGACGTTGAGCCACGGGAACGCCCGCGCGAGCCGCTTCGCCGCCGCGTGCAGCGCGGCCTCCGAGATGTCCACCGGAATGTACGCCGAAGGATGCAGGCCGCGAATGAGCAGCCGGGTCTTGAGGCTTTCGCCGCTGCCGTATTCGATCAGCTCGCAGCCCTTGCCGACGAACCGGCCGATTTCATCCAGGTGCGCGCGCGTGAGTGCAAGCTCTACGCGCGTCGGGTAGTACTCCTCGAGCCGGCAGATCGCCTCGAACAAGCGGCTGCCCGCGGCGTCGTAGAAATACTTCGGAGGAAGGGCCTTCTGAGGAAGCGACAGCCCGGCGATCACGTCCTCGCGGAAGCTGTCCGCGACGACGACCGAGCCAAAGAACCTGACTACGCCGCGGGTGGCTAGCTCGCCTTTACGGCGGCGGTGTGCTCGAGCCACTTACGAATTCGATTGGCGTCGCCGATGCGCGAATATTTGCCCCACGAGTCGAGCAGCACGACCACCATGTCCCGCGATGCCACACGCACGCGCATGACCAGGCAGCGTCCGGCCTCGCTGATGAAGCCGGTCTTGGAGAGCCCGATGTCCCACAGCCCGCCGCGCACCAGGCCGTTGGTATTGCGATACGCGAGCGGCCGGCCGAGCGCGTACACGATGGCGCTCTCCCGGGTCGAGTACTGGCCGATGATCGGCTGCCGCTGCGCGGCGAGGACGAGCCGCGCGAGATCGCGCGCGCTCGAGACATTCGCCGGCGAGAGCCCGGTTGCGTCGGAAAATTGCGTATCTTGCATGCCAAGCGCCGCGGCCTTGGCGTTCATCGCTCGCACGAAGGCGCCCGTGCCGCCCGGGTACGTTCGCGCCAGCGCTGCAGCGGCGCGATTTTCCGACGCCATCAGCGCGATCAGCAGCAGCTCGTCGCGTGTCAGCACTGCGCCCGGGCGCAGCCGCGAACGCGTCCCCTTGAGCAAATCGTAGTCATCGTCGCTGACCGCGACGCGCTGCGCGAGATCGACCTTGGCGTCGAGGATCACCAGCGCCGTCATCAGCTTGGTGATCGAAGCGATCGGCAGCACTGCGCTGCTGTTCTTCGCGAACACGGTTTCGCCGCTCACGGCGTCCTGGACCAGCGCCACGTTCGAGCGCAGGAAGAGATGCTCCGCGTCTTCGGGTGGCAACGGCTGGGACTTGCGCTTCTGGCCGGCCTGCGCGAAGCCGATGGTCAGCGCGAGGGCCGCGGCGAGCGCAAAAATTGCGATGATTTTTTCGAGGCGGTGCAGGGTTCGCGGTTCGTGCGTCATGCAGTTCTTTCTACCTGACTCCCCTTTCGGTCGCGCGAGTGTAGCCGAAAGTTTTCAAAACATGCAAGAAAAATAACGTTCTAGTTACAAATTGCTCGAAACGATATGAACTGAGCATGCATGGGTCATGCCACCTTCGCCCGCTCCAGGACCGCCTCCGCGGCGGCCTCCTGCTGCTGCAGCGCCCACATCCGCGCGTATTCGCCCTGCGCCTCGAGCAGCGCCCTGTGCGTGCCGCGCTCGACGATCCGGCCGTGCGACAGCACGAGGATCTGGTCTGCGTCCATAACGGTCGAGAGCCGGTGCGCGATGACAAGCGTGGTGCGCCCGACCGAGATCCGCTCGAGCTCGCCCTGGATCGCCTTTTCGGACTTGGAATCGAGCGCCGAGGTCGCCTCGTCGAAGATCAGGATGCGCGGGTCCTTGAGCAGTGCGCGCGCGATCGCCACGCGCTGTTTCTCCCCCCCGGACAGCTTGAGCCCGCGCTCGCCCACCATGGCCTGGTACTTCTGCGGCAGCGACTCGATGAAACGGTCGATATGGGCTGCGCGCGCGGCCTCGACCACTTCCTCGGCGCTCGCCTCGGTCCGGCCGTACTGGATGTTGTAGTGGATCGTGTCGTTGAAAAGCACGGTGTCCTGCGGCACGATTCCGATCGCGCCGCGCAGCGACTGCTGGCGGACCTGGCGGATGTCGACGCCGTTGATCAGGACGGCACCCCCGGTGACGTCGTAAAACCGGTAGAGCAGGCGGGCGAGCGTGGACTTTCCCGACCCCGAGTGGCCGACCACCGCGACCCGGTGCCCGGCGGCGATCGTGAAGCTGACCCCTTCCAGGATCTTGCGCGCCGGCTCGTAGTGGAAGTCGACGTCGCGAAATTCGACCGTCGCCGGCCCGGGGGGCAGGTCGGGGGCGCCGGGCCGGTCCTCGACTTCTCGGTTTTCCCCCAGCAGCCGGAACATCCGGTCCATGTCGAGCAGCGACTGCTTGATCTCGCGGTACACCATGCCGAGGAAATTGAGCGGGATGTAGAGCTGGATCAGCAGCCCGTTGACGAGCACCAGGTCGCCCATCGTGAACGCGCCCGAGGCGACCCCTTCCGCGGCGAGGAACATGAGGAGCGTCACTGCCGCGGCGATGATCAGGCTCTGGCCGATGTTGAGCAGCCCGAGCGAGGCTTCCTGCTTCACCGCCAGGCTCTCGAAGCTCTGCAGGTTCTCGTCGTAGCGCCGCGCCTCGAACTCTTCGTTGCCGAAATACTTGACCGTCTCGTAGTTGAGCAGGCTGTCGATCGCGCGCGTGTTCGCTTTCGAATCCAGCTCGTTGGCGCGCCGCCGGATCTCCATCCGCCACTCGGTGATCAGGACCGTGAACGTGATGTAGATGGCGACGGCGCCGAACGTGACCGCCGCGAAACGCCAGTCGAACTTGTTGAGCAGCACCGCCGCCACGAGCGTGAATTCCAGGATCACCGGAATGATCGAGAAGATCATGTAGCTGAGCAGGGACGAGATGCCGCGCGTGCCGCGCTCGATGTCGCGCGTCATGCCACCGGTTTGCCGGTCGAGGTGAAAGCGCAGCGACAGGCCGTGCAGATGCCGGAACACCGAGAGCGCCACCCGCCGGATCGCGCGCTGCACGACGCGCACGAACACCACGTCGCGCAGCTCGGCAAAGAGCGTCGTGGAGAAGCGCAGGATGCCGTAGATCGCGAGCATCGCCACCGGCACCGCGACCACCGCAAGCTTCGGGTCGAGGCCGTCGACGATTTCCTTCATCACCAGCGGCACCGCGACATTCGCCAGCTTGGCGGCCGTGAGGAACGCCAGCGCGAGCGCTACGCGCCAGCGGTATTCCCACAGGTAGGGCAGAAGGCTCGCCGCGGCGCGCCACTCCTTGCCCGTCAGGGATTGTGTCGGCGCCGAGCTGTGGTGACGGGTGGCCATGAATGAGGCGGCGATTCTATTTCAATCGCTTGACTGCAAAGGGAAGCAAGCTTATCCTTCAAACGTTCGTTTGACTATCGGCAGGCGCCATGAACCTTCGTTCGATCAAGCCGCCACACGAAACCCGCACGCGAATCCTCGATGCCGCCGAAGAGCTTTTCATGCAGCACGGCTTCGAGGGCACGTCGATGCGCACGCTGACCGCAAAGGCAAGCGTGAATCTCGCGGCGGTCAACTATCACTTCGGCTCCAAGGATGCACTGATCGAGGCCGTGTTTCGCCGCAGGCTCGATCCCATGAACGCGGCCCGCATCGCCGAGCTCGACCGCCTCGAAGCGGCGGCGCCGGCAGCGACGCTCTCGGCGGAAGCGATCATCCGCGCGTTCCTGCGCGCCTCGCTGGCGATGGTCGAGGACGCAAAGAGCGGTGGCCGCAACTTCATCCGGCTGCTGGGACGCGCGTATACCGAGCCCTCGAAGCCGATCCGCGCGCTGATCGGGCACCTCTATGCGCCGGCGATGGCGCGCTACAAGAGCGCGTTCGAGCGCGCGCTGCCCGAGCTGCCGAAGGACGAGCTGATCTGGCGCATGCATTTCATGTTCGGCACGCTCGCCTATACGCTCGCCGCGACCGACACCGTGCAGCTGATCGCAGGCTGCAAGCCGGAAGACCGCTACGATGCGGCGCTGCTCGAGGACCGGCTGACCGCTTTCCTGAATGCGGGTCTCGTCGCGCCGCTGCACAGCCGGCGCGGAGTCCGTAAAGCCGCCTAAGACAGGTCTGGGAGGGGAAACGTCATGATTGGATTCGTCGCAGCCGCAATTGCCGCGTTCTTCGTGCTGGCCTATTTTCAGGCGCCGATCCTTGCCTGGACCGTAGCCGGCGGTGCGCTGCTTGCATACCTGAGCATGGTCGCAGCCTTCGGCTCGACGACGAACATCGTTCTCGGCGCCGTGTTCCTCGTTGTCACTGCGCTCCTCAACCTGCGGCCCTTGCGGCGTCTCGTCTTCAGCGACCCGGTGCTCGGCATCTATCGCCGCATCCTGCCGGACATGTCCCAGACCGAAAAGGAAGCGATCGACGCAGGGACCGTCTGGTGGGACGCCGATCTTTTCTCCGGCAAGCCCGACTGGAACAAGCTGCTCGCGATCCCGGCGCCCAGACTCTCCGCCGAGGAGCAGGCGTTCCTCGACGGGCCGTGCGAAGAAGTCTGCGCGATGACGAACGACTGGGAAGTCACGCACGAGTACTACGACCTGCCGCCGCACGTCTGGCAGTACGTCAAGGACAAGGGCTTCCTCGGCATGATCATCCCGAAGAAGTACGGCGGACTCGGTTTTTCCGCCCTCGCCCACTCCGCGGTGGTGATGAAGCTCTCGACCCGATCCAATGCCCTGTCCGTGAGCGTCATGGTGCCGAATTCGCTCGGACCGGCCGAGCTGCTGCTGCATTACGGGACCGAGGAGCAGAAGAACTACTACTTGCCGCGGCTTGCGAAAGGGCTGGAAGTGCCGTGCTTCGCGCTCACTTCACCCGAGGCGGGATCGGACGCGGCGTCGATCCCGGACTACGGAGTCGTCTGCAAGGGCCAGTGGCAGGGCAAGGAAGTGCTCGGCATGCGGGTGACGTGGGACAAGCGCTACATCACGCTGGGTCCCATCGCGTCGCTGCTCGGCCTCGCGTTCCGTCTCTACGATCCGGAGCATCTGCTCGGTGACAAGGAAGATCTCGGCATCACGTGCGCGCTGGTGCCGACGAATACGCCCGGCGTCAACATCGGCCGGCGGCACCTGCCGCTCAATGCGGTGTTCCAGAACGGCCCCAACTCCGGCAAGGACGTGTTCATGCCGATCGACTGGATCATCGGCGGCAAGGACTACGCAGGCAAGGGCTGGATGATGCTGATGGGCTGCCTTGCGGCCGGGCGCTCGATCTCGCTGCCGACGTCGTCGGTCGGCGGCGCCAAGGGGCTCGCGCGCATCACCGGCGCCTACTCGCGTGTGCGCAGCCAGTTCAAGACGCCGATCGGCAAGCTCGAGGGCGTGGAGGAAGCGCTCGGGCGCATCGCCGCCAACACCTACATGATGGACGCGACACGCATCATGACGGCGGGAGCCGTCGATCTCGGCGAGAAGCCGGCCGTGATCTCGGCGATCGCCAAGTACCACATGACGGAGCGCGCGCGGCGAATCGTCGACGACTCGATGGACATCCACGGCGGCAAGGGTATCTGCCTCGGGCCGAACAACTGGGTCGGGCGCGGCTACCAGGTCATCCCGGTCGGCATCACCGTGGAGGGCGCGAACATCCTGACGCGCACGCTGATCATCTTCGGCCAGGGTGCGATCCGCTGCCACCCCTACGTGCTGCGCGAGATGCGAGCGGCCAAGGACATGGAGGGCAAAGCGGCGTCGATCGAGTTCGACGATGCGTTCACCTCGCACATCGGCCACACGATCTCGAACGGCGTGCGTGCATTCGTGCACGGCATGACCAGCTCGCGCCTCGGCCAGGTGCCGCGCGACGGCGCCGCAGAGACGCGCCACTACTTTCGATTCAGCTCGCGCCTTGCGGCTGCGTTCGCGTTCCTCGCCGACGTCTCGATGCTGGCGATGGGCGGCGCGCTGAAGCGAAAGGAAAAGATCTCCGGGCGCCTCGGCGACGTGCTGTCGATGCTGTACCTCGTGTCGGCAACGCTCAAGCACTACGAGGACCAGGGACGCCACAAGGAAGACCTCCCGCTGATCCGCTGGGTCGTACGCGACGCGCTCTATTCCGCGCAGTACGCGATCGACCAGATTCTCTCCAACTTCCCCGTCAAGCCGGTGGCCCGCCTGCTGCGCTGGACGATCTTCCCCCTCGGCATGTCGTTCCGCCCGCCGCTCGATTCACGCAACCGCGAGTGCGCGCAGATGCTGCTCGAGCCGGGGATCGCACGCGACCGGCTGACCGCCGGCATGTACATCGGCAAAGGCGAATCCGATCCCACCGGCGTGCTCGAAGCCGCGTTTCTCGCGACGATTGCCTGCGAGCCGATCGACGAGAAGCTCCGCAAGGCGGTGAAGAAGGGCAAGATGACGCTGCGCCCTGGCGTCGATCTCGGGACGCTGGCGCGCGAGAAAGATCTCATCTCGCAAGACGAATACAGCCAGTGGCTGCGCAAGGAAACCCTGCGCAAGCAGGTCATCCGGGTGGACGATTTTCCGCAGGATTTCGGGCGTGCCGAGATCCTCGCGCGGCTCGCGCAGGAGAGAGTCCCGACCGCCAAGGCGGCCTGACGATGCTCAACAAACCCATCTACATCATCGACGGCGCGCGTACGCCGTTTCTCAAGGCGAAGAACCGCCCGGGCCCGTTTTCGGCAGGCGATCTCGCGACGCAGGCCGGGCGCGCGCTGCTGGTGCGACAGAAGTTCGCGCCGGACGAGCTCGACGAAGTGATCCTCGGCTGTGCAGCGCCTTCGGTGGACGAGGTGAACATCGGGCGCGTGGTTGCGCTGCGCATGGGGTGCGGCCAGAAAGTGCCGGGATGGACCGTGATGCGCAATTGCGCGTCCGGCATGCAGGCGCTCGACTCCGCCGTCAACAACATCATCGCCGGCCGCTCGCAGCTGGTATTTGCAGGCGGCGTCGATGCGCTCTCGCGCGCCCCGCTGCTCTATGCCGATGCGATGGTGCTGTGGTTCGCCGACATGGCAGCGGCGAGGACCGCG
>Ga0075431_100001136_pt1 | contig 23886 bp, 22 predicted proteins | sample RhiMetdeltSRZDD5_FD_75297 | JGI IMG/M metagenome (GOLD analysis project Ga0075431, IMG submission 75297) | Populus rhizosphere microbial communities from Tennessee, USA - Rhizosphere MetaG P. deltoides SRZDD5 | ecosystem: Host-associated > Plants > Roots > Rhizosphere > Soil | place: USA... | reverse complement strand
AGTGCACGCGCCACGGGACCGAGTTGGAGGGTGACGTCGATCTCGAGCCGGCGGCGACGGGGACCCGGCGGCGCTCTGCGGCCGCGAGCACGTCCGCCTCGACGACGCGCCCTCCCGGGCCGCTGCCGACGACGGTCGCCAGGGCGACGCCGCGTTCGCTCGCCAGCCGGCGCGCGGCCGGGCTCGCCTTGAGCCTCGCATATTCCGCCGTCGGCGTCGCGGCTGGGCCGGGTAGCCCGGGCACGGGCACAGGCTCGTCGTCGCGCTCCTCCGCCGGCGGCGCCTCGCCTTCCGCGAGCAACCAGCCGATCAGGCCCTCGACGGTCAGCGCGTCACCCGGCCTGGCGAGCGGGTGCACGATGCCGTCCGCCGGCGCCTCGATCTCGTAGCTCGCCTTCTCGGTGGTGATCTCCGCCACGAGCTCGCCGGCCTCGACGCGGGCGCCCGAGTCGACGAGCCAGCGGGCGAACGTCCCCTCGGCCGTGTACATGCCGAAGGAGGGCATGACGATCGGCGTCGCCATCAGAAGAGCTCTTCGACCGCCGCGATCACCTTGTCCGCGTCGGGCGCGTAGAGGTTCTCGAGGACGGCGGCGAACGGCACCGGGCACTCCGCCGCCGTGACGGTCTTGATCGGCGCGTCGAGCGAGTCGAACCCCTTGTCGGCGACGCTGGCCGCCACGTCGCGGGCCATCGAGGCCGTCGGCGTGTCCTCGTCGACCACCACCAGGCGGTGGGTGCGTGACACCGACTCGAGCACGGTCGCCTCGTCGAGCGGGGCGACGGTGAGCAGGTCGACGACCTCGGCGCTGGTGCCGCTCGCAGCCAGGCGCTCCGCCGCCTCGAGGCAAACGTGGGTCATCCGGCCGATCGCCGCCAAGGTCACGTCGGTGCCGCGGCGGACCACCTCGGCGCGGCCGATCGGCACCGTGTATTCGCCGTCGGGCACGGCGCCCTTGGCGGCGGTGCCGAGGAACTTGTGCTCCATCACCACCACCGGCCCGTCGTCGGCGATGGCGGCGAGCATCAGCCCCTTGGCGTTGTACGCCGTCGACGGCACGACCACCTTGAGGCCCGGCACGTGCGCGAGCGTCGCGTAGAGCGTCTGCGAGTGCTGCGCGGCGGCGCCCCCGCCGTAGCTGCGCTTGAAGCCGTGCGTGCCGTAGGCGGTGCGCACGACGAGCGGCAGCGTGAGCTGGCCGCCCATCATGTAGGACATCTTCGCCGCCTGGTTGATGAGCTGGTCGTAGCAGCAGCCGATGAGGTCGACGAACATGATCTCGACCACGGGCCGCAGCCCCGTCATCGCCGCGCCGACGGCGGCGCCCACGAAGGCCATCTCGGAGATCGGCGTATCGATGACGCGGCCGGCGCCGAACTCGCCGATGAGACCGCGCGTCGCGCGCAGCGGCCCGCCCCAGGCGTCGGCGAGCCCGAGGTGGGCACGGCCGGCGGCGCCCGCCACGTCTTCGCCCAGGACGATCACCGTGGGGTCGCGGCGCATCGCCAGCCGCAGGGCGTCGTTGATCGCCTGGCTGAAGGTGAGCTCGCGCGTCGCGACAGTTGCGGCACTGCTCACGGGCGGACCTCCGGACGGGCGGCAGGGTAGACGCCGCGCAACAGCTCCTCCGGACCCGGCAAGGGGCTCGCCTCGGCGAAGGCCACCGCCTCGTCGAGCCGCGCACGGTTTGCGGCGTCGAGGGTGTCGAGCTCGGCCGCCGTGAACCCCTCGGCGAGGAGCCGCGACCGGAAGAGCGGGATCGGGTCGCGCTCGCGCGCCGCCTTCTCCTCCTCGGCCAGGCGGTAGCGCAGTGTGTCGTCCCCCTGGTGGTGGCCGTGGAAGCGGTAGGTCATGCACTCGACGAGACTCGGCCCGCCGCCGGCGCGACCGCGGCGCACCGCCTCGTCGGCGGCGGCGAACACCGCCAGCACGTCCTGGCCGTCGACCGTGACGCCCGGCATCCGGTAGGCGGCGGCGCGGTCGGCGACGCGGTCGCAGGCGAGCGCGTATTCGGACGGCGTCGCCTGCGCGTAGCCGTTGTTCTCGCAGACGAAGACGACGGGCAGCCGCCAGATCGAGGCGAGGTTCATCGCCTCGTGGACGACCCCCATGCTGGTCGCCCCCTCGCCGAAGAAGGCCACCGCCACCTGATCGGTGCCGCGCACGCGGGCCGAGAGCGCCGCGCCGACGGCGTGCGGCGTGCCCATGCCGACGATCGGGTTGACGCCGAGCATCCCCACCGACACGTCGGTGATGTGCATGGAGCCGCCCTTGCCGCGGTTGGTGCCCGTCGACTTGCCGTAGAGCTCGGCGACCATGCGGCGCACCTCGACACCCTTGGCAACGCAGTGGCCGTGTCCACGGTGCGTCGAGGCGATCCAGTCGTCCTGGCGCAACGCGGCGCAGACACCCACGGCGACGGCCTCCTGCCCCGTGTAGAAGTGCACCGGGCCCATCGGCACGCCACGGTCGACGAGCAGCTTCAGCCGGTCCTCGAGCTCGCGCACGAGGCCCATCCGCTCGTACATCCAGAGCAGGCGTTCTTTCGCGGGGAGGGGCGAGGCGGGGGCGTCCATGCGAGACGCCGCGATGGTATCAAGGTGGCGCCGGAGTCGCCGTCGCAGCGCGGGGGCCGCGCCCGGCCTCAGCCGCTGCCGTGCTTCCGCAAGACCTTGGCCGCGGCGGTCGCCCGGTGGAACTCGGTGTGCTGGAGAGGAGTCCGGCCATGGGCGTCGAGGGCAGCGGGATCGGCGCCGTGCGCCAGCAGCATCTCCGCGATCACCGCTTGATTCGCATGCGCGGCGGCGTGCAGCGGCGTCGTACCCCAGTGCTCGTTCTCGTTGGACGCTTCGACGTCGGCGCCGGCCTCCAGCAGGTAGGCGACCAGCTCGCGGTGCCCCTTCCACACGGCATAGTGGAGCGGCGTCGAGGCGTCGGCGTCGCGGGAACGGAGGAGCCCTGGGTCTCCGGCGAGCAGCGCCCGCACGGTCGCGACGTCCCCCGACTTCGCCGCCTTGAACATCGCCTTGGTCGCGTCGGTCACCTTGGTCGCGTCGGCCATCTCGGCGCGAGCTTAGCCGAGAGGCGCGAGACGGCGAAGGTGGCGGCGGGCGTACCGAAGAGGCCTTTCAGGGGCCAGCACAGGCGAGCGCCACGCCGACGTCGTCCACGAAGGTGTGAAAGTCGATCGGCGGGTTCTGCAGCGAGCTCCACGAGTCGACGACGATGCCGCCGCTGATCGCCTGCAGCACGCCGGTGTCGTCGCTCACGTCGACGAGCCAGCCCGCAGGCTCGGCGCCGGACGCCAGCCACACCTTGCCGTAGAGGTGCGTGTGGGAGGCGTCCTCCTGCTCGACGCGGAAGCGGACGGCGTAGACCAGCCCGTCGACGTAGGGCTGCGCGAGGTTCAGGAACGCGAGCTCGGACTCGGTCCCGCCCTGCTCTTTCCAGAGGCCGATGCGGGGAAAGCCGCGGAAGCCCTCGACGAACACCGCGTAGCCCTGCCCCTCGGGGTCCGTCTGCTGCAGGTAGCCGCCGTTCTGCCGCACGTAGAAGCCGACGCCCTGGGTCGACTGCTGCTCGAAGGAGAGCGTGAAGGTGACCTCGACGTCGCGCGTCGGCACGGCGGACTTCATGCGCGCGAGCGAATAGCCGGTCGGCGTCGGCCGCAGCCGGCCTCGCCCACCGGCGACGGCGGCCGAGCCGACGCCCCCCGCCACCTGCCAGTGCGCCGGCCACGCCGCCCCGTCGACGCCGAAGCTCTCCGCGAAGACCACGACGACGTCCCAGGCGCAGCCGGTGCCGTCCTCGAAGCCGTCCTCGAAGACCAGCTGTGCGGAAGCGGGGGACAGCAGGCAGCTGGATGCCATGGCGAGCATCGCGAGGACGCGGCACGGCAAGAGGACTCTCCCACTCGTGAATCTCATTGGCGCCATGGCTCTCTCGCTCGCGGGGTCATGGTAGGCGGCGTCACGTTTCAACGAGTCGGATTCCGCGCGCGAAACCCGCCACGACCCCTGCGAGCAGATGCTCCGGCGGTGGGCGTCTTGCCTCGAATGAGCGGCCTCTTCAGCCGGCCGCGGCGAGCGCGCGGTCGACCAACTCGGGAGCATGGGGTCGCAGCCAGCGCTCGACCTCCCCCACGGTCAGGGCCCTGCGCGCCTCGTCGCGGCGACCGAGGCCACCGAGCGCGATCGCGGCGTAGGCGCCGAGGTGCGCGAGAAGCATGCAGCTCGTGGTCCTGTCGGCGATCTGCAAATAGGCGCTCCGGGCCCGGGAGAGGTGGGGCAACGCGTCCTCGAAGCGCCCCTCCTCGACCGCGATCATCGCCTCGATCCGCTCGACGGCCCACTCGCTTCTGCTCGCGATCGGCAGCGTGCGAGCGCGCGCCAGCGTCTCGCGCGCCGCCGCGGGGTCGCGCATCAGGTCGCCCGCTTGCGTCTCCGCCAGCGAAAGGTAGGAATCGGCGTGCTCGGCCCCGGCCGCGACCGCCCGCTCGAGACAGGCGAGCGCCGACGCGGCGTCACGGCGGCGGACGTGGAGGTCGGCCGTTCGCGCGTGGAAGGCCCACTCCGGCGTGCCGGTGCGGTCGGCCCGCTCGACGACCGCCATTGCCTCTGCCTCGCGACCGAGGGCCAGCAGCGCGGTGGCACGGCGGAAGGCGAAGTCGCTCGGCGGGATGTACTTGGCGATCGACGAGCGCTCGAGCTTCGCGACGCGGCGCAGGGCCTCCTCCCAGCGGCCCGCGTAGCCCGCCAGCACCGTGCGCCGGTAGCGGCCGCCCGACCAGACGCCGACCGACCAGGTCGCGACTAGGCCCAGGCTCAGGACCAGCGCGAGGACGTCCCAGACGGTGGAGGGCGAGCCCATGGCGCGACGCAGGAGCCACAGACCGAAGGCGACGACGACGATCCACCCGCCCTTCTTGAGCGCCATCCAGACCTGCCAAGGAAGCCCGTAGCGCGAGAAGCCGAGCTGCTCCTCCGGCGTGTAGGTCGCCTCCACCCTGGGGCGGGTGGCCATCGCGGCGGGCGTCGCCATCTCCGCGAAGATCGAGTCGGTGACCAGCTGGAGGTCGCCCCAGCCGAGGCTGGCGAGCGAGTCGAGCGCCGCGGCCGGTGTGTCGGCCGTCACGCGCTCGATCCGCCGCGTCCCCCACGGGTCGGTGCCGCGTACGAAGTACCTGCCCATCCGGTGTGGAGAAGCTTAGCGCCACCTCGGACCGCGAGGCCCAGGGTGGCGACCGGTCCGCTCAGCGATATCGGGCCGCCACGCGGCGGTAGGCCTCGCGGAAGGGGACGCCTTCCTCGAGCACCATGCGATACGCCTCCTCGGTGGCGAGGAGCGAAGGGTCGAGGTGGATGCGGTCGCGGCGGAAGCGGACGCCGGCGAGCGCGTGCGCCATCACCGCGGAGGTCTCGGCGGCGAGGTCGATGCCGCGGAAGAGCGGCGCCTTGAGGAGCTGGAGGTCGCGGTGGTAGCCGGACGGGAGCTTGGCGACGATCCCCAGCGCCTCGTGAAGGCAGGCCTGCGCCGTGGCGCTGCGCCCGCGAACGAGCTCGAAGACGTCGGGGTTCTTCTTCTGCGGCATGATCGACGAGCCCGTCGTGAGCTCGGGGGCGAGCTCGACGAAGCCGAGCTCGGCCATGGCGAAGAGCGCCAGCTCGGCGGCGAGGCGGCCGAGGTCCTGCATCAACAGCGCGAGCTCGAAGAGGAGCTGCGCCTCCGCCTTGCCCCTCGAGAGCTGCACCGCGGTGACCGGCTCTTGCGGGCCCGCGAAGCCGAGGGCGCGAGCCGTCGCCTCGCGGTCCAGCGGCAGCAGCGGAACGCCGTAGCCGGCCGCCGAGCCGAGGGGGCAGAGCTCGAGGCGGCGGCGGACGGCGGCGATGCCGGCCGCGTCGTCGCGCAGCGACGCCGCCCAGCCGCCGGCCCAGAGTGCGACCGAGCTCGGCATCGCCGGCTGGCCGTGCGTGTAGCCGGGCAAGGGCGTATCGCCTTCGCGCGTGGCGAGCGCGTCGAGCGCGTCCGCCACCGACTCCGCCGCCCCGGCGAGCTCGTCCACCGCATCGCGCAGGTAGAGGCGCAGCGACGTGAGCACCTGGTCGTTGCGCGAGCGGCCGAGGTGGACGCGGCGCGCCGCCTCGCCGATGCGCGCCGCGAGGCGCTCCTCGAGCGCCGTCTGCGCGTCCTCTTCGGCGAGCTCGATCTCCCACTCGCCGGCGGCGTGGGCGGCCGCCAGCGCCTCGAGCCCGCCGCGGATCGCCTGGAGGTCGGCCGCGGCGAGCAACTCCTGCGCGTGCAGCATCTCGGCGTGAGCGATGCTCGCACGCACCTCGTGGGCGACGAGGCGCGCGTCGAGTCGGTGGTCTTCGCCGGCGGTGTAGCGCAGCACCCGCTCGTCGAGCGGCTGGCCCTTGTCCCAGAGCCGGGTCACGCCCGCTCCGCGGTGCCGACCACGCGCTGCGGGCCCGTCTCGTAGAGCCGGGCGCACTGCCGCACGAGGTCGACGTAGAACTCGGCGCCGGCCACCACCTCCGCCTCCCCCACCCACTCGTCGGGGGTGTGCGAGCGCTCGCTCGCCCCCGGGCCGCACTTGATCGCCGGCGCGCCGGTGACGTGCACGAGGTCGGAGAGGGTGGGCGACCCGTAGAGCCGCGCCTGCGGCCGGGCGAGGATGGCGGCACGCACGATCAGCGCGTCTTCGGGAGTCTCGCGGGGCTCGAGGCGGCTCGACAGCACCCGCACCTCGCTCGCCACCTTGGCGCGCACCCGCTCCACCACCTCGGCGTGCGAGGCGGCGGGGGTCGTGCGCACGTCGAGCACCGCAGTCGCCTCCGCGGGCACCACGTTGCGGGCCGAGCCGGCGCGCACGACGGTCGGCTGGAGCGTCGTCGCGCCGAGCCGCGGGTGGAGCGGCGCGAGCTCGGCGGCGGCGAGCGAGAGCAGGTCGCGGGCGAGGACCAGCGTCGCGTTCTCGGCCTCGAGAGCCGCCGCGTGCGCGGCGTGGCAGCCCTGACCGCACGCCACGAGCTCGAGCACGAGCAGCCCCTTCTGCGAGGTGGCCACGTCGAGCCCGGTGGGCTCGCCGAAGACGGCGCCGAGCAGCGGCACGCGACGCTCGGCGAGGTCGGCGAGGACGCGCTGTGTCCCGGTGCCCCGCGTCTCCTCCCCCTCGACGAGCGCGAGCCCCAGCGCGAACGGGAGGCGCTCGCCGGCGAGCGCGAGGAAGGCCGCGGTCATCGCCGCCACCGAGGCCTTGGCGTCGTTGCTGCCGAGGCCGTGGACGCGGCCGTCGACGACCTCCGGCGTGAAGGGATCGCGGCTCCACCCCTCGCCCGGCGGCACGGTGTCGAGGTGGGTGTCGAGCAGCAGCAGCGGCCGTGGAGCGCCCGCCCCGGCGGCGCCGGGCGTCGAGTCGCCGGCGACCGCCAGCAGCGTGTCCCCCATCCGCCGGGGCGCCGCGCCGCGCTCCCAGAGGAAGTTCTCGAGCAAGCCGGCGACGGCCGCCTCCTCGCCCGACACCGAGGGCGTGGCGACCAGGAGCCGGTGGAGCGCCAGCACGTCGTCGGGCGCGAGCGCGCTCACGTCACCGGCGCCTCCGCCGTCTGCGCCGCAGCCTCCGCCGTCTTCTCCGCTGGACTCAACGTCCCGAGCTCGGGGACGACGAGTGTCCCCGAGCCCTCGTTGGTGAAGAGCTCGGCGAGCAACCCGTCGGGCGTGTGCCACGACACGAGGTGCGCCCGGGCGACGCCGCCGGCGAGCGCGGTCTCGATCGCCGCGGCCTTAGGCGCCATCCCGCCGGCGAGCACCCCCCGGCCGCGCAGGCGCGCCAGGCCCGCGACGTCGATGTACGACACCAGCGACCGCGGGTCGTCGGGGCGCTCGAGCAGCCCGGCGACGTCGGTGAGGAGCACCAGCTTGGCGGCCCCCATCGCCACCGCCAGTGCGGCGGCGACGCCGTCGGCGTTGCAGTTGAGCACGTTCCCCTCGTCGTCGGCGGCGAGCGGCGAGACCACCGGCAGCGTGCCGCCGGCGAGCAGCCGGTCGAGCACCCCTGGGTCGACGGCGACGACGTCGCCGACGTGGCCGTAGTCGACCGTCTCGCCCTCGACGAGGACGGGGGGGCGCCGCCGGGCGCGCACGAGAGCGCTGTCGACGCCCGAGAGCCCCACCGCGGCAATGCCGAGCGCGCGGCAGGCGGCGAGCAACGTCGTGTTGGCCTCCCCGTTGAGCGTCGCCACCGCGGCGGCGAGGGCCGGCGCGTCGGTGATCCGGCGCCCGCCGACGAAGCGCGGCTCGCTGCCGAGGGCGCGCGAAAGCGTGCTCGCCTGCGCGCCGCCGCCGTGCACGAGCACGACGCGGATGCCGAGGTGCATCAGGGCGTCGATCTGGGCGAGCACCTCGCGGGTGGCGGCGTCGTCGGTGAGCAGCGCGCCGCCGACCTTGACGATGAAGGTCTTGCCCTTGAAGAGGCGCACGTAGGGGACGGCCTCGCGCAGGCTGACGCCGGTGTGACGCTGTCCGATGTCTTTCATGGCGTGCGCTCCTCGTCGATCCCGTCGTCATCGGCCACGCCAAGCAGACGGGCGGGGGCAGGCCCCTCCCCTACATCCGGAGCGGAGCCGGTCGCCACACTCAGGGCCGCCACGCTTCGCGCCTCCGATGTAGGGGCGGGGCCTGTCCCCGCCCGCTCCGACTCGGCACGTTCCGCGCCCACCAGCAGCCGGTGCAGCACCGCCATCTGCACCCACATCCGGTTGCGCGCCTCCTGCACCACCACCGAGCGCGGCCCGTCGAGCACGGCGTCGGTGACCACCACGTTGCGCCGCACCGGCAGGCAATGCATGAACCGGCAGTCGGGCGCCGCCTCGTCGAACCAGTGCTCGTCGACGCACCAGCCGGTCAGGGCGCGGCGGCGGATCGCCTCCGCCTGGCCGTCGCCGTAGAGCTCCGGCGAGCCCCACGACTTGGCGTAGACGACGCGCGCGCCGACCATCGCCTCGCCGGGGTCGTTGGTCTCGCGCACGCTGCCGCCGGCGAGCTCCGCCACCGCGCGCGCCCGCGCCATGAGCGGCTCGGGGAGCCCGTAGCCGTGCGGGCGCGCCACCACCACCTCCATGCCGCGCAGCGCCGCCATATGCAGCGCGGCGGCGGGCACCGCCAGCGGCAGCGCCTTCGGGTGGTTGGCCCAGGAGAGGACGAAGCGTCCGTGGCGCGGGATCTCGAGGTCGTCGAGCGTCTTCCAGTCGGCGAGTGCCTGGCAGGGGTGGTCGATCGCCGACTCGAGGTTGACCAGCGGCACCGGGCAGACGTCGGCCATCGCTCGGAAGGTGGAGTCGGCGAGGTCGGCCGCGAGGTCCTTGCCGCCGGCGAAGGAGCGGATCCCCAGCGCGTCGGCGTACGAGGCGAGCACCGGCACCGCCTCGCGCACGTGCTCGGCGGCATCACCGGTCATCACCACGCCGCGCCGGGTCTCGAGCTGCCAGCTCCCCTGTCCCGGCGAGATGACGAACGAGCTGCCGCCGAGCCGCGCCATCCCCGACTGGAAGGAGGCGAGCGTGCGCAGCGACGGGTTGAAGAAGAGCAGGGCCAGCACGCGCCCGGCGAGCGCGTGCGGGTCCGGCTGCCGCTCGAGGCGGGCGGCGAGAGCCAGGAGGTCGAGCACCTCCTCGCGAGGCAGCTCGGCCAGGGAGACGAACCGCTTCATGGCTCCACCAGAAGCGTCTGGGGCAGCGGCATCTGCCGGAGCGCGTCGACCAGCAGGTCGACGTGCTCGCGGCGCAGCACGAGCGGCGGCAAGAGACGTACGACGTGCGGATCGGCGCTCCCCCCGGCGAGGATGCCGCGCCCGAGGAGGAAGGCGACGACCTCCTTGGCTGGAACGGACGTGCGCAGGCCGACGAGGAGCCCTTCGCCCTGCACGTCGATCACCGGCCCGACCCGACAGACCGACCGCAGGTAGCTCGAAACCTCGCGCACGCGCTCGAGCAGGTCGCCGTGCACGATGGCCTCGAGCGTGGCGATGATCATGGCGCAGGCGAGCGGGCCGCCGCCGAAGGTGCTGCCCAGCACGCCGACGCCCACGCCGGCGGTCACCTCCTCGGTGGCGAGCACTGCGCCCGCGGGGAAACCGCCGGCGATCCCCTTGGCGACCGTGAGCAGGTCGGGGGTCACGCCGTAGAGCTGCGCCGCGAAGGGGTGGCCGGTGCGCCCCATGCCGCTCTGCACCTCGTCGAAGACGAGAAGCGCGCCGGTTCGCCGCGTCAGCTCGCGGGCGGCGAGGAGGTAGTCGCGACCGAGCTCGAAGGCGCCGGCGACGCCCTGCACGGGCTCGACGATGAGCGCGGCGACATCACCGTCGAGCGCCGCCTCGAGCGCCGCGGCGTCTCCCCGCGGGACGAAGGTGACCCCGAAGGGAGCCTGCGGGAAGGCCTGGCGGTGCTTGCCCCACGACACCGCCGCCGCCGCGGCCGAGCGGCCGTGGAACGCCCCCTCGAGCGCCACCACCCGGCCGCGGCCTGTGGCGCGCAAGGCGAGCAGCAACGCGTTCTCGTTCGCCTCCGCGCCGCTGTTGACGAAGAAGACGCGGTCGAGCCCGTCCGGCGCGAAGGCGACGAGCCGCGTCGCGGCCTCGTCGCGGATCGGCAGCGGCAGCGCGTTGCTCTGAAACATCAACGTCGAGGCCTGGTTCGAGAGCGCGGCGAGCAGCAGCGGGTGCGCGTGCCCGAGCACGGCCACCGCATGCCCGCCCCAGAGGTCGAGCACGCGACGACCGTCGGCGTCCCAGAGCCACACGCCCTGGCCGCGCACCGGAGTCAGCGGGAGCTGGTCGTAGACCGGCAGCAGGGCTGTGTCGGCCGGCATGTCGGTCCGGTCGGCGATCACGGTGTGCATCATCCTCGTGCCTCTCCGCGGTTCAGATCCAACCCAGACCCGGCGTCACGAGCCCCGCCGTCTCGTCGTCGCCGAGGAGCCGGTTCATCCACTGCACGGCGCCACCGGCGGCGCCCTTGACCAGGTTGTCGATGACCGAAAAGGCGACCAGCGTCTCGCCGTCGGCCGCGACGGCGAGCTTGCAACGGTTCGTGCCGACGACGTCCTGCAGCCGCGGCGGCGCCGCCAGCACGTCGACGAAGGGTGCGCCCGCATAGAAGTCCGCGAGCGCCTCGCGGGCACGCTCGGCGGTGGCGCCGGCGGCCGGCGCGGTGACCAGCGTCGCGTGGATGCCGCGCGCGAACGGCCCCGACTGCGGCACGAAGTGAAAGCTCGCCGCCGCCCCGGCCGCCGCCGCGAGCGCCTCCATCTCGGGCTGGTGCCGATGCATGAGCGGCGCGTAGGCGAAGAGCGTGCTGCGCCGCTCGGGGTGGTGCGTCGTCGGCGTCGGCGTGCGCCCCGCGCCGGTGCTGCCGGTGACCGCGACGACGGTGACCCTGGGCTCGATGAGCCCCGCCCGCAGGAGCGGCACCGCGGCGAGGAGTGTCGCCGTGGTGAAGCAGCCGGGGTGGGCGAGGGCCCGCGCGGGCACGCCGGCGACGAGCTCGGGCACGGCGCAGGCGAAGCTCGCGAGCAGCTCCGGCGCGCCGTGCGGGTGGCCGTAGACCGCCTCCCACGCCGCCGCGCCGGCGAAGCGGAAGTCGGCGGAGAGGTCGACGGCCGTGAGCTCGCAGCCGGCGCTCTCCGCCGCGGCGAAGAGCTCCGCGAAGAGGACAGCCGACGCACCGTGCGGTGCGGCGCCGAGCACTGCCAGGCGGGGGTGCTCGGCGACGATGCGCGGCAGCGCGTCGCGGCCGCAGAAGGTGAGCGCGCCGAGGCTGCCGGCGAGGTGTGGGAACGTCTGCTCGACCGCCGCGCCCGGCTTGCTGTCGGACAGCACGGCCGCCGGGCGCAGACCGGGGTGGCCCGCGAGCAGGCGGAGCAGCTCGCCGGCCACGTAGCCGGAGCCGCCGAGCACGAGCGCCGGAAGCCGCGCGGTCACCGTTCTTCCACCTCCACCGGCGAGCTCGGTGGCACCTTCGCGCGCCGCGCGAGCGCCTCGCGCACGACCGCCGCCAGCCGCTCGCCGTCGCTGCGCGCATTCACGGCGGGCACGCCGAGGCGCGCCTCGATCAAACGCGTGCCGACGAGGTTGTCGGTGGCCGGGCCGGTCACCGCCACCGGCTCGATGCCGTAGTCGCGGCGGAGGATCTCGGTGCCGCCCCACGCCGCCACCGGGTCGTTGGCGGCGAGCACCACTGCGTCGAGCACGGCCCGCACCTCGGCGTCGGCGAGGATGGCGTCGACGCCGTAGGCGCCGAGCAATCCGTCGCCGAGCTCGACCACCAGGACGTCGGGCGCCGGCGCCGCCGTGAGCCGGGTGATGAGTGTGCGGGTGACGGCGGCAGCGTTCTTTTCCGTCGTCGCCACCACGCCGAGGTCGGTGAAGATCGCCGTCCGCCGCGCCCCAGCGTCTTCCATCGCCAGCACGTCGCGGCGCAGTGAGACGCCGGTCGTCTTGGCGCCGTCGACCTGCAGCCCGGCGTGGGTGAGCTCGCGCACGAGGGCGCACGCGGCCGCCGTCTTGCCCGCGTTCATGCAGGAGCCGACCAGCGCGACGACCGGCACGCCCCGCGCGTCGATCGGCGCCGCCAGGTCGAGCGGGCCGTCGCCGATGCGCGCCGGCTCGCCGACGCGCTCGCCGAGGAAGGGGAAACGGAGCACGGTGCCGAGCACCTCACACGAGAAGGGTGGCCCGAGGTCGGGGTTGACCGAATCGCAGATGCCGAGCACGCCGCCGAGGTTGAGCAGATGGATGGTGTCGCCCGGCGCCAGCGTCTCCGGCAGGTGGCCGGCGTAGCCGAAGAGCGCCTGGCGGTGGCCGAGGGCGCCGGCGATGACGTCGCCGCGCTTGACCTGCGCCATCCGCCCCGACGGCAGCTCGAGCTGGTTGTAGGTGCTCTTGTCGTGGAGCACGCGCACGGCGACCACCACCCCCTCGTCGCAGGGGATCTCGTCGGAGAGGCGCACCTCGCGCTTCAGGCCGCAGGCGCGCGTCACCGAGGCGATCTTGTCCAACACGATCGCCCTCATTCGTGGGCCCTCCCCCGCGCGCTGCGCGCGCTTGCCTCCCCCCGCCCGACCCCCTCCCCTGTGTTTCTCTCCACCCCTATCCCCCCGTCCCCCTGCCCCTCTAGGGGCAGGGGGCGCCCCCGCCCGGCCTCGTCGTCAACGGCGGCGGCGGCGAGCCGGCCGGCGCGGGCGTAGAGCGCACCCGGCACGGCGAGCAACCGCGCGAAGCCGGCGGCGTCGGCGCCGGTCCACTCCCCCGCCGCCTCGCCGTAGACGCCGCGCGAGGCGGCCATCAGCGAGAACGGAGACGTGACCCCCTCGACGAAGCAGCTTCCGGGGCGGAAGAGGAGCCGCACATCGCCGGTGACGCGCTCCTGCGACGAGGCGAGAAGCGCCTCGGCGTCGCGGCAGGCGGGGTCGAGGTGGTGCCCCTCGTGCACCCAGTCGCCGTAGAACGCGGCGACGGTCTCCTTGAGGCGGAGCTGGCGTCCGGTCAGGACGAGCTTCTCGAGCTCGCGGTGGGCAGTGAGCAGCACCTCGGCGGCTGGCGCCTCGAAGGCGACGCGCCCCTTGATGCCGAGCACGGTGTCGCCGAGGTGGATGCCGCGGCCGATGCCGAACGGCGCCGCCGCGGCCTCGACGCGCTCGACGAGAGTCACGGGGTCGAGCGCCTCGCCGTCGAAGGAGGCCGGCACCCCGCGCTCGAACGCGAGCGTGTGGCTCGACGGCGGCAGCCGCACCGCGAACGCGTTGCGGCTGAGCACCCACGCCTCCTCGGCGAGCGGCTCGCCGCTGCCGAGGGTCTCGCGACCGCCGATGGTCGTCCCCCAGAGGCCGCGGTTGATCGAGTAGGCGGTGCCCGAAGGCGGCACCGGCAGCCCGCGCGCCTCCAGGTAGGCGGCCTCCTCGGCGCGGCTCCTCGGCTGGTCGCGGATGGGCGCCAGGATCTCGAGCTCGGGGGCGAGGGCCCGCAGCGCCACCTCGAAACGGACCTGGTCGTTGCCGGCGCCCGTGCAACCATGGGCCACCGTGCGGCTGCCGAGGCGCGAAGCGGCCCGCGCCACCTCCTGCGCCTGGAGCGCGCGCTCGGCCCCGACGCAGAGCGGGTAAACGCCGCCGCGCCGGACGTTGCCGGCGACGAGGAAGCGCAGCACGCGGTCGAAGTAAGCGCCACGCGCGTCGACCCTCAGGTGGTCGGTGGCGCCGAGCACGCGAGCGCGACGCTCGAGGTCGGCCGCGGCCGCCGCGTCCAACCCGCCGGTGTCGACCGTCACGGTGACCACCGGCCGGCCGTACGTCTCGGCGAGCCAGGGAATGCAGAAGGAGGTGTCGAGACCTCCGGAGTAGGCGAGCACGATTGGCTCACGGGATTGCGGCCCGCGGTCTTCACTCATGACTCTCCACCTCCCCGCATCAGGATGGCGTCGAGGCGTTGCAGGAAGAGCTTCTGGTCGGGAGGGGTGGCGGTGGCGACGAAGATGGTGTCGTCGCCGGCGACGGTGCCCACGACCTCAGGGAAGCCGGCGTGGTCGAGGGCGAGCGCCACCGACTGCGCCGAGCCGACGACGGTGAGCACGACGGTCAGGTGCGGCCCCGCCGGCCGCACCGCGCGCACGAGGTGCGCCGCCTCCGCGAGCTCGCGCGGCGGCGTCAGGCGCAGGGGCGGCGTCACGTAGTGGCCGCCCACCTTGACGACGCCCAGCTCCTGCAGGTCGCGGCTCACGCTCGGCTGCGTGGCCCCGACGCCGCGCTTGCGCAGCGCCGTCACGATCTCGCCCTGGCTCGCCACCCGCCGCTTGCGCAGCAGGGCCAGGATCTCGCGATGGCGGCGGTCTCGGATCTCGCTCTCGGTCGGCACGCTTCCCTCCGTCGAAGAATGCGCATACTAATGCATAGTATTCACGTCGGTCAAGAGACTCCAAGGGAACCGTCGAGGAGGCGTGCCTGCTGCCGGCTGCACCGGTCGCCGCGGACTGTGGATAGAATGCGCCCAGGCAACCACGCCGAGAACCGGGCAGGCCGCGGACGTCCGGGCTCGCCCTTCGAGCGACTTCACTCCCAGGAGGGATCCATGAGCGAACCGATGTACTCGCCGCCGCCGCCCCCGGCTCCGCCGATGCCGCCCGCCGGAGGCGCGGGAGCCTCGCAGCAGGTGCAGGGTCCGGCGATGGGCCTGATGATCACCGGCATCATCGGCGTCATCCTCAACCTCATCGGCCTGGCGATGAACGCGCTCGGCGCCGGCATGTCCGGGCTGCAGAACCTCGGCGGCGGCAGCGGCGCCGCCGACCGCTACATGTCCTACATGAGCGGCGGTATCGGCATCGTCTCCGCGGTGATCGGCCTCGGCGTCTCCGGCTTCATCATCTGGGCGTCGCTGCAGATGAAACAGCTCCGCGGCTGGACCATGGCCGTGGTGGCGAGCATCGTGGCGATGATCCCCTGCATCGGCCCGTGCTGCCTCATCGGCATCCCGATCGGCATCTGGTCGGTGATCGTGCTGATGAAGCCCGAGGTCAAGTCCGCCTTCAGCGGCTGACGCCGCCCTGGCGCGGCACCGAGCCGCCATCCCGATAGCGACGTGAGGCGCGCCCCCGTGGCGCGCCTCTTGCTATCGGCGCTCCGGCGAGGAGCGCCCTGTCATGCGCGGCGCTCCGCGAGGAGCGAGGGTGTGATGCCATCGGGACTTGCCGAGATCTTGAACCGGGCCGCCGGAGGGGATCCCTGGGGACCGCGGCCTTACGCCGACGTCTGCGCCTCACTCCCTGCCGGAAAGCTCCTGAAGGTCGGCGGTCAACGGGTGCACGTGGAGCAGGCCGGCCAGGGTGAGCCCCTCGTCCTCCTCCATGGCTTCGGCTGCTCGACCCACTCCTGGCGCCTGGTGATCCCCGGCCTGGCCCGCCGCCATCGGGTCGTGGCCATCGACCTCAACGGCTTCGGCTGGACCGAACGGCCGTCCGATGTCGCCGCCTATACGTACGAGGGGCAGGCGAAGCTCGTGCTCGCCGTGCTGGATCGGCTGGGCATCGACGAGTTCCACCTGGCGGGGCATTCTTACGGCGGCGGCCTCGCTCTCTGGCTCTCCGGACGTCACCGGCAACGGGTGCGTTCCCTCACCCTGCTCTGCTCGGTGCTCCCCGACTATGGCCAGGCGCAGCGTCAGGCCTGGGCGCGCTTCCGCAGCCTCAACTGGCTGCTGGTCCACTTCTTCGTGCTCTCCCGCGCCGCCGTGCGCAAAGCGCTCGAGCTCTGTTACCACGACCGGTCCATCGTCACCGACGACCTGGTCGAGGACTACCGCCAGCGGATGCTCGTGGAAGGCGTCGAGGATGCCTACTACGGCCTGATGGCGCCGCTCGACATGCCCTCGCCGGACGTCGACCTCGCGACGGTGGCGGTCCCCACCCTGGTCATCTGGGGTGAATGCGACAAGCTCATTCCCTTCGCCGAGGCACGGCCTCACCTCGAGCGCCTCCCCCACGTGGAGATGGCGTCGCTCCCCGCCTGCGGTCACTCGCCGATGGAGGAGCGCCCCGAGGAGCTGCTGGCGCGCTGGATCCCGTTCCTCGAACGTCACCGCGCAGGCTGGTCACAGCGCGTGCGCAAGGTCTGGCGCCGGCTGGGGCGCGCCGCGGCAGTCTGAATCCGTGGTCCGGCGGGCGGGGACAGGCCCCGCCCCTACAACGGAGACGGAGCAGACAAAGCGGGCGCGGCGGGCCCTACGCTCGTCCGGCCTCACGGAACGAACCGGTAGCCGCGTCCGTGCACCGTGCGGAAGAAGCGCGGCCGCGCCGGGTCCTCCTCCAGCTTCTGCCGCAACGCCGCCACGTGGACGTCCACCGTGCGCGACTGCACGGCGGCGTCGTACCCCCAGACCTCGTCGAGCAGCCGGTCGCGCGACAGCACCTCGCCGGGGTGGGCGACGAAGTACTGCAGGAGCTCGAGCTCGCGCGGGGCGACCGCCACGGCGATGCCGCCGCGCCGCACCTCGCCGGCACGGAAGTCGGCCTGCACGTGACCGAACGAGACCTGGCCCCCGGCGCTCGCGCCCCCGCCGACGCCACCGCCGGCGCGGCGCAGCAGCGCCTCGATGCGCGCCAGGAGCTCGACCGCCTCGAACGGCTTCGTCAGGTAGTCGTCGGCGCCGAGCTTGAGGCCGACGACCCGGTCGACGACCTGTGAGCGCGCCGTGAGCATGAGGATCGGCAGCGACGTGCCGCCTCGTCGCAGCTCCTGGCAGACCTCGAAGCCGTCCCGCAGCGGCAGCATCACGTCGAGCACGAGGAGGTCGAACCCGCCGCCGCGCGCGGTCGCCAGGGCCGCCTCGCCGTCGCGGACCGCTTCCACCGCGTAGCCCTCGGCGCGCAGGCGGTCGCCGAGCGTCCTCACCAGGCTGGGCTCGTCCTCCGCGAGGAGGATGCGTGCCCGCGGTGGCGTGTACGGGCTCGCGTTTGCGCTACCCGGCGTGGCGCTCACCCCGCCGCCCAACCCGGCGCGCTCGGCAGCTCGAGGGTGAACCGGGCGCCGTGGGGCGACGCGCGGTCGACGCGGACCCGGCCGCCGTGCGCCTCGGCGATCTGGCGCGTCAGCGCGAGGCCGAGGCCGCTGCCAGGCACCTCGGTGCCGCGACCGCGATAGAAGGGCTCGAAGAGGTGTGGCAGGTCCTCGCTCTGCGGTCCGGGCCCGCGGTCCTCGACGGCGAGCACGACCCCTGGGGTTCCTTCGTCGCGACGCGAGGCGCCGACGCCCACCCAGCCGCCGCTCGCGCCGTGACGGAGCCCGTTCTCGACGAGGTTGCGCAGCGCGCGCTCGAGCGCGTCGCGATCGCCTTGCACGGGTGGCAGCCCGGGGGCGACCTCGGCCTCGAGCGCCACGCCGGCGCGGGCCGCTTCGCCGGCGCAGGCGGCGATCACCGACTGCACGAGCGCCTCGGCATCCACCGGGCGGTGCGCGACGCGTTCGCCCCGCGCCTGCAACCCGGCCCAGGTCAGCACCTGCTCCACGAGGCTGCCGAGCCGCCGGCCTTCGCGGACGATCAGCTCGCCGTATTCGCGCACCTTCGCCGGTTCGGTGACGACGCCGGCGGCGAGGTTCTCGCCGGCGGAGCGCACCGCCGCGACCGGCGTCAGCAGCTCGTGACTGACGCCGGCGACGAGCTCGATCTGCCGTCGCGCGAGCGCCTCGGCGCGGCGCGCCGTCACCAGCACGAGGCCGATCGCCACCGCGAGCAGCGCGAGAACGAGGAGCGAGAGGGTGAGGTTGCGCCAGCGGGCGCGCGCCACTGCGGCGGCGAGCGACCCGGCGGGGTGCGTCACCTCGAGCAGCCAGCGGCCGCGCAGCGACCCTTCTTCGCCGAAGGGGCCCCCCGGCCCGCGCATGCGCACGCCCCCGTGCCGTTCGGCGTGGTGGCGCGCGAAGCGCTCGGCGAGCGGCAGGCGGAACAGCGGAATCGTCACGTCGGGCTCCCCCGCCGCGACCTGCGGTCCCTGGGCGAAGAGCAGCTTGCCGGCCGCGTCGCGCACCTCGACGTGGTACGCCACCTCGCCGCCGAGGTGGCGGTCGACGAGCGCCGGCAGCACGCTGTCGCGGATCACGCCGAGGTCGAGCCAGAGGACGACGAGGCGCCGCATGGGCTCGGGCTCGACGGGCGCGGGCCGGCGTTGACCGTCGTCCGGCGAGAAGCGCCGGATCATCCCGGCGCCGTGCGGGAAGACCGGCACCACGAGAGCCGGTACGTCGGCGGGTAGCGGCAGTCCCCAGCGACCCGGATCGTCGCCTTCGCCGAGCTGCGCGCGCAGCGGCTGGAGCTCGGGCGGCCACTCGACCGCTCGCCAGCTCTCGCTCGATTCGTCGAGCGCCGAAAGGGCGAGCTCGCCATCCGGGCTGTCCGCGCCGCGCTCGACGAGCAGGAGCTGCCGCAGCATTCCCGGAAAGGCCGGCTGTGCGCGCCAGGCGGCGGCGCGCTGCGCGAGCCCTTCCTCCGCGTCGTCGCCGGCACCCTGGAGAAAGAAGAAGAACACCCGGCCCAGCTCGCGGTCGAAGTCGGTGGCGAGCCCGGCAGCGGCGCGATTCAGGCTGGTCTGTGCGCGCTCCTCCTCGGCCCGGCCGAGCTGGCCCGTCCAGTTGTACTGCAGGGTCGCCAGCACCGCGAGCAGGATGAGGAGCACCGCGGGCGCGAGCGCCCCCGAGAGGCGCGCGGCGCGGCGTGTCGTGGTGGGACGCCGGGGACTGGCCACGCTTCGAGTATACGGTCCGCTTCTCGACCCAACTATTTGTCCCGGCGCGCTTTACAACTCCTTACAAAGCCCTTGCACCGGTTGGTGAACTCGTCCGTGCCGGCCTCTATCCTCACCCTAGCCCGGGGATGGATCCCGGCCGACACTCCAAGGAGACCTCATGACCGACAAGGCCCGATCGCTCCGCCTGCCCATCGCCGCCGCCCTCCTCGTGGTCGCCGCCGTCGGCGCCGCCTTCGCCGTCGCGCGCGCGGAGTCGAGCCGCGGCTTCGGCGCCCGCATGTTCATGAAGCACGAGGGACCTCTCGAGAAGGCCGACGCCAACGACGACGGCTCGGTGGACCAGGCCGAATGGAGCGCGCTCTTCACCAAGCTCGACGCCGATGGCAACGGCAAGCTGGAGGCCGCCGAGCTCCCCGGCCGGCACGGCTTCCCGCCGCCGGAAGCGCTCGCCTTCATGCTCGCGCACCACGCCGACGCCGACGACGACGGCAAGGTGACGACCGCCGAGTGGCAGGCTCACATCGCCAAGCTCGACACCGACAAGGACGGCGCCCTCGCCGCGAGCGAGCTGCAGTTCCGCCACCGCTCCGAGGAGCCCGGCGATGGGTTGCCGCCCTTCGTCACGCAGTGGGACAGCAATGGCGACGGCCGTCTCGACACCGCCGAGCTCGACGCGCTCTTCGCCGCCGTCGACGAGGACAAGGACGGCGTGCTGACTTTCCCCCACGAGCGCCACCGCTTCCACGGGTAGGGTGCACACCGACGCGCGGGACACGCAGGTCCCGCGAGCCGGGATTGGAGCCGGGCGGTATGCTGCCGCCCGGCCTTCGCGTTCCTCCGACGTCGGGAAAGACCCGGGAGACACCTTCGCCCATGAAGCAGTCGCGCGCCCCTTTCGTCTCGCTCGCTCTCGTCGCCGGCGCCCTCGCCTGCTGGGCGTGCGGGAGCTCCGAGCTCGCCTCGCGCTGGCGCGATCGCGAGATCGTCGTCGACGGCAAGCTCGACGACTGGGAAGGGCTGCAGACAACGCTGGCGGCGAAAGAGCGGGCGACGGAGACACGCATCGGCGTCGCCAACGACGGCGAAGCGATCTACCTGAGCCTCGAGACGGCCGATCCCAACCTGGCGCGCCTCATCTCGCACCGCGGCCTCACCGTCTGGCTCGATCCCGCCGGCGGGAAGGCGCAGACGCTCGGCGTGCGCTTCCCGCTCCCCGCCGCGCGCCCGCCGAGCCGCTGGGGCGAGATCGGCGGCAGCGCACCCGGCGGCGCCCAGCTCGACAGGCTCGAGCTGCTGGGCCCGGAGCCGTACACGCGCAAGGAGCTTTCCGCGCCGGGAGCCGACGGTGTCCAGGCGGCGCTCGGTGCCGAGGGCGGCCGCATCGGCTACGAGCTCCGCGTGCCGATCGCGGCCTCGCCGGCGTGGGGGCTGCGCGTGAAGCCCGGAGCGAAGATCGGCGTCGGCCTGGTATCGCGCGGAGTGGCGCCGCGGCCGATGCGGCGGCGCGGGGAAGGCGGCGGACCCGGCGGCCCGCCCGATGATGGGGGCGACGACGGCGATCGCAACGGGCGCGGCCAACCGCCTGAGGGCGACGGTCCACCGGGGCCGGCTCCCGCCTACGGGCGCGGCGGCCCCGGCGCTCCCGGGCGCCAGGGTCCCGTGCGCGACTTCGAGGCCTGGGCCGTCGTCCACCTGGCGCCGGCGCCAGGGTAGATTCCACGCATGGGAGCGAGCGGCAAGGTCGCCGTCGTCGACGACGAGGAGAGCATCCGCCAGACGGTGGGGCTGGCGCTGCGACGCGAGGGGTTCGAGGTCACCACCTGGGAGGACGGCGAGGCCGCCTGGGAGGCCTTCCGCCAGAAGCTACCGGATCTGGTGGTCCTCGACATCCTCATGCCAAGGATGGACGGGCTCGAGCTCTGCCGCCGCCTCCGCGGCATCTCGCAGTCGCTGCCGGTCATCTTCCTGACCTCGAAGGACGAGGAGTTCGACCGCGTGCTCGGCCTCGAGCTCGGCGGCGACGACTACCTCTGCAAGCCGTTCTCGATGCGCGAGCTGGTGGCGCGGGTGCGCGTGCTCTTCCGCCGGCGCGCCCTCGGCCAGGAGCCGACCGCGCCGGCGCAGGTGCTCGTCGCCGGCGACCTGACCCTCGACCTCGACCGCTTCGAGGCGGCGTGGAAGGGGACGCCGCTGACGCTCACCGTCACCGAGTTCCGCATCCTGCACGCGCTCGCGCGCCACCCCGGACGGGTGAAGACGCGCCAGCAGCTCGTCGCCGAGGGTTACCCCGAGGACACCTACGTCAGCGACCGCACGGTCGACACCCACGTCAAGCGGCTGCGCAAGAAGCTCGTCGCCGCCGACGAGGCGTGCGAAGCGCTCGAGACGGTGTACGGGCTCGGCTATCGCTGGCGGTAGCCGTCGCGGCGTCGCTACGGCCGCGCCGGCGGCTCCTTGCTCACCAGCCGCACGTCGTCGACGTGCAGCCGGAAGGCCCCCGGCTCCGGGCCGCCACCGATGAAGAACGCCTGCAGGTCGGTGCCGTCGAGCCCCAGCTCCGAGAACGACACCGTCACCCGTGCCCACTCCGGCCCGGCGGTGAACGCCTTGCTCGCGGGGATGCGCCCGAGGTGCTCGGCGAACGCCAGCAGCCGGTAGCTCCCGCCGTCGCCCTTCGCGGCGAACGAGACGCCGACGAAGCGCGAGAGGTCGACCGGCGGCATCGCGGCACCGCCGAGCGGCAACATGGCGCCGGCCCAGGGATAGGCGAACCCCGGGCGCACCTCGCCCGCGATGGCCAGCGATCCCTTGCTGCCCTCCGCGCCCCCCTCACCCACGGTCGTCTCGACGGTCGACTTCCCTCCCGCCATCTGGTCCGTCGACGCCACCCAGGCGGCACCCCAGCTCGCCTCGGCGGCCCCGCCCTCGAAGTCGCTCACGAAACCCGAATCGGGAATCGTCTTGGCCGTGCTGGCAGGCGCAGCGGCGTTGCGCGGCGGCGCGGTCGGCCGCGCCACCTCCTGCCCCGCCTTCCAGATGCGCCGGATGGCGCGCGTCGCGGTGACGTCGCTCGTGGGATCTCCCTCGACGAGCACGAGGTCGGCGCGCAGCCCTTTGGCGATGCGCCCGCGGTCGGCGAGGCCGAACACCCTCGCGGGAGTCGCGGTGGCCGCGGCGAGCGCCTGTGCCGGCGACAGGCCGGCCGCAACCAGCAGCTCGAGCTCGCGGTGGATGCTCGCGCCGTGAACCGTGCCCGGATTGGGAGCGTCGCTGCCGGCGAGGATCGGGACGCGCGCCGCGGCGAGGGCGCGCACCACGTCGAGCGCGTTGTCGAAGCGCGGCTCGCCGCGGCGCGGGAAGGACTTGCCGAGGTTCTCGACCTCCGCGAAGTTGAGGTACGGGGCGAGGCGCGGATCGTCGATCAGCGAGCGCCCGCTCGGCTCGCCCGTGGTGCTCTCGAGGACGGTGAGCGTGGGGATGACGAACGCCTTGCGCTTCGCCGCGAGCTCGACGAAGGAGCTGGACGCCACGCCGGTGAACGCGTGCGCCAGGCCGTCCGCGTCGGCCTCGAGCGCCTCCTCCGCGCTCGCCGGCGTGCTCACGTGAACGACCGCCAGCTTGCCGCGCGCGTGTGCCGCAGTCACCAGGGCGGCGATCGTCGCGCGGTCGAGGCTGGGGATGTGGCCGCCGTAGGCGCTGCCGTCTTCGGAGATGATCTTGATGTAGTCGGAGCCCTCGGCGACCCGCCCGTCCACCCAGGCCTGCGCCTCGGCGGGCGTGGTCAAGGTCGGCACCGGCATGCCGTATTCGGTGCCGTGCCCGCCGGGGACCGTCGCGAGGAAGCCCGCGCTCCGCAGGTCGGCGCGGCCGGGCGCATCACCGCTCGCCTGCTCCTTGCGCATCGCGTCCGCGAAGCCCGGGTGCGTGAACATGTCGAGCTCGGTGGTCACCCCGAAGACGATCGCGCGCTGCAAGGCGTCGCCCCACGAGTGGGTATGCGAGTCGATGAGCCCGGGCAGGAGCGTCGCGCCGCGGCCATCGACGGTCGTCGCGCCGGCCGGCACCTTCACCTTCGGGCCAACGGCGGCGATCGTGCGGCCGCGCACGACGACCGTGGCGTCGGGGATGACGCGCTGGCCGTCGAAGACGCGCACGTGGGTGATGGCGAACGACGCGGCAGCCGGGGCGGCGGCGGAATCGCCGGCGGCGCGCGCCGCTCCGGGCACGGCGAGAAGGAGAGGGAACACGAGCATAGGAACGCAGCGGTGCATCACATCCTCCATCGGCCCGGTACACCCGGGTCCTCGAGCTGGGTTTCGCCGACCGGCCTGCTTCACTGGCTTCGTCTGCTCACTGGCTTCGTCGGCTCACTGGCTTCGTCTGGCCTCGGCTGGACCCTACGCGCTCTCGAGCCGGGGTATTCGCCAGGATCGCCGAATCGCGGTGTTCACCCGGCGAGCGGCAGCGTCACCTCGAAAACCGCACCGCCGTCTGCGGCGTTGACGGCCGCCACGGCGCCGCCGTACCCCTCGACGATCGCCTTGACGATGGCCAGGCCGAGCCCGGTGTGCGGTTTGCCGTCGCCCGTGCCCGCCGGCCGGTA
>Ga0075431_100001134_pt1 | contig 23893 bp, 22 predicted proteins | sample RhiMetdeltSRZDD5_FD_75297 | JGI IMG/M metagenome (GOLD analysis project Ga0075431, IMG submission 75297) | Populus rhizosphere microbial communities from Tennessee, USA - Rhizosphere MetaG P. deltoides SRZDD5 | ecosystem: Host-associated > Plants > Roots > Rhizosphere > Soil | place: USA... | reverse complement strand
GTCAAGGCGCGCTGCGGCCGCGCGGACGAGATACCGCCGGGCAGCAGCAAGGTCGTGCAGGTCAAGGAGCACGTGGTTGCAATCTTCAACATCGGGGGGCAGCTGCACGCCATCGACAACACCTGCCCCCACCAGGGCGGGCCGCTGGGGGAGGGCTATCTGGAAGGAGACGCGATCGTCTCCTGTCCCTGGCACGGATGGACCTTCGACGTCCGCACGGGGGAGTCCCCGATCGACGCCGACATGAAGGTGAGCTGCTACCCCGTCCGGGTCGAGGCGGGAGACATCATCATCGAGGTCCCCTGACGGGCGCCGCGTAGCAGGCGCGGTGGATGGCCCGTCCCGCCTGCACGTACTTCGCCTCGTAGCTCGTCCGTCCCTCCGCGCAGTCCTCCGGAAAGAGCGGATCGACGGCCCGGCTCAGCCCCGAGTGCAGCGGCACGACCGCCGTGATCTCCTCGAAATACTCCCGGACGTCGGTCGACAGGTCGAGGTAGCCGCCGTCCTGGAGGACGCGCCCCAGGTGCGCGGCCGTCTCGTCCGTGAACAGACGGCGCTTGCGGTGCCTCTTCTTCGGCCACGGATCGGGGCAGTAGACGTGCACCCGCGCGAGGGACCGGTCCGGTACCAGGGCGGCCAGCACGTGCCGGGCGTCGGCGCGGAACAGGCGCACGTTCCGGAGGCCCCGGCGCCGGGCCCTGTCCCGGGCGACGCGCAGGTACTTCAGCGACCACTCGATGCCGAGAAAGTTCACGAGCGGCCGGGCTTCGGCCTGCGCCAGGAGGAACCGCCCCTTGCCGATGCCGATCTCCATCTCGACGGGTCGGGGGTTGCCGAACAGATCCTCGAAGTCGAACGGTCCCCCCACGCGGCCGGGCGGGATCTCCAGGTCCGGCGCGTCCTTGGGATCGTCGTCCATGATCTCCCGGGGAGCCGTCAGATGACGCGGCGGTAGTCCTCGAGCCGGTAGGTCCAGACGCGCTCGCCGCAGTACCGCCGGCCTTCCGGGCAGATGGGCCGCGACTCCGCCATCTGCCTGATGTTGCAGGGGGGCAGCAGGTAGCGGCCGATGCGCGGGTTCACCGCGCGTATCTGCAGCGCTTCGTCCAGCGAGGCCCGCCAGATCTCTTCCTGGGCGTTGTAGCACAGGCGCATGGCGTGCTTGTGGTGCAGGTCGAGGAGCCCTGCCGACTCGGTGAAGCGGATCGCCAGCGCGTTCGGCAGGACGTACGCCGCGAACTCGTCGGGCACGCCGAGCGCGCGCAGGCGGGCGAACGCGTCCCAGCTGGCCTCCATCGATTCGCGGTAGCGCTTCAGGCTCGGCCCGTCCTGGGCGGCCAGGACAGGCGTCACGTAATCCGGCTCGGACGTCAGGTGCGTCTCCAGGATCGGCCGCGAGGCCGGGGTCATCCGGTGCCTCTGGTTCTGCGAGTCGGCGGTGTGGCTCAGGCGCTTGCGGAACGTGTAATGGCAGTGCACCAGGGCGCGCGACAGCTTGGACAGCGTCGTGAGGTTGAGCGCCTCTCCCAGGTAGCCGTTCCTGGCCGGGTCGAGGGCCAGAGCAATCGCCTCGTCGTCCGCCAGGCGCTCGGGCGTGGCGCCCAGGACCTCCCGCACCGACTGCGCGAGCGTCTCCTCGTTATGCGCCGGATGGTCCACCAGGAGCGACACGCGGTCCCCCAGCTGCCGGTCGAACGCTTCGAGGAAGGCCCGCCGGCCCGCGTCGTCGCGCGGCGCGTGCTCCCGCATCGCCCGGTACTCCGCCGTCTCCTCCTCCGGGATCGGCTGCTCCAGGATGGCGGCGTAGGCCGGCTCGCGGGCCAAAAGCTCCTCCACCATGCGGCCGACGACCAGGCGCTGCTCCAGGGGCGCGTCCGGGACCAGGCAGGTGCGGTAGTAGCGCAGGAGGGTGAGCCCGCTGATGGTGTGATAGAGATAGGCGAACGTGGCGATCGGCAGGACGTAGCGCGCCACCTCCTGCGCCTTCTTCTGCACTTCCTTCTCGTATTTCTTCGGATAGTGCCGGCGCGCCGGGTAGCGGGCGTAGTACGCGGATGACACGGGGCCCTGCAGGAGGCGGCACAGATCCTCGTACGCCTGCTGCTGACCGGACACCGCGTCCTCGTAGATCTGGAGCGCCCTGCCCGCGAGCGGGGGGACGGCGTAGTGGCCGGGCTTGACCGTGACGTACCTCTGGCTGACCTGCTCGGAGTTGTAGAACGGATGGCTGTGCAGGAACGACCAGAGGAACTGCCGGCTCACGTTGCTCAGGGCGAACTGGAAGTGGGCGTGCTGCAGCGTCGTGTGGTGCCCGGCCTGGTAGAGGTCGCGCGCCAGGTTGTCGCGGCGCCGGGCGCGCTCCTCGCGCGCCTCCGGCGGGGCCTGCGGGTCCCCCAGGATCTGCTCGTCGCGCACGATCCCCGAGCCGGAGTAGCAGGTCCTCGCCGTCGCCACCACGTTGTCGAACGCCCGCTCGAAGGCGTTGGTGATGCGCACTTCAGGGGGCGGTGACAGGAAGCGGGGACCCCTGTCGCCGGATGCGGGCGTCGCGGCCGTTCGGGACTCCGGTAGGGTCACGCGGCGATTATACCGGATCGTCGGACAGGCTCCCGGGGCGCCGTTGTGGTTATAATTCAGCCCTGACCCCCAAGGCAGGCGGCAGGATCGCACGTTTCAGCGAGGCGCAGGGGAGCGCCACGGGAGGTTCCAGGTGGCCGATTCACAGCCGGGCTTCGACGTCACCATCATCGGCAGCGGACCGGGCGGTTACGTCGCCGCGATTCGGGCCGCCCAGCTCGGCCTGAAGACGGCCCTCGTCGAGAAGGGGTCCGCCCTCGGCGGGACCTGCCTCCACGTCGGGTGCATCCCGACCAAGGCCCTGCTGTACAGCGCCGAGGTGCTCCAGTCGGCACGCGAGGCGGCGCGCTTCGGCGTGAAGACCGGGGACGTGAAGCTCGATCTCGCCGCGGTGCACAAGCACAAGACCGACGTCATCCGGCGCCAGGCGAAGGGGGTCGAGTTCCTGATGAAGAAGAACGGCATCGCCGTCTACCAGGGACACGGCCGCCTGAAAGGGCCGGGGAAGGTCGAGGTGGCGGGGCGCGACGGCTCGAAGCAGGTCCTCGCCACGAAGAACGTCCTGCTGGCGACCGGCTCCGTTCCGAAGATGCTGCCCGGGGTGAAGGCGGACGGCACGCGCGTCATCACCAGCAACGAGGCGCTGGCCCTGGAGTTCGTTCCGAAGGCGATGCTCATCCTGGGGGCCGGGGCGGTCGGGGTCGAGTTCGCCTCGATCTACGCGCGCTTCGGCAGCTCCGTCACGCTCGTCGAGATGCTTCCGAGAGTGCTGCCGATCGAGGACGAGGACTCGTCCGCCGAGCTGCACAAGGCGTTCAAGAGGAGCGGCATCGACGTCCGCGTGGCCACCAAGGTCGAGAACGTCAAGGTCGGCGAGCGGGGGGTCGAGGTGCAGGTGCAGTCGGAGAAGGGTGGAAAAGAGACCCTGAAGGCCGACGTGCTCCTGGTGGCCGTCGGCCGGCGCCCGCTGACCGACGACTTGGGCCTCGAGGGGACCAAAGTCGAGATCGAGCGCGGCTTCGTGAAGGTGAACGCTCAGATGCGCACCGGAGACCCGACGGTGTACGCCATCGGAGACCTGGTGCCGACGCCGGCCTTGGCCCACGTCGCCTCCCACGAGGGGCTGGTGGCGGTCGAGGCGATCGCCGGGAAGAACCCCGCCCCCATCAACTATGACCGGGTGCCGAACTGCACCTACTCCGAGCCCGAAGTCGCGAGCGTCGGCCTGACCGAGGCGGCGGCGCGGGCCCGCGGCCACAAGGTGCGCACCGGACGGTTTCCGCTCCCGGTGCTCGGCAAGGGACGCATTGTCCTGGCCCAGGAGGGGTTCGTCAAGCTGGTGGGGGAGGAGCGCTACGACGAGCTGCTCGGGATCCACATCGTCGGCCCGAAGGCGACCGAGCTCATCGGCGAGGGAGGACTGGCGCTCCACCTGGAGGCGACGGTGGAGGACCTGTTCCACGCCATCCACGCCCACCCGACGCTGTCCGAGGCGATGGGGGAGGCCGCCCTCGCCCTGCACGCCAGGGGCATCCATCTCTGATCCCGGGGGGCCGATGAGCGCCGTCCTCAAGAAAGGCAGAAAGCGCCCGGCCGCGCCGGCGCGGGTCCCGGACCTCGCCGCCCGCCTCGGTCCGCCCCCCGCGGCGCCGATGAAGAACCCCGGCCTGTCTCGCGCGCGGCTCCTCGAGCTGCACGCCTTCATGCGCCTGAACCGGATGCTGGAGGACAAGCTGTCGGCCCTGTACCGTCAGGGGAAGATCGTCGGCGGCCTCTACAGCAGCCTGGGGCAGGAGTCGATCTCGGTCGGGACGGCGTACGCCCTTCTCCCCGACGATCTGCTGGCGCCGATGATCCGGAACATCGGCTCCCTCCTGGTGCGGGGCGTCCCGCCGCTGACCCTGTTCCTGCAGTTCCTGGCGCGGCACGACGCCCCGACCGGAGGCAAGGATGGAACGCTCCACTTCGACGATCTGGAGCGCTCGATCATCGGCCCGATCAGCGTCCTGGGGACCCTCATCCCGGTCATGACCGGCGCGTCGCTGGCCGCCCGGATGCGCGGCGAGACGCGCGTGGCATTGACCTACATCGGCGACGGCGGGACGTCGACCGGCGACTTTCACGAGGGGCTGAACCTGGCGGCGGTCTTGAACCTGCCGCTCATCCTGATCGTCGAGAACAACGGCTACGCCTACTCGACGCCGACTCCGTCGCAGTACGCCGTGGAGAGCCTGGCGGCCAAGGGACCGGCCTACGGCGTGGCGTCTGAATCGGTGGACGGCACCGACGTGCTGGCGGTGTACGACGCGACGCGGCGCGCCGCCGAGCGCGGACGCCGCGGCGAAGGGCCGACGCTCCTGGAGTGCCGGGCGTTCCGGCGCCGCGGGCACGCCGAGCACGACGACATGCGCTACGTCCCCAGGGATCTGATCGCCGCCTGGGAGAAGCGGGATCCGCTCGACCGGTTCGAGGCGTTCCTGGTCGAAGAGGGGCACGCCACCCGCGCGAGCCTGCGCGCCGTGGCGGAAGGGTTCGAGCCCGTCCTCGAGGACGCCGCGCAGAAAGCGCTGGCGAGCCCGTTCCCGCCGCCCGAAGAGGCCCTGCGCGACGTCTACTACGAGGCCACATGAGACACGGGACGGCCGCGGCCTCCGGAGGGAAAGGACGAGGACGCCCGCGGGCCGTGCCGCGCCCGGAGGTCCCCGCGCGGCCCGCCGGCCGCCTCGACGACGAGGACATGCCGGCCCCGGACGACGCCCTCCTTCTGAAGATGCTCCACTCGATGAAGCTGACCCGCGCCCTCGAATACCGCATCGAGCGCAAGCTGTACCGCCAGGGAAAGATCGTCGGCGGGGTCTACGTGGGGCGCGGCCAGGAGGCGATCTCGGTGGGCGCGGCCGTGCACATCCGCCGGGGCGAGGGGGAGGACCGCGACGACATCGTCTCCCCGTCGCATCGTGACATGGCGGTCTTCCTGATGCAGGGGGTGCCGCCGGAGCGGATCCTGGCCCAGTACATGGGACGGAAAACCGGCCTGACGCGCGGGCGCGACGGCAACATGCACATGGGGGACCTGAGGCACCGGCTCGTGGCGTTCATCTCGCACCTGGGCGACAGCATCCCGGTCGCCGCCGGGTGCGCCCTCACCTTCGTGATGCGCGGCACCGACCAGGTGTCGTTCTGCTTCTTCGGAGAAGGGGCCACCAGCCGGGGGGACTGGCACGAAGGGCTGAATTTCGCCGCGGTGCGCCGGCTTCCCGTGGTCTTCATCTGCAACAACAACCAGTACGCCTACTCGACGCATGTGAGCCGCCAGATGCGCGTGGAGCGCGTCTCCGATCGCGCGGCCGGCTACGGGATTCCGGGCGAGACCGCCGACGGGAACGACCTGCTCGCCGTCTACGACCGGGTCGGCCGGGCGGTCCGCCGCGCCCGCCGGGGCGAGGGGCCGAGCCTTCTGGAGTTCGTCACCTTCCGCATGACCGGGCACTCGGCCCACGACGACGCGGGCTACGTCCCGAAATCCGAGTTCGAGGAGTGGGGGCGCAAGGACCCGATCGAGAGGCTCCAGTCCGCCCTGCTGCGCCGGGGGCTCGTCGACAAGCCCTCTCTCGCCGGGATGGAGGCGCGCATCGAGGCGGATCTGGACGAGGCGGTGGCGTGGGCGGAGCGCCAGCCGTACCCGGAGCCGGAGGAATGCCTCGACGGGGTTTATCATGAGGGCGGCCCGGGAGCGGGTGACGGGCCGCAGGGGGAGAGCACAGCGTGGCGCTGACGACGTACGTCGAGGCGATCCGGCAGGGGATCTGGGAGGAGATGGAGCGCGACAAGCGCGTCTTCATCCTGGGCGAGGACGTGGGGGTCTACGGCGGCGCCTTCAAGGTGACCGAGGGGATGCTCGCGAAGTTCGGCGAGGACCGGGTCATCGACACGCCGATCTCCGAGTCGGCGATCGTCGGCGCCGCGATCGGCGCGGCGCTCCTGGGGATGCGGCCGATCGCCGAGATGCAGTTCATCGACTTCATCTCCTGCGCCTTCGATCAGATCACCAACTTCGCCGCCAAGAACCGCTATCGCTGGGGCGCCGGCGTGCCGATGGTCATCCGCGGCCCGAGCGGCGGCGGCGTCCACGGCGGCCCGTACCACTCGCAGAACCCGGAGATGTACTTCGTGCACACGCCGGGGCTGAAGGTGGTCGCGCCGGCGACGGCGTACGACGCCAAGGGGCTGATCAAGGCGGCCATCCGCGACGAGGACCCGGTCATCTACCTGGAGCACAAGTACCTGTACCGCCGGATCAAGGAGGAGCTGCCGAAAGAGGACTACGTCGTCCCCATCGGCGTCGCCGCGGTGCGGCGTGAGGGGCGCGACCTGGCCATCCTGACCTACGGGGCCATGCTGTACCAGGCGCTCGAGGCGGCGGAGGTCCTGGCGAAGGAGGAGGGGGTCGAGACCGAGGTGGTCGATCTCCGATCGCTCCTGCCGCTCGACAAGGACGCCATCCTCAACGCGGCGAAGAAGACCGGCAAGGTCCTGGTGGTCCACGAGGACACCCGCACGGGCGGCATCGCGGGGGAGATCGCCGCGATCATCAACGAGGAGGTCTTCGAGTATCTCGACGGGCCGGTCCTGCGCGTCACCGCGCCGGACACGCCCGTCCCGTACAGTCCGCCGCTGGAGGAGTTCTTTCTCCCAAACAAAGAGAAGATCTTGAAGGCGGCGAGGCAGCTCGCGGCCTATTGAACGAAGGAGCCGACCATGCGGGTAGACGTCATCATGCCTCAGATGGGGGAGAGCATCGCGGAGGGGACCCTCACCCGCTGGCTCAAGAAGCCCGGCGACAAGGTGGCGCGCGACGAGCCGATCTTCGAGATCTCGACCGACAAGGTGGACGCCGAGATCCCGTCCCCGGCCGCGGGGACGCTGGTGGAGATCAAGGTCCAGGAGGGGCAGACCGTCCCGATCAACGTGGTCGTCGCGCAGATCGAGACCGAGGCCGGGGCCGCCGCCGGGGCGGGCAAGGCGGCCGCGCAGCCGGAGGGGCCGAAGGCCGCGCCCGAGGGGGCGAAGGCCGCGCCGGCGGCCCAGGCACCCGCTGCCAAGCAGCCGCCCGCCGCCTCGGCGAAGCCGGCCGTGCCGGCCGGCGGCGGGTCCGACGGGCGCGATCGCGCCCCGCAGGCGGAAGCCCCCGCGGCTCCGTCCGCCCCGGCGTCCTGGGGACCGGGGCCGTCCGCTTCACGTGAGATTCCGAAGGCGTCGAGCCTGGCCGGTTCCGGGTCGACGGTGGACGATCTGCGCCGCGTGCGCTCGTCGCCGGTGGTGCGCAAGATCGCCCAGGAGCACCACGTGGACATCTCCCGACTCGCCGGGACGGGGGTCTCCGGTCGGGTCACCAAGAAGGACATCCTGGCGGCGATCGAGGGAGGCGCCGCCACGGCGGCGAGGGCGGCGGGTGCGCCTGATCGATCGGCCTCGCCCGCCCCGGCGGCCGCGGCGGCGTCGCGATCCTCGGCCCCGGCGCCGGTCTATGCTCCCGGCCAGCGTTCGTCCATCGTGCCGATGACGGCGATGCGGAAGAAGATCGCCGAGCACATGATCGCCAGCCGCCGGACCTCCGCCCACGTCACCACGGTCTTCGAGGTGGACATGAGCCGGGTGATGCGGCTGCGCGAGGAGCACAAGCAGGCGTTCCAGGAGCGCCACGGCGTGAAGCTGACCCCCACGCCGTTCATGGTGCGCGCGGCGGTCGAGGCGCTGAAGGCGTTCCCCGAGATCAACGCCTCGATCGAAGGGGACAACGTCGTCTACAAGAAGGACATGAACATCGGCATCGCGGTCGCCCTCGACTGGGGGCTCATCGTGCCGGTCCTGAAGCACGCCGACGACCTGAGCCTGTCGGGCATCGCGAAGGCGGTGGCCGACCTGGCGGAGCGGGCGCGCACCAAGAAGCTGTCGCCGGACGACGTCCAGGGGGGCACGTTCACCATCACCAATCCCGGGATCTTCGGCAGCCTGTTCGGCACGCCGATCATCAGCCAGCCGCAGGTGGCGATCCTGGGAGTCGGCGTGATCGAGAAACGCGTCGTCGTCGTGCAGGACGCCATCGGCATCCGCCCGATGGTCTTCCTGGCCCTGTCGTTCGATCACCGCCTCATCGACGGCGCCGTGGCGGACCAGTTCATGGCCCACATCAAGGCGACGCTCGAGCAGGGGAAGTTCGCCGAGATCGTGTGATGCGCCGCTGCCTGCATGCGTACGCCGGACGTGTCGGGTACGCCGAAGCGGCGGACCTGCAGGAGCGCTGCGCGCGCCTCTTGAAGGACGGCGGGACGGTGGAGCGCCTCCTGCTCCTCGAGCACCCGCCGGTGATCACCCTGGGCCGCAACGCTCGAAGCGCGGACGTCCTGCACGACGAAGCCACCCTGGAATCCCTCGGCGTGGCGGTGCACGAGACGAACCGCGGCGGCCAGGTCACGTACCACGGGCCGGGGCAGCTCGTCGGCTACCCGATCCTCGACCTGAGTCCGGATCGGCGCGACGTGGCGCGGTACCTGCGCGACCTGGAAGAGGTCCTGATCCGGACGCTGTCACAATTCGGCGTGACGGCCGGGCGGGCCCCCGGGCTCACCGGCGTCTGGGTCGGACCGGAGAAGATCGCGAGCCTCGGCGTGCACCTGTCGCGCTGGGTGACCACGCACGGGTTCGCCCTGAACGTGAACACCGACCTGTCCCGCTTCGGCCTGATCGTCCCGTGCGGCCTGCGCGGCGCCGCGGTCACCTCGATGCAGCGCCTCCTCGGGCGCACGCTTCCTCTCGAGGAGGTCGCCGCGGCGATCGTGCCCGTGTTCGGGGAGGTCTTCGGCCGGGAGATGGCGCCGGGGTCCCCTCCGGTCGCGCCCGCGGCGGCCCCGGCCCTGACGGAGGTGGCCTGATGTCCGGCCTGCCGCCCACGTCTCAGGCGGGGCCGAAGCCCCCCTGGCTGAAGATCCGCCTGGACACCGGGGACAACTACCGCGACCTGCACCGCGTGGTGCAGGGGCTGAAGCTCCACACGGTCTGCCAGGAGGCCCGCTGCCCCAACATCTATGAGTGCTGGGGGGACCGGACCGCCACCTTCATGGTCCTCGGGGACACCTGCACCCGGCGCTGCGGGTTTTGCGCGGTGGCCACGGGGCGCCCGCGGGCCGTCGACCCGGAGGAGCCGGACCATGTCGCCGAGGCGGTGCGCCACCTGGAGCTGAAGCACGCCGTCCTCACCATGGTGGATCGGGACGACCTCCCGGACGGCGGCGCGGGACACGTGGCCGCCGTCATTCGCGCCGTCAGGCGACTGAACCCCGGGTGCGACGTGGAGGTCCTGACCTCGGATTTCCGCGGGGTCGAGCGGCCGCTCGACGCGATCCTGGCGGAGGGGCCGGTCACCTTCAGCCACAACATCGAGACCGTGCCGCGCCTCTATCCGGCGGCGCGCCAGGGATCGCGGTTCGAGCATTCCCTGGGCCTCCTGCGCCAGGCGGTCCTCTGGCGGGACCGCGCCGCGCGCCCGCTGGTGAAGACCGGCCTGATGGTCGGGCTGGGGGAGGAGCGCGACGAGCTCCTGGCGACCTTCGCCGCGCTGGCCGGGGCGGGGGTCGAGATCCTGACGCTCGGCCAGTACCTGCGTCCGACCCTCGCCCACCTTCCCGTCGTCCGCTACTACCCTCCCGACGAGTTCGCCGAGCTGCGGGCCCGGGCGTTGCGGCACGGGTTCCGCCACGTGGAGGCGGGCCCGCTCGTGCGCAGCTCCTACCACGCCAGGCGGCACACCCAAGAGGCCATCTCAGGCACTCCGGCCTGACGGCCGAAAACCCTCCTCACTCACCGGTGGCGGGGCGCAGCGCGGTAAGGCGATTTCGAGGCAAGTCGCGGAGCCGGGGAGGCCTGGAAGGTCCCGTCGCCGAGCATGAGCCGCACCGCGCTGCGCCCCGCCCTCCCCGCCACTCCGCGCTTGACAGGCCTTTCGGCGCCGCGTAATATACGACGATACATGTCGCATATGAGGCCCGCATGATCCGGCTGTCCCGGCGCACCGACTACGGTTTCCTGGCGATCCAGCACCTGTGCGCCGCGCCTCCGGGGGCCTACCGGAGCGCGCGCGAGATCGCGGCCTGCTACAGCGTTCCGCCCGCCGTGATGGCCAAGCTGCTCCAGCGGCTGGCGCGCAAGGGGCTGGTCGCCTCGCATCACGGCATCAAGGGGGGATACCAGATTGCGCGGCGGCCGGCCGACATCACGCTGTGGGAGATCATCGAGGCGATCGAGGGGCCGGTCCGCAGCCGCTGCCCGCACGATTCGTCCGCGCAGTGCCGGCGGGCGGGGTGGTGCGACGGGCGCCGCCCGGTCCTCGAGGTGCAGAAGCGGATCGCCGAGGTCCTGGGCCGGACGACCCTGCGCGACCTGGCCTCCCTCAAGGATTCGGAAACATGACGCGGACGGCGGTGTACATGGACAACCACGCGACGACCCGCGTCGATCCGCGCGTGGTCGAGGCGATGCTGCCGTTCTTCGACAGCGAGTTCGGCAACGCCGCATCGCGCACGCACGTCTTCGGCTGGCGCGCGGAGGAGGCTGTGACGCGGGCGCGCACGCGGCTGGCCCGCCTGATCGGCGCCGACCCGAAGGAGATCGTCTTCACCTCGGGGGCGACCGAGTCCGACAACCTGGCGATCTTCGGGGCCTTCGAGGCGCTGCGCTCCAGGGGCGACCATGTGATCACCGGGGCCACCGAGCACAACGCCGTGCTCGATCCGGTCGAGAGGCTCCGGAGCCGCGGCGCGCGGGTGACGGTCCTGCCGGTCGACGCCCACGGCCGGGTGGATCCGGACGACCTGCGCCGGGCGATCGACGATCGCACCGTGCTGGTCTCCCTGATGCTCGCCAACAACGAGGTCGGCACCCTGCACCCGCTGGCGGAGATCGGCCGCATCTGCAAGGAGAAGGGGGTGCTGCTGCACAGCGACGCGGCGCAGGCGGCGGGCAGGATCCCCGTGGACGTCCAGGCGATGGGCGTCGATCTCCTGTCGATGTCGGCGCACAAGGTGTACGGCCCCAAGGGGGTCGGCGCGCTCTACGTGAGGCGCAAAAACCCGCGCGTGATCCTGGAGCCGATCCTGCTCGGGGGAGGCCACGAGCGCGGCCTGCGCTCGGGCACGCTCAATGTCCCGGGCATCGTCGGCTTCGGCACGGCGGCCGAGATCGCGCTCGCCGGGATGCCCGAGGAATCATCCCGCATCCGGACGCTGCGCGACCGGCTGCACGAGGGGATCGTCGGCCGCCTCGAGGACGTCCTGCTGAACGGCCACCCGGTCGACAGGCTTCCGAACAATCTCAACCTCAGCTTCGCCCATGTCGAGGGGGAGTCGCTGATGGCGGCGCTCGACGGGGTCGCGGTGTCGTCGGGATCGGCGTGCACCTCGGCGAGCAAGGAGCCGTCGCACGTCCTGCGCGCCATGGGCCGGACGAACGAGCAGGCGGTCACCTCCATCCGCTTCGGCCTCGGGCGCTTCAACACCCGGGACGAGGTGGACGAGGTGGTGGAGCGCGTGGCCGAGGCCGTGCGCCGGCTGCGGTCCATCTCGCCCTTGTACGCCGGGGCGCGGGGCGAAGCGCGGGAATCGGCGCGATGAACGGATTCGAAGCACACACGGAGGGACGATGATTCACGTCACGGACAAGGCGGCGGAGCAGATCAAGATGATCATGGAGAAGGAAGGGCTTCTCGGCCACGGCCTGAGGGTCGCGGTGGTCGGCGGCGGCTGCTCCGGCATGTCGTACAAGCTGAACTTCGAGAAGGACGCAGCGCAGGGAGACAAGATCTACGAAGAGAAAGGCGTCCGCATCATCGTGGACAGCAAGAGCACGCTCTTCCTGAACGGAACGACGCTGGATTTCAGCGACGGGCTCACGGGCACCGGGTTCAGCTTCGTCAACCCGAACGCCAAGTCCACCTGCGGCTGCGGCACCTCGTTCTCCGGGTAGATTCCGCGTTCCCGGGCTGGATTCCGCCCCGTCGAGCCGGCGACGGATCCCGTTTCCGGTCGCGGCGGGCGAAACGCCGCCGGCGGCGGCGCGGCAAGGCCCCTCGCCCGCCTCCCGATATTGCGCGGCGCTTTTCGCGCGTGCTATCATCCCTCCGCTGGATCACGCACTCTCGCTCTGGTTCACCGAACAGCAAGGACGGGGATGGCTCACAAGAAAACCTTTCTTTCGGGCCAGAGAATCTATCCGGATCCGATCACGAAAGGGATCGCGGTCGATCGCCTGATCGACGAGACGTTCCTCGCCTACAACGGCGGGCGCCTGCAGAAAGCCTGCCGACTGTTCAGCGAGAGGATGCTGGACGAGGACGTGACCGTCGGCCTGAGCCTCTCCGGCGCGCTCACGCCCGCGGGCGTCGGGCGGTCCTGCATCATCCCGCTGATCAAGGCGGGCTTCGTCGACTGGATCGTCTCGACCGGGGCGAACCTCTACCACGACACGCACTACGGGCTCGGGATGTCGCTGCACCGGGGCGCGCACGACGTGGACGACACGCTGCTGCGCCGCGAGGGGATCATCCGCATCTACGACATCCTGTTCGACTACAACGTCCTCCTCGACACCGACAACTACCTGCGCGCCATCATGGCGGAAAAGCCGTTCGCCAAGGAGATGTCGACCGCCGAGCTGCACTACCTGCTCGGCAAGTACCTGGCGGCGCGCGAGAAGGAGATGGGGGTCGAGGACACCTGCGTCCTCACCGTCGCGTATCGCGCCGGCGTGCCGTGCTACGTCTCGTCGCCGGGCGACTCGTCAATCGGGATGAACATCGCCGAGCTCACCATGCGGGGGACCGGGCCGCGCATCGACGTGTCGCTCGACGTGAACGAGACCGCCGGGATCGTGTACGCCGCGAAGCAGGGGAACGGCAAGAGCGGCGTGATCATGCTCGGGGGCGGCTCGCCGAAGAATTTCGTCCTGCAGACCGAACCGCAGATCCAGGAGATCCTCGGCTTGACCGATCGCGGCCACGACTACTTCATCCAGGTGACCGACGCCCGGGCCGACACCGGCGGGCTGTCCGGCGCCACGCCGTCCGAGGCGGTCTCCTGGGGAAAGATCGACCCCGACCGGCTCACCGACTCGGTGGTGGTCTACGCCGACAGCACGATCGCCGGGCCGCTCATGACGGCCTACGTCCTGTCGCGCGTCAAGCCGCGCAAGCTGAAGCGGCTGTACGACCGGCGCTCCGAGATGGTCGAGCGCCTCAAGAAGGACTTCCTCGCCGAGCACGAAAGACGCCTCAAGGCCAGCCGCGTCGGACAGACCCGCTGACCAGGAGTGTGCCCGAGTCCTAGCATGGGTCGCGTTCGTCGCGCCGCCCCGGCCCCTCACCGCGTTGACCGTCCTCCCATCGGTGTTTCGAAGCGTCGCGGGTCGAAGCGCGCCAGGTCGATCCCCGGATCCTCGCCGCGCAGGAGCCGGCCGACGATCTGCGCCGTGATCGGCGCCAGCAGGATGCCGTTTCGCAGGTGGCCGCAGGCGTAAAGAAGCCCCGGCGCGCCGGCCCCTCCGATGGCCGGAAGAGAATCCTCGCAGGCCGGCCGCAGTCCCGCCCACGCGGAATGGAACGGCGCGTCGGCCAGCGCCGGGACCAGGGCGATCGCCGCCGCGGCGAGCGCGGCCAGGCCGCCGGCGGTGACCCGCTTGTCGAATCCGACGCGCTCCATGGTGCTGCCGACCAGGACGCGGCCGTCCCGCCGCGGTACCAGGTAGCAGGACGCGGCGTGCAACGGATGGACCGGCACGGTGGACGGCCCGAGGCAGACCATCTGGCCGCGCACGGGCCGCGTCGGCAGGGGAGGCACCCCGTCGCCGCCGATCTCCAGCGACCAGGCGCCCGCGGCGATCACCACGGTGCCCGCGCGGAACGCCTCGGCGCCCGCCGCGACCCCCGTCACGCGGCCCCCCTCGACCAGCAGGCACTCGATCCGGGTCCCCTCCACGAGGCGCGCCCCCGCGCGCTCCGCGGACCGTCCCAGCCCCCGCACCAGGAGCACGTTGTCCACGCTCCAGTCGCGCGGCAGGTGGAGCCCTTCCGTCAGGCCGGGATCGAGAGACGGCTCGAGGCGCCGCAGGGCCTCGCCGCCCACGCGCTCCGCCTCGAGCCCGAGGGAGCGCTGGAAGGAGGCCTGCCGGTCGATCGCCCGGATCTCCTCGGCGCCGCGCGCCAGGACCAGCGTCCCCCGCTCGAGCAGGCAGGGATCGAGCCCGCTCTCCTCGGCGATCGATCGCGCGAAGTCGGGATAGAGATCGCGGCTGGCCAGGCCCAGGGCCGCGAGCGGGTCCTCCTCCTCGAGATCGATCTGCGGTCCCAGGAGCCCCGCGGCCGCCGACGAGGCCTCGCCGCCGAGCTCCCCCTTGTCGAACAGCCGGACGCGCAGGCCGGACCGCGCCGCCTCGCGCGCGATCGACAGGCCGATGATCCCGCCCCCCACCACGATGACGTCGTCGACCTGCCGGCTCGCCATGACGGCCGCGAGTCTAACGCCCGCGCGCCACCCCGGCAACCGTGACATGAGGACGGCTCGCGCAATTGACAGGCGCATGGACCCTCCCTAAGATCGGCTGCCTTCACGATCGACATGGAGACGGCGTGCTGAACCGGCGGGCGCTCGCGATCCTGTTCATGACCCTCTTCCTCCTGATGCTGGGGGTCGGGATCATCATCCCGAACCTCGCGTACCGGGCCCAGGCGCTCCGGGCGTCCGCCCTGCAGATCAGCCTGCTGTTCACGCTGTACTCCCTGATGCAGTTTCTCTGCGCGCCGTTCTGGGGACGGTTCTCGGATCGGGCCGGCCGGAAGCCGGTGCTGCTCCTCGGCCTGCTCGGCAACGCCGCCGGCCTGGCGCTGTACGGGGTCTCCTCGACGCTTCCGATGCTGTACGCCGCGCGCGCCCTCTCGGGTCTCATGTCCTCGGCGGCACTCCCCTCCGCGATGGCCTACGTCGCCGACGTGACCGACGACAGGAGCCGCGGCAGGGGGATGGGATACCTCGGCGCGGCGATGGGGCTCGGCTTCATCTTCGGCCCGGCCCTCGGCGGGCTCCTGTCCCGCTTCGGGCACGGCGTGCCGTTCCTGGCGGCCGCGGCGCTCAACCTCCTGACCTGCCTCCTGGCCGCCCTGCTCCTGCGCGAGAGTCTCGGCGCGCGCGTGTCTCCGGACGATGCGCCTCCCGCGGAGGCCGGCGTGGCGGCGGCGGTTCCCGGTCTCGCCGAGGCGCCGATCGCGATCGACACGGGGGTCGGCCGCCCCTGGCCTTCGCGGGCCCTGGGAAGCCCGCTCCTGCCGTTCTACCTCGTGGCGTTCTTCGTCACGTTCGCCATGGCGGCCCTGGAGTCCGTCTTCCCGCTGTTCATCCAGGCGCGCTTCGGCTTCGGCGCGCACGACATGGGGGCGATGTTCCTGTTCATGGGGACCGCGGTCTTCCTGGTGCAGGGGATCCTGCTGGGCCGCCTCATCCAGTGGATGGGGGAGGAGAACGTGATGCTTTCGGGGCTCCTGGTCAACGCGCTGGGGTTCCTGCTCGTGGTCGCGGCGTCCGGGCGGATCTCCCTGACGGCGGCGCTCCTGGTGAGCGGAGTGGGGAACCAGGTCATGCGCCCGACCAACGCCTCGCTGATCACCAAGCGGACGACGCGCGGCCGCGGGGCCGCCATCGGGATCATGGACTCGTTCGACTCGGCCGGGCGAATCCTGGGGCCGATCGTGGCCGGCTCGCTGTACGGCACGCGCCCGACCTATCCGTACCTCGTCTCCGCGGCGATCCTGGTGACGGCCGGGTCGGGACTCTGGCTGCACAGGCGTGCGCGGGGGATCGGGCCGGACTCCGGGGCGGGGACCGTCAGCTCTTCGGGCGTGCCTTGATCAGGTGCTGCTCAAGGGGTTTCAGCTCGTTGACCACGATCCGGGTCACGCGGTAGTTCTCGATCAGGAAGTACGTCCGGATCGCCCCGGACTCGTTCTCGTACTGGTACTTCTGCGGCAGGGACGGATCGACCTTCGCTCCGGGCCGGGGAGGCGGCGAGCCGCGCGGCCGGGACGACACCATGTCCACCGGGGGGCCGTAGGCGTCGATCAGATCGTTCACGGTCGAGCCCTTGCCGATCCCCTTGGCGGTGCGGAAGTTCCCCTCGCTGATCCCCTCGTACGTCCCGTCCAGGTTGAATCCCACCGAGGCGACCTTCAGCTTGTCGGGGGCCCCGACGGCGATGCACGAGATGCCGGCGGCCGCCACCTTCACGGTGACCGCGTCATCCTGTCCGGCGAACGGCTGGACGTCGGCCCCGGGGAACCGCTTCAGGAGATCCTCGAGCGGCTGGCCGATGAACGCCGTGCCGGGGAGCCCGGCGTGCAGCTCGACCGTCCGGGCTCCGGCTTCGCCGGGGGCGGGGGCAGTGGCAGGGGCAGGCGTCTCGCTCCCGGCCGGCGTCCCGTCCGCCTCAGGGGCGGTCGGCTCCTGTCCCGCCGCAAGGATCGCCGGCAGGAGAATCCCCAGGGCGACGAGAAGCCGCAGACTCCAAATTGTGCGCATACGAGTCGGAAATTATAGCACGTCGATCCGGGGCTCACCGGGCTGCGCGCGGCAGGAAAATGCCCTACTTCCGTGGAGGTGGACCCGGAAGTGCTTGCGTCAACCTGTTGGTATTCAAGAACATGAGTCGACCTTGATGGGAATTGTTGCCAAGCGAGGGCCCACCCTTTTGCTGAATGCCCCTTTTTCCCCATGACCGCCTTCCTCCCACCTCCACGGTTGTAGGGCATTTTCAGTTAGAATGCCCGCCTGCCGGGAGGGACGCGTGAGCGAGGGGAAGTCACGGAGGATCGGTCCGTCCACCGCCCGGCAGGCCTTCGCGCGCCAGGCCCGGGCCTATTCCAGGAGCCCGCTCCAGACCGACCCGGCGCGGCTGGCGCGTCTCGTCGAGTTCGTGAGGCCGCTGCCGGGGGAGCGGGCCCTCGACCTGGCGTGCGGCCCGGGAATCGTGGCCGCCGCCCTGGAGCGTGCGGGGCTCCTGGTCGCGGGGATCGACCTGACCCGGGAGATGCTTCGCGAGGCTGCGGCGCGCGGCGGACGCTGCGTGCAGGGAAACGCCGATCGACTGCCGTTCCCGGACCGTACGTTCGACGTGGTGGTCTGCCGCAACTCCTTCCACCACTTCCCGGCGCCCCGGGCGGTGATGGACGAGATGGGGCGCGTCCTGCGTCCCGGCGGCCGGGCGATCGTCGAGGACATGTGCGCCCCGGAGGACCCCGGGGCGCGCGACCGGCACGAGACCATCGAGCGGCTGCGGGACGTCTCGCACGCGGCGACGCTCGCGCGCGCCGAGTTCATCGACCTGGCCGCCGGGGCGGGGTTCACCGGGTTCGAGTCGGACCCCCTGGCGTTCGTGATCGAGTTCGACGAGTGGATCGACCGCGCCTATCCGTCCCCGGAGAATCGCGAGCAGGCGCGCCTCCTGATGGAAGGGGCGATCGGAAACGATTCGTGCGGTCTCCGGGTCTTTCGGGAGGACGGCCTCCTGAAATTCGAGCGCCGGAGCCTGATCTGGCGGGCCGTGCGGCCCGCGTGAAGGGGGCATGATGCTCTTGGAAGGACGGGTGGCGGTGGTGACCGGCGGCGGCCGCGGCATCGGCCGGGCGATCGCTGAGCTGTTCTACCGGGAGGGGGCGCGGGTCGCCGTCGCCTCGCGCAACACGAAGAACCTCCAGGCGCTGACCGCGGAGCTCAACACGGGCGACCATCGCATCGTGCCGTTCCGCTGCGACGTCAAGGACAAGGACGAGGTCGAGGTGATGATCGGCAACGTCGTCGAGGTCTGGGACCACGTCGACATCCTGGTCAACAATGCCGGCGCCTCGGGCACGACGCCGATAGCCCCAGGCGACGAGCCGGGCGTGGACGACCGGATCGAGGCGAAGTGGCAGGAGATTCTCGCCACCAACCTGACCGGGCTCTACTACTGCACGCGGGAGGCCGTGCGCCACATGCCGACCGGGGGCGGGGGCCGCGTCCTGAACCTGTCCTCGGTCCTCGGCAAATTCGGGGTGCCGGGTTACGCCGCCTACTGCGCCAGCAAGCACGGGGTGATCGGGTTCACGAAGGCGCTGGCCCTCGAGCTGGCCCCGAGGCAGATCACCGTCAACGCCCTGTGCCCCGGCTGGGTCGACACCGACATGGCGGCCCAGGGCATCCGCGACGGCGCCGCCTCCGAGGGAATCCCCCCGGAGGAGTTCCGCCGCCGGGCGGAGGCGCGCGTGCCCCTGGGACGGTTCATCGCACCGGCGGAGGTGGCCCGGCTGGCCCTGTTCCTCGCCTCCGACGCCGGCGCCGGCATCACCGGCCAGTCGATCAACATCGACGGCGGGGCGGCGATGTGGTGAGCGTCCGCGCGGCCGATGGCTACCCCCTCGCGGTGCCGATCGAGGTGCGCTTCCGCGACATGGACAGCATGGGGCACGTGAACAACGCCGTCTTCTTCACCTATTTCGAGAACGCCCGCATCGCGTACTGGCGGGCGGTCCCGGCCATCCGCTCCCGGCAGGCCCTGGACTACATTCTGGCGCGGGCCGAATGCGACTTCCGGAGCCCGGCCACGGTGGAGGACGCGCTCGCCTGCCACATCCGGGTCGCGTCCTTCGGGCGGTCGTCGTTCACCTTCGAATACCTGCTGAGGGACGACCGATCCGGCCGCGTGGTGGCGGAGGGCCGGACCGTGCAGGCCCTGTTCGACTACGCGCTCAGGAAGACCAAGCCGCTCGACGCGGCGCTGCGGGCGGCCATCGAGGAGTTCGAGGGACGGACGATCCCGGCCCGCGCCTGAGCGGCGGGGGAGTTCCATGGACGCGCGTCTGCATCTCGGCGCCTCGAGCTGGAGCGCCCCCTCCTGGGAGGGGGTCTTCTATCCGCCCGGCACGCCTCCGGCCGACTACCTGGCGCACTACGCCCGGCACGCGGCCACCGTCGAGGTGGACGCCACGTTCTACCGCATCCCGACGGAGCGGATGGTCGACGGCTGGCGGGATCGCACGCCCGCGGGCTTCCTCTTCGCGGCGAAGTTCCCCCAGGTGATCACGCACGAGAAGCTCCTGCTCGACTGCGCAACCGAGCGCAACGAGTTCGTGCGGGTCATGGATCGCCTCGGCGACAAGCTCGGCCCCCTGCTGCTGCAGTTCCGCTACTTCCGCAAGGACGAGTTCCCGGACCCGAACCCGTTCCTCGATCGCCTCGAGACGTTCCTGCCCTCCCTGCCCGACGGACGCCGCTACGCCGTCGAGGTGCGCAACAAGAGCTTCGTCACCGCGCGGCTGCTTCGCCTGCTGCGCCAGCATGGGGTGGCGCTGGCGTTCATCGACCACCCGTGGTTCTTCGGCGTGGAGGCGCTCCTGCGCAGGGAGGGGATCCTCACGGCCGACTTCGCCTACATCCGCTGGCTGGGGGACCGCAAGGCGATCGAGCAGAAGACGACGCGCTGGGACCGCCTGATCGTCGATCGGAGGCGCGACATGGGGCGATGGATTCCGGCCATCCGGGGGATCCTCGATCGCGGCATGACCGTGTACGGCTACTTCAACAATCACTACGCGGGCTACGCCATCGGGTCGATCGATCTGTTCCGGGAGATGTGGGAGGCGGGACCTTAGGATTTCTTCCGCCGCCGCCCCGTCCGGGCGGCCAGGACGTTGATCCCGGCCGTCGCGACTTCACGGTCCTGCTGGATGGTGCCGCTGCTGCACCCGATGCCGCCGACGATCTGACCGTCGACGTGCACCGGAAGTCCTCCCCCCACGATCATGAAGCGGCCGTGGTTGCTCACGTGGATGCCGAATGCCGGCCGCCCGGGCCCCGCGATCTCGGCATACTCGTGGGTCGGGCGGCGCGCGCAGGCGGCCGTCCAGGCCTTGGAGATGGCGATGTCGATGCTGCTCAGCTTGGCGCCGTCCATCCGGTTGAACACCAGCAGGTGCCCCCCGTCGTCCACGACCGCGATATCCATCGGAACTCCGATCGACTGGGCCTTGCGGACGGCTGCCGCCATCATCAGGCGGGCGCCCTGAAGTGTCAGGCGAGGCTGGTTCCTGGTGACGAACTCCGTCCTGGGCATCCGAATCCCCCCCTCGGGGCCCGTCCGGCGGTTTGGACCGGCTCCCAGCCTCCCGTGCGATCCCCCGACCCACATCAGGGGCGACGGGCATATTTTTGACGGAGTATACCCCACACGTCCCTGGCCGGATTCCCCGGCGCGGACCGGGGGGAGCCCGTCATTGCCGGCCGAAGGGTGGGGCCCTATATTTGCCGTCATCGTCCGGGACCCGTAAGTCGCGGGAGGAGAGGCAGATTGGCGCGTCGCCATCGGATCGGTGAAAGCTCCCCGGCGGGAGCCGGCGTCCCGGCGGCGGCCGCGCTCCTGGCCCTTGGGGTCCTGCTCGTCGCGCCGGCCTCGGTGATCCGCGCCCAGCCCCAGCCCCCGTCCCTGTTCGAGCAGGAGATCAAGGCGAGCTTCATCTACACCGTCGTCAAGTTCGTCGACTGGCCCGGGACCGCGTTCGGCGCTCCCGATGCGCCGATGGTCATGGCGATCCTGGGGGACGAGACGATCGGTGATGCGCTCCAGAAGGTGGTCGATGGGAAGCGGGTGAACGGGCACCCCGTGTCGGTGCTGCGGGCGGCGGGCCTCGACGACCTCGCCGGCTGTCACGTCCTGATTGTGGGCCGTACGGAGCGGACCCGCCTGCCGGAAATCCTCCAGCGGCTGCGGGGATCGTACGTCCTGACGGTCAGCGAGTCGGACCGCTTCGCGCGCGAAGGCGGCGTGATGGGGATCGTCCTCGACCAGAACATGGTCCGCTTCGAGGTGAACGTCGACGCGGCCTACCGCTCGAGCCTGGAGATCAGCTCGAAGATCCTGAGGCTCGGCAAGGTGGTCCACGACCGGAAGCGCGCGCTGGGGGCGCCATGATGGCCCTCAGGGACATGTCGATCCGGCAGAAGCTGATGCTTCTGATGATGCTCACCTCGAGCGCCGCGCTGCTGCTCGCCTGCCTCGCCTTCGTGACCTACGAGCTGGTCACGATGCGCCAGCAGATGGCCAGGGAGCTCTCGGCCCTGGCCGGGATCATCGCCGACAACAGCACGGCCGCACTCTCCTTCAAGGACCGCAAGGCGGCGGAGGAGACCCTGTCCACGCTGGCGGCCAAGGAGCAGATCGTCGCCGCGGCGCTGTTCGACACGCGCGGGGCCATGTTCGCCCGGTACCTGAGGGCCGGGACGGCGCCCGGGGAGGTCCCGGACAGGCCGGAGGAGGCGGGGTACCGGTTCGAGTCCGGGCGCCTGGTCCTGTTCGCTCCGGTCCAGATGGACCGGGAGCGGATCGGCACCGTCTTCCTGCAGTCGGACCTCAGCGTGATGGCGGCTCGTCTCAAGCGCTACACCGCGATCGTGGTGATGGTCATGGCGGCCTCCTCGATCCTGGCGCTGCTCCTCGCCTCCCGTCTGCAGGGGGTGATCTCCGGTCCGATCCTCGAGCTGGTGGGGACGACCCGCCTGGTCGCCGCCGAGAAGAACTATGCCGCGCGCGCCGTGCGCCGGAGCCGCGACGAGTTCGGGCTCCTGATCGACGGCTTCAACGACATGCTCGCGCAGATCCAGGAACGCGACCGCGCCCTGGAATCGGCCCGGGAGGCCCTGGAGCGGCGCGTCATCGAGCGCACCCGGGAGCTGCAGCAGCAAGTTTCCTATATCCAGCTGCTGCGCACGGTGGCGGCCCTGGCCAACGAGACCTCGACCATCGAGGAACCCCTGCAGCACTGCCTGGACGCCGTGTGCGACCTGACCGGCTGGCCGGTTGGCCACGTCTACGCGCGCTCCTCCGAAGCCCACGAGGTGCTCGTCCCGCTGGACATCTGGCACCTGGACGATCCGGAGCGCTTCGAGGCCTTCCGCCGCGCGACCGCGAAGACGTCGCTCCGGCGCGGTGAAGGGCTGCCGGGCCGCGTCATGGAGACGGGAAAACCCGCCTGGATCGTCAACGTCCAGGAGGACCCGAACTTCCCGCGGGGAGGGGCGGCGTCCGACATCGGCGTCCGGGCGGCCTTCGGCTTCCCCGTGCTGGTGGCGGGAGAGGTCGCCGCGGTGCTGGAGTTCTTCTCGTCCGACGTGATGGACCGGGACGACCGGCTGCTCGAGGTCATGGCGCAGGTCGGCTCGCAGCTCGGTCCGGTCATCCAGCGGCGCCGGGCCGAGGAGTCGCTCCGGCAGAGCGAGGAGAAATACCGTTCCCTGGTCGCCAACATCCCGGATGTGACCTGGTCCTCGGACTCCGCCGGGCGCACCCTGTTCATCAGCCCGAACGTCGAGAAAGTCTACGGGTACACGCCGGCGGAGATCTGCTCCGATCCCGGCCTGTGGTTCGGGCGCATTCACCCCGAGGACGTCCAGCGCGTGCGCGCCGCCTACGGCGATCTGTTCGAGCGCAACTTCAAGTTCGAGGTGGAGTACCGCATCCAGCGCAAGGACGGCGAGTGGATCTGGCTGTACGACCGGACGCTCGGGTCGTACCAGAAGAACGGCGTCGCCTACGCCGACGGCATCTTCGCCGACGTCACCGTGCGCAAGCAGGCGGAGCTGGAGCTGCAGAAGGCCAAGGCCGCGGCGGAGCAGGCCAGCCAGGCGAAGAGCGAGTTCCTGGCCAACATGAGCCACGAGATCCGGACGCCGATGAACGGCATCATCGGCATGACCGATCTGCTCCTCGACAGCCGCCCGAACCACGAGCAGCGCGAGTACCTCGAGCTGGTGAGGAGCTCGGCCGACGCGCTCATGGTCCTGATCAACGACATCCTGGATTTCTCGAAGATCGAGGCCGGCCGGCTGGATCTCGACCCGATCGACTTCGGCCTGCGCGACTGCCTGGACGAGGCGATGCGCATCCTCGCCGTGCGGGCGCACGCCAAGGGCCTGGAGCTCGCCTGCCACGTCCTGCCCGACGTGCCGGACGCGATGGTGGGGGATCCCGGGCGCCTGCGCCAGGTCCTGATCAACCTCGTCGGCAACGCGATCAAGTTCACCGACGCGGGCGAGGTGGTCGTGCGCGTCGAGTCGGACGCCGTGTCCGGAGACCGGGCCCACCTGAGGTTCGCGGTGTCCGACACCGGGATCGGCATCCCGCGCGACAAGCACGGCGCCATCTTCGAGGCCTTCACGCAGGCGGACGGCTCGACCACCCGCAAGTACGGCGGCAC
>Ga0075431_100001129_pt1 | contig 23915 bp, 22 predicted proteins | sample RhiMetdeltSRZDD5_FD_75297 | JGI IMG/M metagenome (GOLD analysis project Ga0075431, IMG submission 75297) | Populus rhizosphere microbial communities from Tennessee, USA - Rhizosphere MetaG P. deltoides SRZDD5 | ecosystem: Host-associated > Plants > Roots > Rhizosphere > Soil | place: USA... | reverse complement strand
TCGGCTTCCTGCTGCTATGCGCGGTCGGGGGCGCCGCAGTCGCGATTTACATCGGAATCCGTGCCGTGGTCGATGTGCGGAAGGAGCGGCACGTCGGCCGTGCGCATCATGGCCCGCGAGCGGCGAATAGATAACGTTTTCGGCGAGTCGATGTAACGCACGGTGCGTTTGCACGCGCGTTTGTTGTACTGCCGCTGACGCGAGCATCGACATGCGCAGACCGGTCGCAGCGATGATCGTGTGCGCGATGAGACGCCGTATCCGACGAAGCGATGCCGCAGCGTAAGCATCACCACTCGGTGTATGTCGTTCTGCTGTCGAAAGACGTACTCCACGAACCGAAGTTCAAACGCTGTAATCCCGACTACGATCCGTCCAAGCCGTGCGTGTATGTCGGTATGACGGGGCTCGATCCCGACGAACGCTTCGACAAGCACAAGGCCGGCATACGATCCAACCGCTACGTGCGCGACTATGGCCTGCGCCTCCTGCCCGAGCTCTACGAGTGCTATAACCCGATGCCCTACGACGCGGCAAAGGAGATGGAAGTCGAGCTCGCGATCGGCCTTCGCGAAAATGGCTACGGAGTATGGCAGGGCTAGGACACTATAATCGGCAACTTGGCGACCAACCCGTCCGGAGTATGAAAATGCAGCAGACGAACGGCAGCAGGCTCCCGCTATCCGACGTTCTCGTTCTCGACCTCACCCTTGCGCGGGCAGGTCCTACGTGCATCAGGCATCTTGCCGACTGGGGCGCGAACGTCATTCGTGTAGAGCCGCCTGTGCCAGCGGGCGAGGACGTTGTGGGGCGCCGCCACGGCAGCGATTTCCAGAACCTCCATCGCAATAAACGCGCGATTCGGCTCGATCTCAAATCCGAAGCCGGACACAAAGCTTTCGAGCGCCTGGTCGCGCGCGCCGATGTGCTCGTTGAGAACATGCGGCCCCAGGTGAAGCATCGCCTCAAGGTTGCCTACGACAACGTGAAAACGATCAATCCCCGGCTCGTCTACGGCAGCATCAGCGGGTTCGGGCAGGACGGTCCGTATGCGACCAAAGGCGGTGTCGATCAGATTGCGCAGGGGATGGGCGGACTCATGTCGATCACAGGGATCCCGGGCAACGGCCCTGTGCGCGTCGGTATTCCGGTCAACGATCTCGTCGCGGGGACTCTCCTCGCGTTCGGCGTCATGACAGCGCTCTACGAGCGGGGGCGCACAGGCGTCGGGCGCTGGGTGCACACGAGCCTGCTCGAAACACAGATCTTCCTCCTCGACTTCCAGGCTTCGCGTTATCTCATGAGAGGCGAAGTCGCAGGCCAGACGGGCAACGATCATCCAACGATGACGCCGAGCGGCGTGTTCCCGACGAGCGACGGATACGTGAACCTCGCGGCGAGTTCGGGACGGCTGTTCGAGCGCCTGTGCGAAGTCTGCGAAAAACCCGAATGGAAAGATCACCCGCAATTCGGAAAGCTCATCGAGCGCACGGCCAATCGGCCTGCTTTCAATGCCGCGCTTGCCGACGTGCTCAAGCAGAAGCCGACGGCGTACTGGGTGCAGAAATTCGACGAAGCGGGAATACCCGCCGGGCCGATCAACACGATCGACAAGGTTTTCGCCGATCCACAGGTCGAGCACCTCGGTATCGCGGCGCCGGTGAACTCACCGCTCTACGGTGATACGCGCATCGTAGCGTCGCCGCTCAATTTTCCGGGCACGAAAAGGGAAATACGCAGCCCCACGCCAGAAGCGGGTGCGCATACCGATGAAGTGCTGGAGTGGCTGGGCTACTCCGGCAAGGACATCGAGCAGATGCGCGCCACGGGAGCGATCTAGCTTACGCCAGCTCGCGTAAGCGCCGGCCGACGACATGGAACGAAACCCAGGTTTCCCTCCGTGTTCCTTCGCATCGTCCGCGCCCCTGCTTAGTTCACGTTAATCCACCCTCGCGCCGGATTCCCTGATCACTTTCGCCCACTTCGCAACTTCCACTTTGATGTAGGCTGTGAATTGGTCGGGCGTGTTATCGATGGGGTCGAAGCCGAGGGCCGCAAGTCGTTTGCGTGTATCCGTGAGTTGCAGGATCGCGGCGATCTGGCGATTGAGCTGCTGCACGATATCCGCAGGCGTGCGCACAGGCGCGAAGAATCCGATCCACGTGTAATCCTCGTAGCCGGGGAAACCTGATTCCGCCACTGTCGCGACGTCCGGCAACGAAGGCATGCGTGCCGGGCTCGTAACGGCGATCCCCCGTATCTTGCCGCTCTTGATGAGCTCGACGGCCGGTGGCATGGCCGTGAATCCGAGGGGTACCTGTCCACCCGCGACGGCCTGAACGGCGGGCGCTGCGCTGCTGTATGGAATGTGCGTGACATCGAGCTTCGCGAGGATCTTCAGCAGCCGCTCGCCGGTGAGGTGAGGTGTGCTGCCCGTACCCGCCGATCCATACGAGAGCTTCTGCTTTCTCCCGAGCGCGATCAGCTCCTGCAACGACGTTGCGGCAATCGACGGGTGAACGAACATGATGTTCGGACTCACACCCGCATTGATGATCGGTGAGAAATCGGTGAACGGATCGTAGCCGGGCTGCTTGTACAGCGATGGCGCGACGACGTACTGGCTGCTGTTGCAGAGGAGCGTGTAGCCGTCGGGCGTCGCCTGCGCCGCGATTCGTGTGGCAATGGTGCCGCCTGCGCCACCGCGATTGTCGACGACGAACGTCTGCCCTGTCTGTTCGGTGAGCTTCTGGCCGACCACACGCCCCATGATGTCGATCGGACCTCCTGCCGCGCCGCCTGCAAGCACGCGCACCGGCCGCGATGGGTAGGACGCGGCCGCGCATGCAGTCGAAACGAAAATTACGGCGATGCATGCGAGCGCACCGAGGCTGCGCGCATTCGTCGCAGGATGACGTTCTTGTGGCATTACACCTCCCCCTATAGCGCCGCACGATGCGACGCATGCGTTAGTGCTCACAGGTTTGACGGTGTGGCTCCGGTGGAATCGCGAAACAATACGACGGCCACGCACAGACACCACAGCAACGCGAGCAGAGTGCTCCACATGTTCACACCCATTGCAGTGCTCGAAAAACCTGCGTGAGCGAGCCCTATACCAGATGCGAGCGTTATGCTGCCGGACATCGCGCCGAATACACCGACCCAATTCGGCGCGTAAACATCGAACAGAATGGCAACGCCGTACAGAACGACACCCACGCCGAAGAAAATGGTCGCGACGCTCGCAAGTCCGATTTCGATCTGACGAACCGCGAAAGCCGCTTCGAAAATCGGCGCGCGCGCCTCGAGCGGTGCGGTGTGCCACCGATCGACCAGCGCTTTTAGCGCGACGCCATCAACGGCCTGCAGCGCTGCGGCAGCGGCAAGGGACGTGAGTGCCGCGGTGCCCGCTACAAGTGCCCATGGCGCCGCTCGGCCCGTCCGTAGCTTCCAGGAGAATGCTATAAGGCCCGCGGTCATCATGAACGCGCCACCCAGCTGTATCAGGTGCGTTGAGATCCACAATCGATCGGCAGCGTATTCGGCGAAAGCCGCCGCGCTGTCGTTCGGATCTGCTTCCATTGGGTGCAGCATGCTGGCGGCGACGAGCACCACGACACCCGCAATCAACGCGACTCCGCCGAATCGCGTAACAGTCACGTCGTTGTCGTTGCGCGTGTTTCGCGCGGTATGGCGGGCACGCTCGCGCGCATGATCTCGCGCACATCTCCTACGTCCCGGCAGCGTTCGAGAAGAGCCAGCAGCCGTTCGGCACCCGGCCGGCCGAGCACGCGTCCCGCGCAGTCGATGAACTTTTCGATACGGTCTTCTCTGGTCATAGGCCATGCGGGTGAACCGGGCACGCGCTCGACGCGCATTGCGAAGCGGCCCCGCGGTGTCTCGATCGCTACGTCGTTGTAGCCGACGATTCCGGAATACACCACGTTGTCCTCTATTCGATAGCGCCGCGTCTTTGCCATCATCGCCGCGATCTCGGGACGCTGGACCATCGCATCCGTAAACGTTTCGAGCGTGAGCTGGCCGTCGACCACCGTGGCTGCAGCAACGTACTCGATGCTGAACTTGCCTTCCAGCCCCGTGCGCGGGCTGGTGCTTACCAGAGCCGTGTCTGCGCCCGGCGGAAAACCGATTTCCACGCGTGCGACCTCAGCGGGCGTGATGCCGTGTTTGCTGATGAGCTCGAGCAGCCCGCCGACAGGGCGGTGGTTGCAGTAGCAACACGGCCAGCGCTTCACATAAATTCCGGGCTCGACGATCTCCCACGGGGAGCCAAGTTGTTCCACCAGTGTTTCAAGCGGTGCGCCGTCCTCTCCGCGGTAGGTGTCGAGCAGACAGTTGGCACCATCGAAAATGTTGCCGTCCGCCGTGAAGCCGTGCCTGGCCATCCACGCGGAGAGAACGCCGATACGCGCCGCGTGCCCGGCGTGAAATGGTTTCGTCATCGTTCCGAAGTTGCGCACGAGCCCGCTCAGCTGGGACGCCGCGAGACCCCAGGCGGTCTGGAGCTGCGCCGGCTCGAGCTGCCATAGACGCGCCGCCGCGGCGGTGGACGACAACGCACCGCACGTGGCGGTAGTGTGCCAACCCCGCAAATAGTGGCCGTGGCCCATTGCGCGGCCGACCTTTCCGGCGATTTCCAGCCCGACGGCGTACGCTGCGAGCAGCTCCGCGCCGGACGCGGCGGTGACTTCACCAACGGCGAGCGCGGCCGGCACCAGCGTCGCGCTGGGATGACCCCTCAGGCTCGTCATGCTGTCGTCGAAATCCAGCGCGTGGGCGCAGATGCCGTTCGCGAAAGCCGCTTCCGCGGGCGAGGTGCGAAGCGTTTGTGCCAAGACGGTCGCCTGTGGCCTCGCACCCAGTTCGCTGATCCAGCGCATCGCGATTTCCGCCACCGGCTCCAACGTACCGGCGAGCGCCACGCCGACCGTATCGATGAGCGCGTCACGCGCGGCAGCGAGCGCTGCCTGCGGAATCTCGTCCAGCCGCGTTGCGCAAACAAAGCGTGCGAGCTTTTCGGTGATCATCCCCTTCTCCCTTCGTAACTGCTGCGGATGTGAACCCCGGGATAGCGTGTGCGGCCGGGCAGGTTGATGTTTTCCCAGGGGACTTCGGCATCCCGGTCCCACCGCGCGGCGCTGTTCGGGAAAGCGCGTCGGGCGAGGTCCTTTGCCTCGCCACGCAGGACCCACAGCTCTTCTTTGAGGCGAAAATTCATGTGCTGGCGCGAGCTTGCCCCGGGCGTCCCGGACGGCTACACATGTTACCAGCAGCTATGAACCCGACGGACGGAAGGCGACGCAAGTAAATGTGTCGCGATGCCGTCGGGGCGACGAACCCTAGTCCACGCGGTTTTTCGCGTTGACGCCGCGCCGGCGTCCGATATTGTCCGTGAGTTTTCTCGAAGGATGGAAAGTGACGACGCGCCGCTCGGAGACGGCAATCCGTTCGCCGCTTTTCAGGTTACGTGCCCAGCGCTTTGGGCGTTGCTTGGGCTGGAAGCGCCCAAAACCTTCCAGCTTGACGGTCTCACCCGCTTCCAGCGCGGCGCGCATTTCCTCGAACAGCGCGTTCACCATGTCGCGGCATTCGCGTTTGCTCAAGCCGATGTTTTCGAACAGCAGGTTCTGGAGCTCTTCCTTTGTCAGCGCAGCCTTGAGAATCGCACCGGCTTCCGGGACGCGAAGCGTGTCGTCCGCTCGCTCGCTGCCGTTGATGGGTCTCGTTGCCGCCGAACCGCGACTATGCCGTGTCTCCACTGCGACCCCCTTCGTGCGCGGTGAAAGCGCAGGATTGCGCTCTGTCGGTAATAGGGGTGCAATCGCCATGCCTCGGAGGGGAGGCGTGGCCTGCGGCTTCGCGAAGCGCTAGCGCTTCCTGCCGTTCGGGACGACCGCCTTGCCGAGGAACCGCTGGAAGTTCGCGTCACGCATCGCAGCAAGTGCGGCCTGACGCAGTGCAGCTCTTTGCTCCTCCGCGCGAACGTCTTCTTTTTCTACGAGAATTTCCGACCGCGCGATTGTCTTCCGGATGCGGGCGAAATGCGACTCCAGCTCTTTCAGCGTGCGTGCCGGAACGGTGTAGATGTAGCGCCGCTTCGTCTTTGCGCGGAGCTGCCGGCGGATCATGCCGATGCTCGCGGCAACGACTTCCAGCAGCCAGTCCTGATATTGCTCCGGGTTCTTGAAATTGGAGCGCCCGCGCTCCTCGTCCTGCGCGATGGCCTTGGCTTCCGCCTCGTGGTGCACGACGAAGCGATGTCGGCCGCTTCCCAGCGCCTGCGATTGCCAGAGGCACACGCACTGCTCGCCCATGTCCCGCTGGAGCTGGTGCTCGGCCTCGGGCGGCGCAATGCCCGAGGCTTGAAGGGCGGCAAGCGGTCCGAGATACACAGTGGCGGGGCCGGTGTTCGCGCCTTCCCGCAGGTCGCAATACTTGTAGACCTCAATCTTGGTGCCCAGCAATCGCCATGAGACCGGCATCAGCTCGTTGACGATCGAGAGCCGGTATTGGTCGTCGTCCGTTTTTGCAATAGTGCATTTCAGCTCGGCGCGGGGCGCCGCGGGACAGAACACCGGCAGGGAATACGGCTTGCGGCCGCCGACTCGCACAGGGAACTTGTACCCGGACGGAATCCGCAGCAGACGCGCGGCGCGAAACTGCGCTTCCGAGCCCGTATACCAGCTCGACAGCAGACCGTCTTTGCGGGTTTGTTTTTCAAGAACCAGGCCGGCGTCGGCCGCATGGACGTGCCGCTGGTCCACATAATCGGGCAGGTACGCGAGCGACTCACGTTCCCCTGACTGCGTTGTCACAGAAGGTCCTTCCGTGGGTGAGTGGGCTTCTTGGAGCCCTGTCCAGAGCGCCTGCAAATCATTTGATCGCTCGCGACAAATGGTACCAACTCGCATTAACGTTCAGCAAGCGAAAAGGACCACAAAAGCGGGCCTAATCTCATGCCCTTCATGAAAGCGAGTCGCTGCGCGCGATCGTGTGCTTACTCGGCGGTGATGCCGAGCGCTCGGACGACTTTCCCCCACTTCGCGATATCGTCGCGAATGAGCTGATCGAATGCTTCGGGCGTGTGTCCCGCCGGCTCGGCGCCCAGCTGATTCAGGCGGTCGCGCATGTCGGGCAACTTCATCGTCGCCACCGCGACCGAATGCAGCCGATCGATGATCGGCCGCGGCGTCTTCGCCGGCGCAAGTACACCCCACCAGGCGGTCGAGTCGAAGCTTTTCACTCCGGCTTCGTCGATCGTCGGCACGTCCGGGACGGCGGGAGATCGCTTGAGCGACGCGACGCCGAGTGCTCGCAGCTTCCCGGTTTTGAGATAGGGCACCGCCACCAGCACTGTCGTAAAGGTGAGCTGCGTCTCCCCCGCGATGAGCGCAACCATCGACGGCGCGGCACCTTTGTAGGGCACGTGCGTCGTCTTGATGCCGGCCATCGAGTTGAACAGCTCTGCCGTGAGATGAGAAGGTGACGCGGGGCCGATCGAGGCGTAGAGAATGTCGCCGGGGCGTTTTCTGGCAAGCGCCACGAGTTCCTTCACCGTCCTTACCGGAAGCGCGGGATTCACGACCAGGATATTGGGAACCGTGCCGAAGACGGTTATCGGGGCAAAGTCCCTCAGAGTGTCGAAAGGCAGGTTGCGGTAAAGGATCTGGTTTTGCGCGTGGCTCGAAAACGTGGCGAGCAGCGTGTGGCCGTCAGGCGGCGCTTTCGCGACGAGCTCCGTGCCGAGCGTGCCGCTTGCGCCCGAACGGTTGTCGACGAGTATGGGTTGACCCAGGGTCTCGCTCATGCGCGGGCCGAGCAGACGAACCACCGTATCGATGCCGCCGCCGGCCGGGAACGGCACGATCGCGCGTATTGGCCTGCTCGGATACGCCGGGGATTGCGCGTGGGCGGCAGTAGACGGAAGCAACGTTGCCAAGGTACATAAGAGGGCTGCGCGGCCTTGGCGTCGCATCGCAGATGTCCGTAGAGAAATGTGCCCGCTCACTTCGGTGCTCAAGCGTCCCTGTCGGCTTTCAGAATATCCATACCGGCCTGCAGCGCTTTCTCGATGCGGGCTTTTTCCTTCGCGATCTTCTCGTCGGTCCATTCCCAGAAACCGTGTTTGGTTTTCATGCCGAGGTGACGCTTGTCGACGAGCTCCTTCAGTAGCTTCGGCGGCCCGTCGTTCTTGTAGAGATGCGGATACAACGCGCTCGCGACGAAGTAGTTCGTGTCCCATCCCGACATCTCTTTCTGCATGATCGGGCCGCATGCGATGAACCGGAACCCGAAACCATACCGCACGGCCGTGTCGACGGCTTCAGCGTCGCAGATACCGTCCTCGATGAGGTACAGCGCTTCGCGCATCATGGCGTGCTGGATGCGGTTACCGACGAAGCCGGGCACGTCTTTCCTGACCCAGATCGGCGCTTTACCGAGCGACCTCATGAGCTCGACCATCTGCTGCGCGATCATGGGGTCCGTCGCTTCGGAGCTGACGATCTCCACGAGCGGCACGAGATGTGCCGGCATGAAAAAATGAAGGCCCAGCACGCGGCCGCGGTGTTTCAGGTTCCTGCCGATCTCTCCTATGGGAAAGTTCGACGTGTTGGTGGCGAGCGGCACGTCTGGAGCGGCGAGCCGCTCCAGTTCCGCGAAAAGCCGCTGCTTGAGCGCGAGATCTTCGGTGGCCGCTTCGACGACCATCTTGACTGAAGCCCAGTCGATCTCGTCCAGCGTGGTGTATGTCGAGACGTTGCGCGCCCAGGCGGGGTCGGCACCGAGCTTCCCGAGCCCCGCCTCGATGCGACCGGGCAGCGCGGCGCGCGTTTTTGCAGACGGGCTCATGACGTGAACGTTCCAGCCGTTCGCGGCGAAAACGATGGCGACATCGCCGCCCATGATGCCGCCGCCGACGACGACGACGTGGGACCGTTCCTGTGGCATGTGCTCGAGCTCCGTGGTGGCTTGTGTCCGTGAAAGAGCGGCGACGAGAGGTCGTTGCCGATGCTGCGGGCGTCATTATAGAGGGCTCGTGGCAAGGCGTGCCGCGTCGACGAGGAGAAACGACCATGAGATTTGCGAGAGCACGAGCGATTGTCGGAATGCTGCTGGCGATGAGCTGCGCGGCTACGTCGTCAGCCGGCTGGGCGCAATGTGTGAGAGGCGCCGAGTACGAACAGGCGGACGCGGTGAAGCGCCGCTACCCCGATCCGGCCGTACGCTTCGATACGCCTGCGTTGGCGCCGGATGCGGCGGGCTTCACCACGTACGACGACATGCTGTCCTATGTCCAACGGCTATCCGGGCGCACGGACAACATGGTCGTGCGCACGGCCGGCTTTTCACAGGAAGGGCGGGCGGTGCCGCTCCTCGTGCTCACTAATGCGCGAAGGTTCGCACCTGCGGAGCTGCGGCGGCTCGGGCGACCTGTCGTGCTGATGGTCGGCCAGATGCATGGCAATGAGCCCGCGGGCGGCGAAGCGCTGCTTGCCGTCGCCCGCTCGCTCGCCGACGGGGAGCTGAAGCCGCTGCTCGACCGCATCACGGTCGCGATCATGCCGCGAGCCAACCCCGACGGCGCGCACTATTTCTGGCGAGGCACGGCGAGCTGTGTGGACGTCAATCGAGACCACCTCAAAGTGGACCTGCCGGAGACGATGGCGATACGTCGCGCGACTTCAGAGCTGCAGCCGGACGTCTTCGTCGATGCGCACGAATTCAGCGTCGCGACTCGCTGGATCGAAAAGTTCAACGCGCTGCAGTCGTACGATTTCACGATGGCGTACGCGACGCACCCGAATATCGATGCGAGGCTCACGGACGTCGCGGAACGGGTTTTCAGCCGCAATATCGCGCGAGATGTGGCCGCGGCGGGATACAGCCATTTCTGGTACTACACGACGGGTTACAGCGTGAAGGACAGGCGCGTCGCCGGCGGCGGCACGGCGCCCGACATCGGCCGCAACTACGCCGGCCTGCAGAATGCGCTCTCGTTCCTGGTGGAATCGCGCGGCGTGGGCATCGGGCGCGACAGCTTCGCTCGCCGCGTGCACAGCCAGTACACGGTGATCGCGAGCATTTTGAGAACCGCGGCCGAACACGCCACGGAGGTGCGGCAGGTGACCCAGGCGGCACGCGATGAAGTTACGCGCCGCGGCCGCGATCCCGCTCCGGACGATCGTGTCGCGATCACGCTCAATATGCCGAGCCGCAAACAGAAGCTCACCATGCTCGAGCCGCAAACGGGCGAACCGAAAGAGGTCGAAGTCGAATGGATCGATCCGCGAGAAGCCGTTCCGGGGCTCGCGCGCTCACGGCCGTACGCCTATCTGGTGCTCCCGTCGCACGCCGAGGTCGCACGACGCCTCGCCCTCTCGGGCATCGAAGTGCGGCGCCTTTTACGGCCCGTCGAGCTGGAAGTTGAAAGCTACGAGGTGACGGAACGCCGCCAGGGCAACGTGTTCGTAGAGGGACACATCCGCAGCACGGTGACGACCGATGTACGTCTGCGCAAACGCATGTTCCCGGCAGGGACCTTCGTCTACAGGATGGCGCAGCCGAACGCGAACGTGCTCGTCGCGGCACTCGAGCCCGAGTCGCCGTCGAGCTTTGTCGCCCTCGGCATGATACCGACGGACAGACGCGGCCTCGCGAACCCGCAGGAGGCCGCGCCCAGCGAAGTGCCCATCTACCGGCTGCTTCGTCCCGTCGCGCTCGACACGGAAATCGAAAAGCCGCGAGCCGAGCTGGGCCTGCGGTGAATTACTTCGCTTCTCCGACGCGAGTTGCGACGAACCTGGCGTCACCGCCGCCTTTCACGGTGCCTTCGATCTTGTTGCCGGTTACGCGTCCGGTGAACTCGCGGCGGGCGCTGTCATCGCCGAGGCTGAACGTAATGGTCTCGCCGCGCAGCTTGCCGTTCGAAATCTGTACGTTTCTGTTATCGGCTTTCGCGTTGCCGGCGACGTTCTGGAATGTCTGGTTGAACGTCGCTTCGTAGCTGCGCGCGCCGGCGCCGGTCACGTCGATTTTCCACGTGCCGCCCACTTTCGCCGGCACGATCCACATGTATGCGGTGCGTCCGTCGGCCGAATCGACCTGGTCGGCCTGCCAATCGTCCATCGTGAACGCGTGCGAGACGACGCGTGTTCCCGGGCGCATGTTGAGTATGGTTGGCCGCAGCTTCACGTTGAGTGAAGGCAGCAGGTAGAGCGTCAGCACGGTCGCTTTGCTGAAATCGGTCGCGAAAATGTCGCCCTGCATGAACTGCGCCTTGTCCGAGACACCTTCCTTGGCGGCCGCGCGCTTGGCGAGCTCGACCATTTCAGGGTTGTATTCGATGCCGAGTGCGCGCGCGCCGAATTTTTTGGCCGCGGTGATGACGGTACGGCCATCGCCCGAGCCGAGGTCGACGACGTAATCGGTCGATTTCGTCCCGGCCATTTCGAGCATGCGTTCGACGAGCGCCTGCGGTGTCGGCACCCATATGACGTCTTTGCCTTCCTGACCGACAGACGGCGTATAGTCCTGCTGCGCCGCCATGGCGCCGTTGATCGCAACCGCCGAGGCAAGAAAGGCTGCGGTGATGAGCGGCGCCGTGCGCCATATCGACTGCATCGCTGGATCTCCTGATCTGTGGGGGTATGAAAAACCGGGGGCGGCCATTATGCCCTAACGCGCCAGCTGCGCGGCTGGTGGACGCGCCCTGTCGTCCTCGCCGTAAGACGCTGGCCAATCACTTCGCAATCCTGCCGTCGAGCGTCACCTGGCTCTCGACGAGCTGAGCGATCACCTCTTCGCTGTAACCGAGCTCGCGCAGGATTTCTACGCTGTCCTGCCCGAGCTTCGGCGCGGCTGCGAAGTCCTGTCGGGCCCCGCGGCTCAGCTTGTTGGGCAGCGTCATGTTCACGATTCTGCCCTCGGTGGGATGTTCGATCGTTTCGAACAGGCCCACGTCCGCGAGGTGCGGATCCTCCATCAGCGAATCGAGCGTGTGATACGGCATCGCGGGTACATCGCAGCGATCGAAGATCTCGAGCCATTCTGCCGTCGTGCGTGTCTCGAGCGCTTCGGCACGTATCCGGAAATACTCACCCACATTCTTGAACCGTGCGGTGATGCTGCTGAACCGCGGGTCGTTCTTGAGCTCGGGGCGGCCGATTGCGTCGAAGAGCGCGAAAGCCTGGGCTTGCGTGTTCGCAGAAACACAGATCCAGCCGTCCTTGGTCGCGAGCGGCTTTGCCTGGGGATCGAGCAGGCGCGGGTCTCCCGTCGGGCCGCGCGGCGGGTCGAACGTCTTCAGATACATGTGCTCCGACAGGACGAACGCAACCATGTTTTCGAACATCGGGATTTCGATCGCCTGCCCCTCGCCGGTGCGCTCGCGGTGAAAGAGCGCCATCAGAATCATCTGGACGGCGATCAAGCCGACGGTCTTGTCCGCCATGACCATCGGCAGGTAGCGCGGCTCGCCGGCGGCGCGGTGGTACAGCGCCGCAACACCTGCGGAACCCTGGATGATCGAATCGTATGCCGGCTTCTCGCTGTAGCGGCCGCGCTGACCGAAGCCGAACATGCCGCAATAGATGATCTTCGGATTGACCTTCCGTACGTCCTCGTAGCCGAGCTTCATGCGCTCCATCGAAGCGGGCCGTACGTTCCACACCAGTACGTCCGCTCGCTCGATGAGCTTCAGAAGCGCCCCGTGACCGGCAGGCTTCTTGAGATCGAGGACGATCGAGCGCTTGTTCCGATTGAGATGCAGGAATTTGGGACCCATGCCCTGCGTGACGCCCAGCCCGCCGATCGTGCGCCCGAGATCGCCTGTCAGGCTTTCGACCTTGATCACCTCCGCGCCGTAATCGGCCAGAGTCTGTGTCGCGAGCGGTCCCACGACGACCGACGTCAGATCGACGATGCGTATGCCTTGGAGCGGGCCGCCGGCCATTTCAGTGACGAGTAACGGGTGAGAAGTGACGAGTAACGCCGATCGAGACCTGCAAGAGTTATGCGAACTCCGCTTCGGCACTGAGCGACAGCGCGCCATTGTCGTCCAGCGTCCACAGCTTCGCCGATTTGCCGTCCGCCGAAGGTTCTCCGCAGACGCTGATCTCGCGATCGACGAACATCGGGCGAACGTTGCGCGAAGCGATGTGGCGAATGGGGCTCGATGCGTGCACGCGCGCAAGCTCGAACGCGAGCAGAGTCGTGAGGCCGCCATTCATGACGAGGTTCGGATACTTCTCCACCTGCGTGACATACGGATAGTCGTAATGGATGCGATGACTGTTGAACGTCATTGCGGAGTAGCGGAAGAGCATGACGCTGTCAGGCGTGACGGACCGCTTCCATACGGCCGTGCCCGGTGCCTTCTGCGGCGGTGGCGGCGGTGCGGCGGGGTCCGGTTCCTCGCGATAGACGATGTCCTGCTCTTCGGTGATCGCAAGACCGCGGGAGCTGTAGATATCCGTCTTCACCGTGACGAAGACCATCTGACCGGTGCGGCCCTGCTTCGGCGCGACGCTCTGAATGACCGATTCGCGCCGTATCTCGTCTCCGATGAGAAGCGGTGCGTGAAACGTGATGCGTTTGCCCGCGAACATGCGCCGCGGCAGCGGGACCGGCGGCAGGAAGTCGCCGCGCGCCGGATGCCCGTCAGGGCCGATCTGCGAGTGACGCACGACACGCGGGAAGAAAATCTGATGCCAGCCGATCGGCAGCGGATCGCCGATCTTCGGCATGGGATCTTCGCGGTCGAGTGTCGCGGCGAGACGGTGCACTGCAGGAACGGTCACGTAATCGACGTCGTTCTCTGTTTCGCCTATCCACTTCCTGAGGTCTTCGAGGTTCTGGGACATAAATGATTTCGTCAGCCCTAAGCGATGAGCCGCGAGCCGTGAACGGCCAACGGTTAGCCGCTCATTCTACCTTCGCACCGGACTCCTTCACGGCGCTGGCCCATTGCGCCATCTCCGTGCGGATGAACGCCTGAAACTCCTTGCTGGAGCCTGCAACGACGTCGACGCCTTCGCGCGAGAGGCGCTCGCGCAGTTGCGGGTTGCGCAGGACGCCGACCATGAGACCGTTCAGGCGATCGACGATCGCAGGCGGCGTTTTCGCCGGCGCCAGCACACCGAACCAGGGGCTGACGTCGAAGCCGCGCACACCACTTTCTGCGATCGTGGGTACATCGGGAAGCGTCTGCGTGCGTTTCGCGGTCGTAACGCCGAGCGCGCGCAGTGTCCCGTTTCTGATTTCGGACGCGACCGGCGGTATGCCGGTGAAGAACAACTGCACACGTCCCGCGACCAGATCGATCTTCGCCGGCGTGCTGCCTTTGTAGGGAACATGCAGCACGTCGAGGCCGGCACGCGTTCTGAACATCTCGCCGATCAGGTGCGGGGCGCTGCCGCTGCCGCCCGACGCATAGTTGAGCCGGCCCGGCTGCGACTTTGCGAGCTCGATCAGCTCGCGAACCGTCCTGGCGGGCACGCTCGGATGTGCGACCAGCACGTAGGGGGTTGTCGCGATCAACGTGATCGGTACGAAATCATTCAACGGGTGGTATCCCAGCGGGCGACCGAGTGCCGGACTGATCGCGAGCGTGCCGGTTCCGCCCATCACGATCGTGTAGCCGTCGGGCGGCGCTTTCGCCCCGAGCTCCGTGCCGAGCGTGCCGCCAGCGCCCGTGCGGTTGTCGACAACGACCTGCTGCCCGATCTTGTCGCCAAGCTGCTGGGCGAGCAGACGACCGGACATATCGATGGTGCCGCCGACGGGGTACGGCATCACGAACCGGACTGGGCGGCTCGGGTAATTCGCGTCTGCCGCATGCGCAGAGGCTGCAAACGCCGCTGCCATGACCACCGAAAGCCGAAGCAAGCTCATGGCTCGCGCGACAAGACGCCTTCGCAGATCGCGCGAAATTCGTCGAACGTGAGGTAGTGTCGTCCGTAGTTCGTTGCCACCGCGGCGCGGGCGCGCATGAGCACGAGCTGGAACTCGTCTTCCGCGGCTTCGTATCCCCACCCCGCCATCAGCTCCCGCAGAAAGACGGGGTCGTCGGTCTGCGCGCTGCTGCGCTCACGTCCGAACAGAATCTTGCCTCCGATGACGGCTTCGAAGTCGCGGCCGACCATGCGTGGGGCGATACCGATCGTCGCTTCAGCGTTCTCGGCGCCGCCGAGGTGACCCACGCCTTCTTCCTTGTTCCAGTTGGATCCCACGATCGGCTTCCAGGGAGGAAGCTGCACGCCATAAGCCTGCTGGACGTACAGGCACAAATCGTAGAGTCGCTCGAGTTTGATGCCCGTATCGACGCCGTACATTTCGAAGAGCGCCGCTGCTTCTTCGAGCGCCACACAGCCGCCGCGGTCCCCGATGCCGATCACCGACGCATCGATCCAGCTTGCGCCGCCTTCCGCCGCCGCGATTGCGTTCGCAGTCGCGACACCGAGATCGTTGTGATGTTGGATGTACACGTCGCACCTCTCGCCGACCGCTTTCCGGATGCGGCTGATGAACACACGTGTGGCGAGCGGGGTACTGTTGCCTCGGCTGTCGACGACATAGACGCCGTCAGCGCCCGCGTCCGCCATCGCTTTGAAGAAAAGACATGCCGTCGGGAGTGGCGAGCGCATGGAATCTTCCATCCACGGCACGACGCGCACGCCGTGGCGCTTCATGTACGAAACGCTCTCGCCGATCGCGTCGACCACCGCGTCCTTGCTCAGGCCTTCTTTGAAATCCGACGCGGTATCCTCGTAGCTCCACTTGAAAATGGGGCTCAGCACTTCAGTGCCCAGATCGACGTGCCGGTCGATCACACCTTTCCAGTCACCGCGTAGCGGCGGACGCACACCCGGCCCTTTCGCGACGAGCGGTGTGCGTATCCCGATGCGTCGGCACGCTTTGATGAGGTCGCGCTCCTCGGCGAAGGTGACGTGACTCGGCATCGTGATCTCGCCGACGCCGACCGCGTCGAGCCGTTCGATCACGCCCAGCCGCGTGTTCCAGTTGAGCTGATGGCCGACGCAGTCGTCACCTTCGCTCACCGTGCAGTCGATGAACCGGATGCTCTTGCGAAGCTGGCTCCGCGCGGCCGTTGCCTCGTCGTCCCAGTACGCCGAATTCACCAGCCACTGGCCCGGCCGGTGCCACGGGCGATTCGAATCTTCAGGTCCGTTCATGGCTGCTCACGAATGGCGGACGGTTGGAGTGCTCACGATGTCCATGATCTCGCAGATGTCGGCGAGCTCATCCAGTCTTTCGACGAGCGCGACGACGCGCTCGGCTGCCTCCCGGGCGAGCACACGTTTCGCGCATGAATGAAACTTCTTCAGCCGCTCGGCGCGCGTGAGCGGCTGACCGATCCACCCGGAAAGCCTGTCTACGCGCTCGGAATGCCTAGTCCCGTTCTGGAGCGTGACATTCACGATGCAGTGCATGCGGTCGAAATCGGCGGGAATCGCATCGTTCATCGCGAGTTTCACGCGCGGGAGCAGCGCCTCGACGTCGGCGCCGAAGCGTCGTTCGTTCGTAAACGAGTCTACCGTCACTTCACCGTCGAGGAGCGCGATGGCCGTCGTGTACTGCACGCTGAACTTGCCGTCGAGCCCCGTCTCGGGATACGGGCGGTTCACGTAGTCGAAGCGCGGAAACACGACTTCGATCGACTCGATCGAGCGCGGATCCAGGGCGTGTTTCTCGCGTAAGGCGAGCGCGCCGTCGATGGGGCGATGCGTAAAGTAATTGCTCGGGTGCTTCTTGAAACCGACACCCGGGTCGATCATCCGAAGAGGCTTTGCGAAGTCTCGCACCAGCAGCTCGGGTTCACCGCGGCCACCGAAGAACGTATCGAAGAAACCTTTCGGCTCGAAGACTTTGCGGCTCGCGGTCCAACCCATTTCCGCGAGGACCGCACACTCGACGCCCATTCGCGCGGCATGTCCCGAATGCGAAGATTTGGTCATCGTGCCCGTGTTGATCGCAATGCTGCCCGCGCGCGATCCAGCGAGTCCCAGCGCGACGAGCATCTGGTCGTGAGAGAGGCCGATGAGACGGCCTGCGCCGGCGGCGGCGCCGAATGTGCCCGTGATGCCGGGCTTGTGAAATCCGGAGCCCGTCTCCATGCCCGTTGCCGCCATGCGGAGTCGGCCCTGAACTTCGAAAGCAACGGCAATCGCCTCGATCGCCTTCTTCCCGGGCAATCTGCGGTGCTCCGCAATGGCGAGAATGGCCGGCAGCGTAGGCGACGTGGGGTGATTCAGCGGATACCACGTATTGTCGAAATCGAGCGCGTGCGCCATCGTGCCGTTCGCGTAGGCGGCGTTCACGATCGAGGTCTTGAACCCGCCGGCTACGATGCTGGCCTGTTCCGAGCCGCCGAGCGCTTTCACATAGTCGATGGATATGCGTCCGACACCGAGCGGTTCGGTGGCGCCGGCGAGCATGACCGCGAGCCCGTCGAGCGTGACCGCCTTCGCCACGTCGACCGCTTCGGCCGGCAGCGCTTGGTACGAGAGCCCGACGATCTCCCGCGCGAAGCGCGCGGTGATGGTGTCTTCCACTTCAGCCTTTCATCGCGGCGAGCGTACGGGCCTCGCGTTTCCGGATCGCTTCGTGGCGCCTGATGAGCTTCTCCGCGCGCACGATGATCGGCACGTCGATCATCTTGCCGTCGACCGCGAAAGACCCGCGGCCGGATTTTTTTGCGTCCTCATTCAGATCGATGATCTTGCGTGCGTAGGCTACTTCCTCATCGCTCGGCGAATACTCTTCGTTCACGATCGTTACCTGGCCGGGATGGATGCAGCCCGCGCCGTCGAATCCGAACCGCCGTGATCGGCGCACCATTTCGCGGAATTTCGGCCAGTCGCCGAAACCCGCGACGGTGCCGATGAAACCGAGCGGCATCACACCGGCAGCACGTGCGGCGATGATCATGCGCTGCTTGGGCGCGAGCAGCACGTCCTCGTCCGGCTGCATGTCGCAATCGAGCGCGAAGTCTTCGCCGCCGAGGTTCATCGCGATTACGCGAGGGCTTGCGCGCGGGATCTCGTCCAGGCGTGAGAACGCATCGGCCGTTTCTACCATCGTGATGAACTTCGTGTGCCCGAGCGGCATGCCGCGCTTTAGCTCGAGCTCGCTCACGTGCTCGTCGAGGAGCTTCACGTGGGAGGCGCTGTCGATTTTCGTGAGCGCGACGCCGTTCACGTCGGGCATGATCGTATTCTCGAGGTCGCGCACCGCCAGCGACAGCGGCCGATTGATGCGAACGACGACGTCCGCGCCGCCGCGCTTCACGCGCGGAGCCGCCGCTTCGACCAGCGTGCGTGCGCGCTCTTTCTCAGCCGCAGGGATGCTGTCCTCGAGATCGAGCTGAATCACATCGGCGCCGCGCGTGTGCGCCTTGTCGACGTATTTCTCGACATTGACGGGGACGAACATGAGCGAGCGCCAGACGGGCAGTTCGGTCGGCATGATGTGTTCCTTGAAGCGTGCTATTCGAGGGTGAGGCCGGCGTCGCTGACCACCTGCCGCCAGCGTGTTACCTCATTGTGCACGTACCGCGTGAATTCCTGTGGCGTTGTCGGGACGGGTTCGGCGCCTTCTGCCGCGTAGCGTTGCTTGAGCTGCGCCGTCTGCATCGCTTTGCGGAGCGTATCGGAGAGCCTCTCGACGATTTCAGGCGGCGTTTTCGCCGGCGCGGCGAGACCCCACCAGAGTTCGCTGACATAACGGACGCCGCTTTCCCTTACGGTGGGAATATCGGGTGCGAACACCGAACGCTGGTCCCCCGCGACGGCCAGCGCTTTCAGTCGCCCCGCTTTTACTTGCACGAGCGCTGAAGGGAGGCTCGTGATAACCATCTGCACGTGGCCGCCGACGAGGTCGATGAGCGCGGGCCCGATGCTCTTGTAGGGCACGTGTGTGATCCGGATGTTCGCCGTCTTCGCGAAAAGCTCGGTCGCGAGATGGTTGCTTCCGCCGGTTCCCGAAGACCCGTAGTTCAACTCTCCCGGTCGCTTGCGCGCGAGCGCGATGAGCTCCTTCACGGACCTCACCGGCATGGACGGATGCACGACCACGATCATGGGGCTGCGGGCCATCATGCCGATGTAAGCGAAGTCCCTGACCACGTCGTAAGGCATCTTCGCGCGAATCGCTGCGTTCGTCGCGAAGGATGCCTGCACGTTCAGTATCGTGTAGCCGTCGGGCGCGGAGCGCGCGACGTGCTCCGCGCCGATCATGCCGCCCGCGCCCGGTCGGTTGTCGATCACGATGGGCTGGCCGAGGAGCGGCGACATGCTCTCCCCGGTGGCGCGTGATAGCGTGTCGTTGCTCGCACCCGGGGTGTAGGGGACAACAAGCCGCACCGGCTTCGCCGGGTACGGGGTTTGCGCCAGGGCGCCAGGCACGGCACAGAACAGTACGACAGCATAGAGGGCGCGCACCATCGCCCCTATCGGTTCGCGACCTGTTTTTCGACAAGCCTGGTTTCGTTTCGCAACAGCGTCGCGAGCTCGGCCACGCGCTTTTCGCTCATGCGGCTCGAAATCGCCGACACGGAAAGTGCGGCAAACGCGGTGCCGCTCTGGTTGTGCAAGACGTGTCCGATCGAGCGCACGCCTGCGAGCGTAGGCATCTCACGCACGGCGTAGCCGAGCTTCCGCGCCTTGTTAACCTGGCCGATCAGACTCGCGGGCGTGAGACCGTACTCGGGCAGGCGAGGCGCATTGGCGTTGACGATATCGCGCACTTCCTCATCGGTCAGCGCAGACAGTATCGCCAGGCTGCCGGTGCCCACACCGAGCGGCCGGCGCGTGCCGATTTCGAGCGTGAACGTCTTGATCGGAAACGTGCCCTCGTGGCGGTCCACACAAACCGCATCGAGACCGCTCCTCTGCGTGAGGAACACGGTATCGCCCGTCGCTTCGGCGATCCGTGTCATCGCAGGATGACAGATCTCACGCAGATTGAAGCGTGGCGCCGCCGTAAGGCCCAGCTCGAACACCATCGGCCCGAGAAAGTAGCGGTGGGTTTCCGAGTCCTGCTGAACCATGTTTTCCTGCGTCAGGCATTTCAGCATGCGATGCACGGTCGGCCGCTGGAGGCCGGTGCGGCTCGCGAGGTCGAGCAGGCGAGTGCCTGTCCGGTTGTGGGCCGCGATTTCGCGCATGAGGATGAGCGCGCGCTCGATGCTCTGGGTTCCGGAGAGACGCGCCGGCTCGCCGCTTGTCGTTTTCCTGGTCATGAAAGCAGTCAAGTCCGTATCGTGAGAACGTCAGAGGATTATGCCAGCGCCGGCGATACGACGGAAGAATCGCGCCGCCTGCGGGCGCGCCGGCGGCGATCCACCCTGCTCCCCGCCACCGCACGTTCCATATCGCGGACCGGCCGCAGACCCGGCGGCACAGTAGGTCGCAGTCGTTTTGCACCGGGCCCGGCGGTTAAAATTCAAACACCCGCCTGGTCATGCCGGCGCACCGTGGGCGGTTTCGCGCCCACGATCCCTTCAGGAGCTCACGATGAACGACACCACGTCCGCAGCACGCGCACTCGCTTCTCCCGGCCAGCGTTTCCGGGAAGCGCTGGCGCAGGAAAAGCCCCTCCAGATCGCCGGAACGATCAACGCATACGCCGCACGACTTGCAGAGCACGTCGGCTTCCGGGCGGTTTACCTGTCCGGTGGCGGCGTCGCAGCCGGCTCGCTCGGCGTGCCGGACCTCGGCATCAGCACGCTGGACGACGTATTGACGGACATCCGCCGTATCACCGATGTCTGCAATCTCCCGCTGCTCGTGGACGTCGACACCGGATGGGGCGGCGCCTTCAACATTGCACGCGCCGTCAAATCACTCATCAAGTTCGGCGCCGCCGCCATGCACATCGAAGACCAGGTGCAGCAGAAGCGCTGCGGCCACCGGCCGAACAAGGAGATCGTCAGCAAGGACGAAATGGTCGACCGGATCAAGGCGGCGGTCGACGCGAAAACCGATCGCAATTTCGTGGTCATGGCACGAACCGACGCACTGGCCGTCGAAGGCCTCCAGGCGGCGATCGATCGGGCGTGTGCGTGCGTCGAAGCCGGCGCCGACATGATTTTTCCGGAAGCGATCACCGAGCTCGACATGTACAGAAAGTTCGCCGACGCGGTGAAGGTGCCCATCCTCGCGAACATCACGGAGTTCGGGAAAACGCCGCTTTTCAGCACGCAGGAGCTCGCCAGTGCGAACGTGGCTATGGCGTTGTATCCGCTGTCGGCGTGGCGCGCGGCGAATGCGGCCATGCTCAAGGTATACGAAGCCCTGCGTCGCGACGGTCATCAGAAGAATGTCGTCGACCTCATGCAGTCGCGCGACGATCTTTACGAGTATCTTGGCTACCACGATTACGAGCGCAAGCTCGATTCGCTGTTCGCCCGCGACAAGAAAGGCTCGTAAGGCGTGAGCGGTAAGCCGTAAGCCGAAAATCACGGCGACATCGCTTCACGGCTGATGGCGCACGCTTGGCGTAAGTCCTTAAAAGCTATCGACTTCTTGGTCCTCGCCGGCGTGACAGGCGTATAATGGGCGCGCTTTTACCGGGCCCACCGCGGGAATGGAGCTTTTCACTTTCGGCTTGAACCACCACACGGCTCCGCTGCACGTGCGCGAGCGGGTGGTCTTCAATGCCGAGAACCTGGTGCAGGCGCTCCGCGATCTCTCCGACCGCCATCGCACCAAGGAAGCCGCGATCATTTCCACGTGCAACCGGACCGAGGTCTACTGCAATACGGACGACCCGGCCGAAGCCGTGAGCTGGCTCGCGGACTACCATCGGATGAAGCCGCAGCAGCTGGAACCGTATCTCTATCGCTTTCCCCAGGAGCAGGCGGTCAAACACGCTTTCCGCGTCGCGAGCGGCCTCGATTCGATGGTCCTGGGCGAGCCGCAGATCCTGGGGCAGTTCAAGGAGGCGGTGCGGAGCGCCGAGGCGGCGGGAACGCTCGGCCTGGTGCTGAACAAGCTCTTCCAGCGCACGTTCTCCGTTGCGAAGACCGTCCGCAGCGAAACCGAAATCGGCGCGAGCACGGTTTCGATGGCGTCTGCCGCCGTCCAGCTCGCGGAACGCATCTACCCGACGATTGCGGGTCAGAACGTGCTCTTCGTAGGCGCGGGCGAGATGATCGAGCTCTGCGCCGCGCACTTCGCCGCCCAGCGCCCGAAGCACATCACGTTCGCTAACCGCACCGAGGCGCGCGCGCAGCAGCTCGCGGAGCGCTTTCTCGGGCGCGTCATATCGCTGAACGATCTTCCGGCCCAGCTCGCGCTTCACGACATCGTGGTGTGCTCGACGGCATCGCCGCTTCCGCTCATCGGCAAAGGTCTCGTCGAAAGCGCGCTCAAAGCCCGTAAACATCGCCCGATGCTGATGTTCGACCTCGCGGTGCCGCGCGATATCGAAGCCGAAGTCGGTACGCTCGGCGACGTCTTCCTGTACAGCGTGGACGATCTCGGAAAAATCGCGCGTGAAGGCCTGCAGATGCGCCAGAACGCCGTCGCGCAGGCCGAAGTGATCATCGAGAACCATGTGATCGACTTCATGCACTGGCTCGGGGGCCGCAAAGTCGTGCCCGCGATACGTGCAATGCGCGATGCGGCCGAGCGCTCGCGCCGTCATGAGGTCGAGCGTGCGCAGCGGCGACTTGCACGCGGCGAAGATCCGCAGCGGGTTCTCGACGAGCTTGCGCGGGCGCTCACGAACAAGCTTCTGCACGCGCCGACGCACGCGCTCAACCATGCGAGCGCCGAGGAGCGGGACGTGCTCGCCGCGACGCTCGCGCGCCTCTATCACGCCGCGCCGGAATAATGGCCTTACGCCGCGCTGCGGGCGCGACTGCATTCATCGGCCGCCGGCCGGTGTCACAGATATGAAGCCCAGTATTTCCGCCAAGCTCACGCAGCTCGCATTGCGACTCGAGGAGATCAATGCGCTGCTCTCGTCCCAGGACGTGACCGGCGACATGGACAACTACCGCCGCCTCACGCGCGAGCACGCGGAAATCTCGCCAGTCGTCGATCTCTATCGCGCTTACCGCAGCGCGGACGAGGATCTGAGGACGGCGCAGGAAATGGCCGAGGACCCGGCCAGCCGCGAGTTTGCCGAAAGCGAAATCCGCGAGACGCGCGAGCGGCTCGAGTCGCTCGAATCGGAACTGCAGAAACAGCTGCTGCCCAAGGATCCCAACGACGAGCGCAACATCTTCCTCGAGATCCGGGCTGGAACCGGCGGCGAGGAATCCGCGCTTTTCGCAAGCGATCTCTTCCGCATGTACTCGCGATTCGCGGAGCGAAACCGCTGGCAGGTGGAAGTGATTTCGCAGAGTCCCTCCGACCTCGGCGGCTACCGCGAAATCATTGCCCGTATCGTCGGTCACGGCGCCTATTCCAGACTCAAATTCGAATCCGGCGCGCATCGGGTGCAGCGCGTGCCCGACACGGAGACGCAGGGGCGCATCCATACTTCGGCGTGCACGGTTGCCGTGCTGCCGGAGGCGGACGAAGTGGCGGACGTTGTGCTCAATCCGGCGGAGTTGAAGATCGATACGTTCCGCGCATCCGGTGCGGGTGGGCAGCACGTAAACAAGACCGATTCGGCGGTACGTGTGACGCACCTTCCGACCGGTATCGTCGTCGAGTGCCAGGACGACCGGTCGCAGCACAAGAACAAAGCCCGGGCGCTGGCCGTGCTCGCCGCGCGAATCAAGGACCAGCAGGTACGCGCGCAGCAGAGCCAGATCGCCGCCACGCGCAAGTCTCTCGTGGGCACCGGCGACCGTTCGGAACGCATTCGCACCTACAACTTCCCCCAGGGCCGCGTCACCGATCACCGCATCAACCTGA
>Ga0075431_100001127_pt1 | contig 23941 bp, 19 predicted proteins | sample RhiMetdeltSRZDD5_FD_75297 | JGI IMG/M metagenome (GOLD analysis project Ga0075431, IMG submission 75297) | Populus rhizosphere microbial communities from Tennessee, USA - Rhizosphere MetaG P. deltoides SRZDD5 | ecosystem: Host-associated > Plants > Roots > Rhizosphere > Soil | place: USA... | reverse complement strand
GCGGCCAGCCACCTCGTCCAGGACATCCGCACGTGGCGCGACTTCTTCGCCGAGACGCAGGCGGGAGCCATCCCGTACGTGAACCTTACCAAGGAATATCCGGTGCTGGGCGGGATTCTCTACTGGCTGATGAGCCCCTTCATCCAGCCGGACGACCTGCGGCAGACCATCGTCGTGCACGCCGCCTTCATGGGGGTCGCCGACCTCCTCAACACCTTCTTGTTCTACCGGCTCGCACGCGAGATCGCGCCGCGCTGGGCCTTCGCCGCGACCCTGGCCCTGGGGCTCAACCTCACCGCCATCGTGACCGCGCCCGTGCGCTACGAGAGCTGGATCATCACCTTCGTCCTGCTCGGTTACGCGGCCCATCGGCGCCGGCGCTTCTGGACGGCGGCCGCGCTGTGGTCCATCGGATGCGGCTTGAAGTGGTATCCCGCGTTCTTCATCGCGGCCCAGGAGTGGCGGCTCCTCGTGGTGGAGCGGCGCCGCTGGCACTGGCTCGGCGCCGGCGTGGTCTTCGCCGCCGTGACCACGGCCCTCAACCTGCCCTTCGCGCTGCTGTGCCTGCGCGAGACGGGGTCGCTCGCGAACTGGCTCGCCCCCTACGTGTTCCACGTCCGCCGCCCCCTGTACTGGGACACGCTGCTCGGCGTCGGCCAGATCTGGCTCGGTCCCTTGCCCTGGGAGCGCTACGCGGGCCTGTGGAGCCTCGCCCTCATGCTGGCCGCGGTCGTCGTCCGCCCGAAGATGCCGATCGAGTACAAGGGCGTCCTCATCTGCCTGGCCGCCGTCTTCTTCAACCGCATCTACTCCACGCAGTTCAACCTCTGGTTCTATCCGTTCCTGATCCTGGGCGCGCTGGGCGACGATCCCCGCCGGCAGCGGCGCCTCGTCCTCACCTTCGCGGTCCTCGACCTGCTCAACGTCCTCATCTACCCGCTCAGCTTCGCGGGCGCGGTGGCGGAGATGGGTGGGTTCTTCCCCTGGGCCGCGCGCGCGGCCGGAGGATGGACGATCGTCTTCTCCGCCGCCATCGCCCTGCGCACGGTGGTGGTGGCGCTCCTGGCCGTGCTCATTCTTCGCGGCCGGGAGGGGCAGGGTGGACAGCGAGGCGCGGGAGCGTCAGAATCGAAGGTCGCCCCAGAAACGGAGAGTGGATGAGCAAGGAAGACCTGATCGAGTTGCAGGGAGTCGTGACGGAAGTGCTGGCCGGTGGGAACTACAAGGTCAAGTGCGGCGAGAACCACGAGGTGCTCGCCCGCCTCAACGGCAAGATGCGCCAGTACCGCATTCGCGTGATCGCCGGCGACCGCGTCACCGTCGGCGTCTCGCCCTACGACCTCAAGCGCGGCCTCATCACCTACCGCGCGAAGTAGCCTCCCCGTCGGCGCCGTTCCCTTCGCCCGTATAATCCCGGCGCGGAGACCCGGATGGACGCGCTGCTGACGATCCCCCGCGAAGCCACTCCGGCCGTGGTGTTCCTCCGCTGCGAGATCCCCCCCGACCATCCCTCCTCGGCCATCCTCGGCCAGGAGCGGCTGGGAGCGGGGGTGGCCGTGGCCGACGACCGCATCCTGACCGCGCACTACCTGGTGATGGGAGCACGCCGGGTCGAGGTCACCGGCTTCGACGGCCGCGAGCGCGCGGTCCGCCGGATCGCCGTGGACCACACCACCGGGCTGGCCCTGGTCACCCTGGAGGGCCCGGCCCTGAGGCCGGCGCGCATCGAGGAGGACCACGAGCCGCGGCCGGGGCTGCCGATCTTCCTCCTCACCTGCACGCGCGACGGCGAGCGGAAGTCCACCACCGGCCACGTGTCGGTGGTCGGCCCGTTCGAAGCCTTCTGGGAATACATGCTGGACCGCGCCATCATGACCACCGCCATCAATCCCGGCTTGGCCGGGGCGCCGCTCTTCGACCTGGAGGGCCGGCTGCTCGGCCTCGTCTCGCTGGGCCTGGCCGCCGTCGGCCGCTACAGCCTCGCCATACCCGTCGGTCTGTACCTGGACCGCCGCGAACAGATGGAAGCGGAGGCCGGCCCCCGCTCCGGACGGGCCTGGGTGGGCTTCTTCCCCCAGGCCTTCGACGGCGGTGTCATCGTCACCGGAGTGGTGGACGGCGGTCCCGCCCACCGCGCGGGAGTGGCCCGCGGCGACCTCGTCCTTTCCCTCGACGGGCAGAGCGTCTCGAGCCTGCGCGAGCTCTACACTGCCCTGTGGCGCCGGGCGCCGGGCGAGACGGTGGACCTGCAGATCCTGCGCGACTCCGCCATCCGCGTGGTGGAGATCACCGCGGGCGACCGCGACGACTTCTACCGGTAGCGCGATGATCCTCAAGGTCGCACGCATCGGCCATCCCGTCGTGCGCGCCGCCGCGCGCGAGGTCCCCGCGGAGGTGCTCGGCTCCCCCGATTTCCAGCACCTCCTGGACGACATGGTGGACACCATGCACGAGTACGACGGAGTGGGGCTGGCCGGCCCGCAGGTGCACGTCGGCCTGCGCGTGGCCGTGCTCGAGGTCCCCGCCTCCGACGAGCGCGCGCGCGTGGCCGTGCCCCTCACCATCCTCGTGAACCCGGTGGTGACGCCGCTGGGGGAGGAGAAGGAGCGCGCCTGGGAGGGATGCCTGTCCATCCCGGACCTGCGAGGGGTGGTGCCCCGCTGGAAACGGCTGCGCCTCGACGCCCTCGACCGCCATGGCCAGCCCTACACCGTGGAGGCGGAGGGGTTCTTCGCCCGCGTCATCCAGCACGAGTGCGATCACCTCGACGGCAGCGTGTACCTGGACCGGATGGAAGGCCTGCGCTCGCTGTCCTTCCTCCGCGAGTTCGAGCGGTTCGTGGCCTCGCGCGAGGACGAGTAGGCGAGTCCCCGCCGCGGAGTAGACTCCGTCCGGCGCATGTCCTCCATCACCGTCGTCTTCCCGATGTACAACGAGGAGGCGTATGCCCGGCGCGCCGTGGAGGCCGCGCGCGCGGCGCTGACGGCGGCCGGGATCACGGACTGGGAGATCGTGATCGTCGACGACGCCTCCACCGACGGCACGCCGGCCCTGGCGGAGGCGATGGCGCGCGAGGATTCACGGGTGCGCGTGGTGCACAACCCGGTGAACCGGCGGCTGGGGGGAGCCCTGCGTGCCGGCTATGCCGCCGCCACCAAGGACCTCGTCTTCTATACCGACGCCGACCTTCCCGTCGACCTCGCCGAGCTGTCTCGGGCCATCCGCCTGCTCGAGTACCAGCAGGCGGACGTCGTGGCCGCCTACCGGTTCGACCGCACCTCGGAGGGCCTGGTGCGGGCGCTCTACACGCTCTGCTACAACCACCTCGTCCGCACCCTGTTCGGCCTGCGCGTCCGCGACGTCAACTTCGCCTTCAAGCTCTTCCGCCGGTCGATCCTCGAGAAGTTCACCCTCACGAGCGAAGGCAGCTTCATCGACGCCGAGTTCCTGCTGCGGGCCCGCAAGGCGGGCTGCGTGATCATCCAGATCGGGCTCGACTACTTCCCGCGCACGCGCGGGACGTCCACGCTCGCCTCGGTGCCCGTGATCTTCGCGATCCTGCGCGACCTGGCCGCGCGGTGGAGGGAGCTCCGCTAGGAGGAGAGAGGACGCGAGCGGATCACCCCGAGCGGGCCATGGGCGCCGCGGCCGGCGCCGACGGCGCGTCCGCGGGCGGAAAGGGCAGCCGCACCACGAACTCCGTTCCGCCACCCGCGCGATGGCCGACGGCCAGGCTGCCCCCCTGACGCTCGACGCTCTCGCGCATGACGCTGCGCTGCAGGTCCGAATCCAGGCGCGGCTCGGGTGAATCGGCAAGCGCATCCATCAGGCGGTCGAGGACGGCGCCCGGCGCGGCCAGGCCCGAATCCCCCACCGTCACCAGGACGGCTCCGCCGCGGACGGTGGTGGCGACGTCGATCTGTCCCGTGGGGGCGCCCGCCCGGATGGCCACCGCCGCGCGATCCAGGAGGGCGACGAGCACGTGACGCAGGGCGGGGGCATCCAGGGCGATCTCCGGGACGTCCCCGCCCAGGATGCAGCTCACCACGATGCCGTCCCTCTCCAGGGCCGGCCGCCGCGCCTCGACCGCCTCCTCGACCACGCGGTTGACCGAATGGCGCTCACGGACGCCCACCGACGAGGGGAGCGCGGCCAGGATGTTCCGTACCACGCGTGTCGCCGCTTCCGCGCGCTCGTGCAGGCGGAGGGTGTCCGCGCGCAGACGCGGACTGGCGTCGGACTGCGACAGGAGCAGACGCGCGAGGGCGGTGATGCTCGAGAGGTGGGAGCCGAGCTCGTGGATGGCCGACCCCACCAGCCGAACCCAGCGTGAGGGTCCGGCGTCACCGGGGAACCGGCCCCGCCCGGGGCGCCGCCCTTCGCGCGCCATCACGATCTCGCGCGCGGCCAGGATCAGCGTCATCACCACGACCATCGTCTGGGTGAGACGGGTGCGCGCGGCGTCGAGGGCCGGATAGCCGGAAGCCCCGAACAGGGCATCCGCCCCGACGAGGACGGCCAGGGCGACCAGCCAGTGCGCGCTGCCCGCGGGACGCAGGCGGTCGGCGATCCGGGGCGGCTCTTCCGCCGAGGGCGGCCGGGCCGCCTCGTACAGGGCGAGGGCGGCCAGGGCCAGGAAAGGGACGATCCAGCCGAGGTCCGACGCACCGCCCGCGGCGTAACCGGGCCGGCTCCGCTGCGCGAAGGCCAGCGCCTGGCCGACGGCCCAGGCCGCGAGCACCGCGGACAGGCGGCCGTAGAACTTCTTCCAATAGGGAGTCAGGGCCCGCCAGGCCAGAACGGCCGCCCACACCGGCAGGGCCAGCTTGAGCAGGCCGCGCACGAGCACGAGCTGGTTGCGGAGCTCCGGGTCGCGCAGCGAGAAGGGGTCGGGCAGGACGACCAGTTGCGCCTGGGCATACGCGAAGAGCACGAGGGCCGCGCCCGCGCTCAGGCCCAGCCGTGACGACGGCCGGTCGTGGCGGCGGTCGGGCCGGAGGAGGAGGGCGGCCGCCCAGCTCAGGTCGGCGGCGGCGTAGAGGACGAGGGGCCACATTCCGGTGCTCGGCCGTCCGGCCAGCCCACCCTCCATCACCCGCAGCGTCCGCGTCAGCGCCCACAGGCCGGCCCCGGCGGCCATCCACGCCCAGAACGCCCGCCGCGATCCTCCCTGCCGCCGGGAGGCCCAGGCCATGGCCACCGCCGCCGTCACCGCGGACGCGATCTGGAAGACGACGCTGAGGGCCTCACGCCGCGGCGGCCCCGTCTCCGCCGCCATGACCGCGGCCATGGCCCCGCTGACCAGAGCGGCCGCCGCGAACGGCCACGATCCCGGGGGCGCCGCTTCGGGAGAGGAGGCGGCGGTGGGGAGACGCAGGGCGAAGCAGGCGCCCGCGTGCGTGTCCTCGAGGACGATCGAGCCGCCGTGTCCGCGCGCGACGAAGTGGACGAGAGTGAGGCCCAGGCCGACGCCGTCGCCCACACGGCGCGTGGTGAAGAAGGGGTCGAAGATCTGCCCGCGCAGGGCCGCGGGCACGCCGGGCCCGTCGTCGATGAAGCGCAGCTCCACCTCCCCTTCCCGCTGGGCCCCCCGGATGCGCAGCACTCCGCCGGGGCTGGCCTGGGCGGCATTGCGCAGGAGATGCGAGAGGGCGGCGGCGAGAGCGCGCGGATCGCCGTGGACCGCGGGGAGGCCGGCCACCTCCTCGAGGCCGACGTGCAGGGGGAGGCCCTCCTCGAGCGCCCCCTCCACGACTTCCTCGAGGAGCGCGACGAGGTCGATGTCGCGCCGGGGTCCGGGCGGAACGAGGCGGAAGGCGTGCGTCAGCTCGCGCACGATGTCGCGCGCGTGCCGCGCCTGCTGCAGCATCTGCTCGCCCTTGTCCGGCATGATGACGGAGGCGGCGCGGGCGCGGCGCGACACTTCCTCGAGCTGGTCCTCCAGCTCGCCGACGGCGGCCGCCACCAGCGAGGCCAGCGCGGTCAGCCGGCCCGCGCGCTGCGACTCGTCGGCCAGCAGGCGGGCCTCGCGGCGGACACGGCGGTCGACTTCCACCTGCCAGTACAGGCGAAGAGCGGCGGCGGCGGCGAGCAGGAGTGCGCAAACGGTGGAGACGGCCCCTCCGGCGAAGTCGACGGACGGACGCATGTGCCGCGACAGGAGGTCCAGCACGATAGGACCTGCCCCCGCGGCCAGGAGGGCGGGGAAAGCCTGCACCGCGACGCCGCGGCCTCCGCCGACGGCGCCGATCAGGAAGGCGAAGGGAACGAACCACGCCAGGTCGGCCCAGCCGCCCGGCGGGGGCCGATGGCCGTCGACTCCGCTGGCGAACACGCGCAGGGTCCCGTAGCTCAGCGCGAAGACGGCCACGGACCCGTAGGCCCGACGCCAGGTCGGGTGGTCCACCGCTCGCCACAGGACGGCGGCCCAGATGGTGATCGTCGCGGGCAACGCCGCCAGCAGGATCCTCTGCGTCGCGGAGGGCTCGGCCATCCCCACCGCGGAGAGCATGACGAGGTGCACGAACGCGTAGAGCACGGCCGCGGCGAGGAGCAGGCTGTCGGCCACCGCCGCCGGATCCTTCCGCATGATGGGGGGATGCGCGCGCAGGCCGAGCGCGACGAGGATCGGGATCAGGAACCCGAGGAAGAGGAGGCTCAGCAGGCGGCCGCCGTGCCCCTCGTAGGGCCGCCCGCCTCCGATCTCGAGAAGGACCCACCACCCCTCGGCCACCGCCCAGGCCGCGGCACTCGCGGCCACCAGACGCCAGAAGGAGGCCGCGCGCGGGGTGCGGGCGCGCCGGCCCCGCCGCCACAGGACGAGCGCGGCGAGCGTCGGCGGCAGCACGAGAAGCGCGTTCCCCGTCCACGGCGGCGCGTCCAGGCGGAAGACGGTGAAGTAGACGGCCGCGAAGAGCGCGGTGCCGCCGACGAGCCAGCGCGTCCATCCGCCGCCCCGGGCGCCGCCGACGGGCGCGGGGGCGCCGGCGACGGGAGTGGCGAGGGCAGGCTCCGCCGCGCGACCGAGCTGCTGGAGGCGTCGCACGCTCTGCGCGGCCCGCTGGGTGGCGGCGAGAAGGGCTTCCAGGGACTCGCGCGGCTCGCTCTTGCGCAGGGCCAGCTCCGCCCAGCCCCCGACGGCCATCAGCGGGTTGTTCAGCTCGTGCGCGATGCCCGTGGCAAAGTGCACGTACTCGGAGGACCCCGCCGTCGAGGGGGGCGCGTCCGCCTCTCCGAATCGGGCCGGCGACGCTCCGCGGACGCGGATGGCGGTGAGGGCCAGGAGGACTCCGGTCGCGGCCAGCGCGACCTCGAAGCGGGCTTCGGCCAGCACGGCCGGGTACGGACGGACGAGTCGGGCGACGACGTCCACGATCAGGGGCAGCATCACCGCCGCCGGCATGACCCAGCCACGCCGCCACGACGTCTCGGCGTCGTCCCGTCCGGGCACCCAGGCGCGGCCGCGTTCCGCCGCCGCCGCGCAAGCCAGCGCGAGGACGGCCAACACGGAGTCGAGGTTGGCCACGGAATAGGCCGCGAAGTGGCCCCCGGTATGCCGCCAGTTCGGAAGGATGCCGGCGGCGGCGCTCAGGGTCAGTCCGGCGGCCAGGATGCGGTAGGGGGTCGCAAAGGGGGGCCAGCGGACGGTCCCGGCGAGGATCGCGAACCCGGCGGCCAGCGCGCACTGCTGCACGGTGAGGATCCAGAACCAGGAGGAGGACCCTTCGCCCAGCGGCGCCGCGAGGAAACGGAAGACGAGGAAGGAGGCGACGACCGCGATCATGGTCCATTCCACGATGGCGGCCCGCAGACGTCCCGCTCCCAGGGGCCGGTGGGGGCAGACGAACACGGATACGGCGACGAGCACGCTGAAGGTGTAGTGCCCGGTGTGGCCGAGGGCGAGCAGGGCCGGCCGATCGGGTGTGATTCCGTGGAGGAGGAAGGCCGTCTCCGCCGCCATCTGCGCCGCCGCCGCCCCCGCCAGGAGGCTCCAGAACGCACGCTCCGTCCCCAGGGCGGCGCGCGCCGCGCGGGTGGTGGCGACCAGCGCCGCCAGGGCCGGCAGCAGCAGGTAGAGATGGCCGAGCCGCGCCTGCGCCAGGGCCGACGCGGGCGCGGGAAGGATCGTCGTCGCGACCACGAACAAGGCCACGTACAAGGCGCTGGCGGCGAGCGTGCGGCCGACCCTCTGCGTCATGGACGGGCCGACTGTACCACCCCGTCTCACCTTGCCGCTGCGGGGCCCCGTCGGCTAGTCTTGACGACTCGCTCATGGACGCGTCCCTTCGCACCGGTCCACCCGTCGTCACCCTGCGCAACGCGTCGGCCCGTCCCTACGACGGGGCGATCGCCGCGGCCCGCACCTGCTACTCGCCGCGCGTGATCCGGCCCGACGAGGTCACCCCCGGGCAGCGCGACTCCATCGGCCCCCTCACCTTCGAGGGGGGACATCACACCGTCTACCAGCACGCGCACTTCGAGTTCGGCCTGGAGAACGTGAGCCGGCAGTTCGTCTGGGCCTTCCTCCACTCCCATCCCTTCTACAACTCCGAGCAATCCAGCCAGCGCTTCGTGCGTCTCGACGAGGTCGCCGCCTACGTCCCCCCCGCCCTGGGCGCGGCCGCGCGCGCCGTGTACGAGACGGAGCTGGGGGCGGCCTGGGAGACCTATCGCGCCCTGTCCGGGATCCTCAAGGAGGACACGCACCGCATCCTCGGGGAGATCCGGCACCTGACGCCGAACGCCTCCGAGAAGCGGAGGAAGAAGGTCGCGCGCGAATCCGAGAAGAAGGCGATCGAGCTCGCGCGCTACGTGATCCCGGTGGCCGCCTTCACCTCGATGGTGCATACCCTGTCCGGGATCGTCCTTCACCGCCTGCGCCGGATGATGCGGACGGGCGACGTGCCGACGGAGGCGGTCTCCGTGGTCACGGCCATGGTCGATCACGTCGACGCCCTGGATCCGGCCTTCTTCGCCAAGGTCGGGGAGTCCCCCTACGAGGCGGCCGAGGTCGTGGAAGGCCGATGGCCGGAGCTGCAGGGAGACGGGGACGCGCTGGCCCGGCGCATCGACGCCCAGCTCGGGGCCCGCACTTCCCTCCTCGTGGACTACACCGCGCGCGGCCCCCAGACCACGGCGGAGGCGGTACGGGCGGTGCTCGGCGCCGACCCGAACACGCTGCCCGATGCGGAGGCCCTGGCCCGCGTGCTCGATCCGTCGCACAACCGCTATCGCCTCGAGACCCTGAACATCAACGTGCACTCGCCGCTTTCGCGCGCGCTGCATCATGCGAGCTACACGTTCCTGAAGCGCCTCTCGCACACCGCGGACAGCCAGGACCAGCGCCATCGGATGGTGCCGGGATCCCGCCCGCTCATGACCCTCACGGACACGCGGCGGCCGGACTTCGTCACCCCGCCCCTCATCGCGGCCAACCCCCGCGCGCACGAGATCTACCTGGCGTCGATGGACCGTGCCTGGCGGGCCAAGGAACGTCTGCTCGAGATGGACGTCCCGCGCGAGGCGGCGCTCTACCTCCTGCCCAACGCGAAGGCGCTGCGCTTCCACGAGACGGGCAGCCTCCTGTACCTCGCGCACAAGTGGGTGATGCGCACCTGCTTCAACGCGCAGGAGGAGATCTACCAGGCCTCCATGGACGAGCTCGACCAGCTGCGCGCCGTGCACCCCGCGCTGGCCAAGCACATGGGGCCCCCTTGCGTGCTGCGCGCCGGGCGCATCACGCCGACCTGCACGGAGGGCGAGCACTTCTGCGGCGTGCCCGTCTGGCGGCACTTCCCCGCGGTCGAGCGCCGGATTTGAAGGGCGGCCCGCCCATGCTGTCCGGCTGGGGACGCCTGCCCAGACCGGGGCGCGAAGTCCGCTCCGAGGACCTCGTCGCGCTCACCCGCGACGCCGTGCTCTCGCGCGGGCTCGGCCGCTCCTACGGCGATTCCTCGCTGCCTCCCCCGAGCCGTCCCCAGGCCGCCAACACCACGCTCGCCGACCGCATCCTTTCCTTCGACGAGCGAACCGGCCGGCTGCGCGCGGAGGCCGGACTCTCCGCGTTCGCCCTCAGCCGGCTCTTTCGTCCGCGCGGCTTCGTCCTGCCCGTCTCCCCGGGCACCCAGTTCGTGACCCTGGGGGGCATGGTCGCGGCCGACGTCCACGGCGCGAGCCATCACGTCGACGGCTGCTTCGGCGCCCACGTCACGGCCCTGCGCATGCGGGTGGCCGACGGACGCATCGTGGAATGCGGCCCGGAACAGGAGAGCGAGCTCTTCTGGGCCACCGTGGGCGGCATGGGTCTCACCGGACACATCCTGGAAGTCGAATTCCGCATGAGGACGATCCCGTCGCCCTGGCTGTGGGTCGAGAAGCAGCGCATGCCGGACATCGACGCGTTCATGGAGGGACTCAAGGCCTCGGCCCGGGAATGGCCCCAGACGAAGGGCTGGATCGATTGCCTGAAGCGGGGCCGGCACCTCGGGCGCGGCGTCCTCATGCGCGCGCGATGGGCGTCGGCGGAGGAGGCTCCGGCCCGGGCGCCGGCGGCGCGGCCACGCCCGGCGGTGCCGTTCGAGCCGCCGTTCTCCCTGGTCACGCCGCTGACCGTGCGCGCCTTCAACTCGCTCTGCTATCACTTCCCCTGGCGGGCCGGCGGCATCGACCATCCCGACTCCTTCTTCTACCCGCTCGACGTGGTCGAGAACTGGAACCGGCTGTACGGCCCGCGCGGGTTCACGCAATACCAGTGCGTGCTCCCCGCCGCCGCCGGCACGGGCGCCGCGCGGCGGTTCCTGGAGCTGCTGACCCGGAGAGGGGGGGCCTCCATGCTGTGCGTGATCAAGGACTGCGGTCCCGAGGGCAAGGGCCTCCTCTCCTTCCCCAAGGAGGGCATCTCCATCGCGCTCGACATTCCGGTGACGGACGATACCCAGGGGCTCGTGGACGCCCTGAACGAAGCCGTCATCGGGGAAGGGGGGCGGGTGTACCTGGCCAAGGACGCGTTCACGCGGGCCGAGCACTTCCGGGCCATGGAGCCGCGCCTTCCCGCCTGGACGGCCATCCGGAGGCGCTGGGATCCGGAGGGGCGCATCCGCAGCGCGCAGTCGATCCGCCTTTTCGGTGACGCGCCGTGAGGGTCGTGTTCCTCGGCGCCACCAAGGGGATGGGGCGAGCCCTGGCCCGCCTCATGTCACAGCGGGGCGACCGGCTGTTCCTCCTCGGCCGCGACGGCGCCGACCTGGAGCGGAGCGCGCGCGACCTCGAGGTGCGCGGAGGGGCGCCGGTGGCCAGCGCCCGGTGCGACCTCGAGAAGCCGGAGACGGTCGCTCCCGCGCTGGACGCCGCCGAGGCGGCCCTCGGCGGCATCGACACCGTGGTCGTCACCGCCGGCCTCTTCGCCACCCAGGACCAGCTCGAGGCGGATCCCGACCTGGCCCGCCGGCTGCTGCTCGTCGACTTCACGAATACCGTCCTCTTCTGCGAGGAGGCGCGCCGGCGGCTGCTCGCTCGCGGCGGGGGCTCGCTGTGCGTCTTCAGCTCCGTGGCCGGCGAGCGTGGCCGCAAGCCCGTCGTGCTCTACGGAGCGGCCAAGGCGGGGCTGACCCGCTACCTCGAGGGACTGGATCACCGCTTCCGCGCGGCCGGGCTGCGGACGACCTGCGTCAAGCCGGGATTCGTGCGGACGTCCATGACCGACGGCCTCCCCGCCCCGCCGTTTGCGGGCGAGCCGGAGGGTGTGGCGCGGCGGGTCCTGGCCGCGATCGATGCCGGGGCGCCGGTCGTCTACGCCCCGGCGCCCTGGCGGTGGGTCATGCTGGTGATCCGCCTCCTGCCGCGCTTCGTGATGCGCCGCGTCGGTTTCTAGTCCGGCTCCCGCCACCGACCCGCTGTAAACTGTCAGCACTCAAGTCGTATAGCGTCCACTCTCGGGACGCGGGAGCTGCCCGTGGGAACGCCGACGCCTCCAGGAGGCCGGGATGGGACAAAGGCGGTCCGACCGCTGGGACTCGGCGTCAGCGCTGCATTCCTGCTCGGTGTGGTGGCCCTGGTGGCGATCGGTATCGTCTCCCTCCGCAGCATCCGTTCTCTCGTCGAGACGTCCGAGTGGGTCGCCCATACCCACGAAGTGCTCGCGACGCTCGAGGCGGCCGATGCCGACGTCACCAGCGCCGAAGCCTCCCGCCGCGGCTACGCGCTTTCGGGGGCCGAGCGCCACCTGGACGGCTACGAGATCGCCCGCAGCAACATCGCGGCCCGCCTCGATCACCTCGCCGTCCTCATCGCGGACAACGCGGCCCAACAGCAGCGCCTGGGACGCCTCCGCACGGCGGTCCAGGTCCGACTGACCGCCCTCGACACGGCCATCGCGGCCCGGCGCACCCATCCGGACCCCGCGGTCCAGACCGCGCTCACCGACGAGGGCGAGCTGCTGATGAAGGAGGTCCGCGGCGCCATCGACGACCTCGCCCGCGGGGAGGCCGTCCTGCTCGCCCTCCGCGAGCGCACGGCACGCGCGAGCGCGGAGCGCGCATCGCTCGTGGTGCTCCTGGGGATGACGGTAGCGGTGGTGACCCTCGGCGGATCGGCGCTGGTCGTGGCCCGGCAGATCCGGGCCCGCCTGCATGCGGAGGAGGAGCAGCGCGAATCCCAGAAGAGCGTCCAGCGCCTCAACGTCGAGCTGGCCCACAACGTCGCGGAGCTGACCGCGGTGAACGGCGAGCTGGAAGCCTTCAGCTATTCCGTCTCCCACGACCTCCGCGCGCCCCTGCGCCACATCAACGGCTTCGTGGACCTGCTGCAGCGGCGCGCCGGGCCCGTGCTGGACGACACCGCCCGCAGGCACCTGGCCACCATCGCGGGGGCGGCGAGACAGATGGGACAGCTCATCGACGACCTCCTCGCCTTCTCGCGCATGAGCCGCGGAGAGCTGATGCGCTCACGCGTGCGCTTGAGCGCGCTGGTGGCGGAGGTCCGCGACGGCCTGGCCGAGGACGTGCGCGGACGGGACGTCGTCTGGACGGTCGGCGGGCTGCCCGAAGTGGTCGGGGACCCGGCCATGTTGCGGGTGGTGATCACGAACCTGCTCTCCAACGCGCTCAAGTACAGCCGCACGCGCGAGCGCAGCGAGATCGCGGTGGGGTGGCAGAGGGGGGACGACGGCCAGGCCCACCTCTGGGTGCGGGACAACGGCGTCGGCTTCGACATGCAGTACGCGGGCAAGCTCTTCGGGGTCTTCCAGCGCCTGCACCGCGTGGCGGAGTTCGAAGGCACGGGCATCGGGCTGGCCACCGTACGCCGCATCGTCCATCGGCACGGCGGACGCACCTGGGCGGAGGGGGCGGTGAATGCCGGGGCCACGATCTATTTCTCTCTTCCCCTCTACGAGGAAGGAGCGGCATGAACCCACTGAAGCGCATCCTCTACGCCGAAGACAGCGCGGCGGACGTGGAGCTCACCCTGGCCGCGCTCGAGGAGCATCACCTCGCCAACGAGGTGGTGGTGGTCAACGACGGCGTCGAGGCCCTGGACTTCCTCCACCGGCGCGGCAGCTTCGCGGGCCGGGAGCCCGGCAATCCGGCCGTGGTGCTGCTGGATCTCAAGATGCCGAGGGTGGACGGCCTGGAGGTCCTCCGCCAGGTGAAGAGCGATCCCGAGCTGCGCACGATTCCCGTCGTGATCATGACCTCCTCGCGGGAAGAACGCGACCTCGTCGAGAGCTACCGGCTGGGCGTGAACGCCTACGTGGTCAAACCGGTGGACTTCGATCAGTTCGTGGCCGCGGTGAAGGAGGTCGGCATGTTCTGGGCGGTCGTCAACGAGCCGCCGCCGGAGAACACGGGGAACCGCTGACTCGCCCGGGGCCGCCTCCGTTCTTCGAGCCGTCGTCGACCCGCGGCCTGGGCATGACCCGTCGCAGCAGGGCGTGGGTCGGCGCGTAGACGAGAGCGGCCAGGACGACCGCGGTCAGACCCACGTGCACGGGGGCGGGACCCCAGGCGCGATGGGTGAAGGGATCGCTCTGGGCGAAGTTGATGTTCGCGTCCGGCCGGACGAGGCGCGAGGCGGTCAGGGCCACGAGGGCCAGGAGAGTCTGGGCGAGCAGCGCGCGGCGGTCGTAGCCGACCCGGCGCAAGGCCCACCAGAGCAAGGGCGGCCAGACGACGTGGAAGAGGGACAGGAGCCGCAGCGCCAGCGGGAACCGCGCATCCCACATGTACTCCGTCCCACCCATGAGGTGGCGTCCGGTGAGCGCCCGGAAGGCGAGGTCGAGATCCCAGGCCACGTCGATCACCAGCGACGAGAGGGCCTGCATGCTCAGGAGCAGGGGGGAGCCGAGCCAAAGGCCCACGCACGTCAGGATGACGGCGAGGTCGCAGAGCTGGAGGAAATTGGCCCCGCCGTAGCCCCAGGCGTAGGCCGGTCCCCACACCAGCAGCCAGGCCAGGGCCAGCCATCGCGCGCGGGCGAACGCGCCCGGTCCGGGGGCGTGCGGGGCGCGTCTTTCCGTCACAGCGCTTCGACCCGCGCGGCGGCGAGGCGGCCGCTGCGAACGGCGCCCTCGATGGTCGCGGGCAGGCCCGTGTTCGTCCAATCGCCCGCGAGCACCAGTCCGCGGATCGGCGTCTCCGGACCGGGGCGGATCTCCTCCGCCGCGGGGTCGCACACGAAAGTGGCCTCCGGCTCGCGGAGGACGAGCGATCGCACCACCCGGGCCGGCGCCATCGCCGCCGGGAAGTACCGGCGCAGCGCCGCCTCCGCGACCGCGGCCAGCTCCGCGTTGGGTTTCGGGGCGGCGCGCACGGCCGCGCTCACGATGAAGGCGAGGTGCTGCGGGGTGCCCTCGCGGCCGTAGAGCCGGCCCTTGTCGAACACCCACTCCACCTCCGTCTCGCGCAGCCCGGCCATGGGGCGATCGAGGACGACCCGGTCGAGCCAGAGCTCGATCGAGACGATCGGGGAGCCGCGCAGCTGCCGGGCGTCGGAGAACGGCGGCGTGTCCCGCAGCTCGTCCGGCACCAGCGCGGGCAGGGCGGACCACGGCACCGCCGCCACCACGGCGTCGGTCTCCAGGCGATGGGAGACCGCCCTCGCGCCGCGGCGCATGTCGTCCTTGGTCTCCGCGCGCTGGATGTAGTGCACCGCTCGCGCCCGGCCGTCGCCCGCCTCGACCGATCCCGCGAGCGCGCGCCGGCGCACGACGCCCCCACGTGCCTCCAGGTAACGGGCGAGGCGGTCGTGCAGCCGCCCGTACCCCGCGCGCAGGAAGACGAGGCGGGCGGCATCGCGCCGCCGCAGGAACGCCTCGCGAAAGACCTCCCGGAAGAGCACGGCCGCCGCCCGCTCCGGCGTCTCGTTGAGGATGGCGGTGGCCAGGGGGTCCCAGAGGAGCCGCCGCGTCTCCGCGCTCTGGCCGGTCCGGGCGAACCATTCGGCGAGGGTGAGCCCGCGCGGCACGCGGCCCAGGCGGGCGGCCAGGCCGAAGCGCAGGACGTCGAGACGGCAGCGCCAGGGCAGGCGCAGGGGGAGGAGCCCGGCCAGGAGGTGCCAGGGCGCGGGCAGGTCCGGGCAGGCCAGCGACGTCCAGCCCCGGTCGTCGCGATAGTCGATGCGCAGGCGGTCCTGCACGAGCAGGAGGTCCGAGGCACCGGCGCGGCGCAGGAGGTCCAGCGTGGCCTCGTAGGCCGCGATCATGAGGTGCGTGCCGTTGTCCACGTCTTCGCCGGTCACCGTGTCCGGAAAGGACGTGGCCCGGCCACCGAGCACGCCGCGCCGTTCCAGGAGCGTCACCTCGTGGCGGCGCTCCTGGAGGGCGATGGCGGCGGCCAGCCCGGCGAACCCGCCTCCGATGACGACGACCCTCATCGGCCCGCGTACACCCGGGCCATGGTGCGGGCGGCGACCCAGAGCTTGCGCGGCGTGGAAAGCCGGAGCCGTGGTCCGGGGGGGAAGGAGCGGCGGACCAGCTCCTCGAGCAGCGTGCGGTACACGCCCGCCATGAGCTCCGCGGAGGCCATGGCCCGCCGGTCCTCCACGGGCAGGAGCGCGGCCGCCCGGGCGTAGTGCTCACGTGCACGCTCGGCTTCGAAGCGGAGGAGGGCGGCGACTTCGGGCGACCGCGGGCCCGCGGTCCCGCCCAGCACCTCGGCTTCCGCCACTCCGAACCGGGCGAGGTCCTCCAGCGGGAGGTACAGGCGTCCCCGTGCTCCGTCCGCGTCCACGTCGCGGAGGATGTTCGTGAGCTGGAGGGCGACGCCCAGCTCGGCCGCGTACTCCCGCGTCCGGGGATGCCGGTACTCGAAGATCTCGATGGAGGCGAGGCCCACCGCCGAGGCCACCTTCTCGCAATACGCGCGCAGCTCCGCGAAGGTCGCGTAGCGGCGGGGCGTGAGGTCCATCCGGCACCCTTCCACGATCTGCTCGAAGCAGGCGCGCGGGATCGGGAACTGGAAGAGCGCTTCCGCGAGCTCCTGGCCGAGCTCGGTCGTGGGCTGCCCGGCATAGCAGCGGTGGGCCTCGTCCAGCCATCTCGTCAGGCCGGCCTCCCCCTCCCCGCCCGGCTCGTCCACGCAATCGTCCACCACCCGGCAGAAGGAATAGAGGGCGTAGATCGCGCGGCGCTTGCGCGCGGGCAGGATGCGGAACGCGTAGTAGAAGTTGGTGCCGCTCTGGCGCGTGATCCGCGCGGCGAGGGAAGGAGGCACGCTTTCAGGCCGCGCGGGCCGGCCAGCGCCAGGCGCGCCAGACCAGGAGCGCCTTGCCCAGCGGACCATGGCGCGGCCGGCGGCGGAAGACGTCGTCACCCGCGGCCTCGATGGCGTCGAGGATGCCCGTCCCGCCGAGCCAGGTGAGCCGCATCTCGAAGCGCAGGTCGCGCCCCACGAGATCGCAGAGAGGCCGCCCGCGCTCGAACGACCTGCGCGTGCGCTCGATGAGCTCCGCCATGAGGGCGTGGAACTCGGGGGTCAGCCGGCCCGCGTTGAGGTCCCATTCCTTGACCCCGAAGCGGTCCATGAGCTCGCGGGGCGCGTAGATGCGGCCCTTGCGCAGGTCGACGGCGAGGTCCTGCCAATGGTTGGCCAGCTGCAGCCCGGTGCAGATCGCGTCGGAGAGCGGGGGCAGCGCGGCGTCCTTGTACCCGAAGATGAGCAGGACCAGCCGGCCCACCGGGTCCGCCGAGCGGCGGCAGTAGTCCAGCACCTCGTCCCAGGAGTCGTAGCGCGTCTTGACCGTGTCCTGACGGAAGGCGGAGAGGAGGTCGAGGAGGAGCGACTTCGGGATGTCCAGACGGCGGACCGTCTCCGCGAGAGCGATGAAGATCGGGTCCTCCGCGTGCCCCTCGTAGGCGGCGTGGAGCCGGGCCTCCCACTGGTCCAGCTTCTCCGCGCGCATGCCCTCGTACATGGGCTCGTCGGCGAAATCGTCCGCGGCCCGCGCGTAGGCGTAGAGGGCGTGCACGTACGGGCGCTTGTCGCGGGGGACGAAGAGCCCGACCGGGAAGTTCTCGTAGTGCGCGCGCACGCGCGCCTCGCAGACGGCGAAGGCCTCATCCACCGTGAGGGCCATGGTCAGCCGCGACCGCCCGCGGCGTTGTCGAAGGCGACACGATCGACGGGATCGAGGTCGACCTCCACGACGCCGAGCAGCCGGCCGTGGCCGAGGCGGGCGGGCACGGCGAGGGCGCGCCCGCGGTGGCCGTATTCGCCGGCCAGCGACACCATCACGGAGAGGAGGGTCGGGTCCGCGGAGCCGAGGGCACGCAGGACGCGCGCGGCGGCGGCGGCCAGGGCGGCCGGGCCGGGCCAGCGTCCCTCCACGCGCGCGAGCGCGGCGCGGGCGGCCGCGGGGGCCATGCGGTCGACGGGGAGCCCGCCGAGGAGCGCGGTGCCCCGCGGCAGGATGAGCCGTCCGGGCGGCCGGCCGATCACGATCGCGGCCACGTCGCGCGGCCGGCCCTCGAGGGCGAGAGCGAGCTGACGGCGCACGGCGGCGGTGATGGCCACGGGCGCGCTGCCGATCACGCGATCGCGCGCGAAGCCCTTCTCCACCGCCATCTCGACCACCGCCGGATGCCCGCCGGCGATGACGAGGGGGGCGCGGCCGAGCGAGGCGCGCAGGCGATCCAGGATCTCCGCCGCCTCGGACGGCGGGCGGCCGGCCTCCAGGGCCGGCGGATCGGCCAGGGCGATCGCGTCGACCTCCCCGAGCTGATCGAGCGGCCCGCCCTCCACGAGGGTGTCGAACCCCTCGACGGGGCCGGACTGCAGGATGTCCAGGGCCTTGCCGCGGGCCCTTCCGACGTCGGGATCGAGCAGGAGGACGCGCCGGAAGACTTCGCCCGCGGCCAGTCGGCGAGCCAGCGTCGCGCCCAGCTCGCCCGACCCGATGACGGCAATGGTCTGCGGCATGCGCGTGGAGGCGGGGATTCTAGCATCGCGCTCCGCGACGCGGCCGCTGACCGATGCGGCGGCGAGGATCAGCGGGGGCTGCGCCGCGGCGCCGCTCGCGTCCGTGGCGCGACGCTGACCTCGCTGGCCCGCACCATCGTCACCGTGTAGCCGCTGAGCGCATCGAAGGGCTCGCTCACGAGCTGGACCCACGTCGTGCCGCGGCGGGCGGTGAATCCGGGCAGCTCGTTGTAGAACATGCTGCCGGCATAGACGAACGAGTAGCCGGCGCGGCGCAGGGCGGATTGCGACTGGCGCGCGATGTCCGGGAGGCGGAGCGAGGCCGGGCAGGCGTAGGTGACGACGGCGAGCTGGCCGTCCACGAACGCCTTGGGGAAGTCACCCGATCGGTCGACCGGCCCCGACTGGAGCTCCGCCTCGTCGTAGTCGCGCGCCCGGCACTCGCGGATCTCGCAGCCGGGGATGCGCTGCAGGACGGGCAGGTCACGGCAGCCCTCGGCGTCCGCCGACCAGGCGGCGGGGGCGAGCGCCAGCAAGACGGGCAGGACCAGGGTCGGGGCGCGCATCGTCTCTCTCCACCTTTACCACACGAGACGGGCGCCGGGGCCGGGCGGCGTTCAGCGCGCGACCAGCATCATGGTCATGTCGTCCCGGGGCCGGGTGTTCCCGCAGAAGGCGAGCACGTCCTCGCGGACACCCTCGATGAGATCGGGCGCGGCCAGGCCGCCGCTGGCCACCAGGCGCGCCTCCAGACGGGCCTCGCCATACTCGTTCTCGACCGCGTCGAAGGCCTCGGTGATGCCGTCCGTGTAGAGGAACAGCCGGTCGCCGGGCACCAGCCTCGTCTCCAGGACGTCGTAGACGGCGTCGGGCACGATGCCGAGGGCGACGCCGGTGGCGGGCAGGCGCTCGATGGCGCCGGGGCGGAGCACGAAGGGCGCGTTGTGGCCGCCGTTGACGTACCGCAGCGATCCCGTGAAGGGATCGTACTCGGCGTAGAACAGCGTGATCAGGCGGTTGGTCGGGATGTTGGCGTGCAGGTGCGCGTTGAGCGTGCGCATGAGGTCGGCGCCGCGCAGGCCGGCGCTGAGGAGCGTGCGCAGGCTCCCCTGGAGGAGGGCCATGAGGAGGGCGGCGGGGATGCCCTTGCCGGCCACGTCGCCGACGGCCAGGGCGACGTGGCGCTCGCCCAGCTCGATGATGTCGAAGTAGTCGCCGCCCACCGTGTTCGCGGGACGCATGGCGGCGTAGATCGACGTGCCCTCGCGGTGGAACGGCTCGAACGGGAGGAGGCCGAACTGGATCTGCCGGGCGATCTCGAGATCGCCCTTGAGGGCGAGCTTGTCCCGCAGCTCGATCATGAGAAGCGCGAACATCAGGGTCGCCGCGACCAGTGCGAACGTGAAGATGGCCGGCACTTCCCACTGCCCGCCCGCGATGCTGGCCAGGAGGAACCGGAGCCAGCCCAGGACGAGCAGGGGCACGGCCAGGGCGAACATGATCCGGCGGGCCGGGCTCAGCCGGAAGGCGGTGGCCAGGAACACCTTCCAGGCCGCGAGGGGATAGGCCTGGTACCACGGCCGCGGCCAGATGCCGTCGAGGTCCACCTCGCGCGTGAAGAAGCGGAAGGCGTCCTGCGCATCGTAGGCAAAGAGGTCGCGGAAGGCGCGCGTGGAGACGTCGCGCGTGAAGAGGTCCTGGACGCTGTGCCAGTAATCATCGGAGAGGGCACCGGCGGGGGAACCGCCGGGGCGCGGCCTCGGTCGGGCCCGCTCGCCCACCCGGGCCGCGAAGGCGTCGAACCGGTGTCGCAGGTCGTCGAGATGCGGGTTCGCCAACGTCCTGATGTCCTATACGCGCGGGCGAGCCGGAAGTTCGCGGCTCAATAGACCCACACGATGCCGTAACGGAGGAGCTTCACCTGCGTGCGCGTCGGCACCACCGTCGTGGACTGCAGCCTCTCCGGTTCCACGGAGGTGTGGGCCGCGAGCTCCTGCTCGAGGTCGGCGATCTCCGCCTTCAGCGCCGCCACCCGGGCTTCGGCCGTTCCCTCCATCCGGTTCTTGGAAACCACCGTTCCCGCGCCGGAGATCGTCCGCTTGCGGCCGGTGAAGAGGCCGATGTTCGACAGGACGGCGGAGCCGAGGGCCACCCACTTCTCGGTGCGGCGCCCCTCGAGGTCGCGCTGGCGGGCCTCCAGCTCCCCTTTCTTCTGCTCGAGGCGGTCGCGCAGCCGAGCCACCGCGGGCGCGGCCGCGTTCTGGCCGAGTCGCGCGGCGAAGGTGGCCCGGTCCTCGCCGAGCTGCGAGGTCGCCTTGGTGAGGGGATCCGTCCAGACCGTGCCCGCCAGCTCGCCGGGAAGCCGGTCCTTGATCGCCCTCTCCAACGACCGCACCGCGTCGCGGTCGCCCAGGTAGGCGGGCAGCTCCGCGTAGCCGACGCCGGCCGGCGGCGCTTCGGAGAGCTTGGCCTCGTCGACGGCGAGCTCGTCCCCGTCGAACAGCTCCGCCGCCGAGGCGGCGTCGAGAGGCCAGGCACGCAACCCCACGGATTCGTCCATGCCCTTGTAGCGGACTGCGTACTTCACGAGCAGGTACGGATCGGCCCGCTCGCCGCCGAAATGGTCCAGGAACGACTGCCCGAGACCGGAGGGAGGGACGGGCGCCGCCGACGCACCGCGGGAGGAGGGCGCCCCCTTCTCGGGGGCCGGCGCGGCCACGGCCGGCGTCGCGCGCCGGCGATCGGCCATGAGGCGGCCGATCTCCTCGCGCGTGAGCGGTCCGCGCAGGTACGACATCGCCCAGCGCGACTCGAGAAGGACGGGCGCAGGGCGATGGACGTCGTGGAGGAGGAACACGCGCTTGCCGGTGGCGTCGAGGAGAGCGTCGACGGCGGCCGCGGCCATGCCCGCTCCCGTCAGCCCTTCCCGCAGCCGCTCGCGGTCCTGGGCGGTCTGGAGCTTGCCCACGAGCCACACGCCGATGTTGGCGAGCCCCTTGTAGTCGAGGTCGACGGGGTTCTGCGTGGCCAGCACGACGCCCACGCCCTGGGCGCGCGCCTGCTTGAGGAGCGTGATCAGGGGCCGCTTGGTCGGCGGGTTGGCCGGATGCGGCGGGAAGTAGCCGTAGATCTCGTCCATGTAGACGAGGGCGCGCAGCTGGGTCGTGCCCCCCTGCCGGCGCATCCAGGTCTTCACCTTGTCGAGGACGAGCGCGGTCACGAACAGCCGCTCCGCGTCGGAGAGATGGGCGGTGGAGACGATGGACAGACGCGGCCGTCCGTCCGCCGCGCGCAGCATCCGCTCGATGTCCAGCGGCTCGCCTTCCCGCCATTCCTCGAACGCGGGCGACGCGATGAGGTTGTTGAGGGCCAGCATCAGCGCCTCGCGCTCGCGCCGCGGGTAGACGGTCTCGACGGGCAGGGCGCCGAGCTTCTCGAAGGGCGGGTTGGCCACGGCGGGGATGAGCGTCTCCAGGCTCATGCCCTTGCCCTGGCGCCAGGCCGTCTCGATGAGCGTGCCGAGCAGGATGGCTTCGCGCGAGCGCAGCGGATCGGCCTCGATGCCGACGAGCCCGAGCAGGCCGGCCACGATGCCCGCGATCTCGTCGCGGAGGTCCTCCTCCTGCGCGTCGAAGGAGCCCTTGGGGGCCTCGAGGGACTGGAGCATGCCCAGGGGCACGCCCGCGCGCGATCCCGGCGTGTAGATGACCGCCTCGTGGCGGGCGCGGAGATCGGCGACGTCCGCCGCGGTGAGCCCCCACGAGGCCAGGCCCTTCGTCCACTGCGCCGCGGCTTCCGCTCCCGCCTGTTCGGGTGTCTGCCCCAGACGGCGCGCCGCCTCCGGATCGACCCAGGCCGCGAACTGCGCGGGGTCGAGACGGTCGAAGAGGAGGAGCAGGTTGGCGAGGTCGCCCTTGGGGTCGATGGCCAGCACCGGGATGCCCTGCCGCAGGGCTTCCTCGATGAGGTCGATGGCAAGGCCCGTCTTGCCGGAACCGGTCATCCCGACGATGAGGCCATGCGTGAGCAGGTCGGTGGGGTCGAGCTCCAGGCGCCCGCGCGGCTTGCGCGTCGCGGCGTCCAGCTCGTTTCCGATGAAGAAACCCTTGGCCATATTCAATGCGTCCTCGCTCCGCGCCTGGCTTCGATCAAGCGAGCTCGCCGGGGATGAACCCCGGCGAGTCGAAGAGGAGACGCTCCGCTGCGGAAAACGCCGTCGCTCCTCCCAGGCGAGTATAGGTGATGCGTCGCAGAGCACACCAGGTGTCCCCTGCCGCGGACGATTCGACGGATGGAGTTCTTTCGCGGTCAACGATTTGCAATCGGCACACGCGTTGCAATTCGTGCGATCGGCGCCCGGGCACGGAGCGCGGGCGCAAGGAGGCACGATGAACCCGAAATGGATGCCGGGTGTGGCGGCCTTGATGGGGCTCGCCCTGGCCGGTCCCACCGCCGCAAGCGCAGCCGGCCGTGATCCGTACGACTCCGCACGCAGCCGCGACTACCGTTACGACCGCTACGAGAGCCCTGCCGCCCGCGTCGCCTCGGGGAGGGGCTACGAAGACGGCTTGAACCGAGGGCAGCGAGACGGCCGGAATCGCGACCGCTTCGACCTCAGGCGCGACGGCAGATACCGCGACGGCGACCACGGGTACAAGTCTTCCTACGGTCCGCGCTACGAATATGTCCGCGCGTATCGTCGCGCCTTCGAGCAGGGCTATCGGGACGGCTACGAGCGGTACGCCGGCGGGCGTTATCGCAACGGCGGCTCGTACGGCTCGTACGGCCGGGACGGCTACTACCGCGACGATCCCCGCTACGACGACGAGGGCCGCATCTACGAGATCCCGCGGCGCTGACCGCTAGTCGAAGGCGACGAACCCCGGGTTGAGACGCCCTTCGGGGTCGTACGTCTTCTTCAGCGCGGCGAACCCTTCCCATCGGGGGCCGAAATGCTGCCGCCACTGCTCGGCCGTGAACTCGATGAAGCCCGAGAGGTAGCGCTTACCGCCCATGGCCAGGGACAGCTCGCTCGCCGCCTGCAGCCGGGGCCGTACCTGTTCCCACAGCTTGGGCGGCACGGCGGGGAGGATGCCGAAGCCGATCAGGTACTCCTCGTCGGAATGCATGAACAGCGGGACCTCGCTGACGGACGAGCGCGCGGGCCACAACAGGCAATGCCCGCCGACCTGGACTCCGGGTGAAAGGTCGGGCATCACCATGTCCATGAACTCGGCGGCGGCGGACCACGGGAGAATGACTTCCATCCAGGGGTGAATGTGCTCCCAGGTGCCGAGCTTGCGCCAGACGTCGAAGACCGGAACCAGCCGGTTCGCGAACTCGTGGGTGGGCAGATCGTCGGTCATCAGGTTGTCGTAGGGCTGGAGGCCGTCGAGCAGGCGCGCGTCGTCGGGTGGGGAGCCGGGGTCGAACTCGACGGTCAGGTGGAATGGATAGAACCACCGGGCGAACGGCTGACGGACCCCGCCCACCCACTTGAGTCCCTGCGGGCAGGGTGCACACCACGACTC
>Ga0075431_100001125_pt1 | contig 23959 bp, 21 predicted proteins | sample RhiMetdeltSRZDD5_FD_75297 | JGI IMG/M metagenome (GOLD analysis project Ga0075431, IMG submission 75297) | Populus rhizosphere microbial communities from Tennessee, USA - Rhizosphere MetaG P. deltoides SRZDD5 | ecosystem: Host-associated > Plants > Roots > Rhizosphere > Soil | place: USA... | reverse complement strand
TTTACGCGATCGGTGACGTCGTGCCGACCCAGGGCCTCGCCCACCTCGCGTCCAAGGAAGGCATCCTGGCCGTGGAGCACATGGCCGGTCATCCCGTGGTGCCGATTCGATATGAAACCGTCCCGAACGCCATTTATTGCGAGCCCGAGGTGGGCTCGGTCGGTCTCACCGAGGAGGCCGCTCGCCAGAAAGGGATCGAGGTGAAAGTGGGCAAGTTCCCCTTCACCCATTCCTCCAAGGCGATGATTGCCGGACATCAAGAAGGTTTGGTCAAAATCGTGAGCGATGCGCGCTACGATGAGGTCCTGGGTGTGCACATCATCGGACCCAAAGCCACTGAGCTGATCTCGGAGGCCGTGGTGGGGATGACCCTCGAGACCACGACCGAGGAGATGTTTCGCGCCATTCATCCTCACCCCACCCTGTCGGAGGCGGTGATGGAAGCAGCGGAGAACCTACATGGCCAAAGCATCCACATCTAAACCGAGCGACAGCGCTCGCCGGTCCGCTTCAAATGGCGGGCGGCCATCGGACCACTTGAGCCAGGAGCAGCGTCTGGAGCTTCTACGCTGGATGCTCCTCACCCGAAAGCTCGAGGAGCGCCTGGTCAACCTCTACCGGCAGAATCAGGTCGTGGGAGGTTTGTATCGCAGTTTGGGCCAGGAAGCCGAAACGATCGGCGCGGTGTACGCGCTCGAAAAAGAAGACGTGATCGCACCTCTCATTCGCAATATGGGTGCGGTGCTGGTGAAGGGGTATCGCCCGCGCGACGTGGCTATGCAGTACATGGCGCGGGCGGACGGGCCGAGCCGCGGCAAGGATTTGAACATCCATTTCGGCGAAGTGCCCGAGCCGGGAGTGGTGTCCCCGATCAGCATGCTGGGGGTGCTCATTCCGGTCATGACCGGGATCGCGCTCGCGTTCAAGCTCCGGCGGCAGCCTCATGTCGCGCTCGCCTTCATCGGAGACGGCGGCTCCTCCACCGGTCCCTTCTACGAAGGCATGAACCTCGCCGCGGTGTGGAAGCTCCCCATGATCGTGATCGTGGAGAACAACGGGTACGCCTACTCCACGCCCATGCACAAGCAAATGGCGGTGGAGCGGATCGCCGACAAGGCGCCGGGGCTCGGCATTTTCGGAGACACGGTGGATGGAAACGACGCGTTGGCGGTCTACGATGCGGTGCGTACTGCCCGAGAACGGGCGGTTCGAGGTGAGGGGCCGAGTCTGATCGAGGTGATCACCTATCGCCGCAAGGGACACGCCGAGCACGACGCGCAGAAATACGTTCCCGCCGGAGAAGTCGAAAGCTGGGAGAAGAAGGATCCGGTGGAGCGATATGAAAAAGCGTTGATCGAAGCCGGCCATGCCACGCGGGAGAGCATCGATGCGATGGCCAAAGAGGTGGTCGCGCACCTCGAAGAGGAATTCGACGCCGCCTTCGCGTCGCCCCTGCCCGAGCCCGAAGTCGCCCTGGAAAACGTGTACGCAACGCCACCGCGCGCACAGGACGTGCTTCTCCCCTATCGGAGGCGCTCATGAGCACTACGGAAACGATCAAGAAGGAAGGTAGGGATGCGGAGGCCAAGACCGAGACCACGTATCTCGAAGCGATCCGGCAAGCGCTGTTCGAGGAAATGGAGCGCGATGAGCGCGTGATTCTCATCGGCGAAGACATCGGGTCCTATGGCGGCGCGTTCGGTGTATCGCTGGGACTGATGGAGAGGTTCGGCCCCGAGCGCGTGCTCGAGACGCCGATTTGCGAAACCGGCTTCACCGGCGCGGCGTGTGGCGCCGCCATGATGGGTTTTCGTCCGGTGGTGGAGTTCCAGTTCCTGGATTTCATCTCGTGCGCGTTCGACATGATCACGAACTTCGCGGCCACGAGCCGCTATCGGACCGGCATGGGCGTGCCGATGGTGGTGCGCGGCCCCTGCGGCGGCGGGGTTCGGGGCGGCCCGTTCCACAGCCAGAATCCCGAAGCATTCTTCTTCAACACGCCCGGGCTCAAGATCGTCGCGCCATCGACCGCCTACGACGCAAAGGGTCTTATGAAGGCCGCAATTCGCGACGACGATCCCGTCATTTTTCTGGAGCACAAGTTCCTTTACCGGCGGGTGAAGGAAGTGTTGCCGGCCGATGATTTCGTGGTGCCGATCGGTAAAGGCATCGTGCGCCGTGCCGGCGACGACGTAACCCTCATCACCTATGGCGGCATGATGGCGCGATCCCTCGAGGCGGCGGAGGCGGTGGCGAAGGACGGGATCTCGGTCGAAGTGATCGACCTGCGAAGCATCCTGCCCTTCGACTTGGATCTCATCCTCGAATCGGTCAAGAAAACCTCGAAGGCCATGATCGTGCATGAGGCCACGATGACCGGAGGGGCAGGAGCGGAGTTCGCGGCTCGCATCACCGAGCATGCGTTCGAATACCTGGATGGGCCCGTGCTCAGGGTGGCCAGCCAGGACACTCCGGTGCCCTACAGTCCCCCGCTCGAGGATTTCTTCATGCCCAACCCCGACATCATTGCCAACGCGGCGCGCAAGCTCGCGGCCTATTAGGAGACGTCGATGTCCAAAGATGTGATCATGCCGCAAATGGGAGAGTCCCTGGCTGAAGGGACGATCACGAAGTGGCTCAAGAAAGTCGGAGACAAGATCGAGCGCGATGAGCCGCTCTTCGAGATTTCCACGGACAAGGTGGACGCCGAGATTCCTGCGCCCGCCTCGGGAACGTTGAGCGAGATCGTGGCCGGGGAAGGAGAAACCGTACCCGTGAACGCCGTGGTCGCGCGCATCGCCGGTGAAGGCGAAGCACCGGCGGCCGTGGCAAAAACCGAAGCGCCCAAGGCGGAAGCCCCGGTTAGAACCGAGGCCCCGGCTAAACCTAGGGCGGCAGCAAAACCCGAACCTCGTCCCGCTGCCACAGCGATCCGCGAGCCTGAAGCCCCGCGGCCGGCTGCCCCACGGGGCGACGGTCAGACGAAGCTCGAGAAACCGTACGGGCAATATCCGGTGGATGAGTTGCGCCGCGTACGCTCGTCGCCGGTCGTTCGCAAGATTGCCGCCGAACACGGCGTCGACATCGCCGAGGTTCAGGGACACGGCATTTCGGGTCGTGTCACCAAACGGGACATTATCGATTACATCGAGACCGCTCCGTCTCCTGCGCCGAAAACCGCCCCCGCCACCGCTCCCCCGCCGTTCATCCCCGCCGGAGCTCCGATGCCGGCGGGTGGGCTCTTCATCCCCGACCTTCGCATTCCTCCGTACGTGGAAGGTGAACCGGTCGAGCTCGAGCCCATGACCATCATGCGCAAGAAGATCGCCGAGCACATGGTCTACTCGATGTCGGTCTCCGCCCACGTCACGTCATTCTTCGATGTGGACTTCGAGGCGGTGGCTCGCCAGCGCGAGAGCATGAAACGCGACCTGGCCGAGAAGGGCATCAAGCTCACCTTCATGCCGTTCGTGGTCCGCGCGGTGGTGGAGGGGCTCAAGAAGTATCCGTATTTGAACGCCGCGGTGATGGGCGACAAGATCGTGTTCAAGAAAGAGATCAACGTCGGGATCGCGGTCGCGTTGGAAGACGGCAAGGGGCTCATCGTTCCCGTCATTCGCAATGCCGACGAGAAGAATCTCCAGGGCCTCGCGCGCTCCATCAATGATCTGGGCGAGCGCGCACGAACCAAGAAGCTCATGCCGGATGACGTGCTCCGCGGCACGTTCTCGATCACCAACCCGGGCGTGTTCGGTGGTCTCATGGGGACACCGATCATCAACCAGCCCCAGGTGGCGATCCTGGGTGTGGGCGCGATCGAGAAGCGTCCGGTGGTGGTGAACGACGCCATCGCCATCCGCCACCGCGCCTACCTCTCGCTCTCCTACGATCACCGGCTCGTGGATGGCGCGATGGCCGAGATGTTCATGGCCTCGGTCAAACAGTTCATCGAGGCGGGAAACGTTCAGTAGCCGGTGGCGTAGAATGAATGTATGAGTCTTCGAGGACTTGAGACGACTTTTCTGGGGCGGGTGGGCTACGAAGAGGGCCTCCGCCTTCAGGAAGCCCGCGTATCCGCGGTGCAGGCGGGGAGCGCCCCCGACGCTCTCTACCTGCTCGAGCACGATCCCGTACTCACCCTCGGCCGCTCTGCGCATCGCGAGAACATCGTGGCCTCGTCGTCGGATCTGTCGAGACTGGGGATTCAAGTATTCGAGTGCGGGCGGGGTGGTGACGTGACCTATCACGGTCCCGGGCAGCTCGTCGGTTATCCGATCCTCAATCTTTCCCCGGACCGCAAGGACGTATGGAAATACGTGCGGGGGCTCGAGGAGGCACTCATCTTGTCTCTGGCCGACTACGGCATCCACGCGGCCCGCTTCGAGCGGCTGACCGGAGTGTGGGTGGGCCAAGAGAAAATCGCCGCCATCGGCGTGCGCGTCTCGCGCTGGGTGACGAGCCACGGTTTTGCGTTGAACGTGACCACCAATCTGGACCACTTTCGCACGATTGTCCCGTGCGGCATCCGCAGCTATGGCGTGACCAATATGGCTCGCTCGCTGAATGCGCCCCCCACATTGGAAGAGATGGGAAGCACGGTGGCGCGACACCTCGGTGACGTGTTCGAACGTGAGCTGGTCTGGGTGGACGAGCGTGAGCTTGCGGAGAGGTCCGCATGAGCGAGACCAAGCTCCGCCGTCCCGAGTGGATCAAGGTTCGCCTTCAGAATACGGGCGAGTTCCGGGAAATTCAGTCCCTGGTCAAGAACCTTCGCCTCAACACGGTATGTGAGGAAGCGCGGTGCCCCAACATTTACGAATGCTGGGGGCAAGAGAAAACCGCCACCTTCATGATCATGGGCGACATTTGCACGCGGCGCTGCATGTTTTGCAACGTGGCTAAGGGACAACCAGGTTATCTCGATCCCGACGAGCCGCGTCACGTCGCCGAGGCGGTGCAAGCTCTCGGGTTGCGCCACGTCGTGATCACACAAGTGAACCGTGACGACTTGCCGGACGAAGGCGCATCGCATTTTGCAGCCACCATCCGCGCCATTCGGGAGCAGAACCCCGGTTGTCGCGTCGAGGTTCTGATCAGCGACTTGCAGGGAAACTGGGATGCGCTCGAGATCATTCTCGACGCCCGGCCCGAGATCCTTGCTCACAATACGGAATGCGTGCGCCGGCTCTACAAGCGCGTGCGACCGCAAGCCGTTTACGAGCGTACGCTGGAGCTCCTGACGCGTGCGGCGAGCGCCCGCGGCGACCGGATCAAGGCAACCAAGTCCGGGATCATGGCCGGGCTCGGAGAAACACAAGACGAAATTGTGGCTCTCATGGGGGACCTCCGCCGCGCGGATGTGGACATCTTTACCGTGGGCCAGTACCTGCAGCCCACGAAGAAGCACCTGCCGGTCATGAAGTACTACCACCCCCAGGAGTTCGACGAGCTTCGCGTGGCGGGACAGCGGGCGGGATTCGTGTACGTGGAATCGGGCCCTCTGGTGCGTTCGTCCTATCATGCCGGCCGAGGCGCGGAAGCCATGGAAGCGCTCCTTGGCACCCCCGGCCGCTCCTGACCGGTTAGAATCCCCCGCATGATCGTCGTGCAGCTCGGAGATGAAGAAATCCATCTCGAGGCCGAGGAATGGCAGCGCTGGATCGAGGACGGACGCATTCCCCCGGAAACCTTGGTTCGATTTCCGGGGCAAGAATGGACCCGTGCTCGAACCGTTCCCGGCTATTCTTCCGGAGTAGCGCCCGCACTCGTCAGGCCCACTCGCGGCCCCTCGCTTCGAGACGTGCTCTTCCCCCGCCGCGGCGTCTCCGCGACCGAGTTCCTGCTCTTGGCAAATCTCATTACGTTCTCGGTCCTTATGGTTGTCCTGGGAAGCACCTACTCGCCCGCCATCCACGATCAGACGACGCGCTGGTGGTCGGCGGTGTCGGAGCGCCACGCGTTCTGGTGGTGGATTCCAACGATCTTCATGCACGCGGATGGACGGCATCTGGCGAACAACATGGTCGCGCTCCTGGTGAGCGCTGGAGCAGTCGAGTTCCTGGCCGGACGGTTGTGGACCTATCTCCTTTACTTCATTACCGGCGTAACCGGCATGGTGGTGTCCTACATGGGACACGGCGGACCGCCTCTTTCCATTGGCGCTTCGGGAGCGGTGTATGGGCTCGCCGGCGCGGCGATCGTGCTGGTGGTACGCCACCGCCGCGGATTCACCTACCGTCAGCGGTGGAAAGCGTGGCGGGTGTACGTGCCCCTCTTCATGGCCCTGGTCCTTCCCTCGCTCTTGCAGGCCGACTACTGGGGACACGCCGGCGGGCTCATATCCGGCATTTTGATCGGTTTCGTCGTGCCGCCGCATCCCCGCATATTGGAATTGGGCGGAGCGGACACGTTCGCCCAAGCAAGCCTCTAGCATGGGCAAAACCGGGCGCGAACTTCCGATCCCAGTTCAGCTCGGCCTGGCCACGTTCGGCATCCTCGCCCTTGAGCTTGCGATCATCCGATGGGCTTCGACCCAAATTCGGGTCTTCGCATATTTCAACAACCTCATCCTCATGGCCGCGTTCCTGGGCATGGGACTCGGCGTGGCCATCGGGAAAAGAAAGCCACATCTCGTCCATGGCACGCTCCCGCTCCTCGCGCTGCTTTCCGCCCTACTCGCCGCGGCCACTCCTTTGGGGTTCAACCAAATCGGGTTTCCCGACCTGAGTGTGGCGTTGTGGGGGGCCGAAGTCCGGGCGAATCTCGCTGCTTTTGTCATCTGCTTGAGCTTGATCCTATTCGTATTCTGGATGGTGGTCGGCGTCTTCCTCTGTGCGGGTTCGGCGGTGGGGGCGCTCTTTTCTCGGCTGCACCCGCTACGTGCCTACTCGTGGGATCTCCTCGGATCGTTGGCCGGCGTTCTGGCGTTGACGGCGGTGACGTGGGCCGGAACGCCGCCCCCAGTATGGTTTCTGGTCGGGGCACTCCCCTTCGTGATCTTGTCCCGGCGCGTACTTTCCCTGGCTGCACTGGTGGCGGTCTATTTCCTCACCGCGTGGTCGGTCCAGGGGGCAATTTTCTCCCCCTATAACCGAATCGATCTCTCGCCCGCGGTCTCGGGCTCAACCACCGATTACGTGGTCGAGGTGAATCGCGACTTTCATCAATTCATGCACGATCTCTCGCCAGCGGCGTTACAAGATCCGCAACAGTCCGAAGCGGAACGAAGGAAGCGCGAAGGCGTACGCAGAGTGTATGAGCTTCCTTTTCGGTTGGGGCCGGCCCGGGATCGAGCTGTGGTTGTCGGGGCGGGGACGGGGAACGATGTTGCCGCAGCGTTGCGATGCGGTTTTCTCCGGGTGGATTCGGTCGATATCGATGGAAGAATCGTTGAGCTGGGTCGCCAGCTGCACCCCGAGAAGCCATATGACAATCCCGCGGTCATCCCGGTCATCAATGATGCCCGAGCTTTTTTCGAACAATACCGCGGCGAGCCCTTCGACGTGGTTTGTTACGGCCTTCTCGATTCGCACGCCATGTTCTCGTCCCTCTCCTCCCTGCGGCTGGAGAACTACGTCTATACCCGGGACGGACTCCGCTCGGCATGGAAGCTGGTGGGGCCAGAGGGCCACCTGAGCCTGTCTTTCAGCGTGTTTGCGGGGGACTGGATCGCCAACCGCCTCTACTGGACGCTCGCCGAGGCCACGAACACGGAACCCATCGTTATCGCTCACCATCTCAACTATGGATATACCTTCGTCGCGGCCCGGCAACCCGGCCGCCTGGACCTCACTACAGCGACGGGAATCCCGAGCTGGAAACCAACCGCCCGCCGGGAAAACGTTCGTATCACCACGGACGACTGGCCATTCCTGTACGTTCGCCCGGGCACCATCCCGTGGGGTTACTTGACCCTCCTCGTCTCGGTTCTTCTCACCGGATCCATCGCGTTGCGCCTCGTGTTTCGCCGCGGTCCAAACCGATTCGATTTCGATCCACCGCTTTTCTTCATGGGCATGGCGTTTCTGCTTCTGGAAACTCGCGGGGTAACGAACCTTTCTCTTTTGTTTGGATCCACCTGGCTGGTGAACTCCAGCGTCTTTGCCGGGATTCTGGTCATGGCCTTGGCCGCAAACCTCATGGTCGATCGCTTGCGCCCCGCATCGCCCCATCGGTGGTTCATTCCTCTTTTGGCTTCCATGGTCTTGCTCGTGCTTTTTCAGCCCGGGAAACTGAACGAATACGGGCTACTGACCCGCGGACTGGTGGGAGGTCTGGTGAATGCGCTCCCGGTGGGATTCGCGGGAGTGATCGTCAGCATTCTACTCGCCCGTTCCCGGAACCCGAGCGCTTCCCTGGCCTCGAATCTCCTCGGCGCCCTGGTGGGTGGGTGTCTGGAATATCTTTCGATGTCAGTGGGCCTGCGGGCGCTGGCTATTCTGGCTTTAGTCATTTACGGAATGGCATGGCTCTCACTTCGCCGCACCGAGGTACGGATACCGCGCTCCACGTGATGCGCAGGAGAAACCCGATGCACAATGCCAACTCCCTGCTCGACATCCACGAACGCTCGCATCGCAATGTAAAGGGGCTCATCGAGCATTGCCGCCAGCTGACGGCTGAGGAGCTGAGCCAAAATATGGAGGGGTTCGGTTACCCGAGCGTTCGGCTCCAAATTCATCATGAAATCGGCGCGGAGAAATACTGGGTCAGCGTGCTGGAGGGCCACATGGATGCCGACGAAAACGAAGGGGATTACGAGAGCTTGGATACGCTCGAGCGCTATCGGGCGAAAGTTTTCGACGCCACCCTACGGTATTTGCGCGGCGCTTCGGTCGAGGAGCTCAACACGTCTCGGCTCATGACCACGTGGGGGAATCGCCAGCGGCTCTTGATTCCCGCGCAGGTCATCCTACGCACTCAGGTGCACTACTATCATCACCAGGGGCAGGTCCTGGCGATGTGCCGGCTTTTGGGGAAACCGGGATCGGGGCTCGATTATCCGATCGACTGACCGTGGGATCCGTATTACAGACTTCGAAACATCACGTACACGTCCACGTAGCCCAGGCTCGAATGCTTGAACGCTCCAGGGAGCGTGCCCACGATGTCGAAGCCGATCTTCTTCCACAGGGCCACCGCAGCTTCATTCGTCGACACCACGAAATTGAACTGAATCGCCTTGTATCCCAGGCGGCTGGCTTCCTGGATCGAGTGCTTCCCCATTGCCTCACCCACGCCCAAGCCACGCGCGCTCGAAGCAACCATGTAACCGGCGTTGGCCACGTGCGACCCGTGTCCCGGATGGTTGGGTCGAAGCAAGTACATCCCGAGTACGTGGCCATCCTTTTCGGCTACATAGGACAGGGTACCGGGATGAAACCAGTAATCGATCATGAACGATCGGGATGTTTCAGCATCAAAGACCCACGTGTCGCCGGCCAGCACGACTTCGCGAAAGATCCCCCACATCGCATCCTGGTCTCGTGGCTCCGCCCAGCGAATGTTCATCTCTTAGTCCTCATCCGACTTGCACACAGAGCACCCAGGTTACCGCTTCCCAGCACCAGCACTCCTTCCTCCCGCAACGATCGGAGTTTTCGACCCAGCTTCAGATGGAAAGGGCGCGTGTACGCATTGGTGGCCACAGCGTTCATGGGATTGCCGTGGCCCACGAAGAGCGCCGGCATGGGCGGGCTCATGATGCGATTCGCTTCTCAGTCATCCGAAACAACCCTGAACCCAATGTGATGATCCTGATACTCGGGTGGATCCTCGAAGTGACGATAGGCGGACCGCGCCACGAAGGGATTACTCCCCCACCAACCTCCCTTTTCCACCTTCACGCTTCCCTTCTCCGGACCTCGCGGATCGTCGGTGAACTCTTGTTCGTAATAGTGCACGTCGAGCCAGTCGTGAACCCACTCCATGGCGTTTCCGGCCATGTCCTCGGCACCGACCCAGCTCGCCCCGCCGGGATGGCTCCCGACGTCTTCCGGCGCCTTCGTGCCGACCACGTTGCAACGCGTGCTGTCGAACGTATCGCCCCAGGGGTAGATTTTCGCATCCGGACCTCGCGCCGCGTATTCCCATTCCGCTTCGGTCGGGAGGCGGCCGCCCCGCCAGGCGGCGTAGGCTTGCGCTTCATACCACGTCACACACACGCGGGGATGATTGGCGACGAGGGGTAAGCAATCGTTGGGTAACTTCGCCTGCGCTTGCCGCCATTTCCAGCCTTCGACTGACCACCAGGCGGGATCCTCATATCCACCCGCCTTGATGAACGCATCGAAGGCTGCATTGGTGACCTCGGTCCGGTCTAGCCAAAAGCCTTTGCTGATGAGCACGTTGTGATCCGGCGCTTCGCTGGGAAGCTCACCTAGAACCCACTTGGGCGGGTGTTGCGCCAAGATGCGGTCGAGGCTCAACTGATCCGTTCCCATGCGAAAGGCGCCGGGAGTGACCCAAACTTGATTGATGCCTTTTCCGTCCCGGCGTTTCGTTCCCGAGCGGTGCGCCGTGGTTACGCTGACACCGCTACCGGTCGCGCGCGATTCCTGTTCGGACGTGCCAGCATGACACGCTCCCAGGAAAACGAGGGCCAGGCAACCGAACGCGCGCTTCACAGGGCTGGGATGAGCTTGCGCTCGACTTCGGGCAACATGTGCACGAGATCGTATCGGCCCCATTTCGCGCGGTACACATAGCTGGGGCTCGTTTTCTCCTGGATCCGGGTCAGGACGGGCGTCAACGTAGCGCGCGCCGCTTGCTCGTTGCCTTCCTTGGATTGAATCCTCGCCCGCACGATGAGGGCAAGGTCACACCACGGAGCGGTGGCGAGCGCCCGATCGACGTGGGTCTGGGCCTCGTCCACCTTGCCCTTTTCCAAGAGCCACCAACCTTGAAGCGCGAGCGCCTCGGGGTCCTCGGGATCCAAAAGCAAAGCGGCCTTGATCTGCTCTTCCGCCGCATCGAGACGTCCGGCTCGGAGAAGTTCACGCGCGTAGTCGGATCGTAGCTCCACCACCCCGGTTCGGTGGCGCACTGCCTCATCGAACCGGGCGAACGCTGCGTCCCAGCGTGATCCCAGCGCTTCGGCGGCGGCGAGCCCCCACAGTCCTTCGGGATTGTCGGACTGATAGTCGAGGACGCGCGCGTACGCTTTCCGGGATTTCTCCGGCGATCCGGCCACCCACCACAATCGTCCGAGCTCGAGATCCACGAGATACCGTTCTTCTTCCCGCACCTTGGCCCGGCCGTTCTCGAGGGTTTGGATGGCGGCATCCAAGCCACGGCCTCCCTCCCACTGCGTGTACGCATAGCGGACGCTTAGGTTTGCCGAGGCTGGGTTCTCTTTGGCCTCGCGCTCTGCCCGCATGAGCGCGGACTTAGAACTGTCCGCCACCTCGAGCGCGTACACCAAGGATCCGAGAGCAATCTCATCCTCCGGCGACCGCGCGAGCGCCTGCTGATAGGCGCCGATGGCCTGGAGTGCCTTTCCGCGTTCGATCAAATCGTCGCCTTGATTGGCGAACCCGACCGCGTAACAGGAATCGACCGAGGCGCGTTGCATGAGATCCACCACCAGCGCCTGGAGGGCTGGATCCTTGGCCTCCAGACGCTCCCGGACAACCTCACGAGTATCGAAGGCATCCCGGCGCGGGGACTCGAGCGCGTTCGCACCTTCGGCAAAGTACTCAAACACGCTGCCGCCGGCATAGCGGGACATGAACGCGGCGTGGGTCTCTTCGTCACGGTCCTTGGCTCGCCGGTAGAGCTGCTGGATGGCACGCTTGCGATCGGCCGTCAGCACCGCGTGCACTTGATGCGAGAGCTCGTGGAGTACGGTGTTGTAACGAGAGAGAATCGTGCGCTCAACGTCTTCGATCCCGGTCACGGTGTGAAACCCACCGCAACCTCGCACGTCATCCCAAAGTCTCGAGTCGTAGTTGATGCGTTGATCGCGCAACACTTCCTGCCCCGGTGTTTCGGACAGGAGCTGATACAGCGGCTTGATGTAATAGGTGGCTCCCGAAGCTACGAGCACCGGAACAAACCGGCTCCAGGGCTCGATGGAAAGCGCGACTTGTTTCTGGTGTCGTGGCGAGAGCGAGGCCCAGTTGAGCACGAACCGCTCGATATCCGAGACTTGAGGCATGGGCGTGGCGGCAAAGCGGGCCTCGTATTCCGCGCGATGTACCTCGATCGCCGTGCGCAGGGCTTCCAGCGCCTTGGCCATGCCGTTATGCGCACGGCCGTATTCGGGACACAGGTTCAAGGCCTCCCCAAACCAGCGGCGGGCCGAGGCGTAGTCGCTTCGCGAAAATTCCAGCGAGCCCAATCGCGCGCGCACATCCGCCCATCCTCGGTGTGCATCGGCAAGGGCGACATAGGCGTTGCGAGCCTCGTCCGGATGCCCAGCGGCCAGAAGCGAATCCGCTCGAGCGAGTGACTTCCTGCCCGCTGCATCGGCGAACGATTGCGATTTGGCGGTAAACAGCTCGGTGTAATTGCGTTCGGTGTATCCGTTTCCCAAAAGGTAATGTCCCGCTTCGTGATACGGCGCAATGGACACCGCCAAGCGGGCGGCGGCAATAGCCTCGGCGGTGCGCCCCAGACGAATGAGGGTGTCCGAGACGTGCAACAGAAGGTCGGGATCCGGCTCCGACAAGGCGAGTGCTCGTTTCAAGTGGGCCAATGACGTCTCGAAATCCTGTTTGCGATACGCCGCGACGCCTAACCCGGAGTACGCTCCCGCACTGTCGTCGGTGGTGCGGGACATCTTGAGCGCTTGCTGAAAGAATTCTTGTGCCTTGCTGTAATCGAGGGTGAGCGATGCCACCTCTCCCCGCGCGCGGATGTCCACCGGCTCGCTGCGTTTTCCTGCTTCCGACTTCATCCGTCCCAAATCGTCCACCATCACCCACCAGCGATACGCCAGTGCCCGAGCTTCGGCCGTCTTGAGCCGGGTGGCGATGAGTTGATCCAGAAGGGGTGCCGCCTCGGCGAACCTTGCTGCCGCAATCAATGCCCTCGCTCGAAGCGCGAGCAGGCTATCGGGTAACGATGGGGCGGTTTGTACGGCATCGTCCGGGCGGCCGATTGTGAGCAGAAGCTTCGTTCTATCGGCCGGATCGGAGATTTGGGGCAGCGCCCGGGTGCGCAGGTCCAGCCGTGCTTTGACCGGACCCAGGAGGTCCTCATCCGCCTGGGCCTCCACTCCCATTAAAAGGAGCAGGGCGGCCCCGCAGAGCGCCTTCCATCTCATTTTTCTCCTCCAGTACTTGACTTGGCCTACCGGGAAGCTACATTGTGCATCAAGAGGATTTTGCCCCGCCACAGCATCACCCCTCCGGTCCGGGGCGCTCCGAACCGGCGTGGAGGTGGCCATGTCACTCTCCCCTTCCGGCATTCGGTGGTTCTGCATCGGCGCCCTCGCCTGTCTTGGCCCGGATGCCTTGGCCGACCCGCCCCCCATCAACCTGAACTTATCTCCGGCTGAGATCCAGCAGAACGAGTTCTGGGAAAGCGGATTTCACCGGACTGGATCAGACGGGCCCGCATTCGCTTTTATCGACTTCCAGGGCAAGCTCATTGCCGGCGGCACCTTTCTTCAGGCCGGCGAAGCCATATCACGCTATGTAGCGGCGTGGGATGGAACGCGATGGTCCCAGCTCGGGATCGGCATGGATGGGTGGGTAGTCTGCTTGGCCGAGTATCAAGGCTCACTCATAGCCAGTGGGAATTTTCGCATTGCCGACGGAAACACGGTGAACTATATCGCGCGCTGGGACGGCAACGCCTGGGTGTCCCTGGGTGGCGGGATGAACGGTCCCGTGTGGGCGCTGACCGTGCACGAGGGCAAGCTCGTGGCGGGCGGCCTTTTCTCGCGCGCCGGTAACGCCCTCGCCGTCAACCTGGCGACTTGGGACGGTACGCGGTGGTCGGCCCTCGGCAAAGTGACCGATCAGGAGGTTCTCGCTCTTCTCTCCCGCCCGGGCGAGCTCCTGGTAGCCGGAGCATTCAATTACTTCGATGGCCATGAAGTGGGGCACATCGTGTCGTGGGACGGCACGAACTGGCACACCTTTGGTGGAGGCACCGACGGACAGATCGTTAGCCTGGCTGAATTCCAGGGCAAGGTGCTCGCGGCCGGATATTTTTCCCAAGCGGGCGGGAATGGCGCCGCGAACATCGCCCGTTGGGATGGCACCCACTGGTTTCCGCTCGGTGTGGGCACCCGAGGCGGCATCGAGCGGTTGCTCGTTCAGGGAGATCGGCTCTTGGCGGTCGGGGCGTTCACGGGCGTGGCGGCGTGGGATGGGGATGCTTGGAGCGCGGTGGGCAATCCTCTCGACGAACGAGGAACGGCGATCGCGGTCTACCATGACGTGCTCATGCTTTCGGGGCGGTTTCGCACCGCCAGCGGAGCCTCCGGACTCTATCCGATCGAATACTTCGCCCAGCTCAAGGACGGCATTTGGCAACCGGTGCTCGAGGATCGGGGGCGCGGAACCAATGGAGGTGTGTTTGCGATCGCGTTTTACAATGGCGATCTGATCGTGGGTGGAGATTTCACCGTGGCCGGCAACGTTCCCGCGCGTTTCATCGCGCGCTGGAATGGCCGCGCGTGGGAAGAGATGGGAGGCGGATTCGACCACACTGTTTATGCGCTCAAGGTATCGAACGGAACGCTCTACGCCGCGGGACAGTTTATCGGCACCAATACTGGCACCGAGCTCAACAGTATTGCCCGGTGGGACGGCAACGCCTGGCAACCCATGGGGTTTGGCTTCAACCGCACCGTGTACGACATCGAGGATTACTACGGAACGATCACGGTGTCGGGCAACATGGGAACATCGGGTGGCACGCCGGTGAATCGCGTCTGTTATTGGGATGGCGATTCCTGGAGAAACCTCGGCACGGGAATGACCGGTACGGTGAAGGATCTCACGACTCATAATCAAGTCCTTTACGCTGCAGGGACGTTCAGCATCCCCGGCATCGGGGCGCAGTACGTGGCTCGATGGACCACGAATCATTGGGAGAAAATCGATCACACGTTCGATGCACCGGTCGTCGCGCTGGCCAGTTACGACGGCAATTTGATCGCTGCTGGAGCGTTCCGCGGCCGGGGCGACGAACCGATCCGCATGATCGCGCGCTGGGATGGAACGGCCTGGTACGCCATGGGGGAGGGCTTCAACGCCCCGGTGAACTCGCTCACCGTGTTCAAGGGGCGTCTGGTCGCGGGGGGACAGTTCCAGAAATCGGGAAACCTTTCTACTCATGGCGTCGCCGCCTGGGATGGAACGTCCTGGCAACTCTTCGGCTCCGGCGTGAACGGGCCAATCCCCGAAGTGGCGTTCGCGATCGGAAACGGGGACCGCATGGTCATTGGCGGTTACTTCAACCGGGCGGGTGGCCGAGTGTCGAACAATATCGCGGCGTGGTCGCCTTACCTTCCCGCGGTGCTTCATGAAGTCAACGCGGTGCGCGCCCTGCCCGGCGCCGTGGTGTCCTGGGACATCGAGGGCTTGCCGGGAGAGTCTCCAGAGTTCGACGTTTATCGGGAGGAAGCGGGGCACCCCCGGATCTTGTTGACCCGTCACTCGCTCTGGGGCGAAACCCATTACGTGTTCACCGACGGGGCCCCACCCCGAAACGAAGCCTCCTACTGGATCGCGGAGATGGATCGTGCCGGCCGCATCATCTGGCACGGACCCGCCGTTATTCCGGGATTGCCGGTCACCCTTTCCCTGGCCCAGAACGCGCCCAATCCCTTTTCGGCGGATACCCGGTTTGCCTTCGAGACACCTGCCGCCGGAAACGTGCGCTTGACCATCTATGACATTTCCGGCCGGGAGGTCGTCCAGGTATTCCAGGGATCGCTTCCGGCCGGAACTCACGAATCATCGTGGAACGGCAAGGACGGGGAAGGCCGCGTTCTGGCCGCCGGCATGTATGTTGCCCGCCTCAGTTCTGTTTCGGGAGAACGCGCGAAGAAGATTCTGAAGATTCAATGATGCAATGAAAAAGGGCCGGAGTTGCCTCCGGCCCTTGAAACCTTTCGGAGTCGAGCTCGGGGTTATTCGAGCTCTCTACCCCAACGGTTTCCGGGATGACTACTCATCTGAGAGCACCTCCCCGCCATGCTTTGGGCGGCACTCCGCGCGGACGCACAGTGCGCCGGCGCGCCTCATTGGGCGGCGCCGCGGCGCGTCCCGGAACGGAGTGTTCGGATGCGATCCACCTGCGCGGATCTAGGTCCCGATGAGGAGAAATGCTTCCTCTTCTCCCCGTCTCCGTGTACTACCTTCCCGGAGACCGAGTCGAGGATATCATGAAGCAGATATTGGTTATCGTTTTTTCAGATCAATGAGCCGGGCCCTTCCCGAATATGGGGGTCCAGGGGGATAAGACCGGCCAGCAGCTTCCCTTCCGGTCTGCTAAACTACGCCGCCTTGTGACCGGAAGGCTCTGTTATCTCACGCGTTTCAGCGAATAAATGTCCCTGACGTCTAATCCGACACAGCGCTCCAAGCAGCGGGAATGGCTGGCCGTTTACGCCCGCTCTCTCGTTCCGGCGGTCCTGTTTCTCCTCGTCGCAGGTGCGATGGTGACCAGCACCGGATCGGGGCTCGCCGTGCCCGACTGGCCGCTCTCGTTCGGAAAAGTCATGCCGCCCATGCAAGGCGGTGTGTTCTACGAGCATGGCCATCGCATGGTGGCGACTGCGATCGGCCTCTTGACCATCACCCTTGCCGCATGGACGTCGCGCGTCGAACCACGCGCCTGGGTACGCCGGCTGACCTGGGGAGCCCTGGGGCTGGTGATCCTGCAGGGTGTGGTCGGCGGAATGACGGTGTTACTCCGGCTGCCGGTATGGACGTCCGCGTTGCACGCGTGTCTCGCCCAGGGTTTTTTCCTCGTCATCGTCTTTTTGGCCCTCGCGCATTCGCCAGCCTGGGAAGAACGGGAGGTCGAGTTGCCGCGACAAAGCCGCCTCCCCCGTCTCGCTCTGCTGACTACGATCGCTATTTATGCACAACTTGTTCTGGGGGCGGTCATGCGCCACATGAACGCCGCCCTGGCCATACCCGATTTCCCGACCGTGTTCGGTGGCGCGCTTCCTCCCTCCTGGACTCCGGAGATCTTCATTCATTTTGCCCACCGTCTCGGCGCCCTTATCGTCAGCCTTCTCGTTTTTGGCACCGCGTGGTCGGCCCGTCGAGCGCCACGTCATTTGCGCGCAAACGCATTTGCCATGGCCCTCATTGTCGTGGTGCAGGTGATGCTGGGGGCAAGCATTATCTGGACGAGCCGCCAGGTGGGCGTGGCCACGCTCCATGTCGTGGTAGGAGCCGTGTTGCTCGCAGTCAGCATGGTGCTCACCGTGAGAACACACCGAGGGATGTCGGCTCGGCGGACCGCCTTGGGGCACTTCGCTCCGGAAGGGGTGCCGGCGTGAAAGAGAACGTTCTCGTACGGGAAGAGGGCCTACGCGGCTCAACGCTGAGCGCGTACTTCGAGCTCACCAAACCTCGCATCACGCTCATGGTCGTACTGACCGCTCTGGTCGGTTACTTCATGGGGAGCGGGCCGGTTTTTTCGCTCCTGCACTTGTTCCACACGCTTCTCGGCACGGCGATGGTGGCGGGCGGCGCGAGCGTGCTCAACCAGGTCGTTGAGCGCGAAGCCGATGCGCGGATGGTGCGCACGCAACGCCGCGCCATTCCTAGCGGACGCATCAGCCCGGAGCACGGACGGTTATTCGGATCCATCCTCGGCCTGGGCGGCATTCTCGACATTGCCGTGTTCATCAACGCCGCCACGGCCCTGTTGGCCGCGGCCACTTTTGCTCTTTACGTGTTCGTGTACACGCCCTTGAAGCGAAAGACGAGCCTCAACACCTTGGTCGGCGCCATCCCCGGAGCCTTGCCCCCGGTGGGCGGCTGGGCGGCCGCCTCGGGTCACGTGCCGCTCGCGGCCTGGACGCTCTTTCTGATCGTGTACCTGTGGCAGATACCGCACTTTCTTGCCTTGGCCTGGCTGCTGCGCGAGGACTACGTGCGCGGCGGTTTCCGCATGCTCACCGTGGGCGATACCCGAGGCGTGGTGACCGGCCGCCACATTGCCTTCTCGGCGCTGGCTCTCCTACCGGTCAGCCTCGCTCCCAGCATCATCGGGCTTTCCGGGACCACGTATTTCTTCGGCGCCTTACTGCTTTCTGCAGCCTATGCTGCGGTGTCCCTATGGGCGGCCGAGCGGCTCACCTCCGTGCGCGCCCGATGGCTTTTTCTGGCCTCGGTCATCTATCTTCCGGCCCTGATTGCGGTGATGCTCATAGATCGTCTTCCGGTCTAAACGCGTCCATGCTCTCGCCTGCCACAATTTCTCCCCAGACCGAACAACAAACCGCCGTTCGCGTCTTTTCTCTCGGCCATCGTTATGGAGATCGTGTCGCCCTCCGCGATGTGAGTTTCAGCGTCCTAGCGGGTGAGGTCTTCGGGGTGCTGGGGCCCAACGGCGGCGGAAAATCGACCTTGTTCCGCATTCTGTCCACCATGATTCCGGCCGGCTCGGGAAAAATAGAGCTCTTCGGTCGTGATCCGAACACGGCCAAGAGCGCCGTGCGACGCGATCTCGGCATCGTGTTTCAGGCCCCCAGTCTCGATCCCTTCCTCACCGCCCGCGAGAACCTGCTTCACCAGGGCCATCTTTATGGATTATCCGGTCGGGCGCTGGACACGCGTATGTCCGAGCTCTTGGCGCTGTTCGACCTCGCGGACCGCCGTAACGAGCGTGTCTCCCGGTTTTCGGGGGGGCTAAGGCGGCGGGTCGAGATCGCGAAATCGCTCCTCCATCAACCCCGGCTTTTGATCTTGGACGAGCCCTCGACCGGACTCGATCCCGGAGCGCGACGCGACATGTGGGCGTACTTGAACGAGCTTCGCACGCGAACGGGGATGACCGTGCTCTTCACCACGCATTACATGGACGAGGCGGAGCATGCGACGCGGGTGGCCGTGCTCGATCGGGGGCGGTTGATCGCGGTTGATACCCCGGAGGCGCTCAAGTCGGCACTCCGGGGCGACGTGATCACGGTTGAAACCGACGAACCTCATGCGCTGGCCCGACAGATAGAGGAGCGATTCGGCATCGAAAGCGTGGTGCTGGAAAACCGTCTGCGGCTGGAGCGGCCGCGGGGCTACGAGTTCGTGACCACGCTCGTCGAAGCATTTCCGGGGCGCATCCATTCGATCTCGGTGGGCAAGGCGACCCTGGAGGATGTATTCATCCATTTGACCGGACATCGTCTCGAGGAGAACGTCGCGCCATGAAGGACCTTCTCCTCGCTTCGAGCACCCTTTGGCGCCGGGAAATCGTTCGTTTTTATCGTCAACCCAACCGCGTCATCGGCGCGGCCGGCACGCCGCTTCTCTTCTGGTTTCTGCTCGGATCGGGCGTGGGGCGGTCGTTTCAGGGCGAGGGCACGCATCAGAACTACTCGCTTTACGTTCTTCCGGGAATGATCGTCCTCGTGCTGCTCTTCACCGCCATCTTTTCCACGATTTCGATTATCGAAGATCGCAAGGAAGGATTCCTGCAGTCGGTGCTGGTAGCCCCGGTGCCGCGTCCGGTGGTGGTGTTCGGAAAAGTGCTGGGGGGAGCGAGCCTGGCCATTTTGCAGGCGCTCGTGCTCATCGCCCTCGCCCCGTTGGCCGGCGCGCGGTTTCAACCCTGGGCGCTGCCGGAGCTGCTTGGGATTCTCATCGTCCTCGGGCTGGGCCTCACCAGTCTCGGCTTCTTCATTGCATGGCGCATGCAGTCGATTCAGGGCTTTCACGCAGTCATGAATTTGTTCCTCCTGCCGCTCTGGGTGTTGTCCGGAGCGCTCTTTCCCGCACAGGGTGCCTCGTCCTGGCTTCGGTTCTTGATCGCGATCAATCCGCTCTCATACGGGCTGGCCGCGGTGCGCCGTTTGCTCTTGCCTGATCCCGGCCCTGGGGTGCCGAGCTTGGCCTTGGGATGGGCGGTGAGTTTGGTGTTTGCCTTCGTCGCGTTCGGGGCGGCGTCGGTCGTAGCGCGCGGGCACACCCGCGGAGACCTCTTGTGACTCCGGAGGGCCGATCTCGGTTTTTGTGGGCCGCGTCCGCGGCCATGATTGCCGCGCTTCTCTTACCCCGGCTCACTTTCAAATATCGCGAGCACGAGGAGCCGCTTCCCCGCCTGGGCGGCGTGCCGGCATTCATCGTTTACGACCAGACCGGGACTCCGTTTCCCAGCTCCCGGCTCGAGGGCTCGGTCTGGCTGGCGGACTTCTTTTTCACCCGATGCCAGGGACTTTGCCCCGTGCTCACCAACCGCATGCACGACTTACAGGAAAAGCTCGCCGGAACATCGGGCTGGTTTCTGGTGTCGATCACGGTGGATCCAGCCCACGACCCTCCGGGTGCGCTCGAGCAATACGCGAAGGAGCACGGCGCCAAGACCGATCGATGGGTGTTCTTGACCGGCGAAGAGCCGTCGATTCGAACGTTGATTACCGAGGGGTTTCATCTCGCCGTGGAAAACGACTCCACGAACACGGCCGAACCGCTCTTGCATAGCCAAAGCATCGCCCTCGTGGACCGGGGGGGTGAGATCCGGGGCTATTACAACGCCACCGATGAAAAAGCGATGAAAACCCTGCTCCGCGATACCAAGCGCCTTCTCGCTGCCCCGGCATGATCGCGCTTCACGATCTTCCCAAACTCAACGCGTGTCTCAACGCGCTGAGCGCGATCTGGCTCACTTTCGGATTGCTGTTCATTCGCCGTGGTCAGGTGTCCGCACACCGATTTTGCATGCTGGCCGCAGTCGTCACGTCCACGCTCTTCCTGACCTCGTACATCGTGTATCACGCCCAAGTCGGAACCACGCGATTCCAGACTCCGGGGTGGGTACGTCAGCTCTATTTGGTCATACTCGGAACACACACCGTGCTGGCGGTTGCCGTCCTTCCCTTGGTGCTGATCACGCTTCGACGCGCATTGGCCCGGCGGTTCGACCGCCACCGCCGGATTGCCCGCATCACCTGGCCGATCTGGGTGTACGTGTCGGTGACCGGAGTAGTCATTTACTGGATGCTTTACCATGTCGACCCGGCGTTGAGAGCCGGGTAAGTCGGTCGAGCCCTCTTTCCGAGGGCCTGCTAAAATCCTCCTCCCTTAGGTTCAGCCCCCTCGCGTTTTCAGAAAGGGTTTTTGCGTCATGAACGAGGCATTGGCGACTCGCTACCGTAACTTCCTCGCCCGCGCCGCGGAGCTTTCCGACCTGGAAAGCGCAGTGGCTTTGGTGGGCTGGGATCAGGAAACGATGATGCCGGAGAAGGGCATTCTGGGACGCGCGCCCTTGGCCGCGACTCTGGCCGGAGTGCTCCACGAGAAAATGACCGCCCCCGCATTGGCCGATGACATCGAGGCGCTCGAGCGCGAGAAAGGCGAGCTGGGGGAACAAGGGGCCGCGCAGGTGCGCGAGCTGGCCCGCTTACACCGCCGGGCCAAAAACGTTCCCGGCGACCTCGTGCGCGCCGTGGCGGAAACGACCTCCAAGGCGACCGCGGTGTGGCAGCGCGCTCGCGCGGACAAGGATTACCCTACCTTCGCTCCCCTGCTCGAAGAAATGATTCGCTTGAAGCGTAGTGTGGCGGACGCAATTGGTTTCAAGGACGATCCGTACGATCCATTGCTCGACGAATACGAACCGGGGGCCAAGACCAAAGATGTGGCGCGGACTTTGGAAGATGTGCGCGAGTTCTTGGTTCCGATCGTGAAGGCGATCGGCGAGCGCCCCAAGCCCAAAAGCGATTTCCTGGAAAAGGGGTACGACAAGCCGCTCCAGGACCAGTTCGGGCGAGAACTGATCAAAGCGATGGGTTTCGACATGGAGGCGGGCCGGCTCGACCTGTCCGCACATCCGTTCACATCGGGCATTCATCGGGGCGATACTCGCCTGACCATCCGCTACCACGACGATTTCTCAACCGGAGTGTGGGGAAACCTTCATGAGGCGGGGCACGGCCTGTACGAGCAAAACCTTTCCGGCGAGCTCCGCCGTACTCCGATCGGGCCCGCCTGCTCCCTCGGCGTCCATGAATCGCAGTCGCGTTTGTGGGAGAACCTCGTCGGCCGGAGCCGCAACTTCTGGAAGGCTAACTTCCCCCGCGCGCAGCAGGTGTTCCCAGAGCGGCTGGGCAAGGTCTCCCTGGAGGATTTCTACCGGGCGATGAACCTCGTAGAACCAAGCTTCATTCGCACCGAAGCCGATGAGGTGACCTATAACCTGCACATCATCTTGCGGTTCGAGATCGAGCGCGACCTGATAAGCGGACGGGTGACGGTCAAGGATCTGCCTGAGCTCTGGAACAGCAAGTTCAAAACGTTTTTCGGGTTGGTTCCACCGGACGTCGCCCTGGGCGTGCTGCAAGACATCCACTGGGCGGCGGGCTACGTGGGTTACTTCCCGACTTATTGCCTGGGCAATATCTACGCCTCGCAGTTCTATGCGGCAGCGAAGCGGGACATCCCGGAGCTGGACGCCCAGATCGGTCGCGGCGATCTGCTGACCTTGCGCGATTGGTTGGTCGAGAAGGTGCATCGATGGGGTCGCACCTACCCATCCCCGGAGCTGATTCGCCACGCAACAGGACGAGATCCGTCCACCGACGATTTCAAGGCATACATCCGGACCAAGTTCGGAGAGCTTTACTCCTTGTGAGGCAACATCAGGACGTGTTGACCTTCTCCCCGCGCGGCCGGGGATTGCATGAGATAACGTCTGAAGTATCTGGGATCGTGAGAAAGGCCGGTGTGAACACCGGCCTTTGCCTTGTGTTCATCCCCCACACCTCGGCCAGCGTGTTGATCCAGGAGAATGCGGATCCAACCGCACGCCAGGACCTGGAACGATGGTTCGAGCGCGCCGCGCCCGATGGCGATCCGGTGTACCGCCACGATGCCGAGGGTCCCGACGATATGCCGTCGCACATTCGGACCGCGCTGACTTCGACCTCGGAAACGATTCCGGTGGTCGATGGCGGACTGGGGCTAGGAACCTGGCAAGGACTCTATCTGTTTGAGCACCGGTTACGACCGGGGCGGCGAAAGGTCATCGTGCACGTGTGGGGGGAGTAGTCCCTCGCCAAATTGAGCAAAATACTGCACTCGTTTTGAAACGAGTACCACCTGCGGCGTTCGCGCTGGAACCAGTACCACGTGTGGTAACAGCAACACTCGGGCAGCTAGGGCACTGGCGCACTTGGACGCAGGATTCTGGCGGATTCCAGCCTTGCCAGCGCCCAGGCGGCATGCTCGCGGACGATTTCTGATGGATCCATCGTCGCCTTTCGAAGGGCTTCCTTAGCGCCCGCTCCACCCACGTTACCCAGCGCCACACAGGCATTCCGGGCCAGTCCTTCGCGCTTGGCGCGCATGACCGCCGTCCCCGCGAAACGCCGCAAGAACTCGGCGTCGTCCATAGCCACCAGATCAGTCAGTAAGGGTGCCAGCAACTCGGGGCGAGGTTTGAATTCCGCTTCCCGCGCCTCGCGGGCGAAGCGATTCCAGGGGCAGGCATCCAGACAGTCGTCACAGCCGAACACCCGGTCCCCGAGCGCCTCCCGGAACTCGACCGGAATCGAGCCGCGATGCTCGATCGTCAAATACGACAAGCATCGGTTCGCATCGAGCTGATAGGGCGCGGGAAAGGCGTTCGTGGGACAGGCATCAAGACAACGCGTGCACGTGCCGCAGTAATCTTCACCTCGCCCATCCGGCTCCAGATCCAAATCGAGCAGCACTTCCCCCAAAAGCAGCCACGATCCCCAATCGCGGCTCACCAGGTTGGTGTGCTTCCCCCGCCAGCCCAAGCCCGCTCGTTCGGCCCATAGTTTTTCGAGCACCGGCCCCGTATC
>Ga0075431_100001124_pt1 | contig 23973 bp, 19 predicted proteins | sample RhiMetdeltSRZDD5_FD_75297 | JGI IMG/M metagenome (GOLD analysis project Ga0075431, IMG submission 75297) | Populus rhizosphere microbial communities from Tennessee, USA - Rhizosphere MetaG P. deltoides SRZDD5 | ecosystem: Host-associated > Plants > Roots > Rhizosphere > Soil | place: USA... | reverse complement strand
CTCGGGCTCGAATGGGACGAGGACGACACCGCCGCCGAGCTCGAGGGCGAGGCCGGAAGCATCTTCTGCCGGCTCCCGGCGACGAGCGACGGCGGCACGCCGCTCTTCCTCTGCGCCCACACCGACACCGTCCCGCCGGAAGGGCCGATCGAGCCGGTGGTCGACGACGGCGTCGTGCGGAACGGCGCGGGGACGATCCTCGGCTCGGACAACAAGGCCGCGGTCGTCGTGATGCTCGAGGGGGTGCGCAGGATCCTCGACGAGCGGCGGCCTCACGGAGGGATCGAGCTCGTCTTCACCCCGCAGGAGGAGGTGTCGCTCCGCGGAGCGGCCGCGTTCGACCAGACGAGGCTCGTGGCCGAGACGGGGTTCGTCTACGACCAGGGCGCCGCGATCGGCGAGATCGTGCTCGGCTCGCCGCACGGGCGGCTCCTCGACTTCCGCTTCCACGGGCGCGCCGCGCACGCCGGCATGGCTCCCGAGGAGGGGCGCTCGGCGGTCGCAGCGGCGGCGCGCGCGATCGCGGACTTCCGGCTGGGCAGGGTCGACGAGGAGACGAGCGCGAACGTCGGCGTGATCTCCGGCGGGACGGCGCGGAACGTCGTTCCCGAGCGGTGCTCGTTCCAGGCCGAGGTGCGCTCGCATGACGAGCGCAAGGCGACCGAGCTCGTGCGGGAGATGCTCGAGACGGCCGCGTACGCAGCGAGCCTCGCCGACTGCGAGGTCGAGAGCGAGGTCCGGCCGAGCTTCCCCGGGTACCGGTTCCGGGAGAGCGACCCGGTCGTGCGCCTCGCGGCCGAGGCGCTCTCGGCGTGCGGCTTCGAGCCGAGCTACGCGCTGTCGGGGGGCGGCGCCGACGCAAACGTGTTCAACGCCCGCGGCCTCTCGTGCCTCAACCTCGCGAACGGGATGATGGAGATCCACACGCCCGACGAGCACATCGCCGTCGCCGACCTCGAGGCGATGGTCGAGGTGACGCTCGCGCTCGTCGAGCGTGCCGCGGCTACGAGCCCAGCCTGATCGAGCCGTCGTCCGCGAGCGTCCAGTGAGGGTTGTGGGCGATCTCCCAGGGATGACCGTCCGGGTCGAGGAAGACGCCCGAGTAGCCGCCCCAGAACGTCTCGGCGCCCGCGCGGCCGATGGCCGCTCCCGCTCGCTCGGCGTCCGCGAGCACGGCGTCGACCTCCTCGGGCGTGCGGACGTTGTGGGCGAGCGTGGTGCCGCCCCACCCGCCGGAGTCCTCGACGGCGCTGTCCTCGGCCAGCTGCGCGCGGTCCCAGAGCGCGACGATCATTCCTCCGGCCTGGAAGAAGACGATGTCCTCGTCCGGCTCGGCGCGGGTCGTCCAGCCGAGCCCCTCGTAGAATGCGCGCGACCGGGCGAGGTCGGTCACGCCGAGCGTGATCAGGCTCACGCGCTGCTCCATCAGCTGACCTCTGCGACGAGCTCGAGCGTCGAGAGCTGGCCCTCGTCGAGCACGCGCCAGATGGCCGCCATCGCGTCCTGGTAGGCCGGCGAGCCGCGCGCCGCGTCGATCTGCTCCGCGTTCCGCCACCCCTCGGCGAGGCTCACGAACCTGCGCGGGTCCTCGCGGTCGCGGAGCAGCATGAACTTCACGTCCGGGAACTCGAGCGAGCTGCCGTTCGCGGCCTCGTGCCACCGCCGCTCGAACTCGTCCTCGCGGCCCCTCTTCACGGTCCACACGCCAGACGTGTACACGGGCGCCTCCCTCGTCGACGTCTCCTCATCCATACCACGCGGCGTGCCGATACAGTCCGCGCGCGATGCGGATCGGCGTTGCGAAGGAGATCAAGGCGCAGGAGCACCGCGTCGCCCTCACGCCCGCGGGTGCCCGCGAGCTCGTCCAGCGGGGCCACGACGTGCTCGTCGAGGCCGGGGCCGGCGCCGGCAGCGCCTTCCCGGACGAGGCCTACGAGCGCGCCGGCGCGGCGCTCGCTTCCGTGGACGACGTCTGGGAGCGCTCGGACCTGCTGCTCAAGGTCAAGGAGCCGATCGCGGAGGAGTACCCGCGGCTGCGCGAGGGCCTGACGCTGTTCACGTATCTCCACGTCGCCGCGGACGAGCCGCTCACGCGTGCCCTCGTCGACTCGGGCATCACGGCGATCGCGTACGAGACGGTGGAGACGGACCGCGGAGGGCTGCCGCTCCTCGCGCCGATGAGCGAGATCGCAGGCCGGCTCGCGCCGCAGGCCGGCGCTCACTACCTGGAGAAGCCGAAGGGCGGCCGCGGGATCCTGCTCGGTGGTGTCGCCGGCGTCGCCCCCGGCAAGGTCGTGGTGATCGGGGGCGGGATCGTCGGCTACAACGCGGCGGTCATCGCGATCGGCCTGGGTGCACAGGTGACGATCCTCGAGCGCTCGGTCGACCGCATGCGCTACCTCGAGCAGATCCTGAGCGGACGCGTGACGCTCCTCATGTCGTCGAGCCTGCAGGTCGAGGAGTCGGTGAAGGAGGCGGACCTCGTCATCGGTGCGGTGCTCATTCCCGGCGCCCTCGCGCCGAAGCTCGTCACGCGCGAGATGCTCGGCGCCATGAAGGACGCCTCGGTGCTCGTCGACGTCGCGATCGACCAGGGCGGCTGCGCCGAGACCTCACGCCCGACGACGCACGACGACCCGGTCTACACGGTCGACGGGGTCATCCACTACTGCGTCGCGAACATGCCGGGCGCGGTGCCCATCACCTCGACGCGGGCACTGACGAACGTCACGCTCCCGTACGTCGAGGAGATCGCCGAGCACGGAGTCGTGGACGCGATCCGGCGCGACCCGGAGCTCGCGCCGGGAGTGAACGTCATGGGCGGGCGGATCACGTACGAGGCGGTCGCCGACGCGCACGGACTCGACTACACGCCGCTCGACGACGCGCTCGCCGCCGGCGTCGCGTAGCGCTCTGCTACGCCGTTCCGCGCTTCGCCCTACGGAAGAGGCGGCCCGCACCGGCGCCGTCATCGGACGACGGTCCCTCCGGCTTGTCCGGCTTCTTCGGGTTCCGCTGGGTCGGGAAGATCCTGATCACGGCGAACGTGATCAGCGCCGCCAGGCCGACGACGGCGACGATGTAGACGGCGAGGAGGAGTAGGCCGAGGATCTCGTCCAAAGCCGCCGTAGAATAGCGCCGTGCCCGGCCCGCGACTCACGCACGCTCGAACGGCGGACGTCTAGTGGCGCGAGCATGCGTGATCGTCCTCGACGCCGTCGGGGCCGGGGAGTTGCCCGATGCCGCCGAGTACGGGGACGAGGGCTCGAACACGCTCGGGAACGTCGCGAAGGCCGTCGGCGGCCTCGATCTCCCGAATCTCGAAGCGCTGGGCCTCGGGAACGTGATGCCGCTCGAGGGCTGCCCGCCGCAGCCGGGGGCGCCCGCTGTGGCCGGCAGGCTGCTCGAGCGCTCGAAGGGAAAGGACACGACGACGGGCCACTGGGAGCTGATGGGCATCGTCACGCCGACGGCGTTCCCGACGTACCCGCACGGCTTCCCGGACGAGATCATCGACCCGTTCATGAACCGCACTGGGCGCGGCGTCATCGGCAACAAGCCGGCCTCCGGCACCGAGATCATCCAGGAGCTCGGTGAGGAGCACCAGAAGACCGGCCGCTGGATCGTCTACACGTCCGCCGACTCCGTCTTCCAGATCGCCGCGCACGAGGAGACGATCCCGCTCGAGGAGCTGTACGAGGGCTGTCGCGTCGCCCGCGAGCTCCTGACCGGGCGCCACGCGGTCGGGCGCGTGATCGCCCGCCCGTTCGTCGGCGAGCCCGGGCACTACGAGCGGACGCCGAACCGGCACGACTTCTCGCTCGAGCCTCCGAAGGCGAACTATCTCGCGGCCCTCCGCGAGGGCGGGAGCACCGTCCACGGCGTCGGCAAGATCGGCGACATCTTCGCGGGGCAGGACGTCGACGAGTCGCACCCGACGAAGTCGAACGTCGAGGGCATCAACCAGACGGTTCAGCTCCTCGAGTCGGTCGAGTCGGGCTTCGTCTTCGTGAACCTCGTCGAGACCGACATGCTCTGGGGGCACCGGAACGACCCCGTCAACTTCCACCGCTGCCTGCAGGACTTCGACCGTCGGCTCCCCGACATCCTCGAGGCGCTCCAGCCCGGGGACCTGCTCGTCATCAGCTCCGACCACGGCTGCGACCCGACGACGCCGTCCACCGACCACTCGCGCGAGCATGCCTTGCTGCTCGCGTACGCGGCCGGGCGCAACGCATCGGGGCGCATTCACGAGGAAGGCGAGTTCGCGGACGTCGGTGCGACGGTGAGCTCCTGGCTCGGCGGCAAGGCCTCGGGACGGAAGCTGCCGGGCCGCGTCATCGAGCTTTGACACTCGCAGCAAGGCTCACTCCCGACACACTTCTCCTTCCCTGACACCGGGCTCCGACGGTCTACGCTGTGGCGGTGGCCGTGGAGCGCAGCGCCTGGAGCGACGAGCGGCTCGACGATCTCGCGAGCCGCATGGACGCGGGGTTCGCGCGTGTCGATGCGGATATCCGCCAGCTCCGGATGGAGCTGCGGAGTGAGATCGGTGGCCTGCGCGGCGAGATCGGTGGTCTGCGCATGACCCTGCTTCGCGTCGGCGGCGGGATCATGGTCGGCCTCGTCGGCGTGATCGCCGCGATCCTCGTCAGCCCCACCGGCTGACGATCCTGACTCCACTCGGCGAGTAGCCTGCCGAGCAGTGATCCGTGTCCCCGAGCTGATCGAGCGGAAGCGGGACGGCGGCGAGCTGTCCGCCGAGGAGATCTCCGAGCTCGTCCTCGGCTACACGCGCGGGGACGTCCCCGACTACCAGCTGGCGGCGTGGTGCATGGCCGTCTACTTTCGTGGACTGAACGGCAGCGAGACGCACGCGCTGACGGACGCGATGATCCGTTCCGGCGAGACCCTCGATCTCGGCGCGGCACTCGGCCGCCGCGTCGTCGACAAGCATTCGACCGGAGGCGTAGGGGACAAGACCTCGCTGGCGGTCGGCCCGATCGTCGCGGCGTGCGGCGTCCCCTGCGGCAAGATGTCCGGCCGCGGGCTGGGCCACACGGGCGGGACCCTCGACAAGCTGGAGTCGATCCCTGGCTACCGCGTCGAGCTCACGACCGAGGAGTTCGTCGCCCAGGTACGGGAGATCGGGCTCGCGATCGTGGGGCAGACGGCCGATCTGGTGCCGGCCGACAAGAAGCTGTACGCCCTGCGGGACGTGACCGGGACGGTGGACATCGTCCCGCTCATCGCCTCCTCGATCATGTCGAAGAAGATCGCAGGGGGGGCCGACGCGATCGTGCTGGACGTGAAGGTCGGCGACGGCGCCTTCATGCGTACGCTCGACGACGCGCGCGTGCTCGCCGAGCAGATGGCGGACCTCGGACGCCGTGCCGAGCGGGAGGTCGTCTGCCTGCTCACCGACATGGATCAGCCCCTCGGACACGCGGTCGGCCACGCGCTCGAGGTCCGCGAGGCGGTGGCGACGATCCGGGGAGAAGGGCCCGAGGACTTCACGGAGCTCGTCGTCGACGCGTGCGCGCGGCTCCTCTCCCTCTCCGACCTCGGGATCGACGTCGCCGAGGGGAGGCGCCGCGCAGAGCGGACGCAGGCCGACGGCTCGGCGCTCGAGGCGTACGGGCGCTGGATCCGCGCACAGGGAGGCGACCCCGATCTCGACGTTCTCCCCGTTGCTCCGGTCGTGCGGGAAGTCGAGGCGCCGCGCGACGGTGTCGTCACGCGTCTTCGTGCGCGCGCTGTCGGGATCGCCGCGCTCGAGCTCGGCGGGGGCCGACGCACGAAGGACGATGCGATCGACCACGCCGTCGGCATCGTCCATCGCGTGAAGCGCGGCGCCGAGATCTCGCGTGGCCAGGTGCTCGCAGACGTCCACGCTCGCGACGAGTCATCCGCCGCTGCCGCGGTCGCGGCCGTCCTGGGTGCGTACGAGATCGGCGACGAGGCAGCGCCCGAGCGCGGAATACTCCTCGACGTCGTCGCGTGAATCGCAGCGCGCGCATCGCGCTCGTCTCGGCATGCGGCTGCCTGCTGATCGCTTCGGCGGTCCTCGCGTCCGCGCGGCACGAACGCGAGAGCAGCCTGGAGGCGCTCGTCGAGCAGGTCTCCGACGCCGGCGCCCCCGGCGTGCTCCTCCTCGTCCGCGACGGCGACGGCACCAGCACGACGGTGCGGGGCATCGCCGCCGGCGATCGACCACTCCGCGCTTCCGACCGCTTCCGGGTCGGCAGCGTCACGAAGACCTTCGTCGCGGTCGTCGTGCTCCAGCTCGTGGCCGACGGACGCGTCGGGCTCGGGGACACGGTCGAGCGCTGGCTCCCGGGGCTCGTTCCGGGCGGGGACGAGATCACGGTCCGGCAGCTGCTCTCGCACACGTCCGGCCTCTACGACTACGTCGAGGACCCTCGGGTGTTCGGCGCCTACGCTCAGGACCCCGGGCATGCCTGGGCTCCGCGCGAGCTCATCGGGCTGGCCCTCGAGCACCCCGCCCGGCTCGCTCCTGGAGAGCGCTACGCGTACTCGAGCACGAACTACCTCCTCCTCGGGCTGATCGTCGAGGCCGCGACTGGCGCGCGGCTCGAGGATGCGCTCGAGGCACGCGTGTTCGAGCCACTCGGCCTCGACGAGACGTCGTTCGATCCGCGCTACGTCCGCGGTCCCTACGCCCACGGGCACCGGGCGCCCTCGCACCAAGGCGTCGTCACCGGCGCCCCGCGCGACACGAGCGAGGAGGCCGCGAGCTGGGCATGGGCGGCGGGCGCCGTCGTCTCGACCGCGGAGGACCTGAGCCGGTTCTTCGCAGCGCTGCTCGGCGGCCGTCTACTGAAGGCTCCGCTCCTGCAGGAGATGGAGACGCTCGTTCCCGGAGGCGCGCTGCGCTACGGCCTCGGCCTGGCCGCCTTCCCCACACCGTGCGGCGACGCGTGGGGGCACACGGGCAACGCGCAGGGCACGGTCACCGTCGCCTGGAACCGCCGCGACGCCTCGCGCCAGGTCGTCCTCGTCGTCAACACCTATCCCCTCTCACCCGAGCTCGAGGCGGCCGTCCGCGAGCTCGAGCTCGCAGCGTTCTGCGAGGAGGCCTGACAGTGCCCGAGCTGCCCGAGGTGGAGACGATCCGCGCCCAGCTCGCGCCCCGTCTCGAAGGGCGGGTGCTCGAGCGCGTCGAGATCCTCGATCCCAGGCTCACGCGGCCGAACGACCTCTTCGAGGTGGCCGAGGAGCTCGAGGGCGACCGGGTCGCGGCCGTCGAGCGGCGCGGGAAGTACCTCGTCCTCAGGCTCGAGAGCGGGCTCGCGCTGCTCGTGCACCTGCGCATGACGGGCGGCTTCGGCTGGGAGCCGGCGAGCCACGAGCGCGCGGTCATCGAGCTCGACGACGGCACGCGCGTCGTCTACCGCGACGTCCGCCGCTTCGGGACCTGGCTCGTGCTCGACGACGTCGATGTCGAGCCGTACCTGACTGCGAAGAACGGCCCCGAGCCGCTCGGCCCGCGCTTTACGTCGGGCTGGCTCGCGGCGCAGGTCGCCCGGCGGCGCGCGCCGCTGAAGGCGGTGCTTCTCGACCAGCGGGTCGTCGCCGGTCTCGGGAACATCTACGCGGACGAGGCGCTCTGGCGTGCGAGGCTGAGCCCCCTCCGCCCGGCCCATGAACTCGAAGCCGACGAGATCGCGCGCCTGCACCGCGCGATCCGCGCGGCGCTGCGGACCGGGATCGCACGTCAGGGATCCACCCTCAGCGACTACGCGGCACCGGACGGCTCGCCCGGGCGGATGCAGGACGAGTTCCGGGTGTACGGGCAGGACGGCGAGCCCTGCCCGCGCTGCGGCACGCAGATCGCGAAGACGCGCGTCGGCGGCCGTGGGACGTGGTACTGCCCGCGCTGCCAGCCCTCGGGCTCGTAGACCCGCTCGCCGCGGCACGCGAAGACCGCCGCCGAGCCTGGACTCTGCGGCGGTCTTCGTCGCGAACCGGATCAGGCGAGGCGCGCCTTGTTCCGCTGGCTCGTCACCACGAAGAAGCCTCCGGTGAGCAGAAGTGCCGCTCCCAGGCCGCCCAGCCCGCCGACCAGCGCGTCGCCCCAGTCGAAGCCGGAAGGGGCCGGCTGCACGACGACGGTCTCGATCGACCCGGGCTCGAGGAGGTCCGCCGCGTCCGGCCGCGTCGCGAACCGCGGCTGGTCGGTGGACGCCGCCGCCTGCACCGCCTCGATCGCGCCGGGGCCGCGGGCGACGGCCAGGTCGTCAGGGCGGACCGTGTCGCTGGAGGTCGCCGCGGCCTGCATCGCCGCGATGCCGCCCGGGCCACGAAGGCCTCCAGCGTCGTCGGGCGACTGCGCCTGTGCGACGGGAACGAGCAGGGCAGCGCCGAGCACGATCGTCGCGATGAGCTTCGTCCGAGCGTTCATGTCGTCTCCCTTCGTCTGGATCGCCTGCTGCGATCTCGTGGAGGGAGGATCGGCGGCACCGCCTAGGAGGGACCTAAGAGCGGGTAAAGGCCGCCCGGCGCAGTAGCGTCTGCACGTGGAGTTCAGGGTTCTCGGGCCGCTCGAGGTGCTCGACGACGGCCGTCCGCTCGATCTCGGTGCACCACGGCAGCGGGCGCTGCTCGCGTTCCTGCTGTTCCATGCGAACGAGGTCGTCTCCACCGATCGTCTCGCCGAGGCGCTCTGGCCCGACGAGATCCCGAGAACCGCCCAGAAGGCGATCCAGGTGTACGTCTCGGCGCTCAGGCGGGCGCTCGGCAGCGCGGGCGAGCAGCTCGAGACGCGCGGCCCCGGCTATCTGCTGCGCGTTGCCCCCGGTGAGCTCGACCTGCACGAGTTCGAGCGGCTGCTCGCGAGCGCTCGCAACGAAGAGCCCGGGACGCGCGCGACGACGCTCCGCGAGGCGCTCGCGCTCTGGCGAGGCGCTCCGCTCGCCGACTTCGAGTACGAGTCCTTCGTCCAGCCGGAGTCGGCTCGTCTGGTCGAGCTGCGTCAGCTCGCGCTGGAAGGCCGGATCGAGGCGGAGCTCGAGCTCGGGGCAGGGCCGGAGCTCGTCGCCGAGCTACGGGCGCTCGTGACCGCGCGGCCGCTGCAAGAGCGGCCGCGGGCGCTGCTCATGCGCGCGCTCTACCGGGCCGGTCGACAGTCGGAGGCGCTCGACGTCTTCCGCGAAGGGAAGCAGCTGCTCGACGAGGAGCTCGGCCTCGATCCCGGCCCGGAGCTGCGCGAGCTCGAGCGCGCAATCCTGCGTCAGGATCCGGCTCTCTCGGAGCAGCCGGTGGCCGAAGAGGCGACCCGCTCGATCGTCGCTGTGGCGGGGAGCGCAGGCGGCCTCGACCTGCTGCTCCCGCTCGCGGAAGCACTCGTCAGCCGCCCGGTTCGCCGGGAGCTCGTGCTCGCGCGGATCGTTCCGGTGGTAGAGCTTTCCCTGGCCACCGCCGCGCTCGACCTTGCTCGTGGTGACCTCGGCGCGCGCGGCACACGGGTGCGGGTCGCCGCGTTCTCGTCGTCGTCTCCGGCGGACGACGTTCTCCGGCTCGCGTCGAAGCAGGACGCCGACCTGCTCCTCCTGTCGTCCCGTGGCGACCCGCTAGCGGGCCCGTTCGCCGCGGCCTTCGAGCAGGCGACGTCGGATCTCGCCGTGCTCGTCGAGGAGGGAGGCTCGCTCGGGACCGGGCCCGTCGTCGTCCCGTTCGGAGCATTCGAGCACGACTGGGCGGCGCTCGAGCTCGGCGCCTGGGCTGCGGCGGCGCTCGAACGTCCACTCCGTGTGATCGGGGCCACGGACGAGAGAGCAGTCGGCCGCGACGCGAGCCGGCTGCTCGCGGATGCGTCCCTGATCGTCCAGCACACGACCGGAGTCGTCGCCGAGCCATTGCTCGGTCGGCCCGGCCGGGAGGGCGTGGCCGCGCTCGCCGAGGGCGCCGGGCTCCTCGTCCTCGGGCTCTCCGACCGTTGGCGGACGGAAGGGCTGGGGGAGACGCGCCGAGAGCTCGTAGCATCCCCCCCCGCACCGACTGTGCTCGTCCGGCGCGGGCTGCGTCCGAGCGGCATCGCTCCCCAGGCGACGCTGACACGCTTCACATGGTCGATCGAACGGTCGAGAATCTGACCTCACTTGCCCGAGGTAGGAACCCAGTTCGCCGGCTACCGGATCGAGGGAGTCGTCGGCCGCGGTGGCATGGGCGTCGTCTACCGCGCGACGGAGCTCGCGCTCGACCGGCCGGTCGCGCTGAAGCTCATCGCGCCCGAGCTCGCCGGTGACGACTCCTTCCGCGAGCGGTTCCTGCGCGAATCGAGGCTTGCGGCCTCCATCGACCACGCGGGCATCCTCCCCGTCTACGCGGCGGGAGAGGTAGGTGGAGAGCTCTATCTCGCGACCCGGTTCGTCGCCGGTACCGACCTCCGCACCCTGCTCGACGACGGTCCGCTTCCGGCCGACCGTGCCCTCGGGCTCGTCGGGCAGGTCGCCGACGCCCTGGACGCCGCACACGAGCGCGGTCTCGTCCATCGTGACGTCAAGCCGGGGAACGTCCTCGTCGACACGGCCGACCACTGCTACCTGTGCGACTTCGGCCTCACGACGCAACTCGTGGACGGGGGAACGACCGCGACCGGGAGGCTCGCAGGGTCGCTCGACTACCTCGCACCGGAGCAGATCCGCCGCGGCGACGTGAACGGCCGCGCCGACCAGTACGCGCTCGCGTGCGTGCTGTACGAGCTTCTCTCCGGGGCGCCGCCGTTCCGCCGCGAGAGCGAGGCGCAGACACTCTGGGCGCACATGCAGGAGGAGCCCACATCGCTGCTCGCGTACGACGAGCTCGACCCGGTCCTGGCGCGTGCGCTCGCGAAGGAGCCGGAGGAGCGATACGAGGACTGCAACGCCTTCGCGGACGACGCGCGCGCGGCGCTCGGGCTCGGCCCCTCGCCCATCGCGGTCAGACGCCGGCGCCGACGCATCGGGGGTCGCCTGCTGGCGGTCGGCGCAGCGCTCCTCGGAGTCGCAGTCCTCGCCGTCGTTCTGGCCCTGACGCTCCGCGCGGGCCGGACGCTGCAGGCCGCGCCGAACTCCCTCGGGGCCGTCGATCCCGGCTCGCTGCAGCTCGCGTCGGTGACGTCCGTCGGCAACACGCCGACCGACGTCGCAGCTTCGGACGACTGGGTGTGGGTCGTCAACTCGAACGACGGCGCCGGGACGATCTCGCGCATCGACCCGCGGACGCGGAGGCTCGTCTCGACGTTCTCGGTCGCGGGGACACCGCGCACGATCGTCGCGGCGTTCGACTCGCTGTGGGTCGGGACGACCGAGGGTCGCGTCTATCGCGTCGAGCCGGGAACCGATCTCCCCGAGTCGAGCTGGACGCTCCCGAACGCGGGGGAGTCGACGGCGTTCGATCCCGATCCCGGCGCCGGGTGGCTCGCGGAGGGGCCGAACGCGATCTGGGCCGGGAGCAGTCGCGCGCTCTCGCGCATCGATCCGTCGACCGGGCGGCTGCAACCCCGGGAAAGCCCGACCTGGGGGCCGATGGCGTACGGGTTCGGATCGCTGTGGGTCCTCGGCCGCGAGCTCGAACGAGTGTCGGCTGCGACCGGAAGGGTCATCGGCACCGTCGATCTGGCCGGTAGCAGCACGGACGTCGCCACGGGCTTCGGCTCGGTCTGGATCGCGGACGAGCTGCAGGCGGTCGTACGCGTCGACGAGCGGCAGGAGGCGATCGCGCGCACGTACGACGTCGGCGGGGGCGTCCTCGGAGTAGCGGTCGGCGGAGATGCCGTCTGGGCAGCGAGCGACGACGGTACCGTCGTCCGCATCGATCCCGAAACGGACGACGTGACCGTCGTTCGCGTCGGCGGAGCGCCGCGCGTCGTGGACGTCGGCGCCGGAGCGGTCTGGGTGTCGGTCGACTGAGTTGACCGACGGTCGTCTCGTGGGGATCATGGCGGCAGTGAAGAGGACGGCTGCGGTGCTCGTCGTTCTCGTGGCAGGGCTCGCCGCAGCGTGTGCGGGCGGCGACGACGGCGTCGAGTCGGTCGCGTCGAGGCAATGTGCCCCGCTCCTGTACGAGGGTGAGGGCGAGCCGGACGTCATCGTCGTCTCGGACTTCCCGCGACGCGGCGTCGGGGCCGACACGACAAAGCTGATGGTCGGCGCCATCGAGTTCGTGCTCCGTGAGCGCCGGTTCCGGGCGGGCGAGCTCCGTGTCGGCTACCAGTCGTGCAACGACACCGTCGGTGACGAGCCGTTCGATCCATCCCTCTGCCGGCGGAACGCCACGGCGTACGCGGCCACGGAGGCCGTCGTCGGGATCGTCGGGCCCTGGAACTCGGGTTGCGCGCAGGTACAGATCCCGATCCTCAGCCGGCGGGAATCGGGCCCACTGGCGACGATCAGCCCGTCGAACACGTACGACGGGCTGACGAGGCCGCCTGCGTCGGAACAGCTGTATGTGGACGGCGTTCGCAACTACGTGCGGGTCGTCGCCCCCGACGACGTACAGGGCGCTGGGGCTGCCCACCTCGCGCGGCGCCTCGGCGCACGGAGGGCGGTCGTCCTCGAGGAGAAGGCAGAACCCTTCTACGCGCGTCCTCTCACCGCTTCGTTCCTCGAGCTCGCGCGGGCGCTCGGCATCGACGCGACTCGCCTCGAGTGGCCCGTGCGAAAGCGCTATGCGGACCTCGCGACCGCGGTCGCGGCAGTTCATCCGGACGTCGTCTACCTCGCGGGCCTGAGCGAAGGCAACGCGAAGCGGCTCGTCGAGGATCTCCGGACAGCGCTGCCGGACGTTCAGCTTCTTGGGCCGGACGGCTTCGCGCGCAGCGACGTCGCGCGCGGCCTCGGACCGGCCGGCGAGGGGATGCTCGTGACCGTGGCCGGCATCCCTGCCGAGCTGCTTCCGCCGACGGGCAAGGAGTTCGTCCGCGAGTTCGGCACGGCCGTCGACGAGCCTGCCCACTCGGGGGCTCCGGAGGCGGCTCAGGCCACCGAGGTCCTGCTGGACGCGATCGCCCGCTCGGACGGAACGCGCGCGTCCGTCGTCGAGGAACTCTTCGCGACGAAGGTCGAGAACGGCATCCTGGGCTCGTTCGCGTTCGACCGCTTCGGCGACATCGTCCCGGCCCCGATCGGGGTGTATCGCTTCGAGAACGGCGAGCTCGTCCCACACGACGTCGTCCGTCCGTCGGCCGGAATCGGCTAGTGGCGATCGCGCGGAGCTTCGCCGCAACGGGCGTAGCCTGCATGGCATTGCTCGCCGGTGCGTGCACGGGAGCCGACGACGGTGCCGAGCCCGTGGCGATCAGCTCCTGTGGCGAGCTCGTATACGACGGAGACGGCGAGCCGGAGGTCATCGTGGTGTCCGAAAATCCGCGTCGCGGGCGACACGCGGGACCGACCCAGGAGATCGTCGACGCGATCGAATTCGTACTTCATGAGCGCGACTACCGTGCCGGCGAGTTCCGGGTCGGCTTCCAGTCGTGCGATTACACCGTCGGCGGTGAGCTGGATGCTGGGCAGTGCAGCCGCAATGCACGCGCGCACGTCGAGGCGAAGGACGTGGTGGGAGTCATCGGGCCATTCAACTCCGGCTGCGCCGAGTTACAGATCCCGATCGTGAGTCGCACGGCCGCGGGGCCCCTCGCGATGATCAGCCCGTCCAACACGGACGACGGGCTGACCCGCGGCCCGGACGCGCGCCGGTTGTACCCCGACGGCGTTCGCAGCTACGCCCGCGTGCTCACGCATGACCTGGCTCAAGGCGCCGCGGCCGCCCACATCGCGCGGCGTCTCGGCGCAAGGAGGGTCGCGGTGGTCGCGCAGCGTGGTCTCGACGATCCATACGTCGCAGGGCTGACGCGGGGGTTCCGATCGATCGCCCGCCCTCTGGGCATCAGGCAGCGAACGTTCGACTGGCATTTCCGAACGACGTACGATGCCCTCGCGGCTTCGGTCGCCGCAGCCCGTCCGGACGCCGTCTATCTCGTGGGCTTGCCGGAGTGGAACGCGGACACCCTGATCACCAATCTCAGAGCGGAGCTCGCGGACGTCCCCATCCTTACACCGGACTCGTTCGCCGCAGAGGAGCTGGCGCGCGAGCTGGGCCCGATCGGGAACGGGTTGATCACGACCGTCCCCGGGGTGCCGCCAACCGAGTTGCCCCTTGCCGGGAGACGTTTCCTCCGCGAGTTCGGCAGCGATCCCATCTTGTCGAGGCCGCCCGGATCACCGGAAGCGGCTCAGGCCGCCGAGGTTCTGCTGGACGCCATCGCCCGCTCGGACGGAACGCGTGCATCGGTCGTCGAGGAGCTCTTCGCTACGAAGGTCGAGCATGGGATCCTCGGCTCGTTCGTCCTCGACGAGTTCGGCGACATCGATCCTGCGCCGGTCGGCGTCTACCGCTACGAGGCTGGAGGGATCGTCGTCGACGGCGTCGTGCGGGCGGCGCTCGATGCCTCAGGCGGCTAACGGCGCCTTCGACACGCGACTGTCAGTCGCTGCCGGCCGACGCGCCGCTAGCCTCGCGAGGTGGGCGACCCGTCCGAGCACGCGTTCACTGCGGTCGACGACCAGACCGATCCCTCGGCGTGGATCGAGGTGCTCGACCGCGTGCGGCAGGAGCCCGCCTACGCCGCGTACAAGGAGCGGATCCGGGAGCTGCTCGAGCCGTCTTCGGGCAAGACCTACCTCGAGGTCGGCTGCGGCACCGGGGAGGATGCGCTCGCGCTCGCGGGGCTCGGCGTCTCGGTGGCCGGCGTCGACGTGTCGAGCGCGATGGTCGACGAGGCTCGGGGTCGCGGGCTCTCCGAAGTGCAGGTCGCGAGCGCGGATGCGCTCCCGTTCGAAGCCGCGAGCTTCGACGGCTGCTGGGCGGACCGCGTGCTCCAGCACCTCGAGCGGCCGCAAGCCGCGCTCGCCGAGATGGTGCGGGTGACGAGGTCGGGAGGGCGGGTCGTCGTCGCGGACCCGGACTACGACACGCAGGTCGTCGACGTCGAGGATCAGGATCTCGCGCGCCGCGTGCTCCGCTTCCGGGCGGATCACCTCCTGCGGAACGGGACGATCGCGCATCGCGCCGGCGGGCTGCTCGCGGAGGCGGGGCTCGGAGGCATCGTGGTCGAGGCCGCCCCCGTCGTCCTGCGAGACCCGACCGCCCTCGTCAACGCGATGGGGCTCCGGACCTGGGCTGCGACCGGGGAGGAGCGCGGTGTGCTCCCTGCGGGGGACGCGGTGGCCTGGGAGCGGGCGCTCGACGCTGCCGTGGAAGGCAATCGCTTCCTCTACGCCTTCACCGTCTTCCTCACCGCCGGCACGGTGCCATAGCTCCGGCGGGCGCCGGGCCTAGACTGGACGCATGGCCCGCAGCTACGAGACCGAGGCGGTCGTGCTGCGCTCGTTCCGCTTCGCCGAGGCAGACCGCGTCCTCCACCTGTACACGCGTGAGCGGGGTCGGGTCGGCGCAGTCGCGAAGGGCGTGCGGAAGACGAAGTCGCGCTTCGGGGCCCGCCTCGAGCCGCTCTCGCACGTCGAGCTCCTCCTCCACCAGGGCTCGGGCGAGCTGCACACGGTCACGGGCGCCTCGCTCGTCGACCCGCACCGCCCGACCCGCGAGGAGCCGTACCGGCTCTCGGTCGCACTCGTCGGCGCGGAGGCGATGCTGCGCCTGTTCGTCGAGGAGGAGCGGAACGAGCGCGCGTTCGAGGCGTTGACGCGCTTCCTCGACGCGGTCGACTCGCTGCCCGCGGGCTCGCGCGGCCGGGCGGCGCTCGACCCGCTCGCGCTCGCGTTCCAGCTGAAGCTGCTCTGGCTCTCCGGCTACGTGCCGCACCTCGAGAGCTGCGTCGAGTGCGGCGAGGCCGGAGAGCTCGTCGGCTACCTCCCGCGTGCCGGAGGAGCCGTCTGCGCCGACTGCGCGCCGACCGAAACGGTGCCGCTCTCGCCCGAGGGGTACCGCGGCATCCACGGCCTGCTCGGCAGCCCGCTCGCCGACGCGCACCGGCTCGGCCTCGGCGAGCGTGCGGTGCGTGACGTGCTGGCGGTCGTCGTCGCCGCGTACGAGTTCCACGGCGGCTTTCGGTTGCGCACGCTCACGGCGTAGCTGGACTCGGCCCGAAGCGCTCGCGAGACTACGGCATGGTCGTAGGCCGCGAGCCGGAGCTGGCCGCAGTCGCTCGCCTCCTTGTCGACGCGCGCGCGAGGGTCTCGGGACTCCTGCTCGAAGGCGAGCCAGGGATCGGCAAGACGACGGTCCTGCAAGCAGCCGTCGAGCGGGCACGCGAAGAGGGATACGTCGTTCTGCGTGCGCGGCCCTCCGAAGCGGAGGCGCGCGTGGCGCTCGCGGCGGTCGAGGAGCTCGTGGACGGCCTTCCTCCTGACTCCTGGGGGGCGCTCGCGCCGCCGCAAAAGCGAGCAATCGACATCGCATTGCTTCGGGCGGAGCCGGACGAGCGGATCGTCGACCACCGCGCGTTGGCGTCGGCCGTGCGTGCGCTCGTGACCTCGGCTGGTCGCACGCGGCCGCTGCTCGTTGCGATCGACGACCTCCAGTGGCTCGATGCACCGTCCGCCGCGATTCTGGACTCGGTGCTTCGGCGGCTGGATCTCGGCGCCTTCGGTGTGCTCGCGACGAAGAGGCTGGGCGAGCCGAGCGCACTGCGTTTGGAGGAGCTTCTCGGGACCGGTGATCTCGAGCGGGTCTCGCTGGCCGGTCTCAGCGTCGGAGCTCTCCAGCGGTTGGTTCGGGAGCGGACCGGTCAGCCTCTGTCACGGTCGACTCTCGTGCGCGTGCACGGGACGTCGCGGGGCAATCCTCTGTTCGCGTTGGAGATTGCACGAGCGCTGGAGCGACACGGAGCGCCTCGGGTCGACGAGCCGCTACCCGTTCCCGACGACGTGCGCGAGCTCGTCCGGACACGGGTCCGGGCGCTACCGGAGAGCACCCGGACGCTGCTGGTCGCCATCGCCGCCACGTCCCGTCCCGATGCCGATCTGTTACGCCGGGCCTTGGCCCACGAGATCGACGACGACCTCGATCGTGCGGAGCGCGAGGGGCTCGTACTCCGGAGACGGAGCGTCATCGGCTTCGCGCACCCCCTCTACGCGGACGCGATCCTCGCGACCGCGACGACCGCCGGGTTGCGATCGATCCATCGGCGTCTCGCCGAGGCGGCCGAGGGCATCGAGACGAGGGCTCGGCATCGCGCGCTCGGATGCGTCCCGCCCGACGAGGAAGCGGCCGCGAGCGTGCAACGGGCGGCACACGATGCGTTGCTCCGAGGGGCGCCTGCTGCAGCGGCAGACCTCGCCGACCTCGCGCTCGCGATCGGCAGCGAGGACAGTCCTGCGCGAGCCGAGCGCCTGCTCGATCACGCGTACTTTCTGTACTGCGCCAACGAGCCGCGTCGCGCGCTCGAGAGCCTCGAGGGAATCCAGGACTGGCGGGGTTGGTCGCCTGCCCTCGAGGCGCGCGCACGAGGGTTGATCGTGGAGCTCGTCCTCCTCCTCGACGGGCTGGCCGCCGCCGTCGCCCGCGGCGAGCGCATGCTCCGCGAGAGTCTCCCGGTGGAGGCACGTGCCCGCGTCCTCGTGCATCTCAGCAACGCGTACAGCTTCGACCTTGCTCGCGCGTCCCGCTGCGACGACGAGGCGGCGCAATTGCTCGACGAGCTCGGACCACGAGCCGACCCGGGAACGGCCGCGCGCGCGCTGTGCTACCGCGTGAGGAACCAACTCGGGCTCGGCTACGGGATCGACCGTCGTGACGTCGAGCGGGCGGTCGCGTACGAGGCGCGGCTGCCGCGCGAACGCTGGCTGGCCGAGCGCGTCTCGTACCGCTTCGGAATCTGGCTTCGGCACGTCGACGCGATCGACGAGTCACGCTCGTGGCTCGAGCGCGAGCTCGCGATCGCAGGCGAGGCGTCCGACGAGTTCCTCCAGGTCGCGCTCCTCGTCCACCTCGCCCTGACCGATCTCTGGGCGGGACGGCTCGGGTCTGCCCGTACCGGAATCGACGGAGCCGCCGAGCTCGTCGACGAGCTCGGCTCCCGTCCATCCGACTTGGTCGGAGCTCGGGCGCTGGTGCTCGCCCATCTCGGCGAGGCCGAGCAGGTCAGAGCTCTTGCTGCCGAGGTGCTCACCGAGCCGGACGTCGATCTCCGAGAGCCCGGGCCCCTCTATGCGAACGCGGCGCTCGGGCTCCTGGAGCTGTCGCTCGGGGACGCCCGGGCCGCCGACACCCGCCTTCGAGACGCGCTGCACGGGATCGAAGCGGCCGGGCTGCGCGAGCCGGGGATCCATCGAGTTCATGCGAACGCGGCAGAGGCGGCGCTTCTGGTGGGGGATCCGGAGCGAGCCGCGGCGATCGGCGAAGATCTCGTCGCGCACGGTGAACGAACGGCGCACCGCTGGTCGCTGGCGACCGGTTGGCGATGCCGGGCGCTCGTCGCGGCCGGGGTGGGCGAGCTGGACGCGGCGCGGAGCGCGGCCGAGCGTGCGCTCGCGCTCCATGACGACCTCCCGATGCCGTTCGAGCGCGCGCGGACGGCACTCGTCGCGGGAGTCATCGAGCGGCGCGGGCGCCGCCGAACCCGCGCGCACGAGCTCCTCTCCGAGAGCACCGCTGCGTTCGAGCAGATGGGAGCCGTGCTGTGGGCCGGACGGGCCGGGAGCGAACTGGAGCGCGTCGGGATCCGGCGTGGGAGCGGCGATGGGCTCACGCCTGGGGAGCAGCGCGTCGCGGAGCTCGCCGCGTCCGGCCTCAAGAACCGCGAGATCGCCGCTGCGCTGTTCGTGAGCCCGAAGACGGTCGAGGCGAACCTGGCACGCGTGTACCGCAAGCTCGGCGTCCACTCTCGTGCCGAGTTGGCGACGAGGTGGTCCGCGCTGCAGCCGTAGGGAAACGCCCGATGCGCCGCCGGCGGCCCGCGTCGTACAAGGACGCCGGTGACCGCGCGCTCGGAGCAGACGTATCTCGTCGAGTGCTTCGTTCCCGGTAGCGATCGGGCCGCGGTCGAGGCCGCCGGACAACGGATGCGGGAAGCGATCGCCGACCTGCGGGCGGAAGGGTGCGAGGTCGAGTATCTCCGCGCCATCCTCGTCCCCGGCGACGAGGTCGTCTTCCACGTATTCGCAGCACCGGACGCGCGTGCGGTGCGCGAGGCGAGTCGGCGCGCGGACGTCGACTTCGAGCGCGTCGTCGAGTCAGTCGCCTTCGACGCCGGAGACGACGCACGGCGACCGAGAGAGCGGACAAGGGAGGGAGCATGAGGAGAATCCACCAGCGGAGCCTGCGGGCACTCGCGTGCTCGGTCGCGGCCGCGGCGACGGCGCTGATGGCAGCCGGCCAGGCGCTCGGCGCGCCCGCCGACCCGGACGCGATCGTGAAGCTGCGCCAGCCGGACGGTCGATCGTTCCAGGCCCACGTCTGGGGCGACGAGTTCATCCACGGCTACGAGGCGCTGAACGGGCACACGGTCGTCATGGAGCCGCGAACCAGGACGTGGCGCTACGCGGTGCGAGCGCGTCGTGGCACATTGAAGCCCTCGCAGGCGATCGTGACGCGTGACCGGCCGGTCGTACGCGAGCACCTACGGCCGACGTTGCGAGCGTTCAACAGGGAGCGGGCGCGCGAGGGCGTGCAGCCGCTCGGCAAGCCGCGCCTGCTCGCGGCGCCGTCGTGGGCCGGCGGGGACACGGATGTCCTGTTCGTCATGGTCGAGTTCTCCGACGCGCAGTGCACGTTCACGCCCGCCCAGATGCAGACGAACATGTTCGGCGGCGGGGCTTCGGGCCCGGGCGATCTGGACGACTACTACGACGAGATCTCCTACGGCGAGCTCGCTCTCGTCGGAACCGTGGTCGGCGACAACGGCGGGACCGCTGACTGCGTCAACCTTCCCAACAACCGGGCGTTCTACAACGACGACGCCTCGAATGCCGACGGCGACGACGATGTCGTCCGCGCGGCGATCGCCGACATCGACGCCAACGTCAACTTCGCCGACTACGACAACGACAACGACGGGACGATCGACGCGCTCGGGATCATCTATGCCGGGGGAGGCCCGCACGACGGCTGTGCGGCCGGCACGAACGACGACAACCTCTGGCCCCACTCCGGATCGATCGCGGACCCCGGCCCGACGGTGTCGGCGGATGGAAAGACGGTCCGGCCCTTCATCATCAATTCCGAGCTCACATACGACCTCGACAATCGTCCGCCGCCCATCACCGACTGCGATCAGATCCAGTCGATCGGGCTCTTCGCGCACGAGCTCGGGCACTCACTGGGGCTCCCGGACCTCTACGACGAGGACATCAGCACGGGCGGAGTGTCGTTCTGGAGCGCGATGGCGTCGCAGTACCTCGGAACCGAGGATGCCTCAGACACGCCGCCGCACTTCGATCCCTGGAGCAAGGCCTTCCTGGGATGGGTGGATCCGACCGAGCACGCCGCCGCGGATCGGTTCGTGACGGCGCTCCCGCGTGTCGAGGGGACGACCGGCGTCGTCCATCAGTTCCTCTCGAACCCCGGGGGCTTCGAGAAGGGAGGCAGCGGGGAGTACTTCCTGGTCGAGAACCGACAGCAGACCGGATTCGACTCGCAGCTTCCGGGTTGCGGGGTCGTCGTCTGGCACATCGACGAGGCCCGGACCGACAACAAGAGCGGCGGACACACCGCCGCCATGCACAGGCTCGTCGACGTCGAGGAGGCCGACGGGTTGGCGGAGCTGGACCAGAACTCCGATCCCGACCCCGACGTGGCCGACGACCTGGACGCCGACGCCGGCGATCCGTTCCCCGGGTCGACCGGCAACCGGCTCCTCGACGGCACGACGAACCCGAACTCCGACCTCTACGACGGATCCAACTCGGGACTCCGCATGTGGGTTCAGAGCACCGGCTGCGCCGCCTCGATGACCGCGGCGTTCGGGCCGAATCAGCCACCGACGGCGAGCGCGGGCGGACCGTACTCGACGCCGGAGGGGACCAACGTCGCGCTCACTGCGGCGGGTTCTTCCGATTCCGACGGCGACGCGCTCACGTATGCATGGGACCTCGACAACGACGGGGCCTACGACGACTCGACGAGTCAGACGCCGACCTTCACGAACGTGGGCGACAACGGCTCCTTCACCGTGAAGGTGACGGTGACCGACTCGTACGGCAGCTCGAGCGCCACTGCTGCGACGGTCACGGTGACGAACGTCGCCCCGACGGTGACGCTCCTCTCGAACGACGGGCCGAAGCCGGAGGGCACGGCTGTGTCGATCAGCGGCGTCATCGCGGATGCCGGCTGGCTCGACACGCTCACGGCGACGGTCGACTGGGGCGACGGAGGTGGTGCGCAATCGCTGACGGGGACGTTGGAGAACGGGCGGCCCGATGCGACGCTGACCTTCACGAACGTCGCGCACACGTATGGCGACGACGGCCTGTTCACGGTCACCGTGTGCGGGCGGGACGACGACGGCGCGAGCACGAGCCCATGTCAGGTGACGATGGTCACGATCGCGAACGTGGCTCCGACGGCCGTGATCGATCTCGCCGGCACGGTGAGCGTCAACGGCGTCAGCACGTTCGTCGCGCACGTAGGTCAGGTGATCCCGTTCACGGCGAGCTCGTTCGATCCCGGAAGCGACGATCGTACGACGACGTGGGACTGGGGTGACGGCGCACCTTCCCCGGACACGAGCGCGCTGTCGCTGAACGACATCCTGGTCGGCGCGGACCCCGATCCGAGCCCGACGAGCAACCCGCGTACCGTTGCGGATCCAGAGCCGCATGCGTTCGGCTCTGCGTGCCTCTACACGGTGACGTTCGGCGCAGCGGACGACGACGCGGGCAGCGCCTCGGCGCAGGTCGCGGTGATCATCGCCGGCAACGCCTCGGCCGAGCGGGGATCCGGCTACTGGCAGACGCAGTATCAACCTCGACCGACGTCCCTCTCGGAGGCGCGGCGTCAGTGCTACCTGGCGATCGTGCGCTTCATGAGCGGCATCTTCGACGAGGTCACGCCGCTGAGCACGGTCGCGCAGGCGTTCAACGCCCTGAAGATCGACAACAACGGCGGAAGCGAGACGCAGAAGCTCGATCGAGAGCTCCTGGCTGCGTGGCTGAACTTCGCGAACGGTGCGTTCGATCTCTCCGAGCTCGTCGACACCGACGGGGACCGGACGGTGGACACCGCGTTCGCGACGATGATGGCCAACGCCGAAGCCGTGCGCACCGGGCCCTCGACCAGCGCGGAGAAGATCGCTCAGCGAGACATCCTGCAGCGAGTCAACGGGAGCTGAGGCGACCTGGTCGGAGGACGCGAGGCGGAGACGGCCCCTGGCCGCCTCCGCCTCGCCCGCCTGGAGCACCTCGTAGCGTGTGAACGGCGAGGTCGGGACGGGCACGACCCCGCCGCACGTTCTCTCTCGAGCTGATCCGGGGCGTCCGAGCGCCGCTAGCCCGTCTTCGGCGTCGTCCAGTCCTCGGCCAGCTTGTCGAGGACGAACGCGCGCGCGCCCGTGATCGGGATCCGCTCCTGGGCGAGTGAGTCGCGGTCGCGGATCGTGACCGTGTCGTCCTCGAGCGTCTGCTCGTCGATCGTCAGCGCGTAGGGCGTGCCGATCTCGTCCTGGCGGCGATAGCGCCGCCCGATCTGGCCCGAGTCGTCGTACTCGGCCACGACGGCGCGGCGCAGCTCCTCGTACAGCGCGCGCGCCTTGCCGGCGATGTCGTCGTTGCGCGGGATCAGGGGAAGCACGGCCACCTTCACCGGGGCGAGCTGGGGGTGCAGCCGGAGCACCGTCCGCTCGCGCTCGGCGACGACCTCCTCGTCGTAGGCGTCGACGAGGAAGGCCAGCATCGAGCGGTTGACGCCGAGCGCGGGCTCGACGACGTGCGGCGTGTACCGCTCGTCGCCGTCCGACCACTCGAGCTTCGTCCCCGAGGCCTCCGTGTGGACGCGCAGGTCGAAGTCCCCGCGGTAGGCGACGCCCTCGAGCTCCGACCAGCCGATCGGGAAGAGGTACTCGATGTCGCTCGTCATCGTCGAGTAGTGCGAGAGCTCGTCGGCCTCGTGCTCGCGCACGCGCAGGTGGCTCTCGCGGACGCCGTAGCGGGTGTGCCAGGCGAGCCGCTCTTCGACCCAGTAGCGAAACCACGTCTCGGCCTCCGCGGGCGGGACGAAGAACTCCATCTCCATCTGCTCGAACTCGAGCGTGCGGAAGATGAAGTTCCCGGGAGTGATCTCGTTCCGGAACGCCTTCCCGATCTGCGCGATGCCGAAAGGCGGCTTGCGGCGCGCGATCTGGGCGACGTTCTTGAAGTTGACGAAGATCCCCTGCGCGGTCTCCGGCCGCAGGTACGCGTCCTGGCCCGTCTCCTCCAGGGCGCCGATGCGCGTCTCGAACATCAGGTTGAACTGGCGGGGCTCGGTGAGGTCGCACTTCTCGGTCTCGCCCGGGTGCTTGCTCGGCCGCGCACCGCACTCGGACTCGTCGAGCTTGTCCGCCCGGTAGCGGCGCTTGCAGAAGCGGCAGTCGACGAGCGGGTCGGCGAACCCCTCCACGTGGCCCGACACCTCCCACACACGGGGGTGGAGGATGATCGAGGAGTCGAGCGCCACGATGTCGTCCCGCTCGCGCGTCATCGCCTCGAGCCAGCGGGCCTTCACGTTCTCCTTCAGGAGGACGCCGTAGTGCCCGTAGTCGTACGCCGAGCCCAGGCCGCCGTAGATCTCGGAGGACGGGAAGACGAACCCGCGGCGGCGCGCGAGGGAGACGATCTTGTCCATGGTGACCCTGTCCGGCAAGGAACGAACCGTACCGCGAAGCGTTCTACGATCCGTCCGTGCTGGGACGGGCGCGGGACGGGGACCTCACGCGTGCTGCGGCCGCGAACCAGACTGCGTGGCTGGCCCGTACGTCCGAGGCGGCCGGAGGGATCGTGCATCGCGAGCGTGGACTGACGTGGATGGCGTCCCCGG